>Ga0302287_10000902_pt1 | contig 12871 bp, 10 predicted proteins | sample III_Fen_E2_4_FD_200452 | JGI IMG/M metagenome (GOLD analysis project Ga0302287, IMG submission 200452) | Peat permafrost microbial communities from Stordalen Mire near Abisko, Sweden - III_Fen_E2_4 | ecosystem: Environmental > Terrestrial > Soil > Wetlands > Permafrost | place: Sweden: Abisko...
CTGCGCGGGGCTGGTTCAGCAGGGGCTGGTGACGGTGGCGGGTGAGTCCTGCGACGAACCGGCGATGGATTTTGAACCCGCAGGCCTGCAGTTCACGGTGCAGGGCGTGGCGTGGCAGTACCACGAAAAAGCGTATTTGATGCTGCACAAACCCGCTGGCTACGAGTGTTCGCAAAAGCCGAGCATGTATCCGAGCATTTACACGCTGCTGCCTGCGCCGATTCGTCAGCGCGGCGGCGGCGCGGCGGCGGGCGTGCAGGCGGTCGGGCGGCTCGATCAGGACACGACTGGCCTGCTGCTGCTGTCGGACGACGGCAAGTTCATTCACCGGATGAGTTCGCCCAAGCACCATGTGCCCAAGGTGTACGAAGTCACCGCCAAACACCCGGTCGATGACAAGCAGGTTCAAAAACTGCTCGCAGGCGTGGTGCTCGACGATGACCCCAAGCCGGTGCGGGCTGCTGCCTGCGTGCAGACCGGCGAAAACCGGCTCAGCCTGACGCTGACCGAGGGCAAATATCATCAGGTCAAGCGCATGATTGCCGCCGTTGGTAACCGCGTGGAAGACGTGGCGGGCCTGCACCGCTCCTGCATCGGTTCGCTGGCGCTGCCGGACGATCTCAAACCCGGCCAGTGGCGCTGGCTGACGGCGCAAGACCTGCTCAGCATTGCGGCAGCATCAATGCAAAAGGGTTGAGTTGGCGCAAAGGTTACATGCCTTTGCAGTCTTTTGAAGGCATTTGATCAAGGGGGCTCGCTACACTACAGGGTTGACCCTTGAAAGCCCTTTTTGTGAATGCTTATCTTCATTTTTTAGCTGGCGGGCTGTTTGCCCTTGCCAGCTTGTTTTGCGCCCCTGCGCAGGCTGAAGTGCCCCGACCTGCCGCCGCATTACCCGTGTTCGTGCTCAATTCCCTCGATGATACGGTCAGCGTGATTGATCCGCTGACTTGGACCGAGACCCAGCGCATTCCCACCGGCAAAGAGCCGCACCACCTGTATCTGACGCCTGACGAAAAATCGGTCATCGTTGCCAACGCGCTGGGCGATTCGCTGACCTTCATCGACCCACGCACAGCCCAAGTGCAGCGCACAGTGCGCGACATCATGGACCCCTACCAGCTGCGGTTTTCGCCGGACATGAAGTGGTTTGTCACGGCCGCCAACCGGCTCAATCATATTGACATCTACCGCTGGGATGGCAGCAACATGACGCTGAGCAAGCGCATTGCCAGCAGCAAAACGCCCAGCCACTTGTGGATTGACAGCAAAAGCACCACGGTTTACGCGACCATGCAGGACAGCGACGAGCTGGTGGCGGTCGATCTGGCCACCCAGACCCTCAAGTGGCGCGTCAAGGTTGGCACCATGCCAGCCGACGTGTTCGGCACCCCTGACGACAAGTCGGTGCTGATCGGACTGACCGGCGGCGATGGCGTGGAAGTGTATGACGTGACGGGCAAGGAAGCGCGCTTTGTCAAGAAGATCAAGACCGGTTTGGGCGCGCACGCCTTTCGCGCCGCTGGCGATCTGCGCCATGTCTATGTCAGCAACCGCGTGGCCAACACCATCAGCAAGATCGACTACCAGACTTTCGAGATGGTGAAGACTTTCCCGGCCGCTTCCGGCCCAGACTGCATGGATATTTCACCGGATGGCAAGACCATCATGGTGGCTTCGCGCTGGGCCAAGAAGCTCAGCGTGATTGATACCGTCACCGGCGCAACCGTCAGGCAAATCAATGTAGGCAAGTCGCCGCACGGCGTCTGGACATTGAACCATGCCAAGCGCCAGTAACTGCGCGTGGGCGCTTGTCTGGCTAGCCGCTTGCGCTGCACCCGCTGGGGCTGCAGCGCAAAACGGCGCCCACTGCGCCAAGCCGCTTTACCTGACCTTTGACACCGGCCACATGGAAGTGGCACCCTTGATTGCCGAAGTTCTGAGCCGTCAAAAGGTCAGAGTCACCTTCTTCGCCGCCAATGAAAAGACGAAAACGGGTGACGGCAGCCTGGGCGCGCACTGGGCATCGTGGTGGAAGGCGCGGGCCGCCGAAGGCCATGAATTTGCCTCGCATACCTATGACCATGCCTACTGGCGCGGCGACCTTCCCGGCGCAGCGCCCACGTTTCGCATCCGTCCCTCGGCAGGCAGCCAGGAAGGGCAAACGCTGACTTGGGATGCGCCGACTTACTGCGCCAACATTGCCCAAGCTGCTGCGCGCCTGCACGACATCACCGGCAAGAAGCCGCTGCCGCTGTTTCGCGCGCCGGGCGGTAAAACCTCGCCCCGGCTGCTGGCGGCGGCCAAGGCCTGCGGCTGGGCGCATGTGGGCTGGGCGCCAGCGGGTTTTCTGGGCGACGAGCTGCCCAGCGAAAAATTCAGTAATCAAGTGCTGCTGGACAAGGCGCTCAAGGACATTCGCAGCGGCGACATTTTGGTGGCGCACCTAGGCATTTGGTCGCGCCAAGACGCTTGGGCACCCGCCGTCCTGGAGCCGCTGATTGTCGGACTGAAGGACAAGGGCTTTTGCTTTGAAACCCTGCGCGAGCATCCCGCCTACCAAGGCTGGATTTCCGCGCAGGGAAAATGAATGTTGAAAAGGAAATTCTCGTGATCGAGTGGATGCAGGATCAGTTCGCTGTGGCGCAGCAATGGTTGTTTGAGTCGGTGGTTCAGCCCCTGGCTTTTTGGCTTGGAGTGGGCAACCTGTTGGAGCTAGCCTATAACGGCACAGGCTGGCTGCTCGCAGGTTTTCTACAAGTGGTCGTGCTGATTGTTTTGATTGGACCGCTACAGCGGCTCTGGCCGGTTGAAGCTGTCACCGAGTGGCGCGTTATTCGTGTCGATGTAATCTACACCTTAATTCACCGTTTAGGGCTTTTTAAACTCCTGATGTTCTTCAGCATTGAAAAATGGCTGGAATCAGGTATTGGCGAGTTGCGCGCGCAAGGCTTGTCCACCTTTCATCTAGATCAGCTTTGGCCTGGGATCACGGATAGTGCGCTGACCAGTTTTGTCATTTATTTGGTCATATTCGACTTTATCAATTACTGGTTCCACCGTGCCGAACATCAGTTCAACTGGTGGTGGGCGCTGCATTCGCTGCACCATTCTCAGCGCCAGATGACGATGTGGACTGACAATCGAAACCACCTGCTTGACGATGTCCTGCGGAGTATCGTGTTTGCTGTAATAGCCATTTTGATTGGCGTCGGGCCGGGGCAGTTCGTTGCGCTGGTCGCCTTTAGCCAGCTCAGCGAGAGCTTTCAGCATGCCAACTTACGCCTGTGGTTCGGGCCGATTGGCGAGCGGCTCTGGGTCAGTCCGCGCTTTCACCGGTTGCATCACAGTATAGGCATAGGCCACGAAAGCCAAGGGCCAACCACGCTGGGCGGGCACAATTTTGGTGTTCTGCTGCCGTGGTGGGACATGCTGTTTGGCACCGCCAATTTCGAGCTGCGCTACGACGCCACCGGCGTGCGCGACCAGGTCGAGCAGAACCGCGACTATGGCGACGGTTTCTGGTCGCAGCAGTGGCTGGGAATCAAGCGGCTGTTCGGGCGCGCCTGAGACTCTCAAATTCGGCGCTGGCTGGCTTATTTCTCGATGGCCAGCAGCTCCACGTCAAACGTCAGCGTGGCGTTCGGTGGCACCACGCCGCCCGCACCGCGATCACCGTAGGCGGTGGCGGGTGGGCAGGTCAGCGTGGCCTTGCCGCCAACCTTGATGTGCTGCAAGCCCTCAGTCCAGCAGGGCACGACGCGGTTCAGCGGAAAACTGGCGGGCATGCCGCGCTTGATGGAGCTGTCAAATTCCGTGCCGTTGGCCAGCGTGCCCCGGTAGTGAACCTTGACAGTGTCGGTGGCCTTGGGCTGGGCGCCGCTGCCAACCAGCGTGTAAACGATTTTCACGCCCGATGGCAGGGTTTCTGTTGATGCTGCGGGCGCCGCGCCAGCCGCTGCGGCTGGTTTTCCGGCGGGCGTGGTGGCACAGGCGGTAGAGAGAACGGCGGCCAGAGTGAGCAGGGAAACAAGAGATTTCATAGTGTCCAGTGGAAGTTACATCAAAACGCAGATTGTCCGTCAGCCGGGGCGGCGCGTCGCAGGGCTTGCCGTTCTTTTTCACATCTGGCGCACGCTCACCGGCCCCGGCTGGCCGCCTTGCATCCGGCAGATTCGGTGCTGGCGAGTTCTTTGGCGCTCAGGTTGATCATCACGCAAGCCAGATTGGCGCTGTGCTGCTCGCACTTGGCCTGTAAATCGGCCATATCGACGTTGCCCTCCGCGTCGCAGGCGGTGACGACGACTTTCATGCCCGCCATTTGCGCGCTGGCCGGGTTCGTGCCGTGCGCCGACGACGGAATCAGGCAGATGTTGCGCTGGCCCTGGCCGTTGGCTTCCAGATAAGCCTTGATGACCAGCAGCCCGGCGTATTCGCCCTGCGAACCGGCGTTGGGCTGCAGGCTGATGCCCGCGTAGCCGGTGGACTGACAAAGCCAGTCGCGCAACTGCTGGTCCAGCTCGGCGTAGCCCAGCAATTGATCGTGCGGCGCAAACGGGTGAATGTGCGCAAACTCGGGCCAGGTGATCGGAATCATCTCGCTGCATCAGCCCGTTACGTCCATGCCAGCGCATGAAAAAGCGCACCCAGTACAGGTAAACCGGCTCGGTTTTGAGGCTATAGTGTTTGTAACGAAGTACCTCGCGCACCGGATCAAGCAGGCGCTTGGACTGGGGAAGATAGGCGACAGATTCATAGCATCAAAACCATGTACAAAAACACAGCATCGACACCTGAAAGCAAGCTGTCAAACGGGATGGAAGCCTTGTGAAAAACCAGTCGCAACCTGCGGTTTCAGTTTATTTTTTCGGATAAACTGGGAGTCCAGAATATCCGACGATCTACATCACGTTAGCCATCAGAATTATGTCCGTAGGAAATAATGAGAACAGCATGAGAAGTGGCAAAAGAAGTATATTAACACCAGCTAGCCCCATCCTGATACCAGACTACAAATCATATTGGGCTACACACTTCTACAGCATTTTAAAGTGTATTGATAACCACAAAAATTTAACACACTCACCAAGAAGATTTATAGAATATCCTTTATGGTCATTAAGCTTATTAAGAGGCAATTTGCCACCAAATTTCTTTGACCAAATCGAGGCTTATATTAGAAACTGGGGTGCCCAGTATTTTTTTGCCAGTGTATTTAATCAAAAAGTTGGCAGCCATATTATTATTGAGCTAATTGAAAGACTGGAGGATTTATATGGAGTATGCTTTAATGGAAATTTAAATCAATTTTCTTTCTACGTTTCAGGGAGCGACTCGCAACTTAGCCATAAACTATTTAATCGCTTTGCCGATGTGTTTCCATACAAGGAAATGAAAGGAACCATCTCTGATTTGATCGCATACTCGGATCTTTGTTTGGTTTTGGAAAATACTTTAACGGGGTCTTCAGTCGGCCTTTTTGGTGAGGTTGAGGGCATACACGGCAATAAATTTAGAACTGAAAGCTACTGGGGCAGGAAGCATGAGTTTTGCGTTTTCGGCGTTGGTGTAGTCGATGGAAAGCAAAAACTCATATATTTTGAAGAGTCACACCACAAGGGAATTCCTAGAGTTTGTATTATGTTCGAAAAGTCGCACTTTTTTATCAGTGACTTTCTAGAGGTAATAAATTGCTTAAGGCATATATTCTTATACGGACCAAGTACAACTTATCGTGGCCCAGATGAAGAGTTCGGTTTTTTTGTTAGCGAAATAAAGAAAATGTGGTCTAACCCAATAGAACAGATTTTTCATTTTCTTGAGAGGTTCATAGATGGCGGTGATTTGGTCGGGTTTAATGAAAATGCAATTTCAGTCATTGCTGACTTGCAGGCATAAGTGGCTAACAAGTCAATACAGCGGACGACGTACCGACGCCGCTAATTTCCAACTGCTATGAAACGACTCGACGTTCACCAATCCATGAACTTCCGACCACTCACCATGGTTGGCGCAGATCTTTCGCGTGTGCTGGAACTGCTGACGCCATGCCAAGAAGTTCGAATCGTGGCTGACGATGTCGAATACGACTCGGTGGATGAATTTCTCGCAGAGTCCAAGGGGAAGACTCCAAAGTCGGTGAAGATCTTTGCATGCGACCCCTACTTGACCATCGACTTCACCAACTTTTCCGCTCGTCTGTATGTATCGACGAGCGACATAAAAGGAGCGGGGATTTTTGCGCAGCTAGTCGCGCACATTCGGTCATGTGAAAGAAAGCCAAGACTCTTCTACAGCTACTGGTATGCTGTTACCAGTACGTGGGTGATTCAGGCCTCGTTTGCGCTGCCCATGCTCGTTCCATTCAAGCACTTTCAAATTTGGTTGATTCTTGCGAATGTGCTTTGGGTAGCCTGGGTGTTCTATGTTCAATTGCGCAGGTTTTCACTCATTCTGCCTATTGCTGCGCAAGACCCAAGAACCTTCTGGCAGCGCAATTCAGACAGCGTGGCCGTTGCCGTTTTCTCTGCTTTGCTCGGCGCACTTGGTGGAGCTGCTGCTACAAAGGCTGCCGATCGTCTTTGGCCGACCCCTCCTGCGACAAGCGTCGAATCCATCGCTACACCTGCAGCTTCGGCAGTGCCCGCCCCGAGTGCGTCGTCGCTAGGCTCGCGGTGAGGTCTAACGTTATAAATTACCCAAAATCGGGCCATTCACTGAATTTAGTGATCAACAGGTCGCAAAGACTTTGCAATCGTAGGGAATGATCTAAGTACTTTTTTATCCATGGTTATTAAGTTGACTCCCAACCGTTTTGCAAGCGCGAAAAACTCGCAGTCGTATGCAGAACAATCACTATCACGCACTAGAGTTAAAACATCAAGAGAGTCAATTTCGTATTCATTTCCTGCCAATAAACTCTCTGCTTCGCGTTGTAACTCATAGGCTTGCTCAAATGTAATGGTTTTACGCCGAATATAGCCAGCAAGAATATTTCTAAATTCGCTGCGCCAAAGAACCGGCGCAACCCATTCAGGATCAGAAATGAGAAGATCTTCCGCATATTGAGTGAACTCACACGGAAGATACAAATAGGCAAGAATATTGGAGTCGGCGACAATCATGCTCGCCCCTGATTTTTAAAATTATCAATATCTGCCATATTTACATCTTTAACGCTTAACTGAGACCGCAAAATTCGGGCACGAGCCAGTCTCTCAAGTGGCGCCTTTTTTACAGGCAATAAAATAGTCTCCAGGCATGCAATCACTTCGCTATTAAGACTCCTGTGATGAACTTCAGCAGCTACTTTTAACTGTTCATAAACAGCATCAGGAATGTTCTTTAACGTAATCGTCACGGGCATTTTTTGCTCCATCCAGAAAATGGAACCATTGTGGTGTCTTTTTGGTGCCTTATCAACCAGCCAAAGAAAAAAGCCTCCTGCGCCTTGGGAATCAGGCGCAGGAGGCTATGAAATAACCAGAAAACCAATCCGCCGGGCCGTAACCAGCCCGGCTAAAACGCCCCGTCAGGCGTAGTGCTCAACCGGTACGCAGCTACACGACAAATTCCGATCCCCATAGACGTTGTCCACGCGGCCAATTGGCGGCCAGTATTTGACCTGTTTCAGGCTGGCCAGCGGAAACGCGCCGGTTTCGCGTGAATAAGGCCGTTCCCACGCCGCGCCCAGCAGGCTGGCGGCGGTGTGTGGCGCGTGTTTCAGCGGGTTGTTGTCTTTGGGCCAGTGGCCGGTTTCAACCTGGCGGATTTCCTCGCGGATGGCGATCATCGCGTGAATAAAACGGTCCAGCTCGGCCAGCGTTTCGCTTTCGGTTGGCTCGATCATCAGCGTGTTGGGCACTGGGAAGGACAGCGTTGGCGCGTGAAAGCCGTAGTCCATCAGCCGCTTGGCCACGTCTTCGGCCATCACGCCGCTGGTTTCTTTCAGCGGGCGCAGGTCCAGAATGCACTCGTGCGCGACATGGCCGTTGTCGCTGGCGTACAGCGTCGGGTAATGGTCCTTCAGGCGGGCGCTGATGTAGTTGGCGCTCAAAATCGCCACTTCGGTGGCTTGCTTGAGGCCGTCCGCGCCCATCATGCGGCAGTACATCCAGCTGATCGGCAGCACCGCCGCGTTGCCCAGCGGCGCGGCGGAAATAGCACCCACGCCGTTGACGTGAATGCCGCCGGTCGCGTGGCCGGGCAGGTAAGGCACCAGGTCAGCCACCACGCACACCGGGCCAACGCCGGGGCCGCCGCCGCCGTGCGGAATGCAAAACGTCTTGTGCAAATTGAGGTGGCTCACGTCGCCGCCGAACTCGCCCGGCGCGGCCACGCCGACGAGGGCGTTCATGTTCGCGCCATCGACATACACGCGTCCGCCGTGCGAATGCACCAGCGCGCACAGTTCTTTCACCTGCGTTTCAAACACGCCGTGGGTGCTGGGGTAGGTGATCATCACGCAGGCCAGATGGGCGCTGTGCTGCTCGCACTTGGCCTGTAAATCGGCCATATCGACGTTGCCCTGCGCGTCGCAGGCGGTGACGACGACTTTCATGCCCGCCATCTGCGCGCTGGCCGGATTCGTGCCGTGCGCCGACGACGGAATCAGGCAGATGTTGCGCTGGCCTTGGCCGTTCGCTTCCAGATAAGCCTTGATGACCAGCAGCCCGGCGTATTCGCCCTGCGAACCGGCGTTCGGTTGCAGGCTGATGCCCGCGTAGCCGGTGGCCTGACAGAGCCAGTCGCGCAACTGCTGGTCCAGCTCGGCGTAACCCAGCAATTGATCGTGCGGCGCAAACGGGTGAATGTGCGCAAACTTCGGCCAGGTGATGGGAATCATCTCGCTGGTGGCGTTGAGTTTCATGGTGCAACTGCCCAGCGGAATCATGCTGCGGTCCAGCGCCAGATCTTTGTCGGACAGCATGCGGATGTAGCGCAGCATGCCGGTTTCGCTGTGGTGCGTGTTGAACACCGGATGCGTCAAAAAGGCGCTGGTGCGGCGCAGTTCAGCCGGAATCAGCGATTCGATGCCGTCTTCAAAGCTGCTGACCACCGGCAGGCTTTGGCCGGGCTTGGCAAAAAACGACCAGAGCAGTTCGATGTCAGAGCGGCGCGTGGTTTCGTCCAGCGACACGCCCAGATGGTTGTTCAGGCGGCAGCACAGATTCGCGCCGGACTGGCGGGCGCGCTCGGCGATGGTCTGGGTCGCGTCGCCGGTGCGGATGGTGACGGAGTCAAACGCGCCCTTGTTGGCGATGCTGTAGCCCAGCGTTTCCAGCCCGCGCACAAAAATCGCGGTGTAGGCGGCGATGCGCTGGGCAATGCGCGTCAAGCCTTGCGGGCCGTGATAGACGGCGTACATGCTGGCGACGACGGCGGGCAGCACCTGCGCGGTGCAGATGTTGGACGTGGCTTTTTCGCGGCGGATGTGCTGTTCGCGGGTTTGCAGCGCCAGGCGATAAGCCGGATGGCCGTGGCTGTCGATGCTGACGCCAACGAGTCGGCCCGGCAGTGAGCGTTTGAATTCGTCGCGGCAGGCCATGTAAGCGGCGTGCGGGCCGCCGTTGCCCATCGGCATCCCAAAGCGCTGCGTGCTGCCGAGCACGATGTCGGCGTTCCACTCGCCGGGCGGCGTGAGCAGCGTCAGCGCCAGCAGGTCGGCGGCCACGCACAGGGCGGCGCTGTCGGCGTGGGCGTGAGCGGCCAGCGTGCGCAGGTCGTGAATCGTGCCGGTCGTGGCCGGGTACTGTACCAGCACGCCGAAGTAGTTGCCTCCGGCCATCAACTGCGGCACGGTGGCGGCGGCGGTGCTGACTTTGACTTCAATGCCCAGCGGCTTGGCGCGGGTCTGGATCACTTCAATCGTCTGCGGATGGCAGTCGCCCGCGACGATGAAGACGTTGCTTTTGGATTTCACGCTGCGCTTGGCCAGCGTCATGGCTTCGGCGGCGGCGGTGGCTTCGTCGAGCATGGAGGCGTTGGCAATCGCCATGCCGGTCAGGTCGCAGACCATCGTTTGAAAATTCACCAGCGCTTCCATGCGCCCTTGGCTGATTTCGGCCTGATACGGCGTGTAAGCGGTGTACCAGGCGGGGTTTTCCAGAATGTTGCGCAAAATCACGCCGGGCGTGAGCGTGCCGTAATAGCCCTGGCCGATAAAGCTCTTGAACATCTTGTTCTTGGCCGCCATTGCCTTGAGCTGCTTGAGCGCGGCGGCTTCGGTCACGGGCGGGGGCAGCGTCATCGGGTGGCTGCGGGCGATGGAACGCGGCACGATGCCGTCGATCAGCTCGCGGCGCGAACTGGAGCCAACGGCGGCCAGCATCAGGGCTTCGTCGGCTTCGTCAATGCCGATGTGGCGGGCGATAAATTCAGAAGGGTTTTCAAGCGCGCCCAGCGGCTTGGCGGATGACATCGGCATGGCGGATTTTCCAGAAAAAAAAGATTGCCCTGAGCCTGTCGCCGGGCAATGGACGTGAAAGAAAAAGGGAGTTCGGGAGTCAAAAAAAGGCTTGGGCTGAGTTGGCCCAAGCGGGCGCTGGTCGGGCGGGCGCTCAGGCTGTCAAGCCCTTAGTGTTGCGTCAAATAGCAAAAGTCGGCTCTCTCAAGATGAAGACCTATCGACCATTCCTTTGTGATGCAACATCAGGCCGTCAAGCCGGGGTCGAGAAACTGGTGTAGCTGGTTTCGTCCATCAGCGCGTCAATTTCCGACGGGTTGGACAGCTTGACCTTGAAGAACCAGCCCGCGCCGAGCGGGTCAGAGTTGGCCAGCGAGGGGTCGTCGCGCAGGGCTTCGTTGACTTCGGTGACCTCGCCGCTGACGGGCATGTACACATCGGCGGCGGCCTTGACGGACTCGACCACGCCAGCGGGGTCTTTCTGGGCGAACACGGCGCCGACTTCAGGCAGCTCGACGAACACCACGTCGCCCAGCGCATCCTGCGCGTGGACGGTGATGCCGACGGTGGCGCTGTCGCCCTCGACGTTGATCCATTCGTGGTCTTCGGTGTATTTCACGGTCATGAGGGTTCTCCTAAAAATATAAAAACTTGGTTAATAAAAGCGGGGCGTGGCAAAAATAACATGCTTTGGCGGGCCTTGGCCGTTCGTTTGCCCGCATCTGGATCACAAGCCTGAACGCCGTTCGCCAGGCGTTTGAGCATATGCGGGCGGTGCGAAGTGTTTTGCAGGTGCTGCGTGGCTCAGGCTCAGGCGGTTTTGCCCCGGTAGTAGCGCGTGGGCACGAACGGCATGGCCGACACCTGCATACGCACCGGCTTGCCGCGCACCAGCGCGTGAATCACGGTGCCCAGCGCGGCAAATTCAGGCGTCACGTAGCCAATGGCCACCGGCTGGTTGATGCTGGGGCCGAGCAGGCCGCTGGTGACTTCGCCAATCGGCGCGCCGTCCACGCTTTGCAATGCGGTGTGGTCGCGCACCGGGATGCGCTCCAGCGCAATCAGGCCGACACGCTTGCGGGTCAAGCTGGCCGGGTTGTCGAGCTGTGCCAGGATTTTGTCCGCGCCGGGAAAGCCGCCCGCGCGCGCGCCGCCGGTGCGGCGAACTTTCTGCATCGCCCAGTTGAGCGACGCTTCGACTGGCGTGGTGGTGGTGTCGATGTCGTTGCCGTACAGGCACAGACCGGCTTCAAGCCGCAGCGAATTGCGTGCGCCCAAGCCGACGGGTTTGACTTCGGGCTGCGCCAACAGGGCTCTAGCCAGCGTGTCAGCCTGCGTGGCGGGCACCGAGATTTCAAAACCGTCCTCGCCCGTGTAGCCGCTGCGGGTAATAAAACAGTCGCAGCCCGCGACGCTGAAGCGCCCGCCGGTCATGAACACCAGTTCGGCGACGTCGGGCGCCAGACGCGCCAGCGCGGTCACGGCCTGCGGGCCTTGCAGCGCCAGCAGCGCCATTTCGGGCATCGGGATCACTTCGCAGCGTGCGCCGATTTTGGCTTGAATGTGCGCCATGTCGCCCACCTTGCACGCGCCGTTGACGATCACGAAGATGTCGCCGCCGTTGGCATAGTCGCGGTTGAAAAACATCAAATCGTCGATGATGCCGCCCGCGTCGTTGAGCAGCAGACCGTAGCGCTGCTTGCCGACGGGCAGGTCGATCACATCGACAGGCATCAGGCTTTCAAACGCGGCGGCGGCGTCCGGGCCGACGAGGCGCAACTGGCCCATGTGCGACACGTCAAACAATCCGGCGGCGCTGCGCGTGTGCAAATGCTCGGCCATCAGGCCAGCCGGGTATTGAACCGGCATGGAATAACCGGCAAACGGCACCATGCGCGCACCGAGTTCGAGGTGCAGGGCGTTCAGCGGCGTGGTCAGCAAAGGGGCGGCAGAGGTGTTATCGGACATGGGAGGCTCTCCAAGGGGGCAAACATGAATCCATGACGCGAACGTCATGCGCTGCCCCGACTGTCCTCTTTACCTGAGAGATTCACCCGGCGATGCAGGCTTGCTCCTTCGGTGGACCGCTTTGAACAGCGGCCTCTCTCCAGTTGGGAACGCCCTGGACGCGATGCGCTGCAAGGGCGGTTGCCAGTCCTTTTGCCTGAGCGTTCAGTCCACCATTGAGGGTGGCGCATGCGCCTTCGGCGGTTTTCTCGGGGAAAACTCTCTCCTGACCTGGGGAGTGTAATGCAAGCGGCGTTCAGCCAATCGTGTCGGCAAAGGCGTTTTCGGGCGGCAAGAGCATGGCTATGCGCTCGCTCAGGGCATCGGCGCGCTCGGGGCCGGCCACTTTTTCAATGTGTTCGAGCATCTCGCGCGAGGCCGCCAGCATGGTTTCGCGGTCCTTGGCGCTGCGCAGGATGTCGCGAAAGTAGGTTGCCATTTCGGGGCTGCGCCGGGCAA
>Ga0302287_10000907_pt1 | contig 12828 bp, 8 predicted proteins | sample III_Fen_E2_4_FD_200452 | JGI IMG/M metagenome (GOLD analysis project Ga0302287, IMG submission 200452) | Peat permafrost microbial communities from Stordalen Mire near Abisko, Sweden - III_Fen_E2_4 | ecosystem: Environmental > Terrestrial > Soil > Wetlands > Permafrost | place: Sweden: Abisko...
AAGAATTTCGCCCCGAATTTCGAACGATTTGGGATAATTTCCATGCAACCGCAACGGAATACTGCGAATTGTTTTCACGTTAGCCGTTACATCATCACCTTTTTCGCCATCGCCGCGGGTCACGGCCCGCACCAACTCACCATCCTCGTAAGTGAGCGAGATGGATGTTCCGTCGTATTTCAATTCACAAACCAATTCAAAGTCTTCGTTCAACCCTTTTCGCACCCGCTCGTAGAAATCCTGCACTTCACTTTCAGAATACGTATTTCCCAAGGAAAGCATCGGATACACATGCGCCACTTGTTCAAAACCGCTGGCTATATCGCTACCAACACGTTGCGTCGGCGAATTAGGATCGAAGAACTCCGGGTGAGCCGTTTCCAGTTCCTGCAATTGCCGGAGCTTAGCGTCATACTCAAAATCGGATATGGTCGGCATCGACTTCACATAATAATTATAATTATGCTGTTCAAGTTCGCGACGAAGGGATTCTATTTGGTCTTTAATCATGGTTCAGTTACAAGTTGCTGGTTACAAGTCACAAGATGTAAGGCTATTTCACAAATAAAATAGAGACAATCTTGATATGCAAAAATAAGAATTTACAGACAAGTAAACAAGCAAAAGAGTAACAGGGTTGGAAATAAACAAAAACTTTGTTGATTTAAACTTAGGAAACCTAGAGTATGGGTAGCTCTGCGATTAAATATTAATCCCAGAAGTGTTTTATTTGTAATAATATAAATAGCTTATCAGATTGAGAAAAATATCAGAGTACTCGGAACGAATGTTTCAAACAAAAAAGTATTATTCCGAGTACTCGGAACGAGCATTTAAAATAAAAAAGTATCATTCTGAGTACTCGGAACGAACGTTTCAAACAAAAAAGTATCAGTCTGAGTACTCGGAATGAGCATTTCAAACAAAAAAGTATCAGTCTGAGTGCTCAGAACGAGCATTTAAAACCTAAATCATATAATCCGAGAGAATTTGTCTTTAGCAATAAGCATTTCAATCCTATTCATACCTAATAATCTTTGCCGGACTAATTTTGGTAATAAGATATGATGGACCAATCATCATAAGAAGTGAAGCTATAAGAGTACCAACATTGAGCAACAAAATATACAGCCAGTTGAAGCAAATAGGAACGGTAGCCACATAGTAGGCTTGCGGATCGAGCGGAATAACGCCAGTGAAGTACTGAATGGCACAGAGCGAAAGACCAATTACATTACCCCAGAGCATACCCTTGCCAATGAGGAATGCGGAGTGATACAGAAATATCTTGCGCACTGACCAATTAGTTGCACCCATCGATTTCAGAATACCAATCATGTTGGTGCGTTCAAGAATCAGAATGAGTAAACCTGAAATCATATTGAATCCGGCAACGGCAAGCATAAGTATAAGAATGACCCACACATTCATGTCCAATAAACTGAGCCAACTGAAAATCTGTGGATTGAGTTGTTTGATAGTCTGGGTAGTATACGAATTGCCATCTTTATTGAATTTATTAGCCGTGGCATCGTAAACCATATCGCCTACTTCGTCAATGCGGTTGAAATCATTAATTTGCACTTCCAGCCCGCTAAAAGACTCGGGCGACCAGTCATTAAGTGTTTGCACCTGACGCATATCGGCAAGAATAAACAGCTTGTCGTATTCAATAAAATTGGTAGAATAAATACCCACAATCTTAAACTTGCGTGCCCTGATTTGTTCCTGAATAAAATAGGTATAAAAACTGTCACCGAGCTTTAATCCAAGCAAATTGGCAAGGTATTTAGATATAACCACCTGATTACTTAGCGTACTTCCCGAGATCTCCAGAATTTTTCCTTCAACCAGATTGGATTTGAAAAAATTCCAATTGAAACCAGCATCAATTCCTTTTATCACAATGCCCTGAAATTCAGTGGCAGTTTTAATAATACCGGGTTTAGTAGCAAAGCGCTGAACATGAGTCACACCATCAATTGCAGTGATTCTTTTAATCAACGCTTTATCAACCTTGATAGGATTGGTTTCGTAGGTATTGTTATTATCAAAATTGGTAATCTGAATATGGCCACCAAATCCAATGGTTTTATTGCGAATTTCGTTTTTAAAACCAATAACTACAGCTACGGAAATAAGCATGACAGCAAGCCCCAGTGCAATACCAATGGTGGCTATACGAACGGCAGGACGAGAAACATTTTTCTTACCCTGCTGAAAATGAATGCGCTTAGCTATGAAATATTCTAAAGACAATGTGGTTGATTGGTTAAGTGGTTGATTGGTTAAGTGGTTGATTGGTTAAGTGGTTGATTGGTTAAGTGGTTGTACCATGCCTGACTAATTCAACTCATTTGACTAATTTACCAATAACTAATTAACCTATAGATTTACTTGATTGATTCAGCTTCATTTTCTGCAAATAAGCAATGTATCCATTAAGAAGCTTTAAACATAAAATATATTGATTTCTAAAATCGTTGAGTTGCTCTACAGAAATATAATTCTCATCCATAGCACAAATCATATGATCTAAAGTCTCTGTCAGTGAACCACGAGCCTGACGGCAGAATTGGATATTCTCCTGATAATGATAACGACCATGTCCTTCTGCAATATTAGCTGTAATTGATCTGGTTGCACGAATTAGCTGGTCAACAATTCGGTATTTTTCTTCTGAAGGAAATGATTTTAGGACTATAGAAACTTGTTTCCTCAAATTCCTACTTTCTTTCCAAACTTCTAATTCTTCAAAATTATTTATCATACTTTTGCTCTATTAATCTATCCAACCAAAAGAACTTACTCAACCAATAAACTAATTAACCAATCAACCTCATCAAATTGTCCGTCCCGGATAAGCAAGTAAAGCTTTACCAAGAACAATCAACGCATGTTTCAGATCTTCTTTATCCAACACATACGCAATGCGGACTTCATCTTTTCCCAAACCATCTACCGTGTAAAAGCCGGAAGCCGGAGCCATCATCACCGTATAACCTTCAAATTCAAAGTCGGAAAGCAACCATGCACAGAATTTATCGGCATCGTCAATCGGTAAACGGGCAACTGTGTAGAATGCACCCATTGGAATAGGAGAATAAACTCCGGGAATGCGGTTCAAACCGTCAATCAGAAATTTACGGCGTTCCACATACTCGTTATACATTTCAAGCATATATTCCGACGAAGTATTCATGGCTGCTTCGGAAGCAATTTGCCCCAACAACGGTGGACTCAAACGTGCCTGACAAAATTTTATGACGTTTTTACGGACTTCTTTATTCTTTGTCACCAATGCACCAATACGAACACCGGTCATGCTGTAACGCTTGGATACAGAATCAATCAGCACCACATTTTCTTCAATGCCATCCAAATGAAAAGCAGAAATATAAGGCGCTCCGGTATAACAAAACTCGCGATACACTTCATCGGAGAAAAGATACAAATCGTATTTTTTCACCAGATCGCGAATTTGATTCATTTCGGAACGGGTGTACAAATAACCGGTCGGATTATTCGGATTACAAATCAGAATCCCTTTGGTTTTGGGTGTAATCAGCTCTTCAAATTTTTCGATTGGAGGTAATGCAAAACCCTCTTCAATAGAAGAAACAACCGGTTTTACGATTGCTCCCGCAGCAATGGCAAAAGCTGTATAATTAGCATAAGCAGGTTCCGGAACAATGATTTCATCACCCGGATCAAGACAACTCATAAAAGCAAAATTCACCGCTTCCGATCCTCCGGTAGTGACAATAATATCATCTTCAGTTACATCAATATTGAATGTATGATAATAAGCTGCCAGTTTGGATTTCAAACTTTTAATACCATCGCTCGGACTATATTCAAGCACAGTGCGGTCAATATTGCGAATCGCATCCAACGCGACTTGTGGCGTCTTCAAATCGGGTTGACCGATATTAAGATGGTACACTTTGATTCCGCGTGCTTTGGCTTTGTCGGCCAGCGGAACCAGTTTACGAATAGGCGATTCGGGCATTGCCTGCCCCCGTTGTGAGGTGTGTGGCATATTTTTAGTTTTCAATTATCAGTCAACAGTTATCTGCATTAATTATATAAAAACGCTTTGCAAAATCGACTGAAATACATTTTATTAATAATGGCTGCAAAATTAGCGAAAATTACCCGATAATAAAAGAGATTTGGTTACAAGTTGAAAGTAAGTGAGTAGTTAGTAGTTGGTAGTCGGTAGTAAGAAGTGGGTAGTGGTTTGGAGTGGGTAGTAAAAAGCCGGTGATTAATAGCGTGTCTGTTTAGTTGTGAAATGTGTTACAAAGAAGTAAATAAAATTCAGAACCAAACTCTTTCTATTTAACACTCGCTCCAAAACCACTTACTAACAACCACTTACTACTTACTACCAACTACCGACTACTTACTATTTCAAATCCACCATTAATTTAAAATTAAGCTGACGACCGGTCAGGTAATTAGGCACTGCCAATTGGTGATTATAAACATCAGTAACCCAATAATAAGAATTGACATTCTTCAAATCAAGTAAATTGAAAATCTCCACATTCAACCAAATATTTTTCACGTGTTTCAACCACGTCCTATCCATTGCTTTATCCACTCCACTTACCAACACACGCGATGCACCGATATCCACCCGACGATAAGGAGGTGTGCGAAATGCCGAACGATATTCGGTATTACGCGGTGGACCAAAAGGCAATCCATCAGATAAGATAAATTTCAGTTGCATTTTATACTTCGGATTGTTGGGTAAATAATCCTGAAATAACATGGAGAAAGTATAGCGTTGCTCGCTTGGACTGGGCACCCAACCCGGATAAACTGTGGTAGAAGTCAGGATTTTTCCGTTTGAGTCGTAAGTGTGACTTAGGTACGAATCGCCAATAATATCCTGTTTGGCATTCATCAACGAGAGGTTAATCCATGAATCGGCACCAGGCACCAGTTCTCCGTAGAGTTTAAAATCCATCCCTGCCGTATAAGCTTTGGCATCATTTTTACCTGAATAAAGAACACGCACATTATCTACAGAATATGAAATCACACGATCAGCAAGTTTCAGATAAGCTTCAGTCGTAAATTTAAAAGGCCTGCCCCACGCACGAAAATATTGATCGCCACCCAACACAAAATGAAGAGACCGCTGCGCTTTAATACGATTATTCAGGTAGATGTTGACGTTTCCCAGAGCATCGGTTACCGTCTCGCGGATTTCTTTATAAAAAGGCGTTTGATAGTAAACTCCTGTGGCAAAGCGAAAACTGAAATCGCGTTTCCAATGCGGCAAGAACGAAACCGACAAACGGGGACTAACCAGCATTTCGTTATTAAAAGTCCAGTAATTAGCCCGCAATCCTCCGGTAAATGAAAATGAACCTGCATCCGAATTCCACCGGTATGTATCCTGGTAAAAAGCTGTCGAACGCCAGGTGGAAAGCCTGTTGGAGGACCTTAAATTATAATAAAGATTTAGTTGTTTATCGCTATTGGGAAGCGAATAACCGGCTGAGTCACGCCATTCCCATTCGCTTATTTTATCCGAAATAATTTCATTTTGCAGACTTACGCCCCACTTCATTTTATGGTTAGCCACGTTATATTCACCCAAATGAGACAGATTAGAAACAGTGGCATTAAGCCTGTTTCGGGCATGCTGATGATAGGTTCCCACGCCGAGTGACTCGCCTGTTTGTTTGGTAGGATCGGCATTAAGCAGAACATCACTAATCACATATTCGCCCGATATATCGTAAGTTTCATTTTCGTTTGTGTAAAATGACGATGCCAGCAAGCTCAACTTCATTCCTTTGGTTGGTCTAAAATTAAGGGTCAACGCGCCAAACGAAGTTCGAAACAAATCCTTCTCCTGACCACCAAAATAAATGGTTAGTTTACGGGCAGTTTGATACGTACCAAACGATGTTTCACGCGTTTGCGGAACGAACTGATACGAGTTCTGAGAGAAGTTTCCCAAAAATGTGAGTTCAAACTTCGGATTCAGTTGGTAAGTCAAATAAGTCTGATAATCAAAGAACGTGGGATTATACTCTGCTTTCGTATCGAGCGTCCCAAGCAGGTAAGACGAGGTTTTATACCGAATGCCATGCATCTGCGTGAACCGTTTGTTGGCAGTACCTACGTAGGCCGAAGCTCCCAGCAAACTCAACGAAGCCGAAGCTTCAAATTCGGTAGGTTTTTTATATTCAATATCAAGTACCGACGACATTTTATCGCCATATTTAGCATCAAAACCGCCAGCCGAAAAAGAGACATTCTGCACCATATCGGGGTTGATAAAGCTCAGTCCTTCCTGCTGTCCGGTGCGGATCAGCAAGGGGCGATACACCTCAATGCCATTGACATACACAGCATTTTCATCGAAATTTCCACCACGCACATTGTATTGTGAACTGAGTTCATTGCTGGAACTTACCCCGGCAAAAGTAATCAGATACGATTCAATTCCCCCATTGACATTGGGTATCACGCGAAATTTGGTTGGATCAAGCACATCGAGTGTTGAAGTCTGTCGGCGTTGACCTATAACATTTACTTCTTCCATTTGCTTCGACAAAGTCTGAAGCTGAACGGAAATCTGAATAACTTGCTGGTGAGGATGTATGGTATGCCTGATAGTTTGATATCCCAGCATGGAATACACGATAGTAGCCGAATCCTTCACATTCAGCATTAACTCATAATATCCGTTTTGATTGGTGATACTTCCCACAGCACTGTTGTCAAGGTGCACACTTGCATTATTAATTGCCCGGTTGTTGACATCAATCACATACCCGTAAACACGCACCCTGGATTGCGCCGATAAGTTTACCGATAAAAGTAAAAGTAAAAAGATATGAATGAGTTTGTTATTCATGCATGTGTGTATAATCCGAAGTTTAATGCATTAATCATCCGCAAATACAGTTCCTAAATCCTGTAACAATTCCTCCACGGAGGTAATATTTTTTTCATTCAACGTCCAGCCATCCTCTGTAACTAAAATATGTACGCCGGCATCCTGCACTACCGCATATCCTGCGCGAGCCAGTGCCCTAAACGTCCAGTACATACGGGTTTTATCTCCCGACACCCATACTTTTTTTGTCATGGGATAATTCATAGAAAAATTTCCGTTGGAGGCATTGAAAAAATAGGATTTACTTTCAAAAGCCCTGTTGAAGCTACCATCGAACACCAAATCCTCCGGCACACCACATTCAACACCTTTGTCGGCACTCATCAACCAAATCCTGTCGGCGGCCTGAAGAGCCAAATCAAGTTCGTGGGTAGAAAGCAGAATGGCTTTATCGGTTTTATGGGCTAACCTATGCAGCAAAAGCATAATCTCCACGCGGTTTGGTAAATCAAGATGGGCGGTCGGCTCATCCAACATAATGATTGGAGTATCCTGCGCCAGGGCTTTGGCTATCATAGCCCGTTGGCGTTCTCCATCGGAGAGTTCGTTGATATTCTGATGCATCTTATGAGTCAGATGAACCATTTCTATGGCTTCGCGAATAACTGTATCTTCTTCGTCGGTGATATTTCCCCACCAGTTGCTGTGCGGATGGCGCCCCAACGAAACAAGGTTGTAGACCGTGGCATTTTCAATTTCAATCCGTTCGGTAAGTACCAAGGCTATCAGCAACGCTTTCTCAGATTGTTTGAGCTTAATAATTTCTTTTCCATCAATAAGCGTCATACCCGACAAAGGCTTCTGCAAACCGGTAAGCGTCCGCAGCAAGGTCGACTTACCGCTGCCATTCGGACCAATCAGACACACCAATTCACCTGCCCGCAACTGCAAATCAAGTCCGGACTGGATAACATCGATTTTTCCTTTCCGGGAATAACCGATGGTTAGACGTTGTGTGGTTAGAATGCTCATAGACCCCTAGCCCCTAAAGGGGAATTAAATTAGTTTTGTATTGTATATAACCCCTAGCCCCTAAACGGGAACTAAGTTAGTATAGTTTTTATTTTATTATTTCAACATTTGAATTATTCCAATTAAAGAAACCTGGTCTTTAAGCCCCTTCAGGCTTCGGCGTGAGCTCAGTCGAACGGGGTTTGGGGTTTCTTATTCCCCTTTAGGGGTTGGGGGTCATTTTTCTATCTTCGTTTCAATATTATCCAAATAATAATCGGGGCACCAAACAGCGCACTGACGGTATTAATTGGCAACGTATATGTTGGTATTTGAGTAATAATATCGCAAATGAGCAACAACGATGCTCCGCAAAGTACCACGGCAGGCAACAATATTTTATGACCCGACGTGCGGAAAAGTCCACGGGCAATGTGCGGAATGGCTACACCCACAAAAGCGATTGGTCCGGTAAATGCTGTGATTCCACCAGCCAATAATCCGGTGGCAATGACAATCAAGAACCGTGTTTGCTGAATGGAAATGCCCAATCCGCGCGCGTAGTTTTCGCCGAGCAACAAACCGTCGAGGCGTTTTTGCAGAAAGAAAGCCATGCTTATTCCCACCAGAACTACGGGAAACAACACCTGCATATAACTCCAGGTTACGGCACTCAGGCTACCGAATGTCCACATAACAAAAAGCTTGATGGCATCCGGGTTACTGAAGTTCTGCAGCACACTCACCAACGAACCGGCAATGGTTCCGAACATCAACCCCACGATGAGCAATGAAACCGCATTATGCACCTTGAACGACACACCGACGACCAACACCAACACCACCGAAGCTCCGATAATTGCTGCCACAATCAGTGCCCAACCACTGCTGACAAATGCCACCGGCAATGCCGATGCCGCCATCATGACCAATGCCACACCCAGACTGGCACCCGAACTCACCCCGAGAATATACGGATCGGCCAGCGAATTGCGAAACAGGGTTTGCATCATCAAGCCCGCTACCGACAACGAAGCACCCGCCAACACAGCTGTAATGGCTTTCGGCAAGCGGAAGTTGAGCAGTATCTCAGAATTAATTCCATCCCCGCTCTTCCTGAAAAACACATCAATAATCTCGCTCAACGATATGTGAATGCTTCCCCAAGCCAAATCGGCCAGGAAAAGACCCACCGTGAGAAACGAGAGGGAGAGGAATAGTATGAGGGAACGATTACGCATAAACAAAATAACTATTCAATTAGCTTCCGAATATCGGCTTTATAATCCATTTTTCTGTCAGAAGCATCTGACACCATTTTCGAGCCCAAAGGTACTAAATAATCTCAATTTATTAACTCAGCCAACACAAAAAAGGACAGGTCACAACCTGTCCCTAGAGCTATTTCAATTTTTCAACATACGTAAGGGTATATCCCGGTAATAATTCGGGATGCAGGATGGCAATCATATCCGAAAGCAATAAATCGGGTCGTGCCACGGCACTTTCCCAGAAATCATTCGCCGTAGAAGGCAGCAGGCATTTATTGAAATTATAAACCCGATTCAGCTTCACCGGACGGAACAGTGCATGTTTCGAGTCGGCTTTTACCAAATCAGCTATAGAATTGAAACTGCAATTCAACCAAACATCGGTCTGCGAAAAGTTCTTCAGCACCGTTTCCACATTGAGTGGCAGACTTCCTGCTGTTGTATCGTTGGCATAAAAATATGTAGAACCGGCATCGGCAAATAGCTTTCCCATAAAGTTACGACCCGATGGCATATACCACGTTCCGCGAAAATTGGATCCCGCCATGATGTTGGGTTTCGTTTTCACCCCTGCAGCTTTCGCTTTTATGTCGTTGTAACGTTTATCCACATCGGCAAAGATGCTGTCGGCTTGCTTTTCTTTATCGTAAAATGCAGCCACAAATTTTATCCACTCCGCCCGTGCCAACAGCGATGTTTCCATCCATTCGTTATTAAAAACCACTGGAACACCGGCCTGCGAAACTCGTTGCGCGTACGGATCATTTTGATTGTAACCGCTCATCATCACCGCCCCGGGTTTCAGTTGCAAGGTCTTTTCCACATTCATGGTGAACGCATCGCCCAAATCGGCAATTTTGCCTGCGGCTATGCGTTTGTTGACGTCTTTATTATAAATAATTTTAGGAGAACACACACCGGTAATCGTATTAATTTCGCCCAACAGGCTTAGGAATTCGAAGTGCGTAACCGAAGTAGCAGCCAGTGTTTGCAGTGGAATCTTCACTTTCGTTCCGTTGGCAGGCGTCTTGGTATTCGCATCTTTCACCAGGTAATAGCGGGCGTAAACAGTACCTTTCACCCATGGGCTAAACACAATGACTTCTTTGTAGCCGGAGAAATACTTCACGGCAAAGCCTTCGGCATATTTCAGTTTGAGCGAGTCGGAAGTTTGCGCATCGGTTGTTTTCGCACTTTTTGTATTACACGAAAAGAAAAGGCCGAACGAAAGGAGTGCAATAAGAGGAAGTTTCTTCATGGATATAATGTGTTTTTCCCGCAGATTACGCTAAAAACGCTGAAAAAAATCGGCGGGAATCGGCGTAATCTGCGGGAAATAATTCACCGCAAAGATACAAGTAAAATAGCGATTTTTAATTATCAACTGTCAATTTTCAACTGACCATTATCAATGTCATCCTTTTGGAGCGCCTGAACTCACCTTCGACGATTCCGGTTCTTTGACAAACATCCAGAAAATAACCGATGTTGAAACCAGCAACCCGCAGAAAACGTACAGTAGATGGTGGTTTCCGGTAGCTTTAATGACATTGGCCACCCCGTTGCTCATCATTTGCGGAAGCACCACTGCCAGATTGAAGACACCCATATACAATCCCATTTTGGCGGGATTCACGCGTTCGCTCATAATGGCAAATACAATGGAAATCATCGCCGACCAACCAATTCCCACGAGGAACATGCCGATATAAAAATCAACTTCCACCCGGCTGAAATAGGCAATGTAGAAATAGCCGATAGCCGAAAAGAAAAGTGCACCAATGTAGGTTTTCACACGACCAACTCTTTTGGCTATGGATTGAAGTATCAACGGAAAGATAGCGCCAATCAGATTCAGGATAAAGAACCCGAGTGAAACGATATTGCCCACCGACGAAGCTGAAGACTGGCTTACTCCGGTCAGTTTTTCGGCAAACCAGTTAGCCGTAATTCCTTTCAACCCGATATTGGGCAGAATTTGATTCTCGATAAAGAATCCCGACAGAATAAACATGCTCTGAAAAGCCACCCAGGTAAACGAGTGTGCCAGCATGATTTTTTGAAATTCGTTTTCGTTGGATGTGTTCTTTAATCCCCGAATGATAATAATTACTCCTATTATAACCGAATAGGCCAATGCCGCAATTAAAATCGGATTGTGCCAGGGCGTTAATGCTTCTGTAAAGAAATGATAGAACAAACTAAAAATACCAAACGCCAGAAAACCATAAAGTGGAAATATTTCTTTGAATATGCGACCTACACTGTATTTTTCCTGAGTTTCCGACTTTGCAATTTCCAGATCTTTCTTTTCCTGAATAAACAAAATAGGAAAAACGGCAGTTACAAAAACAACTCCGGCAGCAATGTACAGCAACAGTTCGTTGCCAAAAAGCATGGAGAGGAAATAAGCAAACACACCAAAGAAACCGGAAATAATCTGCATCCATACGTAGCCCGAAGTGCGGACTTTACCTTCGGGAGTCAGGTCGGCAATGATAGAACGGGCCGGATTGAAGGTTACGTTTATGGATAAATCCAGAAACAAAGCGATGATGGAAGCAATCAGAATGATGTCGGAAATGCCTGTAATGTGAGAGATGCTCCGAATATGCGGCAGTGCAAGGAAAGCAATGGTGCTCACCATTCCGCCAATCATGATAAACGGACGCCGGCGACCGCCCATAAACCAAACATTATCGCTCACCAGACCCACGATTACCTGTCCGAAAATTCCCGCAATCGGGCCGGCCAGCCACACGAAAGCCACATCGTGAATGTCCAGATGATATTTATTGGAAAGTATCCAACTCAGGGCGGCTATTTGAGTGGACAAGGCAAACCCAACCGCTGTGGCGGGCAATCCGAGTAATGCCAGAAAAGCATTGCTCATCTTCTTTTGAATGTTCAGCATAGTATTTTAAGATGAAAGATTTTTACAAATAAAACACAATGATATTCATTTTTGACGAAAACACAATCTAACTGAAAAAGAGAATCTGAAAATCCGGGTGCAAACGTTTTCTGAAAACACATTTGGCGTGCAAACTACATGATGTTTGCTTTGCGTTATTAATTGTTATTTGCCTTCCCGCAGAGCGGGACAAGTGCGGCGTTATTTTAGTTAGATACAATAAAAGGTCTCGACGAAGGAGAGATTAATAACGCGAAGCAAATATCGCCGTAGGCATAATATCACGAAGTTAATATCGTCGAAGACTAATAACTACAAACTCTTACTAATTCCATCAATGTAACCCAACAGCTCATCCTTACCCATATATTTTTCGGAGGAAGTAAGGAATATCGGAGGCAATTCCTCCCATTGTTCTGAAAGCTTATCTTTGTAAAACTGTATATTCGATTTTCCTTTTGCGTGTGTAAGTTTGTCGAGTTTGGTGAATACAATAGCAAACGGAATACCGTTTTCGCCTAACCATTCTATAAACTCCAGGTCTATTTTCTGCGGTTCAAGCCTGCTGTCAATCAACAAAAACAAGCAAGTCAGTTGTTCCCGATTAAGAATATAGCTTTCAATAATATTTTGTAATTGATCGCGCATTTTCTTGCCCGCGGTGGCATAACCATAACCTGGTAAATCCACCAAATGCCAGTTATTATTAATCAGAAAATGATTAATCAACAAAGTTTTTCCGGGCTTCGATGAAGTCATAG
>Ga0302287_10000918_pt1 | contig 12728 bp, 10 predicted proteins | sample III_Fen_E2_4_FD_200452 | JGI IMG/M metagenome (GOLD analysis project Ga0302287, IMG submission 200452) | Peat permafrost microbial communities from Stordalen Mire near Abisko, Sweden - III_Fen_E2_4 | ecosystem: Environmental > Terrestrial > Soil > Wetlands > Permafrost | place: Sweden: Abisko...
ATCGTGTTTATTGCGGCTGCGGCAGGGCTGTGGGGGGTGATGGTATTGCTGGTCTGGGGCTTCCAGAAGCTGGAGCGTCCACAAGGAGGTCGCTCATGATTAGCCTTGACGTGCTTTACGGCTTTGGCGGCGTTTGCGCCCTTGCGCTGCTGGTTTATCTGGTCTATGCGCTGCTCTGCGCCGAGGAGTTCTGATGAGCACCACGTCATGGGGCTTGTTGGCCCTTTATCTCGGGCTATTGCTGGTAGCAGCCTGGCCACTGGGCATCTGGCTGGCGCGCATCAGTTCAGGCAAGCTGCCGGTCTGGATGGAGCGGGTGGAAGTGCCGCTCTACCGCCTGGCGGGCACCTCTGCTGAAAAATCCATGAATTGGTCGCAGTACGCGCTGGCCTTGCTGGCCTTCAATGTGTTGGGCGTGTTCGTGGTCTATGCCCTGCAGCGTTTGCAGATCTGGCTGCCGCTCAATCCGGCTGGCATGGCCAATGTGTCACCCGACTCGGCTTTCAACACTGCGGTCAGCTTCGTCACCAATACGAACTGGCAGGGCTACACCGGCGAAGCCACCATGAGCTACCTGACGCAAATGCTGGCGCTCGCGGTCCAGAACTTTTTCTCCGCAGCGACAGGTATCGCCGTGGCCTTCGCGCTCATTCGCGGCTTTGCCGCGCGCTCGACCGGCGTGATCGGCAACTTTTGGGTGGATGTGACGCGTATCACCGCCTGGCTGCTGGTGCCGCTGTCGCTGGTGTTCGCCGTGGTGCTGGTGGGGCAAGGCGTGATCCAGAACTTTGACGCCTACAAGGACGTCACCACGCTGGAGGTCACCAGTTACCAGCAGCCCAAGAATGGCGCTGATGGTCAGCCGCTGAAAGACGCCAAGGGCGCTCCGGTCATGGAAGACCTGAAGACCGCCACGCAGACTCTCGCCATGGGCCCGGTCGCCTCGCAGGAAGCCATCAAGATGATCGGCACCAATGGGGGCGGTTTCTTCAACGCCAACTCGGCCCATCCCTATGAAAACCCGACCGCGCTGAGCAACTTGCTGCAGATGCTGGCGATTTTCCTGATCCCTGCCGCCCTGTGCTTTGCCTTTGGCCGCGAGGTCGGTGATCTGCGTCAGGGCTGGGCCGTGCTGGCGGCGATGACGGTGATGTTTGTCATTGCCGTGGTGGTCATCACGCCCGCCGAGCAGGCTGGCAATCCGCTGATTGGCGCTCTGGGTGTGGACCAGACGGCAAGCGCCTTGCAGTCTGGCGGCAACATGGAAGGCAAGGAGGTACGTTACGGCATCAATGCGTCAACCTTGTTTGCCGTGATCACCACCGCCGCTTCGTGCGGCGCGGTGAACGCTATGCACGACTCTTTCACGCCGCTGGGTGGCATGGTGCCGCTGGTGATGATTCAGCTGGGTGAAGTGGTGTTTGGCGGCACCGGCAGCGGCCTGTACGGCATGCTGGTCTTCGCCATCCTGGCGGTGTTCATCTCCGGCTTGATGATTGGCCGAACACCGGAGTACCTGGGCAAGAAGATCGAGGCCCATGAGATGAAGCTGACCTCGATTGCCATTTTGGTGACGCCCATTGTGGTGCTGGTCGGTACGGCCATCGCGGTCCTGGCAACAGACGGGAAAGCAGGTATTGCCAACCCCGGTGCGCACGGATTTTCAGAAATCTTCTACGCGTTCAGCTCTGCAGCCAACAACAATGGCAGTGCCTTTGCCGGCCTGTCGGCCAACACCCCGTTCTACAACTGGATGCTGGGCCTGGCCGTGTGGTTCGGGCGCTTCGGCGTGATCGTGCCAGTGCTGGCCATTGCCGGGGCCTTGGCCGCCAAAAAACGCCTGCCCGTGACGGCAGGCACCATGCCGACGCATGGCCCGCTGTTTGTAACGCTGTTGATTGGCACCGTGCTGCTGGTGGGCTTGCTCAACTACGTGCCGGGGCTGGCTCTGGGGCCGGTGGTGGAGCATTTGATGCTGTGGCCCGGTCATTGAACCGCCGAAAAGTAAGGTACATGATATGAAAACAAAAAATTCTCTCACGCTGTTCGATCCGGTGCTGCTCAAGCCGGCCATCAAAGCTTCATTTGTGAAACTGAGCCCGCGTGCTCAATGGCGCAACCCGGTGATGTTTGTCGTCTATATCGGCAGCATTCTGACGACTTTGCTGGGCCTGCAGGCACTGCAGGGCCAGGGTGAGGCTCCCATCGGCTTTATCTTTGCCGTGGCCCTGTGGCTGTGGTTTACCGTGCTGTTCGCCAATTTTGCCGAGGCGCTGGCCGAAGGCCGCAGCAAGGCGCAGGCCGCTTCGCTGCGCAGCCTCAAAAAGAGCACCTGGGCCAAGAAGCTGAAGGAGCCCAAACACGGCGCGGCCTGGTTGCCAGAGCAGGCAGAAAACCTGCGCAAAGGCGATGTGGTGCTGATCGACGCTGGCGACATGGTGCCGCTCGACGGCGAGGTCATTGAGGGCGTGGCCTCGGTCGATGAAAGCGCCATCACCGGCGAATCGGCGCCGGTGGTGCGCGAGTCGGGCGGCGATTTTTCATCGGTCACCGGCGGCACGCGGGTCTTGTCCGACTGGCTGGTGGTGCGCATCTCGGTCAATCCGGGCGAGTCCTTCCTGGACCGCATGATCAGCATGGTCGAGGGTGCCAAGCGTGCCAAGACGCCCAATGAAATCGCGCTGACCATCCTGCTGGTGGCGCTGACCATCGTGTTCCTGATCGTCACGGTGACCCTGCTGCCGTTTTCAATCTTCAGCGTGGCGGCGGCTAACTCGGGCTCGGTGGTCAGCATCACCGCCCTGATCGCGCTGCTGGTGTGCCTGATTCCGACCACCATCGGCGGGCTGCTGTCGGCGGTCGGCGTGGCCGGCATGAGCCGCATGATGCAGGCCAATGTGATTGCCACCTCGGGCCGGGCCGTGGAAGCGGCGGGCGATGTGGATGTGCTGCTGCTCGACAAGACTGGCACCATCACCCACGGCAACCGCCAGGCCTCAAGCTTTTTGCCTGCGCCGGGCGTGAACGAAGTCCAGCTTGCCGTCTGCGCCATGCAGGCGTCGATGGCTGACGAGACGCCCGAGGGCCGCAGCATTGTCACGCTGGCCCAGCGCGTGGGCGCCGCCGAACCGCTGGTCGGCGACATGGCTGAAGTTCCCTTCACGGCGCAAACCCGCATGAGCGGCATGGACGTGCAATTGCTTGGCGGCGGCACGCGCCAGTTGCGCAAGGGCGCGGTCGATGCCATTCGTCGGCATGTCGAGGCGCTGGGCGGCAGTGTGCCAGCCGAGGTGACACGCGCTTCCGATGACGTCTCGCGCCGGGGCAGCACGCCGCTGGCCGTCAGCGATGGCGCGCAGGTGCTTGGCGTGGTGGAGCTGAAAGACATCGTCAAGGCTGGCATCAAGGAGCGCTTTGGCGAGCTGCGCCGCATGGGCATCAAGACCGTGATGATCACCGGCGACAACCGGCTGACGGCGGCGGCCATCGCGGCAGAAGCGGGCGTCGATGACTTCCTGGCCGAGGCCACGCCCGAGGACAAGCTCAAGCTGATTCGCCAGTACCAAGCCGAGGGCCGACTGGTGGCCATGACCGGCGACGGCACCAACGACGCCCCGGCGCTGGCGCAGGCCGATGTGGCGGTCGCCATGAACAGCGGCACGCAGGCGGCCAAGGAAGCGGGCAACATGGTCGATCTGGACTCGAACCCGACCAAGCTGCTGGAGATTGTCGAGACCGGCAAGGCGCTCTTGATGACGCGCGGTTCGCTGACGACGTTTTCGATTGCCAACGACGTGGCCAAGTATTTCGCCATCATTCCGGCGATTTTCGTCACCACCTACCCGCAACTGGCCGCGCTCAACGTGATGCGGCTGGGCAGCCCGTCGTCGGCGATTTTGTCGGCGGTGATTTTTAATGCGCTGATCATCATGTTCTTGATCCCGCTGGCGCTCAAGGGCGTGAAATACCGCGCCGTGGGCGCTGCCGTGCTGCTGCGCCGCAACCTGCTGATTTACGGCGTGGGCGGCCTGATCGTGCCTTTCATCGGCATCAAGGCGATTGACCTGCTGCTGGTGGCGTTGCATCTGGCTTGAGTTTCCAAGGAATCCATCATGAAAAACATACTTCGCCCTGCAATGGTCCTGTTCCTCGCGCTCACGCTGCTGACCGGCGTGGCCTACCCGCTGGTCGTGACGGGCGCGGCACAACTGCTGTTTCCGGCGCAGGCTGGCGGCAGCCTGATCTTGCGCGCTGGCAAGCCGGTGGGCTCGGCGCTGATCGGCCAGAACTTCGCCGACCCTGGCCATTTCTGGGGCCGACCTTCGGCCACCGGCCCGATGCCTTACAACGCCTCGGCGTCCAGCGGCTCGAATCTGGGGCCGCTGAACCCGGCGCTGGTCGATGCCGTCAAGGGCCGCATCGAGGCCTTGCGCGCCGCCGACCCCGGCAACGCCGCCGCCGTTCCGGTCGATCTGGTGACCGCCTCGGCGAGCGGACTGGACCCGCACATCAGCCCGGCTGCTGCCCGTTATCAGGCCGCGCGCGTGGCCAGGGTGCGCGGCCTGGCGCCCGAAAAGGTTCAGGTTCTGATCGAACAGCAGACCGAAAAACCCCTGCTGGGCTTTTTAGGCGAGTCGCAAATCAATGTGCTCAGGCTCAATCTTGCGCTGGAGGCTCTTCGTTAAGAGACATCATCATGGCTTATGCCGCTTACCGTGAATCGTTTGGCGCCATTGCAACTGTCTCCAGTCCACCCTTGTGCGCAGGGTCTGACTGGGCCGTGCTGGATGTCACGGTGCCCAGCCGCGACGCGCTGCGGGTGCGCCGTGCCCTGGTCAACTGCCCGCAGGTTGGCGTCCTGCGCTGCATTCCGCAGCTTGAGGTGCATCGGGCCAGGCTTGAAATCAGGCTGCCCGCGCACTTGGCACAGGACGTGATGCGGCGCCTCATGGCCTGTCTGCCCAGCGGCGAGATGGGGCCGCTGATTTCCTGGCGCCGTCATTTGCAGCGGCATGGGTTAAACCATGAACTCTGATCTGTTACGCGCGCTGTTCGCCCTGGCCGCGTTTGGCCTGCCGCTTGGCGTGGCCTGGTTCATCGTGGGGCGCAGCGAGTCTGCCCGGCATCGTCGACGTAAAGACTGATGGGTCGGGATGCTTGAAACCCACGGGCCGCTTTGCGGCCTTTACGTTTTTTTTGCACCGTCGCGAAAGGTTTTATCCCCGTTTTTATGGCGACCTTTCTATCCTTCTCCTATCGCGCTTTTTTAATGGCGCGTTGGAGTTAACGATGGGCATTCTTTCGATTCAGGCTTTACCGGCTGCAAGCGCCGCGCAACGTGGCTATGCCAAAGGTTTTGTCGCGAAGCATCCGGCTGCATGCCGCAGTGCGAGTACGCATTTTGAGCTGATCAGCGTGGTGATCGCCAGCAAGGACGCCCGGCAGGCCCGCCATGCTTTGCTGGCCTGCCCGGACACCGCCGTCGTCCGCTGCCTGCCCATGTCCACGCACGCCAGGGTCAAACTGGAAATTCGCTTTCCAGCCGGACAGGGCGACGCAGTCATCAACCGGATCGTTGCCAGTGTGCCAAATGGCCAGATCGGCGGCATCGTTGCCTGCACCAGCGCGAATTCATGGACTGCACATTAGCCAGTCCTGTAGTGTCCATCTTCATGGATGTTGACCATGGCCTATAACCCCGACTCCCGGCCCGATCCCGACCAGCTTCTTGACCAGCTCCGGGCGCATGAGGCCCGCGCAAGCCGGGGCCGACTGCGCATTTATTTCGGCGCCAGTGCGGGCGTCGGCAAGACCTACGCCATGCTCAGCGCCGCCCAGCGCGAGCGCAAGGACGGGCGCGACATCGTGGTCGGGGTGATCGAAACCCACGGACGCAGCGAAACCGCCGAACTGCTGGCCGGGCTGGCGCAGTTGCCGCTGCGCGAGGTCGCCTACCGGGGCCGAACGCTCAGGGAGTTTGATCTGGACGCCGCGCTGGCGCGCAAGCCGGAGGTCGCGCTGGTCGATGAGCTGGCGCACAGCAATGTGGAGGGCTCGCGCCACGCCAAGCGTTGGCAGGATGTGCAGGAGCTGCTTGATGCTGGCATTGACGTTTGGTCGGCCCTCAACGTGCAGCACCTAGAAAGCCTGAACGGCACGGTGGGCGCCATCACCGGCATCCGCGTCAACGAGACCGTGCCCGACACCGTGCTGGACGCAGCCGATGAGATCATCTTGGTTGATGTCACGCCCGACGAGCTGACGGCGCGGCTCAAGGCGGGCAAGGTCTATCTGCCGCAGCAGGCCGAGCGCGCGGCGCAGAACTTTTTCCGCAAGGGCAACCTGATCGCTCTGCGCGAGATTGCCCTGCGTCGCACCGCCGAGCATGTCGAAGACGATGTGCGCAGCTACCGGGTCGAGAAATCCATCGCCCCGGTGTGGAACACCGAAGGCGCGCTGCTGGCCTGCATCGGCCCGCATGAGGGCGCCGAGCAGACCGTGCGCACGGCGTCGCGGCTGGCTGGACAGCTCAATGTGCGCTGGCATGCGGTGTATATCGAAACCCCGCGCCTGCAGCGGCTTGGGGAAGCCGAGCGTGACCGGATTCTGGCCGTCATCAAGCTGGCTGGGGAGTTGGGCGCGGTCACCGCTGTGCTGGCTGCCAGCGATGTGGCCGCCGAACTGGTGGCGCAGGCGCAGGTGCTCAACTGCGCCACGCTGGTGGTCGGGCGGCCCGCGCTGCCGGACTGGCGAACGCTGTGGCGCGGGCAGAGCATGGGCATGATGCGCCGACTGGCCCGGCTGGCGCCCACGCTGGACATCGTGGAGGTGGGCCATGCCCGCAGCGCCCGGCGGCTGGTTCGGGCCGTGCCGCGCCCGGAGGAGCCCGCCGCCGCCTGGTATGGCAGCCTGCCGCGTTATGCCTGGGTCATTGCCAGCAGCGTGACCATCACGGTGCTGGCCACGCCGCTGCTGAAGTTCTTCGACCTGGCCAACATCGTCATGCTGTTTTTGCTCGGCACCGTGCTGGTGGCGCTGAAGTTCGGGCGCGGCCCGGCGGCGCTGGCGGCTTTTCTCAATGTCGCCGCATTTGACTATTTTTTCGTGCCACCGCGCCTGTCGTTTGCGGTCAGCGACGTGCAGTACCTGGTGACGTTTGCCGTCATGCTGGTGGTCGGGCTGCTGACCGGACAGCTCACGGCGGGCCTGCGGTTTCAGGTGCGCATTTCGGCCAGCCGTGAGCGCCGGGCGCAGTCGCTGTTTGCGTTGACGCGCGATTTGTCCGCCGCGCTGCTGGGCTCACAGGTGGCCGAGCTGGGCGAAGCGGCAGTGCAGCGCGATTTCGGTGGTCAGGCGCTGGTTCTAGCCACCGATGCCCGCGACCAGTTGGTGCTGCCCGGCCAGACGCCGCCTGGTTTTGACGCCAGCGTGGCCGACTGGGCGTTTCGCCATGCGCAGGCGGCTGGGCTGGCCACGGCCACTTTGTCCGCGCAGTCCTGGCACTACGTGCCGCTCAAGGCGCCGATGCGGGTGCGCGGCGTGCTCGCGCTGCAGCCCGCACAGCCGCGCTGGCTGTTGATTCCCGAGCAGTTGCAGCAGCTCGACACGCTGGCGCGGCAAATCGCCATTGCGCTGGAGCGCGTGCATTACGTGGACATTGCCCAGCAGGCCGTGGTCGAGATGGAGTCGGAGCGGCTGCGCAACACGCTCCTGGCGGCTCTTTCGCACGATGTACGCACGCCGCTGACGGCGCTGATCGGGCTGGCCGAATCGCTGCAGCGCTCGCAGCCGCTGCTGGACCGGCAGCAGGCCGGCATGGCTCAGGCGATTACGCAGCAGGCGCGCCAGCTCAATGCCCTGGTGACGAATTTGCTGGACATGGCGCGTCTGCAAAACGGCGCCGTCAGCCTGCACAGCGACTGGCAGTCGGTCGAGGAGGTGGCCGGTTCGGCCATTCGCGCCGCCCAGCCTGTGCTGGACGGCTGGGCGGTGCAGACTTGGGTGCCGCCTGATTTGCCGCTGGTCGAGTTCGACGCCGTGCTGATGGAGCGGGTGCTGGTGAACCTGCTGGAAAACGCCGCCAAGTATGGCGCGCCCCCTGTGGAGGTGCGCGCCTGTGTCACGCCTGACAGCCTGATCTTGAGCGTGCGCGACCACGGACCGGGGCTGCCGCCCGCGCTGAAAGGCCGCGAGACCGAGCTGTTCGAGAAATTCACCCGGGGCCAGACCGAGTCCGCCACGCCGGGCGTCGGGCTGGGGCTGGCGATTTGCAAGGCCATCGTGAATGCGCATCGGGGGCAGATTGCGGTCAGCAATGTCCGGGACGGCGGCGCGCAATTCACCGTGACCCTGCCGCGCCGCGCCCCGCCCGTGCCGCCGCCGGAAAGTGAATGAAACCCCACGCCTGTCACAACGCGCCCGATGCGGCCCCTGAGGGGCTTTGCTTGCCTAGGGCGGCCCGGCGCCGCGCAGGCTCTAAACTGCGCTGATGGTTACTCCCGTTGTTGTTGTGATTGAAGACGAGCCCCAGATTCGCCGCTTTGTGCGCAGCGCGCTGGAGGCCGAAGGCTGGCAGGTGTTTGAAGCGGACACGGTCCAAAAAGGGCTGACCGAAGCCTGTACCCGCAAGCCCGATCTGCTGGTGCTCGACCTGGGCCTGCCCGACAGCGACGGCCTGCACCTGATCCGCGACGTGCGCGGCTGGTCGGGCGTGCCCATCATCGTGCTGTCGGCCCGCAACGGCGAGGGCGACAAGATTGCCGCGCTCGATGCCGGTGCCGACGACTACCTGACCAAGCCTTTTGGTATCGGCGAGCTGCTGGCCCGGGTGCGCGCCAACCTGCGCCGACCACGCACGGCCCTCCCCGGAGGCAGTCCGGTGGAAGAGGCCGACCCCGTGTTCCGCTTTGGTCAGGTCGAGGTGGACCGGCAGGCCCGGCTGGTGCGCCGCAGCGGCGCGGAGGTTCACCTCACGCCCATCGAGTACCGCCTCCTGAGCGTGTTGATCGCCAACGCGGGCCGGGTTCTGACGCATCGCCAGTTGCTGCGCGAAGTGTGGGGGCCGTCGCATGTCGGGCAAAGCCACTACCTGCGCATTTACATGGGACACTTGCGGCAAAAACTCGAAGCCGACCCGGCCCAACCGCAGCACCTGCTGACCGAAACTGCCGTGGGTTACCGCTTGCTGCCGGGGTAAGTGCTCCCGGTAACCCGTTGATGAATGAAACCAAGCGCCGCCCCATCCACCACGGGCGCAAGCCGCTATAAAATAGATAGTAAATTTATGTCTGACCAACTCCCGCGCCAAGCGCCAAAACCTCCCGCTCCCGCCGCCACGCGCATCCGAGCCGCCGCCGCGCCTGCTGCGCCCGCGTCCACCGGCAGCGCCACCGTGCGTTTGAACAAGCGCATGGCCGATTTGGGCCTGTGCTCGCGCCGCGAGGCCGACGACTGGATTGCGCGCGGCTGGGTGCGCGTCAACGGCGCGCCTGCCGTGATGGGCCAGCCGGTGGCCGCCAACGCCCGCATCGAAGTGGCCAGAGACGCCGAGCAGCAGCAGCGCCTGCAGGTCACCATTTTGATCAACAAGCCCGTCGGCTACGTCAGCGGTCAGGCCGAAGACGGCCACGAACCCGCCGTGGCGCTGGTGCAGCCGGAAAACCGCTGGCGCGAATGCAACAGCCGCATGCGTTGGGGTTTTGAGCAGCTGCGCGGCCTGGCGCCCGCCGGGCGGCTCGACATCGACTCGATTGGCTTATTGGTGCTGACGCAGGATGGCCGCGTGGCGCGCCAGCTCATCGGCGAAGACTCTGAGATTGAAAAAGAATATCTGGTGCGCGTCAGCTACGGCGCGGAAACGCTCAACGTGCAGGGCGCTTTTCCGCGTGAACGCTTGGCGCTGCTGTGCCACGGCTTGAGCCTAGACGGCCAGCCGCTGCGCCCGGCACAGGTGAGCTGGCAAAACCCCGAGCAACTGCGTTTTGTGCTGAAAGAAGGCAAAAAGCGCCAGATTCGCCGCATGTGCGAGCAGGTCGGGCTGTTTGTCACCGGCCTGAAGCGCGTGCGGATTGGCCGCGTCAACCTCGGCCATTTGCCGATTGGTCATTGGCGCTATTTGATGCCGCACGAGCAGTTTTAAGCCGCTGCGGGCCGCCTGCCGCTTGAAAACAAGGTGCTGCGGGCCTATCTGCGCCCTTGTCGTTGTTCCCTTACTTCATTTTTCCATGCAAAAACAAACCCATTCTTTTCAAGCCGAAGTCGCCCAACTGCTCAAGCTGGTCACGCACTCGCTGTACTCCAACCCCGAAATTTTCCTGCGCGAGCTGATCTCCAACGCCTCGGACGCCTGCGACAAGCTGCGCTTCGAGGCGCTGAACGACGCGGGCGTTTATGAAAGCGACGCTGAACTGAAAGTGCGCGTGAGCTTTGACGCCGCCGCCAAAACCCTGACGATTGCCGACAACGGCATCGGCCTGTCGCAGCAAGAAGCCATTGACCACCTCGGCACGATTGCCAAAAGCGGCACCCGCGACTTCATGGCCAAGCTCTCGGGCGACCAGAAAAATGACGCGCAACTGATCGGCCAGTTCGGCGTGGGTTTTTACTCCGGCTTTATCGTCGCCGACAAGATTGCCGTCGAAAGCCGCCGCGCCGGTTTGCCCGCCGCGCAAGGCGTGCGCTGGGTGAGTGACGGCACGGGCGAGTTTGACGTGAGCGACATCGAGCGCGCCGAACGCGGCACCAGCGTGATCCTGCATCTGAAAGACGACGCCAGCGAGTACCTGAACGCCTGGAAGCTCAAAAGCATCATCAATAAATACTCCGACCACATTTCCCTGCCCATCCTGATGGAAAAGGAAGAATGGAAAGAGGGCGAAGACGACCAGCCCGGCGAAATGGCCAAAACCGGCGAATGGGAAACCGTCAACCAGGCCGCCGCCCTGTGGACGCGCGCCAAAAAAGACATCACGCAAGAACACTACGACGAGTTCTACAAGCAAATCAGCTACGACCAGGAAGCGCCGCTGGCCACCACGCACAACCGCGTGGAAGGCTCGACGGAATACACCCAGCTGCTGTTCATCCCGGCCAAAGCGCCGATGGACATGTTCAACCGCGACAAGGCGGCGGGCGTCAAGCTCTACGTCAAGCGCGTCTTCATCATGGACGACGCGCAGGCGCTGCTGCCGACTTACCTGCGTTTTGTCAAAGGCGTGGTCGATTCGTCCGACTTGCCGCTGAACGTTTCGCGTGAGTTGCTGCAGGAAAGCCGCGCCGTCAAGGCCATCCGCGAAGGCTGCACGAAACGTGTGCTGTCGATGATTGAAGACTTGGCCGCCAATTCGCCGGAAAAATTCACCGCGTTTTATGCTGAATTCGGCGCGGTGCTGAAAGAAGGTCTGGGCGAAGATTTCGCCAACAAAGAGCGTCTGGCCAAGCTGCTGCGTTTTGCCAGTTCCACGACCGACACCACCAGCGTGAGCTTTGCCGACTACAAGGCGCGGATGAAGGACGGCCAGGACGCGATTTACTACATCACCGCCGACACGCTGGCCGCCGCTAAAAGCAGCCCGCAACTGGAAATTTTCCGTAAAAAAGGTATCGAAGTGCTGCTGATGGCCGACCGCGTGGACGAGTGGGCGCTGAACTACCTGCGCGACTTTGACGGCACGGCGCTGCAGTCGGTCGCCAAGGGCGCGGTCGATCTGGGCAAGCTGCAGGACGAAGACGAGAAAAAAGCCGCCGAAGAAGCGCAAACCCAGTTCAAGCCGATTCTGGACAAGCTCAAAGAAGCGTTGAAAGACAAGGCGCAGGACGTGCGCGCCACCACGCGCTTGGTCGATTCCCCAGCGTGTTTGGTGGTGAAAGACGGCGATATGTCCACGCAATTGGCGCGCATGCTGAAACAAGCCGGGCAAGCCGTGCCCGAAAGCAAGCCGATTCTGGAAGTCAACGCCCAGCATCCGCTGGTCAAAAAGCTCGAAGCCAACGCCGAGTCGGCCAGCTTTGACGATCTGGCTAACATCTTGTTCGATCAGGCGCTGCTGGCCGAAGGCGGCTTGCCTGCCGATCCAGCCGCTTACGTGCGCCGCGTGAACGCGCTGCTGGCGACCTGAAACCACACTGCCGAACAGGCAGTGAGTTGAGTCTGCCCAGCATGGCGGGCAGGCTGTGGACCGATATTTTGGCTTTCGGATGATGTCAAAATGTCGCCGATGAAAATGACAAGTACGGTTCCACGCCTGACGCGCAGAACGGCCATTGCGCTGTGGCTGTGCGGCGGCGCTTCAATGGTGGCGCAAGCGCAAGCGCAAGTGCAAGAACAGGGGTCGCTCTGGTTTGAGGGGAAAAGGCCCAGCTTGCAGGCGCGTCAGGCGGCCGAGTTGCTCGCCACCTCGGCAACGCACGGCTTGGAGCCGCAGGACTACAACGCCAGCGCGCTGCGCCAGGCGATCCTGAATGCAGCGCATGGCACGCCGCAGGCGATCACGGTGGCACAGCTAGACCAGGTGCTGACCAGCGCGATGGAGCATTACCTGAAGGACTTGCATCAGGGCCGCATTGATCCAAAAAAAATCCAGCACAACTTCAATCCGCAGCACAAGGCTTTTGACCCTGCCGCTTACTTGCAGACGGCGCTGGCCGCCCGGCGCTTGCCACAGGCCGCCGCCGAAGCCGCGCCGCATTTGCCGCTCTACGAGGAGTTGCGCACGGTGCTGGCGTACTAC
>Ga0302287_10000919_pt1 | contig 12726 bp, 2 predicted proteins | sample III_Fen_E2_4_FD_200452 | JGI IMG/M metagenome (GOLD analysis project Ga0302287, IMG submission 200452) | Peat permafrost microbial communities from Stordalen Mire near Abisko, Sweden - III_Fen_E2_4 | ecosystem: Environmental > Terrestrial > Soil > Wetlands > Permafrost | place: Sweden: Abisko...
ATTTTTCCATCTTTATCTATCACAAACAGCGTGGGGCTGCCCACCACAGCATAATTTTTAAAGTTTTCGCCCACGAAACCTTTACCGTCGAAGAGCTTATCGCCCCACAGAAAGTCGTTGGATTCACTCTCGAAGGATTTCCGATCGGTATCCGAAGCTACGGAGATTACCCGAATGCCCTTTTGTTTCAGCGTAGCATAGTTTTCACCTATCTTTTTCAACTCGCGGGTACAAAAGTCACAGCTCGAATCGTAAAAGATAAGCAGCGCTCCGTTCTTACCCACCGGTTTCATCTGTTTTTGGCTACGTTGTGTAACGCCTTTGTCATCAACTATTAGAGTGGTTACCTGCAGTTCGGGCGCAGTAGTGCGTGTTGCCACGTTCACCATCGCCAGGATGCGTTTCACCTTTGGGGACAAATCTGTAGCATCCTGTAGCCCGGGACGGGTTGTCAGCGCATGCTTCACTATCGTTTCGCCGGCACCCAGCCAGCTGAATCGCTCGGTCTCGGTTACGAAACACGACAGCAAGGCGCTGTAGTACGGCTCCTGCAGGCGATCCAATATCTTGCAAGCCGAGGCCGCAAAAGCCTCCCGCTTATTGGCTTTGTCAATTCGGTTAAACATGCTGAGATAATAATTGGGAATACTGCTCCACAATTGCGCGCAACTGTAGAGCGTGTTAAAGTCAAGCGTCTCTTCCATCTCTTTTTGCACTTCTACCGACAGTGGCAGATTCTGCTTATTTTCAGCCATAAAGAGCCGTTCCAAAAACTCGTTGTGCCGCAGAAAACTGGCCGAAAAAAGCGTACTGGCACGTTCCTCATCCTCCAGGGCTTTGTACTTTTCAAGCGCCTGCTGCTTTTCACCTGCCAGCAGTTGATGCAACTGACTCTGAGGGTCGTACTGCTTCAACCCCGCTTCTATCCATGCCTGTTTTTGCAACAGCCCGGCCTTGCTGTCAAATACGCGGAAGAGAAAAGTATTTTCCGGCGATCCTGTAATCTTTATGGTTTGTTTGCTGAGCGGCTTCGCGGTACAAGTGAGCGTAATTTCCGGTTCGCCGGCAATAAACTGCACCCCGCTCCCATCTATCACCAGTGTGGCCAGTATTTTACGCAAGCCTGACGGTAGATGCAAGATGCCCTGCCCTTTGCTATCTAGCACTGCAGGCAGTGAATCAGCAACTCCTCCTTTTTGCCAATAGAGCTTGCCCGCTTTACCCGACAAGGGTTGACAATCGAGCTGTATAGTTTGTGCCGAGGCACTCAGCGCCACACCTATTAAAAGGATACAGATGACTATTCGTTTCATTTGTTATAATTTATATTTAAAAGAGAAGTCGTTTTGACTTTTAATAATATCGCTCCTTCGGAGCTTTTTTTCTTTGAAATAAATATTACTACCAGAATACTGCATACTAACTGAGCAATTTCAGAGCTTCAGAGAAACGATATTATGGTAGTAGTGGATTCTATAGTTTCTTTTAAGCTCCGTAGGAGCGACATGGTACTATCATTAAAAAGTCAGGACAAACTCAGGATTAGCACCTTGTAGTTAATAAAACCTGTACATTATCATTCATCCAAGAATTGTAAAATTTTTATCTATTTACTTGTTTTATATAACCCCCCACCCGTTAGCTGACGGATGGGAGGTCATAAGCAAAACACATTGTTAAATAATAGTTATTACAGAAGTACACGAAAATAATTGTTATTTTCCTACTTCGTAAAATGACAGCATAAAACCGACCTAGGCCAACAAATCTGATTTTTAAACCCCTGACAGGAGTCGAAGACCCTGTCAGGGGTTTAAAAGTATCATTTCATCCCTACTCCTTCTGGGTCTTAGTGAGGCAGTGACTTATAGTCACTGCCTCACTTTATATTATGAGTACATGAGTTCGCAATAATCCACTTGTGCCATACTACAAACTACCCATTAACCCAGCCTTTAGCTAAGTACAAGCAGACAGTATGTCTGCTTGTACCTCCAAGTCTATACCCTTGACCCAACTAATAGCCTACAATAGCGGTTTTGAGTGATTTGTGGAGAGCTATAACTATGATTAATGCGACATTCCACGTACACATCGGTAGTTTCGCAGAATTGATTCAGGACCGTTGCTTGTATAAGATGAACCGTCAGGAGACCAGGCCCAGCTATAGGACACGCTGTTATCAGTGGAGGACCAATAGGACCATGTTGCACTGACGTTAGCGTACGAGGTGCTAGAGAAATTAGTGAAAAGGTTCCACCAGTCGCCCTGGTCGGTTATCTTTACAAGTTCTGGCAAGTGCGGCAAGCGCCAGATGCCACTCCTGCCATCTGCTCCTGTCCCATCATTGCAGGCGCTGGCTGCGGCTGATTTAGAACTGTTTCCGAGAGGTTGGGATTTATATATACAGAGGTCTTGCGTTGGTTGGGCAGTGAATTTCGAATTCAGAGTAGTCCATGATGATGACAACACGTATGTTCCATCATTTTTTGTATAAACTCCACCTTCTTTCACAGCACCATTACAAACATTCAAGCTAGTAGTACCCGATTGGGCGTAAAAGTCAATATTGAATTTTGCAAAGCTCAGATTAACATCTGCTTGAACGGTACCTGTAACGCTATATTGAATATTGGAGCCATCTAACGTACCGGCTATGCGCGTAGCTGTAAGACCCGTTATATCCGTCGAAATAAACGTACCTCCCGCTGGGTATCCCGCTCCGGAGCCACCTGTGTACGGGATAGAAATCGTACCTGTATATGCCCTGCCTGCAAGGGCATAGCTAGGTGAGAAAGTAGCTCCAGCATAATTAACAGTTCCAACACCTATCACCGGCAAATTCCCTGTAACAGTTTTTCCAAACAGGTCGATTAAAAACGATGTTGTAGTAGCAACTATCGGTGTGCCACTTATGTTATAAGTCAAATTACCGGAACCATTGACTGTACCGGGAGCAAGTTTAGCTGTAAGACCGTTGACAGTGATTGTATCAGCGCAATAAGTCAACCCATTTCCAGTATTGTATGGAACAACCATCGTACCAGTGTATGCAACACCGACTGTAGGATTACCCGCTGGGAAAGTTACCGAGCCAAACGAGGCAATAGTAGGTACAGGCACGATAATACTACACGGTGTTCCGTAAAAATTGATAGGAAACGTTGCTGTACCTCCATTTGCTGGGGTTCCGGTTATATCATAAATCAACATGTTTGTACTCAAATTACCTGCACGAAGTTTGGCTTTAAGACCTGGTACGGCCGCGTCCGTTATATCCGCTCCCGCAGGGTAAGCTCCTGTACCACCCGAAATAGGGAAGTTCACCACACAGGTGTAAGCCACGTTGGGCTGAGGATCTTTCCACTGGCGAATAATATTACCACAGACAAGTGTAGGAGTGATAATCACAGCCAGTGGAGCCGTACCGCTCATTCCACCGAAATTGATGGGAAACGAAGCAACACCAGCGGTCATAGGATTACCTGACACGTAATAAGTCAAATCACCACTTGCCGCCAATGTACCGGACTGCAAGGTAGCAGTTAGTCCGATTACACCGGTAGAACTTATGGCGCTACCGCTCTGGTAACCTACAGAGTTACTCCCACCCGTGTAAGGAATAGTCATCTTTGCACTGTATGCTGCACCTGGTACCCCGTTGACTGGTGCGGCACCAACTGTAGTGAAAACAGGGTTGGCACAAGTAAGCGTACCAACACTAGTAACAGGTAGGCTGACAGGATAAGCAGTTCCGGCAAAGTTGATAGCAAATGCAGCGGTGCCGCCGGTGTTAGGAACACCGTTTATATCGTAAACCAAATAACCGACACCACTAGTTAATGTCCCGGCTTCCAACGTAGCGGTAAGACCGGTTACACCTGTAGAGGAAACGGGCGCACCGGCAGAATAAACAGCTCCTGTACCACCGGTGTAAGGAATGGTTAGCTTTCCGCTATAGGGCATACCTTTGGTGGCACTGCCTGCAGTAAAAACTTCCGAACCACCAGTGAGTGCAACGCCTGTCACCGTTAAGTTGCCGCTGCTGAGACTTTGTCCTCCAAAATCTAAGGTGAACGTAGCCGAACCACCTGAAGCAGGTGTGCCTGTTATATCATACACTAAATTGCCACCTGTGGTGGTTAGCGTGCCTGCACGTAAGGTGGCGGTAAGGCCGAGAACGCCTGTGGAAGGAATATCACTTCCTGAAGCATAAGTGGCAGCATTTCCACCCGTATAAGTAACAGTCAGTGTACCGTTATACGGAATGCCGGCGTTGGCATTGCCACTAAAGACCGGAGTCCCCAGCGTGGATACCACACCACCTCCATTACCATTAAAAACAGTCCAAGCGCTACCGTTATAGATTAGTTGTAGAGCACTGTTCGGTTTAACGTTAGCCCCCGCTATTGAAAAAGACGCAATACCTACATTAACAACATACACCATGCGTCCGGCTGTAGGTAGTACCGTCGGGCTCCATAGACTTAATGTCTGGTTTGGGGTTGATTGGGAAATGGAAAACACGCTATAAATATCAACAGTCGCAGCAGCTGAAGCCCCAATATTCCCCCCTGAAGAAAGATTGCTAATATTCATGTTTCGATGCCTTAACGACCCGATATCATCAATGTTTTTTCCACTCATATTCAATATACTCGTTGCTGTATGATTACCCAAATTATCCCCGAAGCGCAGCTGCGCCATCACCGTATTACCGGATAGGATCATGAATAAAGCCGCAAGCGATATCATCGCTTTTATCGGATAAAAGAAACCATGTTGTCTCATAACTATTGTCTGTATTTATATTTCTATATTTATTTTTCTTGCTTAAACCATCTACGGATTACGCATCGCACCGAACTCACTGTATATAAATCAATGAGTAAATCCGATAAGTAAATTTAAATTATCAATAGCAGGTATCGTACCGGCAACACAGTTAGCCAGTGTAACCGTTACCGAACCGTTGGCAGTAGCTACTGCCGATAAAATAACAACGCCATCGTTTTTACCTGGATCCAACCATTTTCCTGAGCCACTCGTATAATCAGGGCCATAATAATTAGCAGTAACAACATCTGTAGACAAAAGTCCGGTTACACCCGTGATGGTGAAAGTATAGCTTGAATTGGTGCTACCTCCATTCACAACACTATTATCCAATTTTGCACTCGTACCGACAGGAATAGCTACGGGAATTTTTCCGGCTAAAGCAATCGTTCCAGTGGCATCCGGTAAAGTGATAGTTCTACTAGCAGTTAATGCTGTACTAGGAGCTTTCAAGGTTATGTTATAAGCAGAGCTGGATCCATTTTCTAATACAATAGTTCCATATGAACCAGTACTCGGTGTTCCTATTTTAAGGACAGCATTGCTTACAGTAGTAATACCATTAAGGAATACTCCACCAGTTCCGGTAAAGAAAGTACCCGTACCCGATTGAGCAAAATTTTTGTTAGCAGCTACAGTCAAGTGACTATTCACCGTTGTAATTCCTCCAAGGGCAGCACCCAAATTTAGAGTAGTGGCTGCTCCACCCACATTCAAAGTAGTGGCATTAGTATTAAACACAGTAGCTGTAGTGGCAGTAGTTGTTACATCGCCACCATTTACGGCAACATCACCGGTAGTAGTAATATCTGCATTGAATGTTTTTGCTCCTGCAATGGTCTGTGCAGCGGTGGTAACAAGTCCGCGCGCACTAGCGCTTGCATCTGGCACATTCAGCGTAAGCGTACCACCCAAATTTGCAGGTGAACCCGATACATTTAAATCGGTTCCGGATGTTCCGGTTGCTAAAGTGATAGTTCCGAGTGTAGACACGGCTGCATTTACCCAGTTACTTCCGTTATATTTCAATAAATCATTATTATTTAAAGTTCCTATTGACATAGAAGTTCCTTTCAACTTATCAACACTAGTACTCGTCAAAGTTCCGGATACATCACCTGTTACTGTAGCATTAGTTAAAGCTATCGTTCCTGTGGCATCAGGCAAGGTGATGGTTTTATTGGAACCAGCTACTAAAGCAGGTGCACTTAAGCTTACATTGTAAGTTCCGATATTTCCATCTTCCAACACTATTTTTCCTGCATTGGCAGTAGCAGCTGTTCCTAAATTAAGGGTAGCTCCGCTTACAGTGGCCGTACCAGTGGTAGTAACATTAGACGTAAACGTCGGAGTTATTTTAGACCCGGCAATAGCAGCACTAGAACTTACATCAGCATCCACAATAGTACCGTCAAATATTTGGGTAGAAGTTACTTTTCCAGAACCGATAGCAGTTACACCAGCATTGCTCATAGTAACATCGCCATTCATTGTTACTTTTGCATTATTAGCGGCAGTACCATCAACACCGACAATAATCTGACCGCTAGCTAAACCTTCAACTTTAGAGGCAGTGACAGCACCAGCAGCTAGATCAGCTGTAGCAATTGTAGCGTCAAGTATTTGGCTAGAAGTTACTTTTCCAGTACCGATAGCAGTTACTCCGGCATTGCTCATAGTAACATCGCCATTCATTGTTACTTTTGCGTTATTAGCGGCAGTACCATCAACACCGACAATAATCTGTCCGCTAGTCAATCCTTCCACTTTAGAGGCAGTGACAGCACCGTTGGCAATCCTAGGTAAAGCGGCAGTACCGGCTAAATCACCAGCCAACTGGACTTTACCTTTAACAAGAGTAGTTGCATCTACAGTTGCGGCATCAACATACGTTTTTACCGCATTTTGAGTTGGAAAAAGAACATCACTGTTGCCTAATGCAGCAGCAGTTGATTTATTGGCTGTATTTTCTTTTAAATTCAAAGCTGTCTGAGTGGCTGATGAAACCGGCAAATTCATTGGATCAATTTTCTTCAAAACACCAGTACTTGACACTACAATTTCGTCCGTAGTAGCACCAGATTGAAGACCGGCTATAGTCAGCGTTTTTGTGGCATCAGCGGTAATAGTGGTGGCAGCACTTAAAGCACCACCTAAAGATACATTACCATTAGTGACTGTTAAACCACTGTTTCCTGAAATTAAAACTGGAACGCCTGCAGCAGCAACACCATTTACTGTAGAAACTAAACTTCCAGAGGTATTGCTTAATGCATTAGTATTGATTATTGAAGTTGTTTGAGCTGCTCCGCCGGCTACTGTTGAACTTAAGGTATTAACTGCAGAAGATAAAGCATTATCAATGGCTACATCAGCACCGGTTTTTCCGTTAACCGTTGTGCTCAATTTGCCTGAACCAACAGTGTTAGAAACGCTCGTACCTGAAGCTAATAAATCTGAAAAGGACTTTTGTTTCAAGGCACCGGTGGTGGCATCACCTAAAACTACATTATCAGCAACTACACCGGTAGATTCAAGACCAGCTATAGTCAGCGTTTTTGTGGCATCAGCGGTAATAGTGGTGGCAGCGCCTAATGCACCACCTAAAGATACATTACCATCAGTGACTGTTAAACCACTGTTTCCTGAAATTAAAACTGGAACGCTTGCAGCAGCAACACCATTTACTGTAGAAACTAAACTTCCAGAGGTATTGCTTAATGCATTAGTATTGATTATTGAAGTTGTTTGAGCTGCTCCGCCGGCTACAGTTGAACTTAAGGTATTAACTGTAGAAGATAAAGCATTATCAATGGCTACATCAGCACCGGTTTTTCCGTTAACCGTTGTGCTCAATTTGCCTGAACCAACTGTGTTAGAAACACTCGTGCCGGAAGCTAATAAATCTGAAAAGGACTTTTGTTTCAAGGTACCGGTGGTGGCATCACCTAAAACTACATTATCGGCTACTACACCGGTAGATTCAAGACCAGCTATAGTCAGCGTTTTTGTGGCATCAGCGGTAATAGTGGTGGCAGCACTTAAAGCACCACCTAAAGATACATTACCATGAGTGACTGTTAAACCACTGTTTCCTGAAATTAAAACTGGAACGCCTGCAGCAGCAACACCATTTACGGTAGAAACTAAACTTCCAGAGGTATTGCTTAATGCATTAGTATTGATTATTGAAGTTGTTTGAGCTGCTCCGCCGGCTACTGTTGAACTTAAGGTATTAACTGTAGAAGATAAAGCATTATCAATGGCTACATCGGCGCCCGTTTTACCATTAACCGTTGTACTCAATTTGCCGGAACCAACTGTGTTAGAAACACTCGTGCCGGAAGCTAATAAATCTGAAAAGGACTTTTGTTTCAAGGTACCGGTTGTGGCATCACCTAAAACTACATTATCAGCTACTACACCGGTAGATTGAAGACCGGCTATAGTCAGCGTTTTTGTGGCATCAGCGGTAATAGTGGTGGCAGCACTTAAAGCACCACCTAAAGATACATTACCATCAACAGTGGTTAAACCATTGTTACCTGAAATTAAAACCGGAACGCCTGCAGCAGCAACACCATTTACTGTAGAAACTAAACTTCCAGAGGTATTGCTTAATGCATTGGTATTGATAATCGCTGTTGTTTGAGCTGCTCCGCCGGCTACTGTTGAACTTAAGGTATTAACTGTAGAAGATAAAGCATTATCAATGGCTACATCAGCACCGGTTTTTCCGTTAACCGTTGTGCTCAATTTGCCTGAACCAACAGTGTTAGAAACACTCGTGCCGGAAGCTAATAAATCTGAAAAGGACTTTTGTTTCAAGGTACCGGTGGTGGCATCACCTAAAACTACATTATCAGCAACTACACCGGTAGATTCAAGACCAGCTATAGTCAGCGTTTTAGTGGCATCAGCGGTAATAGTGGTGGCAGCGCCTAAAGCACCACCTAAAGATACATTACCATTAGTGACTGTTAAACCATTATCCCCTGAGATTAAAACGGGAACCCCTGCAGCTGCAACACCATTTACGGTAGAAACTAAACTTCCAGAGGTATTGCTTAATGCATTGCTCTGTACTATTTTCTTCAAAGTTCCAGTAGCGTCTGACACCACAATATTATCGGAGGTCGTACCAGTTCCCAGACCTTTTATTGATAAGGTTTTTCCATCTACATCAATTTCGGTATTAGCATTTAATTTACCACCCAAAGTAATTTTGCCATTCGTCACTGTCAGACCATTGGCAACATCTGCGTCCACAATCAGTCTGCGCCACTTACTATCCCCTGTACTCCAATAGTAATAGCCGGGTACAATTCCAGTAGCTGTGGCTGTGTTATAAACTATCATAGATTCTACAGGAGGATTAATTGTTGTTACATCAGTTAATCCTGTAAGCGCGACCCGAGGTAGAAGTACGCCCTTGTCGGTCGCGAAAACATCAAGTATGGATGACGAATTTGGAGTCCGGGTTCCAATTCCTACGGATCCATCTGTTTGAGCACTAACAGAGGTGGCTACTGCAACAAATAATGTTACCAGTGCGAATACTTTGCTGAGACTTTTCATTGTGGTATGTTTTATTTTATTTATCTTCTTATTTATATGGATAAAAACTATTTACAATGGTTTTATCCTTTGGCTTTACTTGTTTTGGAAACCTATCATTCCAACCATTAACTTTACTATCGTACTACTTGTGTCAAACAAATAGTTAATTATTTCAACTTTCTGTAAGACAGGAAACAATGCACCGTTGGACAATGAGGGTTGATAAAAATCACTATCAATAATTTGCCAACACCCCTACCCTTCCCGGGGCAGTGTTCCCTTCTTATATCTTAATCTCTATGCCGAGCCCTACTTAAAATCATCTATCAATGCATTAAATTATCAATTTCCAACTTGTATCCACTCGTCACCATCCCATAGAATGGTCATTTTATTTCCAAGAACAGTACCATCAATTGCATTACCGGAAAGGATCTGATTAGTAGTAATATCAACAGCTGTTCTCACTTGTTCTGTTAATAGGATTTTATAAGCGGACATATTGACTATTCTAAATGTTCTGCCTACTACATCAGCGGTAGGCAATGTAAAATTTCTGTCGGCAGTTGCATCTTTGGCAAGTACTATAGTATTGTCGGCCAATGTAATTACATAATCAGTCGACACCTTTTTAAAAGCAGAGACTCCGGGAGTGCGTTTGTGTACTATACCGGTTGCTGATACCGATAGTACATCTTCATCAGAAGCACCGGCTGGTAAACTTTCTAATGTAGCAGTCCCTTTTATCGTGGTGGCACCGTCAATACTAGTCGTTGCACCTTTAAGTGTAACAGCGCCCGTACCGGTAGTGAAAGATCCAGTACCGAATTGAGTAAAGTTCTTGTCAGCGGCTACAGTTACATCGCCATTAAGTGCAACCGCACCAGTACCTGTAGTGAAAGTTCCCGTACCGGATTGAGTAAAGTTATTATTTAGTGTAGTAGCACCGGTAAGAGTAGTAGTGCCGTTTACTGAAAGAGCATTCTTTACTGTAGTAGTTCCGGTAGCAGCACCAAGGTTCAATACTGTTGCAGCACCACCAATACTCAAGTCAGTAGCAACACTATTGAATACAGTAGCAGTAGTTTTATTTGTTGTCAAATCACCACCGTTAACGGCTACATCACCGGTAGCAATAATGTCTGTACCATCATTGCTCAATGCTGTTGTTGTAGCCCATTTGCTACCATCCCAACGAAGAGTGTTATTATTGGCGGTTCCAGCTTCGACCGGAGCAACAGAAGACCAACCCAAGTTGCCATTGGCATCTGTACTAGTCAATACCTGACCCGGAGCAGCTATCGAAAGAGGTAAGGTAAGTGAGTAGCTTGTAGTTATCGCATCGGGGGCTTTGATACTTGCTGTGTTTGCAGTAGCATTTTTGTCGTTGAAAACCAATTTCCCTTTTGTAAGCGTGGCAGCACCATTGATAGTGACAGCACCACTACCGGTTGTAAATGTTCCCGCACCCGATTGAATAAAGTTCTTGTCTGTGGCTACTGTTACATCGCCATTAAGTGCAACCGCGCCAGTACCTGTTGTGAAAGTTGCAGTACCGTATTGAGTAAAGTTATTATTTAGTGTAGTAGCACCGGTAAGAGTAGTAGTGCCGTTTACTGAAAGAGCATTCTTTACCGTAGTAGTTCCGGTAGCAGCACCAAGGTTCAATACTGTTGCAGCACCACCAATACTCAAGTCTGTAGCAACACTATTGAATACAGTAGCAGTAGTTTTATTTGTTGTCAAATCACCACCGTTAACGGCAACATCACCGGTAGCAGTAATGTCTGTACCATCATTGCTCAACGCTGTTGATGTAGCCCATTTGCTACCATCCCAACGAAGAGTGTTATTATTGGCGGTTCCAGCTTCGACCGGAGCAACAGAAGACCAACCCAAGTTGCCATTTGCATCTTTACTAGTCAAAACCTGACCGGCAAGAGTAGCTTTAGCGTCCGGTAATATAAGTTCATAGTTAGTTGTAATAGTAGCCGGAGCAACCAAGCCCACAGTACCGGAATTAACTCCAGTAAAAATCATTTTTTTCCCCGCTGCTAAAGTTGCATCAGCATGAAGAGCAGTAGCACCGTTAAGGGAAACAGCACCAGTACCAGTCGTAAATGCTCCCGAACCAGATTGAGTAAGGTTATTATTAAGTGTAGTAGTACCATCAATAGTAGTTGCACCTTTAAGCGCTACAGCACCAGTACCTGTAGTAAATGTTCCCGAACCAGATTGGGTAAAGTTTGCATTGGCAGTAATAGTAGCATCGTCATTGATCAATGCAGTTGATTTAGCCCACTTATTAGCAATACCATCCCAGCGAAGTGTGCTGTTGGCAGCGCCCACTTCTACAGTGGCAATCGTTGTTGGTTCCCATTGTGTATTAACGGTATTGTATTTCAACACTTGACCATCATTCGGAGCAGTGGCGGAAATATTTTTATTTTGAATTTTAACTACTGTAGGATTGATCAATGTTCCCGTTACATCTCCGGTAATAGGGAAAGTTGAATACGTTATTGTTTTCAAAGCACCACTTCCATCAGCTACAACGAAATTGTTAGATGTTACATCACCAGGTAACAGACCTGTTATTTTAAGATCCTTACCCAGTGTATTGATAGCAATGTTTTTAGATAAACTTCCACCTAACTCCACAACCCCGGTAGTAGCGTTTTTGGTCAATCCATCAGATGCACCTCCTATTTTATTATTAAATAGACTCCAGTCATTGGAAGCTAACATACCGGCACCACTTGCTGTTGCAAAAGGGAAAACAACATCGTCACCGGAAACGCCATTTACTACCGTTTTTAGCGAATTAGTAGTAGAGTTATACACATTAGAAACTGTGTTTACGATACTTGCTGTTTTGTCTACACCATTCAAACTGGAAGTCATTGTATTTATACCGTTGTTTGACAAACCCGGAGTTAGATTCAATAAATTGCCAATTGGTGCTTTGGCCAAATTACCATTAATGTCGGTCAACACAACCTCATCTGAGGCCGCTGTAACAGAGGAGTGTAAAGGAAGACCCTTAATTGCAAAAGGATTATTTGCAACATCTATAATTGTAGGGGCACTTAAACTTCCGCCTAATCTGGCAACACCATTTGTTTTAGTTAATCCATTTTCAGCATTTGTCATTACATACACCCCTGAAACAGGTGACACCCCATTCACTGAGGTGGAAAGCAGACCGGTAGGTGTTATACTAATATCGTTAGCTGTGACAACATTAACTGTATTTGAACGAGAACCATTAACACTCATTTTAAGTGCATTCCCACTCACATAAAGTGTATCCGTAACCGGCATTACAGT
>Ga0302287_10000920_pt1 | contig 12696 bp, 10 predicted proteins | sample III_Fen_E2_4_FD_200452 | JGI IMG/M metagenome (GOLD analysis project Ga0302287, IMG submission 200452) | Peat permafrost microbial communities from Stordalen Mire near Abisko, Sweden - III_Fen_E2_4 | ecosystem: Environmental > Terrestrial > Soil > Wetlands > Permafrost | place: Sweden: Abisko...
TTCTCATTGTTTTGCAGGCAATCGACACCGGTGGAAAAGACGGCACCATCCGCCATGTCTTTGGGCACCTGAACCCTCAAGGGGTGCGCGTTTCAAGCTTTAAGGCACCTAGTCACGAAGAACTTTCTCACGATTACTTGTGGCGCATTCATAAAGAAGTGCCTGCCAAAGGAATGATTGGGATTTTTAATCGCTCGCACTACGAAGATGTGCTTGTGGTGCGCGTACACGATATTATTAGCAAAGAGGAAGCGAAGCGCCGCTATCAACAGATCAATGAGTTCGAACGCTACTTGACCGAGAACAATGTGCACGTGGTCAAAATCCTGTTGCACATCAGCAAAGACGAGCAAAAGCGCCGCTTAGAATCAAGGCTCGAAGACGAATCGAAGCATTGGAAATTCTCGAGCGCCGATGCGCAAGAGCGCGCGCTGTGGGATAAATACATGCATGAATTTGAGCAAGTGGTGAGCCATTGTGGAACACCGTTTGCGCCTTGGCATGTGGTGCCCGCAAACCATAAATGGTCGCGCGATGTTTTGGTGGCGAAGATCTTGCTCGCTAAGCTTGAATCGCTGAATCTCGAATACCCACCTGCGCAAGAAGGACTCGACAAAATTCATATTAAGTAGTTGACTCTAGCTCTTTCGCTGAAAAGTCAATCGGATGTGGTTGGAGTTAAGCAAATAATTCCCTATTATATTTGAGAAATGCGAAAGCAAGTGAATGCAGAGAAAGTCTCAGACAATCTTTCACGTGAAGCACAGTCACGCAAAGAGATCTTAGCCACCATGCGTTCCTTGGTGGAGCGCTATGGCTATAGCAAAATCACGCTGGATGATATCGCTAAATCCTTGGGCAAAACCAAGGGCTTCCTCTACTATTACTACCCAGACAAGGAAGCCATTCTCGAGGCCGCAATCGAAGCAGAAAGCATTGAGATGCAAAACGAAGTTGACAAGGCCCTCGCACTCGAAACAACAGGGCTCGCCAAGATCCGCGCTTTTGTACTTGTGTGCCATCAGGAAATTCAGAAGCGCCAATCCATTCTTTCCCAGATGCGCAATGAGATTCAGCCCGACAAGAGCCGCGATACCTTGAGACTTCTCTTGGATAAATCGGGTGAGCTCATGAAAATGGATTCTCCATTGATCAAGGCGTTACTGCAGGAAGGCATGAAAGACGGTTCCTTGCGCCCCTTGAAAGGCAATAAGATTGAAGCGCTTGCCTACATCATATCGCTGATGCTTCACGGCATTGAGTACGACTATATCATGGGCAACGCCGATGGGCACGGAGAGAAACGCCTTCGACTTGCACTCGAAGCCTTGGAACACGGTATCGCTCCGTAAGCGTCTGAGAGCCTAGATTCCGCAATATGGGCAGGCACGGATTGACCTGTCTTTAGCCAATAGTGGCACTTGAATAAACACAACAACAATTCCCAAAACCGCTAAAACCTCATGCTGCCTGGGGCTTTGTCCTTTGATTTGTGTTGTCTCAAGAATTCTTTTATACTAATTTAGTATAAAAGTATAATTATTTCTGAGAGTCCATCACGAATCACACGAGCTTGCGCCACCTATGCAAGAAAGAGAGGAACGCATGAACCATTTCATCCGCAGACATCTTGGAATCGCAAGTCTCTGCCTGATGCTGTCTGTTGCCTTGCTGAATTGCCACGAAGACATGAAGGCATCCACATCGCAGCCACCAACAGTTCGTACAGCACAAGTGACCCTTTCTGATTCAGCTCAAGATCTCGTTTTATCTGGAGCTCTCGAAGCCGACGTCTCCGTTGCGGTCTCCTTCCATACTCCACTGGGCACCGTGCAGAAAGTACTGGTGAGTGAAGGCCAACAGGTGCAAGCAGATCAGGTCCTCGCAACCCTCGACCCAGGTTCCCTGCAAGATCAGTTGACTGAAGCTGAGGCCAAGATGCACCAGGCCGAAGACGCGTGGAATCGTTTAGAACCCATGCACAAGAACGGAACCATTCCCGAAATCAAATGGGTGGAAACAGAAACGGACCGGACCCAAGCGCGCAGTGTAGCATCACAAGCGCGCAGGGCTTTGGGAGATGCAACGCTGCACGCGCCGATATCGGGCATCATCGCGAAACGATCCATTGAGCCGGGAGAACAAGTGCCTGTAGGCATTTCCGCATTCACCATCGTGCAGACAGAAACCATGCTTGCCGTAATACAAGTCGCTGAAAAAGATATTGTGCGCTTGAAGCTAGGCACTCAAGCCCGTATCACTGTGGATGCGGTCAAACAAGAAATCGTCGGCAAAGTCCGCGAGATCGGCATTGAGGCCGATCCATTTTCTCGCACCTACAAGGTTAAGATCGCCCTCGCAAACCCAAGCAGAATCTTACGTGTAGGGATGGTGGCAAAAGTTCGTCTGCATGTCACCAATGCACCCACACTGGTTGTTCCGAACGCAGCCGTCCTCGTCGATGAAAATGACCGTCGCTTTGTCTGGGTCATGAAGGACAATTCGGTGCAACGACATTTCGTAAGAATCACGGGATTTCTCCAGGAAGGCCTCGCTGTAGACTCAGGACTTTCAGCGGGACAAACCGTCATCATCTCAGGAACTCCTATGCTCTCGGAAGGCCTGCATGTACAGGTCGGGAGGTAATATGATCAAGATACGCAACCCCATTGAATGGGCGATAGTCCACTGGCGTATCATCGCTGCGATCTGCCTTGTCCTTGTTGCCTTCGGCGCTTACTCCCTGTGGGGAATGCCACGGCAAGAATTTCCGCAGTTCACCATTCGCCAAGGGCTCGTGGTGGGCGTGATGCCAGGAGCAACCTCTCGCGAGGTGGAAGAACAACTGACCCGCAAGGTCGAGGATTATTTGTTCAGCTTCAACGAGGTGGACAAGTCCAAGACCTACTCCTACTCAAGCGATGGCCAGATGGTGATCTACGTCGAGCTCAAGGAAAATGTGAATGGTCTTGAAGCTCCTGCTTTTTGGACACGACTGCGCCATGGACTCAATGAACTGAAGGAACAGCAGCTATCGAATCAAGTAGTGGCCTTGCTGGCCATTGATGACTTTGGTGACACGAGTGCGCTGCTTTTAGCTCTTACCGCTGACGGGAAAAATTGGCAGGATATGGATCTGTACATGCGTGAGCTGGAAGCCGAGCTACGCCGCATTCCTGCGACGGCAAAGCTGAAGCGTTCTGGAGAACAAGACGAAAGCATCCGCATCTACTTATCACGAGACCGGTTGGCGCAGTATGGAATTCGTCCGGCCTTGGTATTGCAGGCGCTACAGGGCATTGAGCAACTCCCCATTGCCGGGCGACTCGATGTCAATCATCTCGAAATGCCCATCCACGTGTCTCCTGTGCTGCATTCCGAAAAAGAGCTGGGCGAGACCGTGATTTTGGCTGCGGGAAATTCGGTGGTCCATCTCCAGGATGTGGCTCGCCTAGAGCGCGGCTATTTGGACAATGACGCTTACGTGCGCTACAATGGCAAACGCGCAATGATCCTGTCTTTGGAGATGTCGCATGGCAACGACATCACCCATTATGGAAAGGAGGTGGGCCAAGCCATTGCCCGCGTCCAAGCCAAGCTCCCACCTGGTGTGGAGATTGCCCGTATCGCAGATCAACCCATGGCAGTGAGTCACGCCATCGATCACTTCATGCGCGACTTCTTGCTCGCCATTATTGCGGTCATTGGTGTGACCATGCTTTTTTTACCACTGCGCGTGGCCGCTGTCGCTGCGGTGACCATTCCCATCTGCGTTCTCATCGCTGTCGGCATTCTCAACCTCATGGGCATTGAGCTACAAACCGTATCGCTGGCAGGCCTAGTGGTGGTGCTAGGCATGGTGGTGGACAACGCCATCATCGTCATCGACAACCATTTGGAAAAACTCGATCACGGCGTAGCGGTGTGGGACTCCGCCTGGAAGAGCGCCAAGGAGCTCATGATCCCAGTCTTTACGGCCACTCTTGCAATCATATTGTGCTATTTACCCATGGCCATTTTCATGACGGGAACCTCCGGTGATTTTGTCAAGAGCCTGCCTGCCACCGTGGCTGTTGCCTTGTTTGTTTCCATGCTCGTGGCTGCACTCGTGGTTCCAGCGATGAACAACGCATTCATCCGCAAAGGAATCGCACATTCCCAGAAAGAAGGTAAGACAAGCTTCCTGGAGCGAATTCAGCGGCTCTATGACAGCACACTTGAAATTGCCTTTCGCTATCCACTATGGACCGTGGGCGGCGGCATCTTGTCTGTGCTCCTGGCCATCGCCATTTTCTCGGGGTTATCCCAACAGCTTTTTCCTAAACTCGACCGCAACCAATTCGCAGTAGAGATCAACTTGCAAGAGGGGCGCTCACTTGCAAGCACAGACTCTGTCGCACATCGTTTGGAAGACTTGCTACGCGCAGACAAGCGTGTGCAAAACGTGACAAGCTTTGTGGGTTCAAGCTCTCCGCGCTTTCACACAGTGTATGCACCGCGTTTGCCCGCACGTAATTATGCACAGCTTTTGGTAAACACCACATCAAGCGAAACCGCAGACTCCGTGGTCGAAGAATATTCACGCAAGTGCCGTGGCACCTTTCCCGATGCGTGGATTCGTTGGAAGCAACTGGAGATGCAAAACTTTTCGACTCCGATTGAGATCCGACTCTGGGGCGACAGCATTCCCTTGTTGCAACAGGCCGCAGCCCTTGTGCGAGACAGTGTGCGCACGCTCCCTGTGGACTGGGTTCGCACGGATTGGGAAGATCCCATGCGCGGAGTACGCTTGGATATGGACTGGGAAGAAGCGGGGCGCTTAGGCCTTGCGCCATCAACACTTGGCGCCTCAATTGCCATGGGAACCGTGGGTTTCCCCGTAGCAAATCTTTGGGAAGGCGATCACCCAGTAAAGCTTATGCTCAAGGAGGATTCAGCCCGGGCCAAGAGCATCGAAGGCTTCCGGGGTCAACTTGTTTCGGCATTTCCAACAGGCGCATCAGTACCACTCTCGCAGGTCGCGACAGCTTCTCCCGACTGGACGCAGGGCACCATTGCACGACGTAACGGCGTGCGCTGCCTGACTGTGCGCATTGATCAAAGGCGCGGCGTTTACGCAATGGATGTACAGGAACAAATCGAAAAGATCCTCGCGCACACGCACCTTCCCGAGGGCATCACGGTCAGCTATGGAGGTGAGATCGAGGACTCCGAGCAAACCTTCCTTCCCATGCTGGTGGCTTTGGGCGCAAGCATCCTCATGGTCTTCCTTGTTCTTCTGTGCCAGTTTAAGCGCTTCCGCAAAACATTGCTCGTGATGCTCACCATGCCGCTGTCGCTCTTCGGCGCAGCCATCGGTCTGGTGATCACCGGATATCCCTTCTGCCTCACCGCATTCGTTGGCATCATTGGGCTCATGGGCATCGTGGTGCGCAACGGAATCATTCTGGTAGGTTACGCAGACGAGTTACGCGCAGAAGGCAAGGAACTGCGGGATGCCTCGATCGCAGCAGGCAAGCGCCGCATGCGTCCTATCTTCCTCACCTCCATGGCAGCAGCGATGGGCGTGGTTCCCATGATCGTTTCTCGTTCCCCATTGTGGGGGCCCTTGGGTGCTGTCACGGCCTTTGGTCTTGTGCTCTCCATGGTCCTCACCCTTTTTGTCTTGCCTGTTGCCTATTGGCTCGTGAGCGCTCACGAACGCCCTCTGATATGCAACCCCGAGGAGGCATCCCATGCGTAGTCTTATTGCACTTGGCCTTATCACTCTTCTCCTTTTTTCAAGTTTGTGTTTTGCAGAAGGGGCTTTCACTTTGGACGACTGCCGCCGCCTCGCACGGGAAAAGAACGCTGATGTGCAAAACGCCCGCATGGAACTTGAAAGCGCCACAGAAACCCACAAGGCCGCCTTTACCAAATACTTTCCCCAAGTCTCGGCCACAGCAGGCGTGCTCGCCACCAAAGATCCGTTCAACCACAACCAGACGACCCCAATGAACTTGCCGGTCTACAATGGCGACCCAGCCATGCTTTCCAGCGCAAGCCAATACGCATACGTTCCTTCGTTCTCCTTGAATGGCAGCCGGTGGGCTAACGACTTGTCGTTCACTGTTGTGCAGCCATTGTACGTAGGCGGCCGCGTGGTCAAAGGGAACCAGCTCGCAAGCCTCGGCGAAGAGGTTGCACGAAGCAAAATCACCCTTGCCCAACGTGACGCAGAAGCACAGACCGAAGAAAAATATTGGATGCTCCTTTCCTTACAAGAAAAGCGGCGCACCCTAGATGCCTATGACACAATGCTTGCAAGCCTTGCTGTTCAAGTTGAAGATGCGATTGCCCACGGAATCACCACCCACAATGACATCCTCAAAGTACGCCTCAAGAAAGGAGAGGTTCGCAATAACCGTCTGCAGTTGGAAAGCGGTCTTCGACTAGCCGCGCGTGACTTGCGCCAACACCTGGGACTCAGTGAAGACACCTCTTTGACGTTGGTAGATTCGCTTTTGACGCCACTCGATCCAGCCCCACTCGCGAGCCTGCGCAAGGGAGCCATAGAGCGGCGAATTGAGACTGGGCTATTGGCGCAAAATGTGCACGCAGAGGAATTGCAAACGGACATCGAACGAGGCTCCATGCTGCCATCGGTTCTCGTAGGTGCTGACGCAAGTTACATGAAAATTTCTGGCCTAGACGCGAGCAGCAACCTGACCATCTTTGGCATCGTCAGTGTACCGATCTCCGACATTTGGACCAGTAGCCACAACACAGAAATCCATCGCATCAAGACTCGCCAGGCCAGGCTGCAAGAAGCCGAAACGCGGCGCAAAATGGATCTCGGAGTCTCCAAGGATTGGGATGATCTTGTGCGCAGTTACCAGAGTAGCCAGCTTGCCGAGGAGACCGTGGCACAGGCAGAAGAGAATCTTCGTGAAGAAACAGATCGGCACAAAAATGGAATTTCCACACTGGCGGATTTTTTGGATGCCCAAGCGATGCTTCAACAGGCAGAGGACCGACGCATCGATGCCCGCAAGGACTATTGGCTGGCACACCAAGCCTTCTTGCGCTCGACAGGTTCAAATGATTGATGTCTTGCTTTCCAAACGAATTCCACCGTTATATTTACGATTTTCTTTGAAATCGCGATCATGATTATTGGTGAGTGTATCGAGGGCTCTGAGTAATTACTACTGATTGACAGATTTCATGCATTCAATAACCATCTTTAAATCATTGTCTATGCGCTTGGCCGAGTGATAAATCATACGGAGATTACGTTCAATGCGAGCACCCTTGACATGAAACTCCACTAGTTTTCCTTTCACCAAATCTTCTTCTACCGCTAGACAGGGAAGAAACGCAATGCCAACACCGGCTCGAACGAGTCTGTGCAAAGCGTCAATGCTATTGGCAACTCCAGCGATGCGCGGTTGGATTCCCCAGTTCGATAAAGTCATTTGCACTTGTTCTGCAGTACCGCTGCCCACTTCGCGCAACAAGAATGGAACGGACTCCAGATTCTTTGCAGTGTAAGTGCGCTTGCCCGGCAGGAACTTTGCACATCCCACCAGAACCAATCGATCCATCAATATGGGAGAACTTCGCAAATTACGTGAAGCAGTTTTACCTTCTACAAGCGCGATGTCCAATTCGGCTCGTAATAAGGACGCTTCCACCTGTGCTGTATTGGCTACTAAGAATTCGATTTGAAGATCAGGATCGCGCTTATGCACGCAGCTCAAAATACTTGGAAGTAGATAGCTTCCCACGGTTGCGCTTGCTCCAATGCGAATCAAGCGCTGTTGTTTTGCATCACGAAATGACGCTTCTGTATCAGCCAATAATCCAAGAATATCTTCAGCGCGAGTAAGCAGCTGCGCTCCATCCGCAGTAATGAAAAGCTTCTTTCCTAAGCGTTCAAAGAGTTTTACTTGATAGTGCTGTTCGAGTTCTGCGATGACTTGACTAACCGAGGGTTGTGTCATGAATAGTTTTTCAGCAGTTCTCGTCATATTGAGTTCTTTGCTCAGTGCGACAAATATTTGCAGGTGACGAAAAGTCATAGAAATCCCTTAGAAATATTCAATCATAAGCATTTACCTATGAATATGATAAAAACATATAATTTTGAAATACATACGCGTCCACCTAGGTTTGAAGAATCGAAGGAGACTCGTATGCAGAACCATTACACAAAAACATTGACTCCCTGGATCCTTCTACTTCTGGTGGGCGGTGTTGCTTGGGCTGTCGGGTCGCTTTGGCCTGTTTTGGGAGCTCCTTTGGCTGCAATTCTTCTAGGGGCTGGCTTAGCTTCTGGGGTAACGCGGTGGGAATTGGATTCCTGGTTCAAAGCATCCTCGCGCAAGCTGCTGCTCGCCTCGGTGGTGATGCTTGGCTTTGAAATGGACTTGCATCGCATCTTTGCAGTCGGAAAAGATATTGCGGGCTTTATGCTCGCGACAGTCATTTTCGCTCTTACAACAGCATGGATTTTTTCGCGTCTATTGCGCTTACATGGAAGTGCGGCAATTCTTGTGGGTGTAGGCACCTCGATCTGTGGAGGTTCTGCAATCATGGCTGCTGCTGGGGTTATACGTGCCAAGGATGAAGATGTGGTGCAAGCTCTTTCCACCATATTCCTGTTCAATATTCTCGCAGCCATTCTTTTCCCCATCGCTGGGCACGCTCTGAGACTCGATCAGCACTCGTTTGGGCTATGGGCTGGCACGGCGATCAATGACACATCTTCGGTTCTTGCCGCAACTTTTTCTTATGGTGACGAAGCTGGGCGTTTCGGTATGATTGTGAAATTGACGAGGACCCTAATGATCCTTCCTGTCTCCATATTCTTGGCAGTCTGGATGCACCGCCAGAGCAAGAATGCAGGAAATTTGCGCGGGGTGATTCCTTGGCCCATAATAGGCTTCACATTGGCTGCGACTGCTCATTTTATCATTGGAAATAGCCACCCAAGTCTTTGGCATGGAACTGCATTTGCAGGGCGCTTGCTTATGGTGTTTGCTTTGGCAAGCATCGGTCTAGTGACGAATCTTGCCGAAATTTGGCGAAAAGGTCGCCGCGCACTAGGTGTGGGTGCCTTAACCTGGGGCGCACTATCGCTGTTTTCCTTGTTCCTTGTGAAATTAATTTGAAGGTTCAATGCGTCACAAAGTATTTGTTTATATTTGCAAATATGAATATTAAGGTCAGCAAAAGTAAAACCGCCTGTTGTTCAGTGGGGGCAAAACTAAAACCAGCCTCTCCCACTGCAGTCAAGCGACGCGCCGCTATATTCAAAGCCATGGGGCATCCTTCTCGCATTCGCATCTTGGAATTACTCTCGCGGGGTGAAACCTGCGTGTGCGAAATTGCTCCTGTGGTGAAATCTGATATGTCCACCGTCAGTAGGCATTTGGCGGTACTGCGCCATGCCGGCTTGATCGTTGATGACAAACGAGGGCTCAACGTTTTTTACAAGTTAGCCATGCCATGTATCTTGGACTTTTTTAATTGCATTGATCGTTCCCTATGACTTTTTTTAATGGATTATTTGCATAAATGGCGAAATATGCATTAAGTTCATTTTGAGTATATCCGCTTTGGTTGCTTGGGCTGTGCTCTACTGGCATCTCGAAAACCTTTCGCATTTACTGGTACAAACAGTGTCGGGTCTTTTGCCAACCCTGCAAGCAGAGACTCGCGCCTTTGATTCTCTCGTATTTTTCTTCTATGACACACCCAAAGTTTTATTGCGCTAATGAGAATCGACATACACGTTCGGAAATACCAAACAAGGAAAATCCAATGAAAAAGATTCAAGTGCTCGGTGGTGGTTGCAGCAAGTGCATTATCTTAGCTGAAGAGGTTAAGAAAGCAGCAGATGAGATGGGTATTGAAATCCAACTGGAAAAAGTCACGGACTACAAACAGATCATGGCTTTTGGTGTTATGACGACCCCCACTCTCGTTGTCGATGACAAGGTGATGTTTTCGGGAAAGGTGTTGAAGGCACCTGCGCTGAAAGAGTTTCTGAAATGATGCGTGCAACAATCATCCCGCGACTTGCATTGGCCTATGCATTAGCCGGTGATTCAAGTCTTGTTTTGTGAATCAGTGCGCGTCTCGATCATGTCGCATGGGTTCGCCCACAGGCTGCGTGTGATTGTTGAGAAGGGGCTTGGGCTTAGGTGGCACTGCGTACCCATGATTCTTAAGCCACTGCAAAGCAATGCGGTCGCCATGAGCTGCACGGTTTTCCATGGTGCGCTTATTCTGTTCCATCAAAATTCGATTCGATTCTTTCACTTGCTCACGGGCAATCGGGTCAGCTGGGACTATTGCGTTCAAGGGATGCAAGCCTAAAAACATCAGCTCAATATTTTCATGCTCAATACTTTTCGAAATTTTCTGCGCTGGAGTTGGTTGAACTTTTGGAACAGGAGCAGCCTGCGCGGGCTGAAATGGTGTGGGAGAATATGGCCCAGTACTTGGCCCTGAGTTCGTTCTAATGATATTGTTCTGCGCCTGATTATTGACATATCCTTGGCGTTGCTCGATATATATACCTCCGTTTTGCATGGGCGCATAAGGCGTTACATCAAAGGCTTGTGCAACCTGGTCAAACTGTGTATTCTCCATTGCTTGCTCTAGCGCAGAATAGATTGCAGACTGCACACCAGAATTCACCACATTCAACGAATTTGATTGCCCAATCACTTCTTGATCGTAAGCGACCCAGCCATTGCGAACCACTTGAATATCGAGGCGAATAGTGCAGCGATAGGTCTGCTCAAATAACACGACATCGAATTGGCGCACCTCAATTTTCAGCAGCTCTTGCGAGTGATTTACATAATTGACATTGTAGCGCATTAATTGATTTTGCACCGTCTCGCGAATAGCCTTACTCTTGTTATGCAAGTCAAGAGGCTCATTGCCAAGCATAAAATGATTCGTGGTAAAATCTTGAATCGAGACAGAAACCCAATGCCGCCATGATTCATTAGGCGCATGGTAAGGCATAGGTTCTGTCGATTGCATCTCCACATAGGGCGCACAACTTCCTAGCCCAAGCAACGTAAATAGAGTCAACCCTACATACCATGTTCGCATGTTCATTGTGCTTAGTCCCGCATTATGATAGACATCGCTTTTGTTAACAGTATCTTTTAATGAATCTATAAAACTCGATTTGTACATTATACGTATGCCAAAGATTCTTGCTAAAGAACAACTGTCCGACGATGTATTTCAGATACGCGTCGATGCGCCAATGATTGCTGAAGAGCGCTCTGCAGGTCAGTTCATTATTTTGCAAGTCGATGAAAATCTGGGCGAACGCATTCCTCTTACTATTGCAGATGCAAGCACCACTGAGGGCAGCATCACGCTCATATTCCAAGCCGTTGGTCGCACAACACAGCAACTTGCCCGCTTAAATGTTGGCGACGATATTCCGGTAATTGTAGGCCCACTTGGATCACCTACGCACGTTGAGAATGTTGGCCGCGTTGTATGCGTTGGAGGTGGAATTGGAACAGCACCTTTGTTCCCCATTGTTCAAGCATTCAAGGCCGCAGGCAATCGCGTTGACGTAATTATTGGTGCACGTAAGAAAGAACTCATCATTTTAGAAGCTGAAATGACGGCAGTGGCAGATAGCATTACGATCTGCACCGATGATGGAAGCCATGGCCGCAAGGCTTTGGTAACAGAACCTCTCAAGCAGTTTTGCGAAGAAATTGAAAAACCAAATCTTGTGGTTGCAATTGGTCCACCGATCATGATGAAATTTTGCTCAGAAACTACGCGACCATACGCAGTAAAGACTCTGGTAAGCCTCAACACAATTATGGTTGATGGCACAGGCATGTGCGGTGGTTGCCGCGTGAATGTGGGCGGAAAGGTCAAGTTTGTGTGTGTCGATGGCCCAGAATTTGATGGACACTTGGTTGATTTTGACAACATGATGCAACGTTTAAGCGCCTATAAAAGCTTTGAACGCGAAAGCATTACCGAGTACCCTGCAGCCGGCATTCCACGCGGGCAAGGTCACGATTGTAAGATCGATGCACTCGACAAAAGATGAGTTGAGAGTTGGGAACGAATTGAGAATTGAAAGATGAAAATTGAAAGTGTTTAAGAAACTCGTCTCTCTTCCTCTCTCCGAACTCTCAACTTTCAATTTTACTCTTTCAACTGCTCTAATCTGTGGACAGACAACCAAGAATGGGAAGCTGGATGGAGTTAAGCAGATAAATCCCAAAAACAAAACCCGCCAGCACTTCGCAGCCAGCGGGTTTTAATCATTCACTTCTTACTTGATATCAATTTTACGCGCAGCAGATTCTGCCTTGCGGCTCATCTCTACATGCAATACTCCATCTTCAAAGTTTGCTTGAATCGAAGACGCGTCAATCGCTTCTGACAAGCGGAAGCTGCGTTCGTACTTGCCATAAGCGCGCTCGGAGCAATACCAATCCTTCGCTTTGGTTTCTTGCTGCGCTTTCTTCTCTGCGCTAATAGTTAGCACACCATGTTCAAGATTAATTGCGACGCTTTCTTTTTTGACACCGGGCAACTCAACCTCTACCACGAGGTTCGACTCTTTCTCGAACACATCGGCACGAGGCGTTATAGTAGTAGGCTCTGCGTTCTTCCACGCACCGTTCCAAAAATTTTCGAAGACTTGGT
>Ga0302287_10000923_pt1 | contig 12694 bp, 12 predicted proteins | sample III_Fen_E2_4_FD_200452 | JGI IMG/M metagenome (GOLD analysis project Ga0302287, IMG submission 200452) | Peat permafrost microbial communities from Stordalen Mire near Abisko, Sweden - III_Fen_E2_4 | ecosystem: Environmental > Terrestrial > Soil > Wetlands > Permafrost | place: Sweden: Abisko...
CTTTACCAGCCGAGATTGGTCTTAATGCTGTTTACCAAGAAGTTGGCGTCGGCGCTATGTTGGCGCTTGCTTGGGTGCCAATCTGCACCGTAGCCAAGACTTCCGCTTTGTGCTGGCAAAATATATCGGTAGACCTTGGTGACACCTGCGGCAATGAGTGCTGTGCGAGCTGCGTCAAGGTAGCGTTGATTGACTGTTTGTGAACGATAGGTGTATGTGTATGCACCCGCGGTACCCTTGCGAAGGAAGTAGTCCGAAGGCCAGCCGGTCGTTGCGTTATTGGCAAAACGAGCCACGGTATCGCTGGTTGCATTGGGGTAATAATCTGAAAGCATGGGGCCGTCGATAAGGTAGATCGCAGCAAGTGGGTAATCGGTGTGCAACGATTTAACAAAAGCAACTGTCGCATTCACATAGCTTGCGGAATCAGGAATGCCTAGGTAAAAGTCGTTGGTGCCGAGATTGATTGCCACCAAATCGGGTGTCCAGTTTGCTGTGTTGTACTGCACGGTGGATTGTGGTGAAACGAGTGGATAAAGCTCTGGTAATGTACCCGTGAGAGCGTTGTCGTTATTGCGATACATGCCACGACCTGAAAAACAAACGGTGTGATGTTCTGCGCCTAATCTGCGTGCAGATACAGCTGTGTAGCTCCAGTAATGATCTTCGGTTTCAATGTTGAAATGGTTCGTGTTCAGCGAATCTAAATCACCGTATCCGCAGGTGATGGAATTGCCGATGTATTCAATCTTGTGCGTTGGAATCGCAGGCAAGTCGTTTAGTGTGCCATCGCCAAGAATATCAAAGCCACTAAAGACGACTTCGCCATATTGGGCTTCGGTACGTTTAAATACTGAGACTCTGTGTGGGCCGTTGGTAAGATTTTGTGCAACGATGCTTATGGTATCTGCGCTGTTCGATAAATCCAAAACGGAAGTAGGAATGGTGTCTCCATCGACAAATACATTAAAGATGCTGCCCGGAGCCACAAGGTGAATATTGACTGCGGTGCCATTGAACGCTACCGAGAACGTGCTACCCGACCATGCCATCATGGGGGATTTGGGGTTGGTGAAATCAGCGCGACCGGTGAGTCGAATTTTTGCATTGTCGGCACTAAAGGTGTGCCAGGTTGGCGTTGTTGGTGAAACGGCAATGCTTGATGACGATGTCGTAGAAGTCAAAGAGCTTGAGAGTGCTGCTGAACTGGGTGTGCTTGAACTCGGGGTCGTTACACTGGATGCCGCACTAGACGTGTTGGGAGCGGTTGAGCTGCTATTGCTGCAAGCAAATAGGCCTAATGCGGCTGATGCGGCGAATAAGCTTTGGGTTAGATTCCGTTTCATAAGATCCTCGGGGCAAAGGTGAATTCCTATACACAAACTTATTTGCAACCAAATTCATGGCGAATTGAAAAACAAATTCATAAATTCAAAGAGTGGCAAATACTCCAAATTTGATTGTTCAGTGGATCATGGCACAAGGTTACCTACAAAAGACGGGTTCCTTGCCCAGCGCGCAGGCGTTAGCGCAAAGTTATGGAACCTCGCATCGACAAATGCTGCGGGCTTTGCATTCCTTACAAGAGCTTGGATTGCTCACGATTGAACATGGTGGGCGCATCGAAGTCAAAGCTGCAAATGTAACGAGTAAAAGTGTACCTGTTGCCTCGGTTGATGCTGTGGAAGACGTGATGGACAAGCTTCGCGGCTCCATTGCAGATGCAACATTTCGTAGCGGTAGTGCACTACCGAAAATGGCTTGGTTGTGCAGCTCTTTACATAGTTCTACTCGCACCATTGCAGAGGCTTGTCGTCGTTTACAAAAGGAAGGCTTGCTGCAAAAAATAGGCAAGAACTGGATTGTGGGTGCTGAATTGAAGAACCCGCAAAAGCCCATGCAGCAGCTAGGGCAGCGGGTGATTGTGCTGCTGTGCAATCGACCCGAAGAATGGGCTGAGTTTCATGCGAATTTGATGGATGGATTTGTGCGAACTTTCGGCACTGAGCTTGATAGATCTAATGTGCGGTTAGTGCCGTTCTTAACCGGTGACGAAAAATGTGATGCTGCTTTTGGGGTGGGAAAGGTGGAATTGCGCAAGTTCATTTTGGATTTGGGCAAGGCGTACTTAGGCGTGCTTTTTACTCCGCTGATTTCTTCTATGCCAGACTTTAAGCCTTGGTGTACTTGGCTTGCGCGTTTTGGTGAACCGGTGGTATGTTTGCAAGATGACCAACCCGATGTGCGGATGGATGATCCTCGGATCGTGCGTGTTAGCTATGGTGATTGGGTGCCACAACAGCCTGCAGGCGCAGAAGACTTAGCCCTGCAAGCCTTGGTAGATATGGGACACAAGCGCATTGCTTTTGTTTGCAACCGCAAAGAAGACTTGCCTTGGTTTCGTGTGCGTACAGAGCGCTTACTGCAAAAAGCAAGCGAGCATTCTTGCGAAGTGATTGTGCATGATTTACGGCAAAGCGAAGATACTGCTATGCGCTGGGTGCGCGAATCGGGTGCAACAGCATTGCTATGCCCCAACGATCGTTATGCGGTTGCCTACTGGAAAGCCTTGAAAATACTGGGCGTGCGGGTGCCTAAAGAGTTGTCGATGCTTTCGTTCGATAATCTTGCTGAGCTAAAACCTTACCCAATTAGCACCATTGATTTTGGGCTCTCGCTGTTAGGTTACCAAGTGTTTCATTTGCTGTTGGGCGATGTGCCTGTGCGGGTAAGTCGGTCTGGGCAACTTTTCGGTGTTTGCCGCGTGATTGATAATGGCTCGCTCGCTAGGCCGCACAAAGGTTAAATGCGGAGCCGTCCATGGGTTAGCCGCGGAACCATCCATGGGTTAGACGGTAAAATGCAGAGGGGTAGCTCAAGACTGTTTTAAAGGCTTGAGCGAGGGGAGACTTCCCCTACCCAAAAAAATTAATTCAAGGCTGTTTCAATTTCGTGTTCAAGCATCGAGTCTTCGATCATGCCTGGGATCATTTCGATGAGATCGCCGTTGCGGCCAATGATAAAGAGGGTGGGTACGGAACTGATTCCGCCATAATCTTCGATGACTTTGCTGGTGGCTGCGAGGATTGGGTAGTTGAAATGTGCTTCGTTGTGCAAGGCTTTCACGAGGTTCGGGTCTTCATCGACACTGATACCGATGACTTGTAGCCCTTTTGCGCCAAGGGTTTCTTGCAGGTGAATGAGGGTTGGAATTTCTGCACGGCAGGGTTCGCACCAGGTGGCCCAAAAGACGAGCACACGCACCTTGCCCTTAGTGTTTGCAAGGGTTACCGGCGATTCACCGATGATGGTTTGAAGCTCAATTTCGGGCGCGGGGCCAGAGCTTGAATGGGTTTGCGCGGTTGGTCGATGGAACATGGTCCAAGCCAGTAAGGCTACGAGGGCTAGTCCGAAGTAAAGATAAGGCTGCTTGTATGTCATGGTTCACCTCGCTCAAAGGGCGGAAAATAATATACTTATGTGCATATGTCCTACAATATTCAGGAACTTCTCTCGGAAATGGTGAAACGCGGTGGATCGGATCTGCATTTAACTGCAGGTAGTCCGCCCTTGCTTCGCCTTAGCGGAAAATTGAACCCTCTGGGCATCGATAAGTTGACTCCCAACGAAACGATGCGCATGAGCTATTCGTTGATGAACGAGATGCAAAAAAAAGGGTTTGAACAAAGTAAGGAATGTGACTTTTCCTTTGGCGTAACGAACCTTGCGCGCTTTCGTGCCAACGCATACTTGCAACGTGGCTGCGTAGCTCTTGCGCTGCGTATTATTCCTCTCGATATTCGCACGTTTAAGGATCTGGGCCTTCCTCCGATTATTTCGGATTTCACCAAGCGCCCAACAGGCCTTGTGCTGGTTGCTGGTTCAACCGGTTCGGGCAAGTCCACCACACTTGCGGCTATGATCGATAAGATCAACAAAGAGCGCCAAGAGCATATTCTTACGGTGGAAGATCCCATCGAATTTTTGCACAAGCATCAGAAGTGCATGGTAAACCAACGCGAAGTGGGCTCTGACACCACCTCGTTTTCGCAAGCGCTGAAGATGGCGCTTCGCCAAGACCCTGATGTGGTGTTGATTGGTGAGATGCGCGATTTGGATACGATGCGTGCTGCGTTAACGATCGCTGAAACGGGTCACTTAACGTTCGCGACATTGCACACAAACTCTGCGGTGCAGACGATCAATCGTATTGTGGATGCGTTCCCTAAGGGCGAACAGCAGACTATTCGTGCACAGCTTTCCTTTGTGCTGCAAGGCGTGATTTGCCAGACTCTGCTGCCTAAGATTGGCGGTGGCCGCGTGATGTGCTACGAGATCATGAACGTGACGCCTGCGATTCGCTCGCTGATTCGCGATGATAAGGTGCATCAGATCGAATCGATCATTGAGATTAGCCAGAAGCTGGGCATGAATACGATGAACATGCGCATGGCTGAGCTGGTGAAAGATGGCCGCCTCGATAAGATGGATGCTTTGGCCAAGTCTGCAAATCCTGAACAACTTGAAAAACTCATGCTTGAGCGAGGGATCTAAACGCTATGGCTGTATGGATCTACAAAGGAAAAAGTCCTGCGGGGAAAACCGAGGAAGGTTCTATCGAAGCCGCTTCTAGCGAAGAAGCGATCTCTCTGTTGCGCCGTAAGCGAATCACGGAAGTTACCCTAAAAAAGAAAGCTTTGGCGAAGGCTGGTTTTAGTTTTGGATCTGGCGTTAAGGCTGTTGATCTTGCGCGCTTTACGCGTCAGTTTGCGGTGATGAATTCAGCAGGCCTTGCTCTGCTCAATGCGTTGCAGGTGCTTGAAGAACAAAGCGAAAGCCCTGCGATGAGCGAAATTGTGAGGCGCGTGGCGGCGAGTGTTTCGGGTGGTACTAATTTATCGCAAGCTTTGGCGATGCACCCTAAGGTGTTTTCGAAGCTGTATATCCACATGGTCGCTGCGGGTGAAGCTGGCGGTGCTCTTGAGCAGGTGTTGAATCGCTTGGCTGAATACCAAGAAGCGAATGAACGCTTGAAGCGCAAGGTGAAGGGTGCTATGACGTACCCTGTGATTGTGATGATTGTGGCGGTTGTTGTGGTGACGGTGTTGCTGGTGCTTGTGGTGCCTAAGTTTGCAGAAATTTTTGCACAAGGTGGCAAGGCGCTTCCTGGGCCAACGGCTTTGGTGATGATGTTCTCCAATGTTTTGCGCGATTATTTCTTGGTGCTGCTGATATTGTTGATTGGCATTATTGTCGGGTTTATTCAGTTCCTGAAGGTTCCTCAAGGGCGGCTTGCCTTTGATACGTTTAAGGTGAAAGCGCCTTTGATTAGAGACTTGGAAATCAAATCGGCAATTTCTCGTTTTGCACGCACGGTGGGTACGCTGCTGAATTCGGGTGTATCCATTATGGATGCCCTCGAAGTGACTGCAAAGACTTCGGGTAATGTGGTGATCGAAAATGCGATTATGAAAATCCGCGAGGCGATTGCGGGTGGTAAACCCATTGCCGAGCCCATGAAGGAAACTGGGATTTTCCCGGGCATGGTGGTGCAGATGGTGGCCGTGGGTGAAAAGACTGGTGGCTTGGGCGTGATGCTCACCAAGGTGGCGGACTTCTATGATGAAGAGGTTGATGCTGCGGTGGAATCGCTTACTTCCATGATTGAACCGTTGATTATCATCTTTTTGGGTGTGGTGATTGGATTTATCCTGATCGCTATGTATATGCCAATGTTCAGCTTGGGTGATGCCGCGGGGTAATCTCCTATAACTTTTTGAGTCTTGCCTAGAAAATGTCGGCAAAAGAGGCTAAAGTTAGACTAGATGTTGCCGATATTATGATCAGGTAGGAGTTTGGAATATGCGAATAACAGATGCTTTCTTTCAGTCTGGTGCCATCAGAGATGTGCAAAAGGCTGGCGGCGCGAAGCCGGACAAGAAGAGCGAGGGTACAACAAACGTATCGCGCTCCTCTGACTCCGTTTCCATTTCCGACGCTGCTCGCTCTGCATCTGACTCTGATCGCGTTAAAACCCGCGTTCAAGCACTTCCCGATATTCGAGAAGACAAGGTCGCTGCTGTGAAAGCTAAAGTTCAGAGCGGATATTACAATACACCCGAGTTCCAAGATCAGCTTGCCGACAAGCTTTTGAAGGAGTTCGGGGTCAATGGCTGATTTACAAACGACCCACATATGTGGCGCAATCCAAGCTAAATGGGTTGCGCTTTTTTCGTTTCTGATCCTACCGATCTTTTCGACTGCTTCAACTTCGTGGTTCCATGCGAAATCCCCCATCCCTGGATCTATGCGGGAATTTTCCGTGGAGATAAGGCAAGATACCGTTGCCCTATACAAAGGAAGCCATCGCTTGGCTCCTTCCTCGCAGGCTGGGCAAACCTATTTTGCCGAGCGCTTTTCGTTGAATGCGCAATACACCGGTTCTGACACAAATTTTAGCTGGAATGCAGTTTTGATTCTGCGCGAAGCTCTAGGTGCGAATGTCGTTCCCGAGCCCGTGTGGACTAGTGTTATTCGAGGTGGAGTGGGCGAAAATGAGTGGTCGTTGATCAAGTTTTTTCAAAGCCCGCTGCAGGTTGAATTTCATTCTCCTATTTACGGAGATGGTTTTCATGAACTTGAAAGCTCCGCAATTCCCGAGGAACTTCTTTGGCCATTAGCGATAAGACTTTTACAGCATCCTCAAGAACTTCATTTACGAGTTATGGCGTCGCAATGGGAATTGCCTTATGTGCGTAGAATTTATGCGGTTTCAGCAGCGGTCACGAATCAGCATTTGCGCATAGATGAAGTTGATGCAACGCTTGTTCGCTTTGAACGAGATGATGGTGCGGTTGCTGAGGTGTGGGTTTCTACTCAAGGCTTCCGCTACCTGCGCATGAAAACATTTCGCGGAATGTGGCTAGAGCGCATTCAATAAAGGATGTTTACTGTCCTTTATTGAGCGGGAAAAATATCTTAAGATATGTGGTTCGCTTTTTGCAAAAACATTTGTTCCATTGCTTTTGCTTCATCATCGAAATATGTTCCGCACGATGGGTAGTCGTTTTGTAATTCGCTCAAAATGCTTGTTACCAAAGAGCAGTCTTCGGATTCAATTGCGCTAAAAAGGCGGTCGATTGCGTTTAGCTTTGCATTTAGGGTTGTATGCTGCGGAATGCGAGTCAACACAGGCAATTCCAAAAATTGATCGAGATATTTGCGAGTGATTTGCAACGACTGGCGGCCTTCGCTCCATTCGGGATGATATGCAAAATCCAACCAGCATTCTAAATTCAAGCTGAGCAGATAATAGGGGCATTCATAAGCGATGCCTGCTAAGCTTAAGCTTTGGCGAATGTTTTCTACAAGCGGTTCAACTTGGCTCGACTGCATTGCATGATTGCCGCTGGGATTTTTATCGCAAAATTCAGTGCCCGAATTTGAAAATTCACGCATTGCCTCATGCCCATGTAAACGACAGGCGAGGGCTCGTCCATGGTAGTTAGAGCATAGGCCATCGGATGCTTGAAATCTGCAAAAAGCATTGTCGGAAAAATGGAGGTGTTCGCGAGAGGGGGCTGTAATCATTTGACCGAGGCTGCTTCTGTAATTTTCCCGAGCCCAGTGCATCATGCGTACGAACTCAGGTGCCGTCATGGTGGGGCTTACGCAGCAATTGCCTGAGCATCCACCACAATCTAGCGAAGAAACACCTTGGTAGGCCTCTTCAATAAGCTTCTCGATGTCCTCGCGTTGTTTCATATTTCCTGGTGCTTAAAAGTGCTTAATCACTGATTAACCAGTTTCTGATCACTTCATCAATCTAACAAAACGCGATATTCAAAGTCCATTCCACACTTTAAGAATGGCACACACTTTGCGAATAGGCAAGCATTCACAGAAAAGGAGTGCCTAATGCAAAAAAAACAGAATCCAGAATCAGAAAAATTTCAAAAGCCAACAGGGCCTTGCTTGGCGGTCACAAGCTCGCAAGTGTTCCCTCTCAAGGAGCTGCATGGAAAAACTAGAGCGCTTGCACGCGTTACTCTCAACGATCAAATTCATTTAACAGGACTACGCGTTGTGGATGGGACAAACGGATTGTTCGTCTCTTATCCGAATGATCCGAGTTACAAGGGTGATGAGTACAAAAGTCTTTTCTACCCAGTGACTCGTGAGCTGCGCGACCATATCGAAGGCAATGTTTTAGAAAAATACCAGTCGATGGTGCACGCTTCTTTGGCGACTTGATCGCACCATATCTCCCTAATATCTCCCCTGGGGAGCCGGTGCCCGCCCTTCCTGAAAAAGGGTGCCGGTTCCCCTTACATGTAGGTTTTCATTGGTTCGAAAGATTCATACAGCAACTCTGCGCGGCATGCATGCTTTGCCTGTGGTGATTGAAGTCGATAGCTCTCTTGGTCTACCTGGTTTTTCCATGGTAGGACTTCCAGATAGTTCGGTGCGTGAATCGCGGGAACGCGTCGTGTCTGCAATCCGCAGCTCGGGCTTTGTGGCCATGAACCACCGACTCACGGTGAACTTAGCCCCTGCAGATGTGCGCAAAGAAGGGAGTGCTTTTGATCTTGCGCTTGCCGTTGGAATGTTGTATGCGACCGAGCAGTTAGATGTAATCGATGCTGATTCCGTGGTGATTCTTGGAGAACTGTCTTTGGATGGGGGAGTGCAACCGATTCGAGGTGCGCTCTCGATGGCGCTTGGTGCCCGCGCATTAGGGAAGCGGCTGATTGTGCCCAAGGCAAATTTGGCAGAGGCGCTTGAGGTTGATGGGTTGCAGGTTGTTGGTGTGAGCTGCTTGCGCGAATGTGTGGAGTTACTTTCCATGGCTGGGAGCGGCGGCGTAGCGAGGGTTGTGGACTTCTCGAGTGATATCGCTACGCCGCACTTGCCAAACTTTTCGAGCGTGCATGGAATGCAGGGGGTGCGGCGCACTTTGGAAATTGCAGCAGCAGGGTGGCATCATTTTTTAATGGTGGGCTCACCCGGTGCTGGGAAAACCTTGTGCGCTCAGTGTGTTCCTGGGATTCTCGCTCCTATGACTCGCGATGAAGCGATTGAAACCACCATGATTCATTCTTGTGCGGGGCATTTAGCACAAGGTTCTGGTTTATTGCGCAAGCGGCCTTTTCGCACTCCGCACCATAGCGCATCTTCGACGTCTTTGGTTGGAGGTGGCCGAAATGCAAGGCCTGGGGAAGTTAGTCTTGCTCATAACGGGCTTTTATTTCTAGACGAGTTTCCTGAATTTTCACGGTCAAGCTTGGAAGGCTTGCGGCAACCTCTTGAAGATGGGCGTATTACTGTAGCTCGTGTCGCAGAAACCATCGAATGGCCTGCGCGATTTATGCTTGGTGCTGCAATGAATCCTTGCCCATGTGGGTATCATCTCGATCCACAAAAACAGTGTCAATGTACGGCGTATGAAATTCAGCGCTATCGAACTCGCATCTCGGGGCCAATGCTCGACCGCATCGATTTGCAAATCCATGTGCCTCCTTCCGGTGTGGATGTATTGCGCAGTGAGGGTGGAGAATCTTCAGAAAAAATAGCGGCAAGGGTAATAGATGCTTGCGAGCGTCAACGATTTCGATCTTGCACCAGTTCGGTGATTAAGTGGAATTCAAGATTGAGCGCTCAAGAAATTCGCAGAGATTGTGCGTTAAATGCCTCCGATGAAACTTTTTTATTGCAAGCTGCGCAAAAAATGGCGCTTTCTGCACGAGGAATTTTCCGTGTTCTCAAGGTTGCTCGCACAATTGCGGACTTGGCGGGTCATGAAAGAATTGGTTTGGGAGACTTAGGAGAAGCAATTCAATACCGGTTAGTGTGAAACTCTTTTTTTCTTGGTAGAATTATCTAAGTTTCGTGGGGTTTATCGACCAGATCCCGCAATCGAATGGCTCGATTAGCCCGCTGCCCCAAGCGTGTCAAGGGATTTTGTTTTTCTCCCCCGCACCATGTGCTGTGGTGAGTTCTGCCCCCAAGACATCGTAAGACAGTGGGTTTCGTTTCTTCGAAGCTAGATCTAGGAACAAGCCTCACCTCAATCCTCTATGGGAGATCATCATGACCGCACCGACCAAGCACGCCAAGCTTTTGGCATGGGTAGAAGAAATCGCAACAATGATGCAACCAGACTCTGTTGTCTGGTGTGACGGCACCAAAGCCGAGTATGACTCCATGATTAAAATCATGGTTGATGGCGGACTTGCAACGCCCCTTGCAAAGCGCCCAAACTCGTTCCTGTTTCGCTCCGACGCATCCGATGTCGCGCGCGTTGAAAACCGCACTTACATTGCATCCAAGTCGAAAGATGATGCTGGTCCAACAAACAACTGGATCGATCCTTCCGAATTGAAGGCAACGATGAAGGGTTTGTACACAGGCGCCATGAAGGGTCGTACTATGTACGTGATCCCTTTCTCCATGGGTCCTATCGGTTCTCCAATCGCAAAGATTGGTGTTGAAATTACCGATTCGCCATACGTGGTTACCAGCATGCATATCATGGCTCGCGTTGGCTCCAAGGTTCTTAAAGTTCTTGGCGATGCAGGCGAATTTGTTCCTTGCGTACACAGCGTTGGTAAGCCATTGCTGTCTTGCCAAGATGATGCTGGTCAATGGCCATGCGCTCCGCTCGATAAGAAGTATATCGCACACTTCCCCGAAGAGAAGACCATCTGGTCCTATGGTTCGGGTTACGGTGGAAACGCCCTTCTCGGCAAGAAGTGTCTCGCTCTCCGCATCGCTTCTGTGATCGCGAAGAACGAAGGCTGGCTCGCTGAGCACATGCTCATTCTCAAAATCACAAGCCCAGCTGGCAAGGCCAAGTATGTCGCTGCTGCATTCCCAAGCGCTTGCGGCAAGACCAATCTCGCTATGCTCGTCCCAACAATTCCCGGCTGGAAGGTCGAGACAATTGGTGATGATATCGCGTGGATGAAGCCAGGTAAGGATGGCAAGCTCTATGCCATCAACCCAGAAGCAGGCTTCTTTGGCGTGGCTCCAGGTACTTCCTTTGACTCGAATCCAAATGCAATGCATTCCGTTGCCAAGAACACCATCTTCACCAACGTTGCGTTGACCGAAGATGGCGATATCTGGTGGGAAGGCATCGGCTACGACGCTCCAGGCAAGCTGATCGACTGGACCGGTAAGCCATGGGTGCAGAACAAGGCTGATAAGAAGCAAGCTCCAAGCTCACATCCAAACTCTCGCTTTGCCGCTCCTGCGCAACAGTGTCCAGCGATTGCTGCTGAATGGGAAGATCCTGCAGGCGTGCCAATCGATGCAATCCTCTTTGGCGGCCGTCGTCCATCTACCATTCCTCTTGTGCACCAAGCCAAGTCTTGGAATCATGGAGTGTTCTTGGGTTCCATCGTGGGTTCCGAGATCACTGCTGCTGCACTTGATTTGAAGGTTGGTGCGGTTCGTCGTGATCCGTTCGCCATGCTGCCTTTCTGCGGTTACCACATGGGCGATTATTTCGCGCATTGGATCAAGTTGGGCGAGAAGACTCCAGTGGCAAGCCAGCCCAAGTTCTTCTTTGTCAACTGGTTCCGCAAGACGAAGGATGGCAAGTGGCTCTGGCCGGGCTACGGTGAGAACTCCCGCGTGCTTAAGTGGGTTTTCGAACAGTGCGAAGGTACTGGCAAGTTCGTCGAAACTCCAATTGGCTTGATGCCAACTGTAGATGGAATCGATCTGCCTGCTGGCGTGACTGCAGAAGACATGAAAGAGCTTCTTTCTGTTGACGTGGCTGGCTGGAAGGCTGAAATTGCTGACGTTCGCGCTGAGCATTATCCTAAGTTCGGTAACAAGTTGCCAAAGGCTCTTGTCTCTGAACTCGAAGCGATTGAAGCTCGCTTGAAGTAATTCGAAATCGAATTCAAATAGCCCTGGTCGAAAGACTAGGGCTATTTTTGTGTAGTGAGAGTTTGTCATTGCCGCTTGGCGGCAATCTCCTCACGATTATCGCGAGTTATTTCCCAATAACTTCGTATAAATACACTCGCAAAGGTGTATGCTCATCTTGATACAACGAGAGAAAGTGAAGTCCAATTGCAGGCGCATTCGCGATTTCCAGAGAAGACATCAAATGCGTTCCACCCAGGTGCAGCAAGGCTTCCGAAAAAATTTGCGGATCTTGCAAGCGGAAGTTCACATCGGGTAAATACAAACCACGCGGTCCAAATTGTCATGCAAAGTGTATGTCGCATGGCTTCCCAGCAAAAAAAGGATCAATAGGTACACAAGTGAAATGGCGAGTATAAAAGCAGAAAAATTCGATCGAGTTTAGAATTCACGCATGCTCCATAAATATTCAATCTCTAAGATAGAAACGGGGCTTTTATTGAAAATTGAGAGCATTTGTGTTTTCCTGAAACTTAATAGTTGCGAATTATGATGCTTATTCCCCTTTTATTTAAAAAGAGTTGTTGCTGCAAAGTTTTCCTGAAAATATATTCTTGATATGTCTACCTCTTCCGCTACCCAATCTGTATTCACCTATTTCGACTTCAGAACATTCCTGAAAGATCGGCAAAAATGGTTGAAGGAACAGAAACCTTTCTTCACGCTCGATTATGTCGCACAGCGTATGGAGCTAAAAAGCAAGGGACATGTAAGCCTGATTCTAAGTGGTGCAAAGACGGTTCCCGATTCCAAAATT
>Ga0302287_10000936_pt1 | contig 12547 bp, 10 predicted proteins | sample III_Fen_E2_4_FD_200452 | JGI IMG/M metagenome (GOLD analysis project Ga0302287, IMG submission 200452) | Peat permafrost microbial communities from Stordalen Mire near Abisko, Sweden - III_Fen_E2_4 | ecosystem: Environmental > Terrestrial > Soil > Wetlands > Permafrost | place: Sweden: Abisko...
CGGCAAGACGGTACAGTCCTGCAGCCCCGGATCGAGAGAACGCCACGTTGAACTGATCGCCGTGGAGCATGTCCGGGCGCTGGCGCATCGACATTGACACCTCTTCGGTGGGGAGGCGGGTAAGTGCGAGCATGGAGTCCGCGAGGTTCTGGGCCGCTTCGGTGGAGGCGAGCTTGTCGGACTCGATGGTCTTGGTCCGGCGCCCCATGGGACCGCCCACCCAAGACGGAGAGCCCTCATCGTCGTCCTCAGCCATCGCCCAGACGGGTGGGTCGATCTCCGCATTGGTGCACACGGCGTAGATCACGTTGCGGATGTCGGAGGTCTTGCGTGCGACGGAGAGGCTGATCACCGAGCAGTTCACTCCCTCGTGGAGTTCTTCCCTCGTCTGATCCGCCCCCGGGACTGTGTCAACCACGATGATCCCGTCGGGGTCGGAGACCACCACCCAGCCAGCAAGGGCCGCAGTCTCGTTCCAGTCGTCCGACGGCGTCTGCTCACCGAACTCGAACCCCACCGGCATCGTGACTGTGGTGTCCCCGATCTGCGTAGGCGCGTCGCAGATGTAGGTGAACAGCCGGTCCAGTGCCGTACTCACGAGGGCGCCGCCCACGTCAATGGCCGTCACCCCGTAGTCGCCGTGTCGGGCGATGGCCAGCGGGTCCCGGCCTACGAGGTCCGTCGTGATCTTGTCGGCGTCCTCGTTCGTGTTTGGGTCTTCCGGGATGTACTTGCCCAGCGGGATCTCCACCCAGACATCGTCAACGAGCAGCCCCCACCACACACGCAGGAAGTACCCAGACCGGGAGTCGAGCCGGTCCCCGCTGTCAACCGGAACGAGGTCGGGGTCGGACACGGATAGGCGCAACTCATAGGTGTCGGCAGCGTCGAAGGCCACGCTGACACTGCCGCCTGTGAAAGCGATGTCCTCCACGTGGGCATCATCCTCAGTGACCAACTCCACCCTGTGACGGATCGTCCGAACGGGCTGGTTGACAGCTTCCTTCCACTCAGCGGTCTCGATGATGTCCCGCCACGGGAGGTCGTGCCAACTCATACTTCAACCCATCCGAACTTCAGCATCCTGTGCGCGAGCAGGCTCCGCGTGACTCGATCCACGGAGAGGATCGTGGCCTGTGTCATCCGGGTGGGCGTCGTCCCGGTCAGGACCATTTCGCCCGTAGAGGGGCCGTCAAGCTCAGGGGGCCACCGGAGTATCCAATACTCCCTCGTCGTCAGCCACGCGGCCACCTGTGCCCTGTCAACCTCGTTTTTGCACAACAGGGTTGTGGAACCTTCCTGCCCGCGCACCGCACCACGGTCGGACATGGCCTTCTCGGCACCAATGCCGTACCAGATCGAGATGCCCTGACTCAGGCTCTGGTCTCCACGGTCGTAGAGGTTGACCTTCACGTACTCGACCCCGTCGATCAGGTAGCAGTTCTTGTCCGTGGTGGTGATCGGAGCGGAGGACACCCATGCCGAGTAGACCGTGATGCCCTCAATCGTGTCGGTGATCCGCACCCGGTAGACGGTTGGCAGCCCGTAGACGGCCTGCGGAACGAGCAAGGTCTGCGTGGTCGCAGGAAGGGGAACCGTGACGACAGCCTCACCGGCCAGCGTCTGGACCTCCAAGGTCTTCGCAGTCGCGATGATCCCGGTCACGGTCAGGAGCACGGGGGCATCCGGTTGATCCACCCCGGTCACAGCGGTGGGTGCTACCGGAGGAGTCCACGAGATGGTGAAGAGGTTGTCGTCAAAGGTCTCCGGGGACCACAGTCCGCCGTACTGCTGCACCTTCACGGAGGCGCGGTAGGTACCACCGTTGGCCCAGTCGGAGCGGGCTGGGACGATGAGTGACACGTCGTCGTCCGGGATCACTCCCGAGTCCCACACAAGGGTTCCACCAGCCGTGTAGATCCGCATGCGGTAGGCGGTGATCCCACTCGTGTGCGCTGTGGTGGTCCACTCCACGAAGGGGGACAGGTCGTTAAGTGCGGAGGTGGTCGTGATCGAATCCACCGACGGAGCGAGCACGGAGATGAACCGGAAGGGCGTAGACCAGTCTGACCAGTCGCTGACCTCGAAGGTCGAGACCTCCCACTCGTAGGTGGTGTCTGCGTCGAAGACTCCGGCGCCGATGTCAACCGACTGCTTCGACTGATCCATCGGGGTCTCGATGTTGGTCAGCGTCCCGGCGGAGGTGATGTAGGACCAGTCCAGCGCACCGATCTCGCGGATGCGCAGCTTGGCCGCTTCCTGCTCCCCGCCTGCGGAGGACATGTGGTTCCACGACAGCGTCAGGCCCATGGTCTGGGTGATGAAGGCCCCAGACGCAGGAGAGGCCAGCTTGGCCCGGTTGGGCTTGCCCGGGGGCACGATCTCGAACGAGTTGTACCACTGCCCAGAATCTCCCTTGGCGAGCCGCACGTAGGCAGCAGGGCCGTTCGGGTCCCCGGGAATCCACCAGAGGTTGTGGCGGACCTTACCGCCCTTCTGCATGGTGATCACGTCGGTGCCGACCTTGTTCAGCAGCGGGGCGAGAACCCCTTGGCTGTACTTGCCACGACCGAACACGAGGGCTCCGCCCCCGGGAGGGTCAACCCGGACACCGGGCTGGGATGTGACCTTGCCCACCTTGGAGGCGTAGGCGAACGTGATCAGGAAGACGGTCTCTCCCCGGATCTGCAGGGGTTCGGTCAGGTCAACGTCACGGACCTTCTTGGACCAGACGCCGTACTTGCTGTGGTGCTTCCAGCCGTTGGAGGAGATGACCCGGTTGGTGTTCTTCTTCGCCTTGGAGTCGTGGCCGATGGCAATGGCGAGGTCGCCCACCTGTGTGCCGACCGGCCACGCCATGGCAACGGATTGTCCGGTAGAGGAGTTGACTCCCTGCGTGTAGCCGCGAAGCTGGACTCCCACGTCAGTACCTTCCAGTCTCTTGCACGAGAACACCGATCAGGGCATTGGCTGCCTTGTCCACCCCGGTGAGCTTGAACGACAGCCCGGACAGCGCCTCCTTGATGGCGGCAGCCGTGTCAACCGTATCGGTGGGACCCCCCGTTGTGGCGGAGGGAGCAGGGCCAGAGGCGATTACGGACTGGGCAGCGGCGGAGAGCTTGGTCGTGCTGGCTGCCGGGGCGGAGTCGATCATCTTCTGTGTGATCGCGAAGGTGTCCGTAGGCATCTGGGCAGCAGCGGTCATCTTGGAGACCACGTCGCTGATCGCACTCACGGCAACGTTGGCGGTATCCGAGATCCCGTTGGCCATGCCGTTCACGATCTGGTTGCCGATGTTGGCGAAGACCTTGGACGGGGACTTGATCCCGAGGAAGTTCTTCGCTGCGTCGATGGCTCCGGTCACGACACCCTTGATGGCCCCAACGACGGAGTCTGCCATGCCACTGATGCCCTTGATCAGGCCGTCGATCATGTCCTGCCCGAGCTTCAGCATGTCGCCACCCCACGTGCCGAGCTTGGTCATCACCTCAGCCGGGAGACCGGCGAACCACGCGATGGCATCCCCGATGGCCTTGCCTGTGCTGGAGGCCATGTCGGTAACGAAGGTGACGATCCCGCCCGTGAATCCGGCGACGACCTTCCACACCCCGGCGAAGAAGGAGCCGATCAGGCTGACCACGTTCAGGAACCCGCCGATGACGGCAGCCACCACGGTGAGGATGACCCCGACGATGCTGGCGATGACGTTGATCACGGTGGAGATGATCGGGATCACGATCTGCAGGGCAGGGACCAAGATCCCGACGACCAACTGCACCAGTTGGCCGATGACCTGAATGATCGGCACGAGAAGCTGAACCACGACGCCGATCATGGTCATCAGCGGAGGCAGGATCGCTTGGATGATCATCATAATCGGGGGGATCAGGGTGGCGATCAGGGACGTGATGAGGGAGATGATCGGCTGGAGCACAGGGATCAGGGAGATGATCGTCGCGATGATCGGGTCGAGAGCCGGGAGTAGCTGGAGGACCGCTGCCATAAGCGTCTCGAAGGCTGGGGCGAGAGCGCTGACAAGCTGGGAGATCAGTGAGGCAATCGGTGGCATGAGCGAATCGAAAGCAGACACGATGGGCGGGAGGATGCTTCCGATCAGCTTCATCGCAACCCCGACGAAGGGCATGACCGCACTCACCAGAGAAGCGAACATCCCAACAAGCGGAGTGACCACGGGAATAAGTGTCGAGATGACTGATACCAGCGGAGGAAGGACCGCAGAGACCAAATCCATGAACAGCGGGATGATCGGCATCACGGCAGCCACGATGTCACCGAACATCGACACCAGAGGAGGCAGCAGCGTGGAGACCATGTCCGTGATCAGCGGGATGATCGGGACGATTGCGTCCACGATCTGCGTGAAGACGGCAGCCAGTGGGGGCAGCAGGGAGAGGGCGAGGCTGGTGATGATCGGGATCAGTGGGGTGATGACCCCCACGAGAGCCGTGAACAGGCCCATCAGCGGGGGCAGCACCGAGGAAACCATGTCCGCGATCACAGCAGCGATGGGCACGAAGGCCTGTGCGAGGGTCCCGAGAGGGGCTACGAGGGCTTGCAGCAGGGTGCCGATAGGAACGAGCAGGGCGTTGACTATCGACCCCAGAGGGCCGATCAGGCTAGAGATGATGGCTACCAGCGGAGGCAGTACAGCCGACACGATCCCGATCAGTGGCTGGACGATGGCGAGGATCGGAGGGATCATGGCCTGAATCAGCCCGACAATCGGGGCGATCAGCGGGGTCAGCATCGAGATCGCGTCAGCCAGCCCAGCACCCAGCAGGTCGATGACCGGAAGTAGGGCCTGACCGAGGGCGGTCACGATGGGAGAGAGGGCCCCGAGGGCTGCGCCGAGCACCGGGCCGAGGACGGCCATCATCGAACCGGCCACCTGCATGACAGTTCCGAGGGCAGCGGTGATCGGGCCCATGGCCGGGGCGAGCCCGGCAAGACCAGTGGTGAGCCCGTTCATCATGGTGTCGAGCCCGGAGGTGAAGGCTGGGCTCGCGATGATCCCGGACACGATCTCCAGCGCGGAGCCGAAGGCCTTGGCCGCGTCCGGGAGCAGGTACATCAGGGCGGGCACAAGGGCAACAAGGTTGTCCCCGACGATCTTCATGGAGGGCGCGATGGCGTCCATGGCCACGCGGGCAGCGGCGAAGACCACTCCGAGGGTGTTCTGCCCGGAGACGCTGTTGATAGCGTCAGAGACCTTCTTCAGGCCGTCAGCAAGGGACCCCAGAGACGCCCCACCCGCAGACTCCGCAGCCGTGGCGATGCCCTTCAGGATTCCACCCAGCCCGGAAGCCACACGCCACAGATCCTGCATCTGGGTGATTGCGTTGTCGATCCAGTTGAAGATCTCCCCGGACTTGGTCGCCTTGTCGAGCCACGTCGTGAACTGGGTACCGAGCTTGGTCATCCACTTCACAAGGGCCGGGAGGTAGGTGGAGCCGACGGCTCCGAGCTTGGCCAGCGAGGTGACCCACACCTTGATCCCGGGGGTACCGAGGTTGATGGCCTGCTTCGTGTTGGCGAAGATTGCGGAGAGGGAGTTCAGGACTGGCTTCGACCCGACCACCTTGGCGAAGGCACCGACCCACTTGCCCATTGCGGTTGACACGCCACCGAGCCCACCTCGAAGGGCCGGGATCAGCTTCTGCGACATCTCCCGGATTGGCTTGTTGGCCTGATCCCAGAACTTGCCGGAGATGTTCTTGCGGAGGTCACCGAACTTCGGGCCGAGATCCTTCAGTTCGGTCTTGATGTCCTTCATCGACATCATCAGGACGGCGCCGCCTGCGGCCATCCCGGCAAAGATGCCCGGCATCGCGAGGGCAGCCGGAAGCATCTGCACGAGCCCGGACGCCAGCGTGGAGACGTTGGAGGTCAGGGAGAGGATGCCAGAGGCGGCAGACAGGGCTCCAGCGGCCATGATGGCCAGCTTCGGGGCCAGCTTGTCGAGATCGAGCAGCCTGTTCTTGACACCCTTCAGCACGTCCCCCACGACCCGGGCGCCAGACAGGCGCATCAGGGCAGCGGATACGGCGGCGAGGGACTTCTTCTCGATGTCCAGCACGATCTTGGACCTGCGGTTGCGAGCGGCGAGGGCCAGCTTGGCTTCAGCCTTGCCCGTGTCCGCATCAGCGTTGATGGTCGCAGTGCGCTTCTTCGCAAGATCCTTCAGGTTCTTGTTGGCCTTGCCGGTATCAGCATCAGCGTTGATGGTGATGTTCTTGTCAACGCCCTTCACGGCGTTGTTCACTGCCCCGGAGAGGGAGGACTCTACGTTCTTCCCGACATCCTTGCCGATCTTGTCACCGATCTGCTTCCCGGCCTTTTCACCGAGCTTGTTGAAGTCGATGTTGCCGAAGGACTTCTCAACCGAGGAGGAGATCTTGTCACCGAGATCCTTGCTCAGAACCTCTACACGGACGTACGCCGTACCCACCACAGCCATTACTTTTCACCCCTAAAAGTAGTAGCGTATTGGGTATGACTCAGCACGGACTGACTAGAGAAGCTCTCTTCATCCTGAAGGTTGACCGCACTGACGACGGGTGCTGGGAGTGGACTGGGAAAGTTGCCGACAACGGCTACGGGCACTTCATATTCAAGGAGCACGGAAAGGCCAAGACCGTTCTGGCTCACCGCTTCTCCTACGAACTCTTCGCTGGTCCGATCCCTGAAGGCTTCTTCCTCGATCACCTGTGCCTGAAGAAGCATTGCGTCCGGCCCAGCCACCTCGAACCCGTGACTCCCGGGGAGAACAACCGCAGGCACTACATCAAGCAGGAAGTGTGTGCTCAGGGGCACCCGCTCACCGGGGACAACGTCTACGTCCCGCCGAAGCACCCGGGACAGCGGAAGTGCCGGATCTGCCTCAAACGCATCTCGAAGCAAAACTACCTGCGTAGGCATCCGGCACCTCCTTCTGTCTAGTGCCTCAGGTGAGGCGGTGTTGTGTCATCCACTTCTTCGGGCTTCTGCCGCTTGGCCAGTCTGGCGAACTCCATTGCCATCCCGTCGCGCTGCTTCCGCTCGTCAACTCCTTGCGTCGCGTACTCCTCTAGCCACCATTCGATGTAGTTGAAGGCTCGGTCGGCTCGGAGCGCGAGTACATCAAGACCCCGGGCGAGGGAACTTCCGTCGAGCCGACGCCAGATGAGGGGCTGCCGGACGTACTGACAGAGTTCCCGCCAGTAGGGCGGTCATCCGAGTACACCTCCGCGAGCCAGCCAGCGATGTCGGAGATCTTGGACATCGGGACCACGATCTTCGGGTCACGAATCGCGGCCTCGAAGCGCGCGTAACTCTCTTCCAGCAGGGCACCACGGAAGAAGCCGAGGAGAGCCTCGATGGTGGCCGATTGGCTGCCATTGCTCTTGGTACCTGCGGACGCGAGGTCCAGCAGGAGACCGGCGGGGACTTCGGGGCGGCACTGGAAGATCTGGCCAGCGAGCTTGAACTCGATGACCTCTTCCGTATCTGCAGTGGGGGCGTCCGTACCCGGAAGGTCGAACTCCATGAACCTCTTCATCAGCATCTCCATCTGTGGTTGACACGCACTATCGCGCCTTGCGAGATCAGCCTAATGGCTATCCTCCGCGTCCCCACATGTTCATGGCCGAGACAAGTCCGCCGTTCAGGAAGTCGTAGGCCTTGGTTCCCGGGTGCTGCACGGACTTGAACCCGACGACCTTGCCGACCTTCGGCCAGAAGAACACCAGCGTGCCGTTGCCCTTGGCCTTGATCTCGTGAGGCTTGGTGCCCTGATCCATGAAGATCGTGTAGGAGATCGTCCACGATCCGGCCTCGAACCAGATGCCCTTCCCGGAGGGGTTACCACCACGCTTGACGGTCAGGCTCTTGCCCAGTGCCCCAGTCCTCTTCGGCGCGCGCACCTTCTGGCGGAAGGTGGTCTCGCGTGCGAGCCGGTTGACACTCTGGCCGAGGGCACCGTCCCACGAGCGGAAGGCGTTCAGGGCGGGCATGTCCATGACCACGGTCACGTTCCCGGCCACGGTTAGATCCCCGGAATGGAGATGTCGAGTTCGACGGTCTGTAGGCCACCCGACGGCGCCTGTACGGCGATGGTCACGGACATGAACCCGGACATGGCTCCGACGATGTCCCGGAAGAGTTCCGCGTCCGTGGAGGCGATCAGTGCTGCAGCACCCATCAGTTCGGACCCCGGGATCGGGTTCTTCGGGTTCTTCGAGACTGCCGGGGTACATCGTGTGATGATGACAGAAAAGCCAGCCATCCACTGTGAGGTCATGCACGTCTGGATCTGCCCGGTCTCCGGGTACAGGGTCCAGCCGTTGAACATCACGGCGACCTGCTCGCAGTCAGGCGGGATCGGGGTCATGTAGATGATCTGCCGTGCGGGGAGAGCGATGTCGCTCTGCAGCGCCTGCTGGCGAACAGAGTCCATCAGGTCTTCGGCCAACTCGTAGAGGGTTCCCATCAGATGATGCTCGCAGGGCGCGGAGCGAGGGAGAGGTTGACACCGGGAGGGGAGTCCGGACCGAACAGCCCGGCGGCACGGTTTCCGGACAGCTTCAGGGAGGCCAGCCACTGGTCAACGACCGGGACCCCGAGGCGCCCCTTCTCGTAGAAGTTCTGCGGGTCGAGCAGCGTGTAGCTCATGCCCTCGCGGGTGAGGGAGATGACGCGCTCCGGGAGGGAGCACTCCGAGGTGTCACCGCAGGGTCCGGCGAGGAACAACTCGCGAGCCAGCGTGAGCAGCGCGTTCTTGGCGGCAGGGGAAACAGTTGACCCGTAGAGGTACTGGACCCGCAGAAGGGTGTCATTGGGGACGTAGCTGCGGTACCGGGGGTAGAACCCCATCCGGCACTCCCAGTCGCGGTAGGTGGTGTTCCGGGTCTGGGAGAAGTGCACGGCCCCGGAGAAGAGCAGGTGGGCGTTCTCCTGCCCATCCAGAACAGAGGTCTCGGTAGCGGTGACCCGGAGGATCTCGATCAGCTTGCGCACCGGCTGCTGTGTGAGCTTCAGGCGCTTGGCGGTCGGCCATGCGTGGAACTCGTCCACCGCGATGCCGGGGCCGTGTACGCGGGAGCCGGTCATGGCCTGCAGGATCGCCGTCGCCCCAGCCACAGCGTCCCGCGCACTGATCAACTGCGGTTCGGCCAGCGTGTCCTCGTCTGGCTCAGGGCAGCACTCCGGACCAAGCGCTACGCGAGCGAGTGAGGTCCAGTCGTCCTCAGAGATCCAGCCGGTCATTGAGTTGCCTTCCAAACGCAGAACAGCCCGTCGCCCCAATCCTAAGGGCGACGGGCTGTTCTCAGCCGTTACGGCGTAACGTCATTCGCGAAGCAGCCGTTCAAGCCCACAGGGGCGTAATCGGAGCGTGCGTACGCGAACGGACGGTCGGTGATCGTCGGGAACTTCCACTGGAAGTTGGCCCCATCAACCACCGGGGTGATGCCGGTCGTGTCGAGCACCGGGCCAGCACCGAAGCCCGAGTTGCCGGAACCGCGTCCGGCGAACACCGTGGCCAAGTTCCCGTTCTCGATGACCCGGTCCCCGTCAAGGGAGAAGGTCGAGTAGGGGAACAGGTAGTGCCAGTACGGGCAGACGTTGGCGGACTTGCCGCCAATGACTGCCTGCGTCCAGATCTCGATTGCAATGCCGGAACCCTGCGCTGCAGACCCCAGAGCGGGGGCTGCGTAGCCGACCACGGCGGTGTCGGTGACCTCCATGCCATCCGGCTTGCAGGCCGTGGTGGACGTGAGGACATCACCGCCGATGAGCATCTGCGTCAGGATCGGGTCCGGATCGCAGAGTTCAAGGCCGAACTCGACGTACTGCAGCGTGTCAGGCGCCTTGTAGTACACGCACACTTCGCCAGCCGCGTTGGTGATCGAGATCTCATCAGCCTGCGCGTAGTTCGGAGTGAACGTGAACGAGATGAACCCCGAGGTGAGGTACATGTCGCACCCGTTGGTGGAGCCATCCACCGGGGCGCCGTCAGCGCCGAGGCGCGTGGCCCGGAGCACGAGGCCCCGGACTGACGCCGCATTGTCCTGCCGGTAGGTCATGTCAACTGGTCCTTTCTGTGACCACTATCCGAGTGAGGTAGTTGGCCTCAGATCAGTTGGTGACCACGGTGTTGGCGATGGCCGGGGAGTACATGCCGAGCGGCTCGACCGGGCTGGTGACCCAGAGAGCCGCGCCGCCGATCTTGGCGATGCCCTCGAAGGACTCCGAGAACTGCATGTAGTCGTTGGCCCGGACGAGGGTGGAGTCGCGAACGACACCGAGGTCGAGCGAACCGCCGTCAAGGAACAGGAACGCGCCCTCAGCGAAGAGAGCCCACTGCATCGAGTCCGGGAACGCGGGGAGCGCACCGGCAGCGATGTCACCGAAGAAGCCGCCGCCGTTGACACTCGGCGCTGCGGAGTCCGGGGTGAAGGTGATGTTGATGTTCCACTGGTCGAAGAAGTTCTGGACATCAGCGTCAGTGATCGCGAGGTCGGTGGCGCGGTTGGGCGACGCCGGGGGCTGCAGGATCATGTCGATCTTCAGCATGTCCACGATCCACTCCGGCAGGATTGCGCGGAGCGGGGTGTTCTTGGTGAGGCGGTGACGGTCGCGGTACCAGATGCCAGCGCGGGCGACGGTGATGAGCAGGTCGCGAACCGCGCCGTACTTCACACCCTGACCAGCGATTGCCGTGGAGAGCCCCTTCAGCTTGAACAGCAGGGTGGACTCGGCCACGCGAGCGTGCTGCACCAGCGCCAGAGCGGTGTTGACAGCGACGTTCTCCGGGAAGACCCGCGAGGACTGGACGCCGAACTTCAGCGCCATGGTCACGGCCTCGGTCTCGGCAGTGGCTTCGACGGGGCAGTCAACCGACGCCACGACCTTCCACGTTGCGTCGTCCTCCGGGTCGTAGGCTGCATCCTTGGCGGTGTCCCAGAAGCCGGTGGCCACTGCGATGTCGTTCAGGGTCGGGCTCACGAAGTAGCGGATGCCACCACGATCTGCTTGGAAGCCAGCCAGCGAGTCGCGGACCGGGCGGTCGGTGACACCGAGGCTGAACAGGTCGTACCGGGTCGTGAGCGGGGCGCAGAAGCCGCCGGAGGCGGTGATGGCCTGCTCACTGATGACGGCCTCGATCTTCTGACGGTTGATGAAGGGGTCGTTGGCCTTCAGCATCCGGTCGTCGGAGACCGGCGAAGCGATGGACGCCACGACGACCTTCTCGCCGTCGCCACCACGGAGGCGGGACAGGGAGTCGATGCGCTTCGCGAAGGACTTCGAGAAGTCTTCGAGGTTGGCGAACGGGCTTCCGGCGCTGTAGCCCGGAAGGTCGGCACCAGCAGTGATGGTGTTGACCACCGGCTCGGTCACGACGGGTGCACGGTCCTCGGGGACCTTGACGGCGGAACTGGTCACAGGGGTTTCCTCCTCCTCGTTTTCGGGGATCTTGGGGGTTTCGGCATCGGCGGGCGCCTCAACCATGTTGTCTTCGGTTGCCTCGACCGCAGGAGCTTCCGGCTCCGTCGCGATCTCGACAGTGGGTTCTGCCTCGGTGTCAACCGCTGCGGTCACTGGCTCGGCGCTGGCTGCCATCATGTCGGCGGCTGCCGGAGCGGCAGCATCCTCGATGGGAGACTCGGCGTCGCCAGCAGGCTTGCGGCGGTCGATTTCGGTGCGGACCTGATCAAGGGCATCGGCAAGGTCAGCGAGTGCGGCCTCATCGTTGCTCGTGTCGGCGGTGTCGAACGCGGTCATAATGCCGGACTCCAGAGTGGCAAGTTCGTCATCGGACAGGTCCGCCAGCCGAGCCAGATCGGCACTGAACGCTGCGAGTGCGTCCACGTGTTCCTCCTTGGGTTTGCTGGGTAGCTGAAACATCCCGGAGGTACTGCGTTGGCGGGCGTAATCACCGCTCTGTCAGGCACTCGTGTGCAGCCTACACAAATCCAGACCGCGCGAAGGAAAACTGTGGCAGAGAATCAGAGAAGCAGCTTGACACACGAGGAAGGCTTAGATAGAGTTACAGATGTCAACAAGGACACAACGAAGGGATTGCACCCATGGCCAAGTTCACCGAAATCGCTCTCGAAGAGGGCATGCCCGCCTCCCGCGCTCTCCGGCGCCGCGCCCGTACCTACCTTGGTGAGGCCGCAAACCTCGCCGTCGGCAAGTCCGGCCTGACCGAGAAGGAGAAGGCCAAGGGCCTGAAGCAGGCCGCGAAGTTCGCCGCCGCAGCCGCTGCGGACTTCACCGCAGCGCTGGAGGCTCTCGCCTCCGAGTGACGGCAAGCAGAAGGCCCGGTGGGATCTCTCCCCACCGGGCCTTTCGCTGTGCCTCAGAGAGTGGAGGCTACCTCCACTGGGGGAAGCGGAATCAGTTCCTGCTTCTTCAGGACGTGCACGTTGCCGTACTGGGTGTATCGCTCGTACTCGGAGAGGCGCTTGACGGCATCCTCCTTGGTGCCGAGGAACGCCCGGCCAAGGGAGTTGGGGCCGGAGACCCTCCACGAAGTGATGACTCC
>Ga0302287_10000937_pt1 | contig 12540 bp, 11 predicted proteins | sample III_Fen_E2_4_FD_200452 | JGI IMG/M metagenome (GOLD analysis project Ga0302287, IMG submission 200452) | Peat permafrost microbial communities from Stordalen Mire near Abisko, Sweden - III_Fen_E2_4 | ecosystem: Environmental > Terrestrial > Soil > Wetlands > Permafrost | place: Sweden: Abisko...
GGTCTGAATTTATTTTTTAGTCGGGTGTTGTCATGAACTGGTTTAAAAAAATACCGCAATCGCACCGCTCTGCCACCGGGCTGGAGTGGCGGCTGTGGCGCAAGCTGCCGCTGATCGCCTTGGTCGGCACGGTGCTGCCCTTGCTGTGCTTGGGGTTGCTGCATCTGCTGGCTGATCCGCAGGCCAGCACTGCCCAGCTCCGCTGGCTACAGATGATGGGCTATGTGCTGGGCGGCGTGGTTTTGTTTCACTGGAGCATGGTGGCGACAGTGGGCATAGGCTGCATCATCGTCATCATCATGAAAGGTCCGGGTTACGTGGCCGACGGCTACCGCGTCTCGCACAGCGACCAGCCACGCGCCAGCATGGAAACCACCGAAGAGGCCGTCGGCCACCGCCTGCCCGAGAGCGAGCGCGGCGAGTAGGTGTGGCCGGGTTTGCCTTTGGTCGTAAAGCCTATTGGGTGCGGGTCAACTGAACTTGGACATCTTCTGTTCCTGCCGCTATGGAGTTGCGCCAAGGGGCAAATCCCTGCAGTTTGACTTCCAGCATGCGCTTGCTCACTGGCAGCTTGGTACTCAATGACAGCGAGAAGCGGCCAGAGGTGTCGGTGCCCGCCTTCTGGCCAGCCATGAACACTTCAGCGCCTGCCAAACCCTGACCTTTTTCGTCCAGAACCTGGCCCTCTAGCTGCCAGGGTTTCCAGCTGACATCCAAATACACGGCACCGGATGTCAGTTTCAGCGTGGTTGCTGGTCCTGCAGTCAGAGTGAGCAGGGGCGCCTTCAGTGCGACAGGCGCTGGTCGCCCCAGCATTTCCGCTGGAATCCCGACGAAGCGCACTAGCCCTTTGGCCTCTACCATTTCAGTGCGGGGGTCGGTGCCCACATGCATCGACAATTCTGTGCCTTGCAGCGCCTCTTGCGCCTTGTCGTCGGGTGCGCTCAGGAATACCGTCATATCAAACTTGGTGGATGACGGTGGGGGCAATACAAAGCCGAGCACAACAATTACCAGCATCAGCACGCCAGGCCCGCCTATCTGCAGTGTTCCATTCATGGCTTTGCCGTTGTAGCGCGCGTAGGAGCGAAACAGCGTGAACAGGCTGACCGCACAGGCAAAACCCAGCAGCACTGTCAGCACGTACCAGAGTTTTTCGCCCCATCCTGGCGGCAGCAGCGTGGGTTTGAGCCAGAGGGCTGCCAGCAGCATTAAAAGAACCAGCAGCGCCACGGCGGCTGCCATCAATGCTTTCGCAGAGTGGGAGCTTTCAGCGGCTGGGGGTGTAGCGTCCGCTTTCGGCTTTCGTGGTGGGGTGCTCATTACTTTTCCAGATTTTTCAGATTTTGTTGCACGGTGGTCAGTTCACGGCGAAATCGCTCCGACTTTTGTGAGAAACGCTGATAAATCGCAAGCGCCTCCTCATAGGCCGCGCGTGCGTCTGTCATGCGGTTTTCGGCGCTGTGCAGGTTGCCCAGATTATTCAGCGTGGTAGCAAGATCGGGCAGATAGGCATCGGGGTTCTTGCTGGCCAGTGTCCTGCGGATTCCGAGCGCCTCTTCATAGGCTGCGCGCGCATCGACGATACGGTTTTCATCGCTATGAAGGATGCCTAGGTTGTTCAGCGTGGTGGCGAGATCAGGTAGATAGGTCTCGGGGTTCTTGCTGGTCAGTGTCCGGCGGATTCCGAGTGCTTCCTCATAGGTGGCGCGTGCGTCGGTCATGCGGTTTTCTATCCTGTGCAGATCGCCCAGATTGTTTAGTGTGCTAGCGAGATCAGGTCGATAGACGTCGGGGTTCTTGCTGGCTAGTGTGCGGCGGATTCTGAGCGACTCCTCATAGGCCGCACGTGCGTCGGCCATGCGTTTTTCATCGCTGTGCAGGGTACCCAGATTGTTTAGCGTGGTAGCGAGATCAGGCAGATAGGCCTCGGGGTTCTTGCTGACCAGTGTCCGGCGGATTCCTTGCGCCTCCTCATAGGCGGCACGCGCGTCGGCCATGCGTTTTTCATCGCTGTGAAGGATACCTAGGTTGTTCAGTGTACTAGCGAGATCAGGTCGATAGACGTCGGGGTTCTTGTTGTCCAGTGTCCGGCGGATTCCTAGCGCCTCCTCATAGGCCGCATGTGCGTCGGCCATGCGGTTTTCTATCCTGTGCAGATCGCCCAGATTGTTCAGCGTGCTGGCGAGATCAGACAGATAGGCCTCGGGGTTCTTACTGACCAGTGTCCGGCGGATTCCTAGCGCCTCCTCATAGGCCGCACGCGCATCGGCCATGCGGTTTTCGGCGCTATGCAAGGCCCCTAGATTGTTCAGCGTGTTAGCTAGATTAGGCAGATAGACATCGGGGCTCTTGCTGGCTAGTGGTCGGCGAATTTTGAGCGCCTCCTCATAGGCGGCACGTGCATCGGCCATGCGATTCTCGGCGGTGTATAGAACGCCTAAGTTGTGGAGCGTGGTAGCTAGATCAGGCCGATAGGCGTCGGGACTCTTGCTGGCCAGTGTGCGGCGGATTCCGAGTGCTTCCTCATAGGCGGCGCGCGCTTCGGCCATGCGGTTTTCGGCGCTGTGCAGGGTTCCCAGATTGTTCAGCGTGGTGGCGAGATCAGGTAAATAGGCATCGGGATTTTTTAGGACCAGTGTCCGGCGGATTCCGAGTGCCTCCTCAATGGCTGCGCGTGCCTCGACCATGCGGTTTTCATCGCTATGCAGGATGCCCAGATTGTTCAGCGTGGTGGCGAGATCAGGAAAATAGGCATCGGGATTTTTTAGGACCAGTGTGCGGCGGATTTTGAGCGCCTCCTCATAGGCCGTGCGCGCGTCGGCCATGCGGTTTTCGGCGCTGTGTAGGTTGCCCAGATTGTTAAGTGTGGTAGCGAGATCAGGCAAATAGGTCTCGGGACTCTTACTGGCCAGTGTGCGGCGGATTCCGAGCGATTCCTCATAAGCAGTGCGCGCATCAGCCTTGCGGTTTTCTTTGTTGTGCAGGTTGCCCAGATTGTTCAGCGTGGTGGCGAGATTAGGCAGATAGGCTTCGGGTTTTTTCTGGGCCAGTGTGCGGCGGATTTTGAGCGACTCCTCAAAGGCTGCACGTGCGTCAGTCATGCGGTTTTCTTTGTTGTGCAGGTTACCCAGATTGTTCAGCGTGGTGGCGAGATCAGGTAGATAGGCATCGGGGTTTTTTTCGGCCAGTGTGCGGCGAATTTTGAGCGCCTCTTCATAAGCGGCGCGCGCGTCGGCCATGCGGTTTTCGTCGCGGTGGAGGAGTCCCAGATTGTTGAGCGTGCTAGCGATATGCGCCTCATCGTTGAGTAAATGGTACAGGCTAAGTGCTCGCTCATACCCTTTTCGGGCTTCTTTCAAGCGGTTTCTTGATTGGTGAAAGTTTGCAAACTGGAACCAAATTTCTGCATCTTCAGGTGCCAGTTTTATGGCTTCCTCATACGCTCTGGCAGCGCCCTCAAAGTCAAAATTCACCGTTAGCATCTTGGCGCGTAGTAGCCAACTATCCACGACTTGCCGTGACTTCATTTGCGCCAGCGCAGTTTCTTGCTTCAGCCGCTTCTCGCTGAGAAGCTCAAGTGCCTTGTCGATTTTCCCATCCAGAAAAAGCGTCAGGGCATGGTTGTAAACGGCACTGTCCTCACCGGAGCGGCCAATGGCCAATTCTTGGGCTAGATACTGGATTTGCTTCAAGGCGATATCGCGCTCTTGCAGCAGTCGGTTGACCTCTTGTTGGTGCCAGCTGCGCTCTGCGGTCGTGGCGCTGCTTTTTCCTTCTAGTTCAGCCAGCTTGAGCTTGAGTTGCTGCTCGACTGTCTGGCTGCCTTGGATTTGGTAGTACTTCAGCGCCATTCTTTCTCGGTCGCTTGGTTTGGCAATCAGGATTTCAAACGGAGGAAGGACGTCGGGGTTGATGGCCAGTGTGTGGTCCATCGCATAGGCGTTGACAACGACCCAGTTTGGGCTCTTCACGATCAACCGGACCGTTTCTCCCGGTTTGCGCTCGCTAAAACTGATGTTGAAGCTACCGTCGTTTGGGGTAACTCGGTGCTGACCATCCACGCTGATTGCCACATTGGCAGCGGGTTGACCGTGATTCTCGTTAATAACCACCAAACCTTTGATGCGTGCCTCAGCGATGCACACCTGATAACCCAATAGCAAAAGAACCAGCCCAACCTGGCGTAAAGGCTGGATCATGACTTTGAGATAGTTTTGAGTTGAATGCATCATGTCACCTATTTGTTTCAAATATTACAAGTTTAAGGGATGCATGAGTGTTGAGAAAGGCCGAACTTGATGAAGTCTCGGACATGATTTAGCAAATATCCGGTGGGTGACACAATCGGCTTCCATGAAAACCATTCTTCCCCTGCAACTGCTTGTTGCCCCCGACCTGAACGACCCGCAGCCCCTGATTCTTTACCACGGCAGGCGCTGCCCCGACGGCTTTGGCGCGGCGATGGCGGCGCGGCTGTTTTACGGCGACCGCGCCGAATACCTGGGCCTGGACCACGGCGACACCAAAACCGTCGATGACCTGCCGCCGCTGGCAGGCCGGGCCGTGTACATCCTCGATTTTTCCTTCGCGCCCGAGATCATGCAGGCGATTGACGAGCGCGCCGCCAAGCTGGTCATGCTCGACCACCACAAAAGCGCCGCTGAAAAGCTCACCGGCTTTGTCTGCCGCTGCGGCGTGGTCCATTTCGATATGGACAAGTCCGGCGCCCGGCTGGCATGGGAGTTTTTCCAGCCCGCCACGCCGGTGCCGGATTTGATCCGCTTCATTGAAGACCGCGACATCTGGAATTGGCAATATCCCGAAAGCCCCGCGTTTTTGTCCGCGCTGGACATGGAGTCGCAGGAATTCGACCGCTGGGTGGAGATCGCCGCCTTCACGCCCGAGCAGCTCACGCAGTTCATGGCACGCGGCGCGGCGATGGACGAAAAATACCGCAAGCTCGTGGTCGATATGGTTGATTCGGCGGTGCCGCTGACTTTCAACGGCGTGTCGGGTTTGATGGTCAACGTGCCGGGCGTGTTCCACAGCCTGCTCGGGCACATGCTGTCGGAAAAATGCGGCACGTTTGCGCTGATGTGGAGCGCGGGCAAAAGCGGCATCAAGGCCGGATTGCGCTCGCAGCGGAATTTCGATTGCATCGCGCTGGCCGAAAGCATGGGCGGCGGCGGCCACGCGCAGGCGTGCGGTTTCAGGATGGGCGTGGAGCGCCTGCCGGAGTTATTGAGCGGCGTGTTCGACGCGGTGCCGAAGCAGGAAACTGGCAGCGTTTCGGCGGAATAGTCCTCAGCAGTCGGTTAGGCGCTGCGACTTTGCAATGCATCAGCCACCGCTTGCGTGGCGGTAATCAGGTCTGCAACCAGCCGCTCGTCCACCTCCAGCAAGCCTTCGTATTCGCCCAGATTGCGCGTGCTGTGGCATTTGTCCAGCACGCGCCACACGGCGGGCGTCATGCCCAGCGTGTGCGGCAGCACCTGAAACACGATGTAGCGGTTACCCGAGCGGTAGCCCATGCGCCGCAGCGCCGCTAGACTCAGCGAATGGGCCGCGTTGTAGGCCAGATCAAACCGGCTTTCAAGCGCCAGCGTGGTGTTGCGCGCATCGTTGAGTCGCGCCAAACCGCTGCGTAGCAAACCGGCCAATTCCTGCGCGTCCGGCGCTTCGGCTTTCAGGGGTTTTCCGGGGCCGCTCAGGTTGTCAAGAGGGGTAGGCATGGCGTTGTTCCTCGGTTCCGATTAACCAGATTTTGGGCTGCTGTAGCACGCGCTTGATAAAGGCGTTGTCCTGCGCGATGCGCTTGGCTAGCTCGCTGGGTGCATACAGGGTTGGGTTGACAGTTCGGCCCAGCGTGGTGGCGGCGCTTTCGAGGGCGCTGTACACGTCGGCATAACCCAGGCTGGGGCTGACGATCAGCACGTCAATGTCGCTGCTGGTTGTGTCCTGCTGCTTGGCAACTGAGCCATAGACAAAGGCCGCCTCAATCTGCGGCGCCAGCGGTGCCAGCGCCGTGCGCAGCACGTCGGCCAGCCCCATTGTTTTGAGAATCAGGCCCCGCAGTTCGGCAAAAACCGGTGCCGCCGCGTTGGCCTGAAAGTGCTTCTGGTTGCCCTGTTTGCTGACCGTAAGCAGGCCCGCTTGCGCCAAAGCCGCCAGTTCGCGCTGCACGGCCCCGGTGCCCGACTGCGCCAGCGCAATCACTTCATTGGCGTAAAAGCTCTGGTCTGGCCTGCCGAAAAGCACCGCTAGCACGCGCTGGCGTACCTTGGGAAACAAGGCATCGGCCAAGCAGGAAGCGGTGGAAGTGGTTTGTATCGTACCCATATTGGGTTGCATCATACCCAAATTGGGGTTTGTTTGGCTTTGGTTCGGCGCTTGGGTTTGGCTTTTTCGGTGGGCAGCAGGTTGGTGTAGCGCTGGTACAGCTCGAACAGATAGGCCACGCGCTCGGCATCGTTTGGGTAGCTTTTTTTGCCGCCGCCCAGTTCGTAGGCTTTGTCCACCGCCGCGTCGAGTTTTTGGTGCGCCTTGACCAGCGCGGGCGGCATGGTCAGCGGGTCGTACAGGTCGGCCAGCGACGAATCGGGGAACTGGGCTCTAGCGTCAAGCACGGCCTGCGCGGCGGCTTCGATGGCCGCTTGCGCCTTTTTGGCCGGGGTCGAAGCCGGGGCGGATGGCAAGTCGGGCCAAGGGAAGTTGTTATAGACGATGTCTTTGGAATAACGGTAATCGCTTTTCAGTCGGCCCCCTGTGGTGTGAATCCATGCGTTGTGCATGTTGCTGCAAAGAATGCCAAAGTGGTACAAGCCTCCGCCATTCATGTAAAGCGCCGAGTTGCTGACAACACAATCTTTGACGAAACCCAGCGGGAAAAACTTCCGTCGCTCAGAGCTTGTTTTCGGAATGAGGATGTATTGAGTCGGAATGCTGGTCTCACGAAAAAGCCAAGGAGTGGACGCGAACTTTTGGGAAGACTTACTGTTCTCACGAAACTCACGAACCTTTGCCAAAAGTGTCATCACGCATGGCATCGCTCTCAGTTCCGAGGGGGTTGCATCAGAAAGCCAAAGGCAGAAATTGGTTTTTCCGTTAATAAAATCGTTTCCAGTCAACCAAGGTCGAAACCACTTTTGTGCAGCAGGCTCTTGTTCAATAAAACTCAGGTACTCGTCTTGAGAGAAGGCGAGGATGCCGTTATCCAGTGGAGTGACACCTTCAACCAAAGGCGGCACAGTAAAAATCGGCTTTGAACGCCGCTGCAACAAAACATCAGGGTAGTCAATCAAGTAAGGATTAATGTGGTTTGCGCCAATGGCAACTGGCTTGCTATTGATGTTTTCGTATTCGTAAATCACCTTGCCGGGCCGGTCTTCCAGATCGAATCCAATGATGACGCAATGTACTGCCGCATTGCCTTTTGCCTCGTTGCTCCATCGGAAGGTACGGTGCGCAAAGTGGATGTGAATGCCCTTTGATAGCAGGGCACCCCAGAGTACGCCAACTTGTTCGCCTTGTGTGATGCTGTTGGTTGAAACGAAGGCGCAGCGTGGACGCTGGCTGGCTGGCTGGCTGGCTGGCTGGCTGGCTGGCTGGCTGGCTGGCTGCGTGAGTAGGTCGCTAGCGGAAAGTTTCATGTAGGCTGCTGCTTTTACATACCAAGCAGCCACAAAATCCAGAACACCGAAGCCATTGATTGGGTGCATCACGAGTTCAAAGTCAGCTTTTTGTTCTGGCGATTGCTCTTTTTTCCCCAAAAACGGCGGATTCCCCATCAAAAAGCTGCACCGCTGCGCCGGAAGCACCTCATTCCAGTCCAGCCGCAGCGCGTTGCCATGCACCACATGCGGCGAAGTCGTCAGCGGGATGCGCGCAAAGTACAGGCCGAATTCTTCGCTCACGCGCAGGTTCATCTGGTGGTCCATCAGCCACAGCGCGACCTGTGCAATCTGCGCCGGAAACTCCTCAATCTCAATGCCGTAGAACTGGTCCACGTTGATGCCGATGAGTTGCTGAACATCGACACTGAGTTGGCCCGACGGATGCGCGGCGCGCAGCACGTCGAGTTCCAGCAGGCGCAGCTCGCGGTAGCTGATGACCAGAAAATTGCCGCAGCCGCAGGCCGGGTCAAAAAACGTCAGCCGCCGCAGCTTTTGGTGAAACTCGGTGAGCCGGTTCTTGTTGCTTTTGACCCGCGCAAACTCGGCCCACAGCGCATCCAGAAACAGCGGCTTGATCAGCTTGAGGATGTTTTCCTCGCTGGTGTAATGCGCGCCCAGGTTGCGCCGCGCCTTGTCGTCCATGATGCTCTGAAACAAGCTGCCGAAAATGGCGGGGCTGATCGCTGACCAGTCCAGCGCGCAGGCGTCGAGCAGCGCCTCGCGCATGGCGGCGCTGAAATCGGCCATCGGCAGCAGCTCTTCAAACAGCTTGCCGTTGATGTAGGGAAAGGCGGCGACCTGTTCATCGAGCGCTTTACTGCGCCGCGCTTCGGGCGTGTTTAGCGTCTGAAAAAGTTGGCTCAGCCGCGCGCCCAAGTCCGAGCCGTCGGCGGCGGTGCGCTCTTCGATAAAGGCGCGAAACGCCTGCGCGGGCTGAAAAATGCCGGTGTCGTCGGCAAACAGGCAAAACAGCAGCCGCACCAGCAGCACTTCAAGCGGATGGGCGGTGTAGCCGCTGGCCTTGAGCGCGTCGTGCAGCCGCCCCATGCGCTCGGCGGCGCGGATGTTGACGGGGTCTTGCGGCTTGATCTCCAGCGTTTTGTAGCCCGCCAGAAAGCCGAAAACTTTGATGTGCTTGTGCAGGTCTTGCAGCGCAAATTCAATGGTTTCGCCAGTGGCCAGCTTATGCACCCGAAAGCGCGCAAAGTCGCAGACGATGACGAGCTGGGGCAAATCGCGCTCGGCAATGCCGGGAAAGTAAGCCAGCGCCTGATCCAGTGCGGCGTCGAGATTTTTGCCGCGAGATTTTTGTTCGACCAGCAGCATGCCGGGCCAGAACAGATCGACAAAGCCATCGGTTCTGGCCTTCGCGCCGGGCAGCTTTTTGACGGCGTGTTCAAAGGTGGCGACGCGCTTGTCGGTGATGCCGAAAATCTCGAAAAAATCCAGCCAGAACGGTTTGCCCTGGCTGTCTTCGCTGGCCGCGTCGGTCCAAGTGCGGCTGAAGGTGAGGGCGCGTGATTTGATGTCGTTCCAACTGAGGGGCATGAGGGCTTTGGGGGTTGAAGGGGGCGCGGCTGGCTATTATCTGGGTTTGCTACTCAACCCACTGAGGAAACTCTGATGAACTTGAAATTTTTACCCACTTCCCTGCTGGCCTCTGCGCTGTTTGCTGTACTGGGAATGGCGCCTGTCATGGCGCAGTATGGCGGCGGCGCTTATCCGCAGGGCGCTGGCCAGGCGCAGCAGGGCGGCACTTACACGCCGGGCGTTGACCGGGCGCAGCAGGCCATTGGCGCGCGTATCCAGCAGGGGCTGGCGTCGGGCCAGATCACGCCGCCCGAGGCGCAGGCGCTGTACCAGCGCGAGCGCGAAATTATTGCGCGCGAGAACCGCTTCAAGGCTGATGGTCATCTCAGCCATCAGGAGCGCCAGCAGTTACGCGCCGACCTCGACGGCCTGAACGTTGAAGTGGACCGCATGCTGAGCAACCGCGACCGGATGCGCCGCGCCGACAGCACCCCCGGCATCGACAGACGCGAGCTGCGGATCAGCCAGCGCATCGACGAGGGCGTGCGCTTGGGCCGCATCAGCGAGCATGAAGCGCACCAACTGCGCGGGCGCGAGCGCGAGATTGAGCGCCGCGAAGCCTATTTCAAGTCCGATGGCGTGGCCACCGCGCAGGAGCGTCTGCAGCTGCGCGACGAGCTGGCCGCGCTCAACGACGAGATCGACCGCATGATGCGCAACGGACGCCAGGAGCGCCGTGATGACTACCGTCGCGACGGACGTTAAGGATGTTGGGCCTGAATAGGGATTGACTTGAAGAGGGCGCCGCCGTTGTCGGTCATCACGCTTGCCAGCGTCACGCTGTCAAGCACCGCCAGGTAGGCGGCGGTGGCGCGGTAGAGTGCGCCCTTGAGACTGCAGGCGCCGCTTATGATGCAGTGGTTTTTATCGGGGTCAAAGCACTCGGCCATGTAAAAGTCTGGCTCGGTGCTGCGCACCACGGCGCCGATGTTGATCTGCTCCGGCTCGCGGCCCAGTTTGAGGCCGCCGTTGCGCCCGCGCAGAGATTCCACATAGCCCAGGATGCCGAGCTGATGCACGACTTTCGTCAGGTGATTCTTGGCGATGTCGTGTGCGTCGGCAATGTCTTTAATGGTCACCAACTGTTCCCGATTCGCGGCCAAGTACATCAGGGTGCGTAGCGCGTAGTCGGTGTAGGTAGTCAGTCTCATGGGCTGGTGGAGCTCGCGTGGAAAAGAGGTTGATGCGCTTGGCCGTTGCCGGTCAAAAGCTGGCGCGATTCTATCGGGTGATGGCAACACGGAACTGACTTCAAACGTCGGTAACTACAAGGTAAATAGCGGGTAAATATTGATTTTCCTTACACAACGTTAACAAAGCCAAGTCAACAATGGCGGCATCTCATTTACTTACTCAGGAGCACTTTTATGACCTCGAAATTTTTGACGACTTCCCTGCTGGCATCAGCCCTGTTCGCTGCACTGGGGATGGCTCCGGTGATGGCCCAGCATGACGGCGGCACCCGTGCGCCGGGCACTGGCCAGATGCAGCAAGGCATGCACACACCGGCCATCAATCAGGCGCAGGAGGCGATCAGTGCGCGTATCCAGCGCGGTCAGGCTTCGGGCCAGATCACGCCGTCCGAGGCGCAGGCGCTGAACCGGCGCGAGCGCGACATTGCCGCGCGTGAGAGTCGTTTCAAGGCTGACAGCCATGTCAGCGTCCAGGAGCGCCAGCAGTTGCGCGCTGACCTCGATGGTCTGAACGCCGAAGTGGATCGTATGTTGAGCAACCGCGACAGAATGCACGGTGCCAGTCAGGCCGACAGCACCCCCGGCATTGACCAGCGGGAGATGCAGATTGGCCAGCGCATTGACGAGGGCGTGCGCTCGGGCCGTATCAACAAGCGTGAAGCGGGCAAGCTGCACCAGCGCGAACGCGAGATTGCGCGCCATGAAGCCCGTGCCAAGGCCAATGGCGTGGTGACGCCGCAAGAGCGTGAGCAACTGCGCAATGAACTGGCCGCGCTCAACGCCGAAGTGGACCGCATGATGCATAACGGGAATCTTGACCGGCACGATGGCCGCTAAGGATTTCAGCCCGCCACCGGCACGGCGCCCTTATTGCGTCTTGCCGGGCAGCATGCGCAGCAAGGTGTTGTCGCGCTTGATGTAGTGGTGAAACAGCGCAGCAGCAGCGTGCGCGCCAATCAGGAAGTAGCCCAGCGTGCCCACAAATTCATGGACTTCCTTGATCTGACCAGCGAGTTCTTTGTTTTTACCGATCAGTGCGGGAAGCTCCAGGCCAAAAAATGGAATCGGTTTGCCCGAAGCACTCAGCAGCAGCCAGCCCGCCAGCGGCATGCCGATCATCAGAGCGTACAGCGCCACATGAGCCAGTTTGGCCAGCATTTCTTGCGAAGCGGGCGGGGCGGGCTCAATGGGGGGCGCTGGGTATTTGATCCGCATGGCCAGACGCAGCCAGACCAAGCCAAACATGGAAAGACCGAGCATGAAATGCAGGTTTTTCATCAATTCACGCGTCTCGGTGCCTTTTTCAAACAGTACGCGCAACTCAATGGTGGCGTACACGCCGACAAACAAGGCCAGCATGATCCAGTGCAAGGCAATGGATGCTCGGTGGTAGTGATTCCCTGTGGTGTCAATGTGCATTTTTTTCTTTCATGTTGATTGAAGGCTGGATGCTAAATTTGCCGGATTAAGAATCGCTTACGCCGTTTGCTGATGCAACGGGGATGATTGTTCCCCGCCGTGTTCCCGGCTACTTCCCGGCGCTAGCTGGTCCAGCGTGTACAGGCCGATGGCGGCGCGGATCAGGCGCAGCGTCGGAAAACCCACGGCCGCCGTCATGCGCCGCACCTGGCGGTTGCGGCCTTCGCGGATGGCCAGCTCAATCCAGCTGGTCGGAATCGATTGGCGAAAGCGCACCGGCGGATTGCGCTCCCACAGCGCGGGCGGTGGCGCCATCAGGCGGGCGCGGGCCGGGCGCGTCGGGCCGTCGTTGAGCTGCACGCCGTCGCGCAGCGCCTGCAGCGCCGCTTCGCCGGGCACGCCTTCGACCTGCACCCAGTAGGTTTTTTCGAGCTTGAAGCGCGGGTCGGAAATGCGTGCCTGCAGCTTGCCGTCGTTGGTCAGCAGCAGCAGGCCTTCGCTGTCAGCGTCAAGCCGACCGGCCACATAGACAGCGGGAATGTCAATGAAATCCTTGAGCCCGCGCCAGCGCCCTTCAGCGGTGAACTGGCTGAGCACGCCATAAGGTTTGTTAAAAAGAATCAGGCGGGAGGCGTGGGAGATTTTCATGGCCGCAAAGCATA
>Ga0302287_10000939_pt1 | contig 12530 bp, 10 predicted proteins | sample III_Fen_E2_4_FD_200452 | JGI IMG/M metagenome (GOLD analysis project Ga0302287, IMG submission 200452) | Peat permafrost microbial communities from Stordalen Mire near Abisko, Sweden - III_Fen_E2_4 | ecosystem: Environmental > Terrestrial > Soil > Wetlands > Permafrost | place: Sweden: Abisko...
GGGTTCTTCCGTCTCTATAGTAATAAACTGAGTAAGAACTTTGTCAACCTCTGGGAAGCTCCCAATCTCATGCTTCAGAAAACTCCTGCCGACGAGTTCACTGCCACAGCCAAGATCAAGTTCGCTTCCAAGGAAGAGGGGCAGTTTGGAGGTATCATCATGATGGGGCTAGACTACTCAGAACTAATTGTCAGGCGGGTAGGGGATGAGTTCCAGCTTCAGCAGGTCACCTGCAAGGATGCCGACAAGGGCAAACCCGAAACCGTGAAAGTCATCGAGACCTTCAAACCCACCGAGAAAGACAATATCCAATATTCCCCCGCCATTTACGAATCCATCTACATGCGGATGACCGTCAAGGCCGGTGGCAAATTGACCTTTGCCTACAGCCGGGACGGTAAGTTCTTCAAGTCCTGCGGCGATGAGTTTCAGATGCGCGAAGGCAAGTGGATAGGAGCCAAGATGGGCTTCGTCTGCGAAGAACCCGACAATCAAGGTAACCGTGCCTGGATCGATGCTGACTGGTTCCGCGTAACGAAGAACAATTAATAAAAACCTTTCGTGATCAAATGACCGCGTCAATGGTTATCAACCGTTGACGCGGTCATCTGTTTTTTCATATAACGGAGCTTCTGCACATTTTACCCCTTCGCTGAACGTCTTCACCAGTTTCTGATTCCCGATTTCCTTTCGTCCTTCGGCGATAAACTTGCATTTCACCCCTTTGATATTTTTATCTGCATTAAAATCCTTCGGATTCTCCACCAGCTCGCTCTCTATCGCCAGTTTGAATCTCCCGAATCCGTCGAGCACCACCGTCTGTCCGCTTCCCAATTTCTCTTTCATCAGAAGCATCAGATCTCTGATATATCCAATGGCTTCACCCTCGGTGATTGATCCCGAGCGGCTCATCTCTTTCGCGATAGCATCCGTGTGACATTCGCCGTTAGACACTGCCTTTGCAAAATACATCTCTTTCCCGTTCTTTTTGATACTGCTTTTCGCCAGTCTGTATAGTACTGCCATATCTCGTTTCTTTAATTTTTTTTTGTCCCTATAGTTTTTTTTGTTAATCTCAATCGCACATCGCACATTTTTCTCTGAAACCCTTATGTACAGGGCATTTGGGATATGTGCGATTAGATGTGTGATTATGTGTTGTTTCATGGACAAACCACACATCGTAACACATGCCTTTCAACCGTAAAATCAATCCGTTTGATTCTATAAATCGGCCTGATTTGCACGATAAATCAGTCCGTTTTTACCTACTTTTCGGCCCGAAAAGCTAATCCAACTCATTGCTTTTCACAACCTGTTGATGTCGTCTTCCTCATGTTGATCACATGATACCTGATACGTCCGCCCGGTCTCTTCTGCTCAAAATGCGCCTTCATCCTCGTTCCCAGTTTCTGCAGCGTGCCGATGTCATCCTTCAGATTTTTGAAATGCGTCCTCAGGGTGGCGAGAATCTCCGCCAGCGACAGCCATTCACCCTCTTCCATCTTCTTGGCAGGTCGGAAGAACGTGTTGATCATCACCGTCAGGCCATCCTCAATCCTGAAATCCTCGTTTTGTTTCATGATCTCCGCCGTCTCGTCATCATTAAACCAGAATTTCTCTTTCTTCCTAATTTCAGCCAGTGCCTGAGCGTACAACTGTTCATAGTTGATCGGCGTGTTGTAATCGATATCCCCGCTCACCATGATACAGATAAACCGTCGGCTGCCGGTAGGGTCGGAGAGGGGTGAGATATTATTCGTCGTTGCAATGAAACTGGCATACCTCTGCATCTCCTCGATGGCCGTTCCGTAAGGGCGGCGTGTCTTCACCTCCGATTTCTGCAGCAGATACTTCAGGATAGCCTGTCGGTTCGGACTCAGCTGGTCGAACTCGTCAATGTTAATCAGTGCAAAGCGTGTGAGAGCAAGGTCGGCCGACTGTTCATTCTTGAAATCTATCCGGTCATAATAGTAACTCATCAGCTCCGGTGGTAAAATCTTCTTGCAGAACGACGACTTCCCACATCCCTGCGGACCGATGAGTAAGGGACTGTAAGCATTCCCGTGTGTCTTGTCCTCCTCCTTCCAGTGAGCCACCATCGACAACATCCAGATGTGAAAGTTCTTCACCCAGTCAGGATTATCGTTAGGTACCCTTGCCGCCAGCTCACTGATATAATCGATTCCGTCCCAGTCAGGCAAGTTGTCGAGATAGTGATTCACCGGATCGAACTTCTCAATCTTATCCGAATTCACATACCGTCGCACGTCCTTGTCCCACGACTTCAGTCCCTCCTCCAGCGCATCCTGCGTCATGGAGTTGATCGCATAGTCCGTCAGGTTCTCGAATTCCCTTACCTTACCGTCGCGTTTCCTGTATTCCACCACGCCCGACAGTACGTTCCGTCTCATCTCGAACCTGTCCTGCATAAACCGCTGCATCTTCAGCGATAGCAGAATCTCCGGCGTGACATGCCTCAGCGTTGAACCGGCAATCAGTTCTTTCTTATATTCGTTGTTGAATACCGTCCTCACATAATGTTCATCCCTTCCGAAGTCCGAGTGCGACAGTGTCCGTGTGATGCACATCTCCTTCGGCAGTCTGTCCTCGTAACAATATTTGGCCAGTTTTGGAAGTACCGCCTCCACCAGATCCTCACCGTCGAGAATAATATTCTCCTCAATGATCTGCCCCAGGTAATTTTCAAACTGTGCCCTCTGCGTCTGTCTCAGGTCATATCCCGGCATCAGTTCAACGTCCTCCTTCTCCTGATAACGTTTTGTAGGAGCGTTGTTTTTAGAGAAATCCCTCACGAAGAACGCCTCGCTGTCAGGGTTGTAGTAGATATCGCGGTCAACACTCATCTTGCATCCCGATGAGAACGACGGAATTTTGATGTCGATGGGAATATCCAACTGAGCCGCGTAGTATTTCGATGCCTTATCATAAGCCGCCTGAATCAGCAGTAGCATCTCGTCGGCAGACATCTCGTCATAGTCCTTTGCGCAACGTGCGCTACATACGATCTTCAACGATCTGCCGCTTGCACCCATGAACGCTATCATCGTCTGAGGCAATTCTGCCGCCATCGCCCTGAGTTCCTCCACCTCCTGATACCCGGTGAGGTCGTTGATTTCAATCAGGAAAAGCGGGTTATAGCTCTCCGTCACTACGTTTCCCTCCAGATTTTTATATTCAGCCGAGAAAAATAGTGATGGAATATTGACCACATCTTCCGGAGGAGGCAGCTTGATTCCCTCGTTTGTCTTTCTGATATGATTCAGTATCACATAGTCAGAACGCAGTCTGACCACCTCTTTCTCGTATTTAGCCTCCCGTATCATTTCGGCCAGATCACCGGTATCGATACATCTGAGCGTATGTTGGTTGCCTTTCTTTTTTGCTATTGTTATCTTCATGATATTTATTATTGCTACAAAGTTAATAATAAATGTCAACGTATGCAAATAATTGACAAGCGTATCACTATATATCTCCTTATTATGTGCGATTTCAAAACGTAATCGCACATTAATCGCACATGACTTAACATGTTTAAATACAGCTACTTAATATATATAATGTGTTGTTTGCTCAAAAACACACATTTTTCTGAAATAGCGAAGGAGTTTACCTGTGATAGCATCTCCTAATAGGGCATCCATGCAATGATCATGAATACTCCTAAAAATAAAAGAGCCGGCAGCAACTCAAATTACTGTCGGTTCTACCCTGCATATATTTATAAATGTAAATTTAGTTTCCGGAAACAACTAGAAAGACAGCTATTGCTGCAAGAATTACTGCAATAAGTACGAGAAAGTAAAAGAACATCTTTGTCCATTTACTATTATCCTTCCAAGGGTCATGATGGTGACTCTTTTGTTTTGTTGTCTTGTCAGTATCTGTTGTCATGATGAATTAGTAATTTGTTATTTAACGTGTTTGTATTAAAGGACCGTTTTTCGCCCACAAATTTATCTAAATAAAACAGAATGCAATCTAAATACTAATTAAATTTTGATTATATTTTCAATTATTACCGAAACTTAACAATTATTACATTACCTTTCACCTAAATGCTCCCCAATAACCTCCAACTCATATTTAAAAAGTAACGCCCAGCCCAAATGAGGCGCAGCTGCAAACGATAGCAGAAGAAGCGTTAAGCATAGCGACAATGATACGCATCTGTAAACATCATATTGTATTCATTTGAAGTTCAAAATTACTGTTATTTATGTTCATAAACAAGAAAAATGAACTTTATTTTTATTGTTTCCCTATAATTCTGAACTTCAATCAATGATGGATATAAACCAACGTCACCAGTGTGTAATCCTAATGAGGTGCAACGACAATGAGGTGCAACGCCAATGAGGCGCAACGCCAATGAGGTGCAACGATAATGAGGTGCAACGATAATGAGGTGCAACGACAATGAGGTGCAACGACAATGAGGCGCAGCCCCCAATGAGGCGCAGCTGCAAACAATAGCAGAAGAAGCGTTAGGCGCAGCGACCGAGAGAAGCGTTAAGAAAAAAAGGCGTTCAAGTGAAGCGAAGCGTAAGGCGTTCTTTTTTTTAGCTTCTCGACCGAGCGGAGTAGCTTCTGAGCGTGTTTGCGTTTTTCTTTGTTACTTTACTTTGTACTCACAAAGAAAGTAAATCATTTTTTACATAGAAATAAAATGAAATTTACCCATAAAGTAAATTTCATTCTATTTTCCACCCCTCAATACACCGTTTCTCCGAAGAGAAATTCACACCGATACGGTACAGTTTTCGACTGTCCATAGCGAAAGGCTTCGTATACCCTTTCTCTTCAATCTGCTTCAATGCCTCATCGGGAGTGCCGTCAAGCTTGAACTCAATGACATAAATATAGTCTTTTGTCTTAATGGTCATGTCAATACGGCCGTGACTAGTCGTCCGTTCCACTTCCGTATAGAACCCCATCATCTTCATGATGACATAGAACGCATTCTGGAAATAAAGTTCGGCCTTACCTGCTATTTGATAGTCATTGTCCGCAAACATCGTCTCCATACGTTTCATAAATTCTTCCGGCCTGCCTTTTTCCACGTCTTCCACAAAATATGCGACGAAAAATGCAGACTCTTCTTTTTTAACAGGAACATAAAACGGCATCAGATATTGAATGAAACCTTCTTCAACCTCCTTATTCGGGAATCCCAGTCTGTAAATGCCGAATCGTTCGTCATATCCCTTGATCGTCAGATAGCCGCTCTGGTAAATCACCGGGATGGGATTAGCCGACATCGAATCAATACTATTTAATACATCCGCCGAAACCTGTTCCTCGGTAAGATTGGGTAAGTCGTAATGAGCCTTCTTAAGTAGTTCCACAAGGAATGACGGAGTGCCTGTCTCAAACCAGTAGCTGCCGAATTTGTTTTGGTCTAACGTGTTAAGCAAGCTAAAAGGGTTATACATCCCGATACCGTCTTCTTTGAAATGATAACCGTCATAGCGCTCTTTGAGAGTGGCACACACTTTCTCATACGAAATGGAATAAGTCTTTGCCAGTTCATCCAACTGACTCTCAAAATAAGTATGTATTTCCTCTTCAGTAATACCGCAGATCGTCTGATACCTTCTGTCCATTGATATGTCCTTGAGGTTATTCAAATCACTGAACACACTTACTTTCCCGAATTTGGTCACTCCTGTAAGGAATCCCAGTTTGATATACCTGTCCTGTGTTTTCAATACCGAATAGAACGCCTTCAACGTACTTCTATATTCATTTTGCAGCGTCTCATTACCGATAGCCTGCAACAGCGGTTTGTCATACTCATCCACCAGAATCACCACACGTTGTCCAGTCTTTTCTGCAGCCCGTCTGACAATTCCTTTGAATCTTAATTCCGGAGTTACTTCAGTCGGAGACGTTCCGTACTCAGACTCCCATAAATTAAGAGTATCATTCAACACTTTGTCAAGGCTATCCGCTTCTTCATACTTTGCCGTGTTCAGGTCCAAATGCAATATTGGGTACTTTGTCCAGTTCTTCTCCAGTTTCTCAATCGCCAACCCTTTGAATAGCTCGCACTTGCCTCTGAAATATGCCTCCATCGTAGAAATAAGCAGGCTCTTTCCGAAGCGTCTGGGACGGCTTAGAAAATAGTAGCTGCCAGTATCAGCCATTTCGTATATCAATGCGGTTTTATCAATATAGACATAACCGTCATTGCGCATCTTTTCAAAATCCTGTATTCCGATAGGGTATTTCATAACGATATTATTAACATGATGTGGGCAAAGATACAAATAATATTCCAAAAGCCAAATCAGTTCCCCCTTTTTATTCATTTTGCAACCCTTCTTGCTACTTTTCCATCCATCCATGCATGCATGCATCCATCCATAATAACAAATGCGGCGCAGCGATAACACCCCGCAGGCTATCAATTATCATATTGTATTCATTTGAAGTTCAAAATTACTATTTTTCATGTTCATAAACAATGAAAATGAACTTTATTTTTATTGTTTCCCTATAATTCTGAACTTCAATCAATGATGGATATAAACCAACGTCACCAGTGTGTAATCCCAATGAGGTGCAACGCCAATGAGGTGCAACGCCAATGAAGTGCAACGCCAATGAGGTGTAACGCCAATGAGGTGCAACGATAATGAGGTGCAACGACAATGAGGTGCAACGATAATGAGGCGCAGCCCCCAATGAGGCGCAGCTGCAAACAATAGCAGAAGAAGCGTTAGGCGCAGCGACAGAGAGAAGCGTTAAGAAAAAAAGGCGTTCAAGTGAAGCGAAGCGTAAGGCGTTCTTTTTTTTAGCTTCTCGACCGAGCGGAGTAGCTTCTGAGCGTGTTTGCGTTTTTCTTTGTTACATTTCTTTGCACACGCAAAGAAAGTAAATCATTTCTTACATAGAAAGTAAATATTCTTTATAAAGAAAGTAAACTCTATACTATTTTCCACCCCTCAATACATCGTTTCTCCGAAGAGAAATTCACACCGATACGGTACAGTTTTCGACCGTCCATAGCGAAAGGTTTAGTATATTCTTTCGCTTCAATCTGCTTCAACGCCTCATCGGGAGTGCCGTCAAGCTTGAACTCTATGACATAAATGTAGTCCTTCGTCTTAATGGTCATGTCGATACGGCCGTGACCGGTCGTCCGTTCCACTTCCGTATAGAATCCCATCATCTTCATGATGACATAGAACGCATTCTGGAAATAAAGTTCAGCCTTACCTGCTATTTGATAGTCATTGTCCGCAAACATCGTCTCCATACGTTTCATAAACTCTTCAGGATTCCCTTTACGTACATCCTGTACGAAATTTGCGACAAAAAATGCAGACTCTTCTTTCTTTACGGGAACATAAAACGGCATCAGATATTGAATGAAACCGTCTTCCACTTCCTTATTAGGAAACCCCAGTTTATAAATACCAAATTCCTCGTCATATCCTTTGATTGTCAGATATCCACTCTGGTAAATCACAGGGATGGGATTAGCCGACATCGAATCGATACTATTTAATACATCCGCCGAAACCTGTTCCTCGGTAAGATTGGGTAAGTCGTAATGCGCCTTCTTAAGCATCTCCACAAGGAATGACGGAGTGCCCGTCTCAAACCAGTAGCTGCCAAACTCCGTCGAATTAAATGTATTAAGAAGACTGAATGGGTTATATAATCCGATTCCATTTTGGCGGAAATGATAGCCGTCATAACGTTCTTTTAGTTTCGAGCAAACCTCTTCGTATGATATTCCGTAATTGGCGGCAAGTTCCTTGATTGATTCTTCGAAATAAATATGTATTTCCTCTTCGGTAATACCACAGATCGTCTGGTATTTTCTGTCCATTGACAAGTCTATAAGGTTATTCAAGTCACTGAACACACTTACTTTCCCGAATTTGGTCACTCCTGTAAGGAATCCCAGTTTGATATACCTATCCTGTGTTTTCAATACTGAATAGAACGCTTTCAGCGTACTTCTATATTCATTTTGCAGTTTCTCATTACCGATAGCCTGCAACAGCGGTTTGTCATACTCATCCACCAGGATCACCACACGTTGTCCCGTCTTTTCTGCAGCCCGTTGTACGATTCCTTTAAAGCGCAAGGCTAATGTCGTTTCACTGGGAAATGTCCCATATATAACCTCCCATTTCTTAATAGCATCATCCAACACTTTGTCAAGACTATCTGCTTCTTCATATTTTGCCGTATTCAGGTCCAAATGCAATATAGGATATTTCGTCCAGTTCTTCTCCAGTTTCTCAATCGCCAGCCCTTTGAATAACTCGCGCTTGCCGCTGAAATATGCCTCCATTGTAGAAATAAGCAGGCTCTTTCCGAAGCGTCTGGGCCGGCTCAGAAAATAGTAACGGCCAGTATCAGCCATTTCATATATCAGGGCAGTTTTGTCAACATAAACATATCCGTCACCGATAAGACTCTCAAAATTTTGTATTCCAATAGGGTATTTCATAATGATCTTCTTATATGATTTGGGCAAAGATACAAATAATATTCCAAAAGACAAATCAGTTCCCCTTTTTTATTCATTTTGCAACCCCTCTTGCTACTTTTCCATCCATGCATCCATCCATAATAACAATAAGGCGCAGCGATAATGAGGCGCAGCTGCAAACAATAGCAGAAGAAGCGTTAGGCGAGCGACCGAGAGAAGCGTTAAGGAAAAAAGGCGTTCAAGTGAAGCGGAGCGGAAGGCGTTCTTTTTTCTAGCTTCACGACCGAGCGTAGTAGCTTCTGAGCGTGTTTGCGTTTTTCTTTGTTACTTTACTTTGTACACTCAAAGAAAGTAAGTCCTCTCGCAGGCTGCAAACAATAGCAGAAGAAGCGTTAGGCGCATCGCCCCAACAACCTCCTATCTATTTTATTCAATGATTAATAATTCCATTATATGGAATATCGCACTACATTCCAAATCAGAATATAGCATTTAATTGTTTTCTCAGTTGTTCAGGAATCATTACTTCATCAACGGTTTTACAATTATATAATAACTTCTCAATCTTTGATTTACTTTCTTTGATAGTTGGCGAGCAAATAGAATACAAGGTATATTCTACTATTTTATCAAATAAGAAATGACCTTGTATCAATTTGTAAGCATCCCTATCTGTATAATTATAGCCTCTTAACAATTCATTCGTCGTATTCATTTCCTTTTCATATTTATTGAAAAGAACTTTCAGCTTATAATCATTAAGGTATTTATGAGAAAACGATTCAAAATCCTGCTTGTACGTACTATTATGAAATTTAAGTCCATTTACTACTTTCTTAAAATCTTTAACCAAGAAATCACATGATGCATTGTTTTCTATAGAGGAAGTTTTTGACGCAATCAACAAAAGTAATAAATCAGATATTGTAACCGAGAAGCACTCTAGGAAATCCTTATAGTCGAACGACGATTCAATCATAGTTACATCCTTTTCTATTTTTGTAAGGTTAGAAGCATTACATAATATATTTTCTATAGAATAATACACCGTATTTATAATGTATTTGTTCGTACGTAACTCCATCGTATACGAATGATAATTATCTATTATCAGATCATAATCAGCATCAACACATATTATGAAATTATCACATAATTGTGGAGCCCACTTCATCAGAGCATCTTTTCCGTTATGCTCTATCAGTTCATTACGATTAGCTACTTTATTAGTTGCGACACTGACATTATATTTATCATATTTCGAACATACATTTTTCCAGAACTCTATATCATCATTACCTTCCACCAACACCTTTACGGGTATTAGCGTGTTTTTTCTTCTGAAAAATTGCGTATTAGAAATATAGTCTTTATTTATATATTTACTTAATTCCATCAGATTTTATGCCTCTACCGTTGTTATTTTATCCATTTCTGTCACCATTTGCCCCCATCCGTTAAGCAATATACCAGGAGAATGAGTAGTCATGATTATCTGACAGCTTGGATTAAGCTTCTCAATGTTTTCCAACAACGTCTCTTGCCATTCTATGTTTAGAGAAATTTCAGGCTCATCCATTAATAAAATATATTCTTTTCTATTTTCCAAAAGTACTGTAAGCATTATAATAAGATATTGCTTTTCACCCGACGACAATTTCTTTACTCCCACGCTTTTCCCTTTACTTGTAATGAATTCCAGTTCATTAGATTTCTCGTTTATCTTTTTCCCTGAGTGCGAGAAAGCATCGTTGATTATTTTAACAAAAAGATCCTTATTCTGATTTATTTCATTCAGTCTTTTATTATCAATTTTATTCTTTTGCTGTATAGTTTCTGCTATTTCTATTGAGAGATTATAAAGATAATGTCCATATCCGCTTACTAGCTTTTCTATCTGCAAGTCTAGCAAGTTCCCATTTGACATTCTGTCGAATGTCGTAATCCTGTCAATAAGTACTAAATCTTTGAAATCATCTTTATTTATATCTATTCCGTTCTGTGTTGAATTGTATTCATGTACAATTACGGAAATAGTGTTGCCCTCTTTTTTTTGAAAATTATTATTGGCCATTTTTATTTCTCCTTCATGACTTTCGTATGTATATTCATAGCCATCAGTAAAACTGATACTCAGATTTAACAGATACTTATCAATGTCTCTTGATTGGAAATCTTTTATATAAGTATATATAGTATCCAGTATTGTAGATTTAAAAGAACCATTTTGTCCAGCCAATATATTCACATCATGATCAGTATTAGCATTTAGTTCCCAATGAAAATTATATTCATCGAAAAGTCCTTTTATTGTCAGTTCTTTTATCTTCATAATATATAATTCTATCTATTGTAAAAAATCATTTTTTCACTTTCCGATTACAAATGTAATCAAAAAAACAATTATAATCAAAAAGTTCATTATAAATATTTATTTTTCGATGTAAAAAATCAATATGTCTTTGTTGACCGTATTTTTTATATGACAAAATCCTCCACATCGCTTATTTGCGTCTGCAGGGGATTAAAAATATCTATATTTAAGCAGTTGTATAATATGCAATACTCTCTTTTATCAGACTTTATTGTCTTTGTATTTAACGACAAATTTAATATAGTCATAAGGTGCTGCGATAACATTCCGCAGGCTGTAAACGATAGCGGAAGAAGCCTAATGGCATCGCCCAACTTCCACCAAGTCATGTCCGTCTAGCCTCAGATGGAAAAATACTGCACTAGCGAAATCCGTTTGGTATGAGCCAAAAGTAATAATGCGCAGCGACAATGAGGCGCAGCTGCAAACAATAGCGGAAGAAGCGTTAAGCGCAGCGACCGAGAGAAGCGTTAAGGAAAAAAGGCGTTCAAGTGCAGCGAAGCGGAAGGCGTTCTTTTTTCTAGCTTCTCGACCGAGCGGAGTAGCTTCTGCGCGTGTTTGCGTTTTTCTTTGTTACTTTACTTTGTACTCGCAAAGAAAGTAAGCTATTTCTCACGAAGAAAGTAAGAATACTTGCCCAATATGAAAAAACAGATATTAAAATAAATCAGAAATTGGTTGGTAAATTCAATAGAAAACACCACTACTTAACTTTTTTGAGATAATCCTCAAAGCTATCACACTTTATAGTATTACCACTTTTTGCATCACGAATAGCTTCTAATGTCTTTTTATTAGCTTCAGACGCATTCTTATTTACAGATATGTGTGTCACACCTTTTAACATCTTGATTGCTTTCTTTAAGTCCGGAAGCAACTTCGAATCATCTATTGTTACTACAAGTTGAGCCATTTTCCAAATAGAATTCTATTTCAATCGATATGTTTGTGAATTCACACGAACAGAAGATTTTGCTATTTTACTAATAACAACTTTTTTCCCGTCCCGTCCTACGGAACATATGCTATTGCCTTTGAGTATAACGGCATTTCCTGCAGATTTTGCATTTTCATAAGCTGCGCGGCCATGCTTGTTCAACCCTTCTTTTATAGATTTCAGTTCGTCCATATTATTATGCTTTTTACAAAAGTACTATTTTATTTATTATAAAACAAATTATCAAACAACTTTTTTATTTTAACTTTCTATGAATTCAAAAGAAAGCTGATACAGACCTAAATCCATACTAGCTTATCATATTAGTACACCGGCGATGTACCAGTAAAAAGTAATGAGGCGCAGCTGCAAACAATAGCAGAAGAAGCGTTAGGCGTAGCGACAGAGAGAAGCGTTAAGGAAAAAAGGCGTTCAAGTGCAGCGAAGCGTAAGGCGTTCTTTTTTTTAGCTTCTCGACCGAGCGGAGTAGCTTCTGCGCGTGTTTGCGTTTTTCTTTGTTACTTTATTTGTACACACAAAGCAAAGTAAAGTCAATATTAGCTTGTTTGCGTTTTTCTTTGTTACTTTACTTCGCACACGCAAAGAAAGTAAGTCCTTAATATGATGGAACATTTAAAAGCCAATCGAGAGCATTTATCTTTTTTATTCCATTATAATCCATTTCCGGATCGTCATCCAAAGTAAGCAAAAACTTTGGATAGTGATCAGATATCGCCTTC
>Ga0302287_10000944_pt1 | contig 12501 bp, 8 predicted proteins | sample III_Fen_E2_4_FD_200452 | JGI IMG/M metagenome (GOLD analysis project Ga0302287, IMG submission 200452) | Peat permafrost microbial communities from Stordalen Mire near Abisko, Sweden - III_Fen_E2_4 | ecosystem: Environmental > Terrestrial > Soil > Wetlands > Permafrost | place: Sweden: Abisko...
CGGGCGCACGCGGACCTGGTGGGCCTTGCGCAGCCCGAGCGTCGTGGAGACCACGGCCCGCGCCTGGTCCATCGCGGCCGTCAGGGCCGGGTCGTCCGCGAGCGCGCCGTCCGGCGTGGGCCAGTCGGTCAGGTGCACGCTGCGCCCGCCCGTCAGGCCGCGCCAGATCTCCTCGGCGACCATCGGCGCCAGCGGCGCCATCAGCCGGGTCAGCACCTCCAGGGCGGTGTACAGCGTGTCGAAGGCGTCGTCGTCCTCCACCCAGAACCGGTCCCGCTGGGTGCGCACGTACCAGTTGGTCAGCACGTCGAGGTGCTCGCGGACCAGCGCACAGGCCGCCGCGATCTCGTAGGCGTCCAGCGCCGCGGTCGCCGCCGCGACCAGCTCGCCGGTGCGCGCCAGCAGGTAGCGGTCCATCGGCGCCATGTCCGGCACGCGCTCGGCCGCGACGGTCTTCGCCCGGTACCCGGCGCCACCGCGCGACGCCCCGGCGTAGAGCGTGAAGAAGTACCACGTGCTCCACAGCGGCAGCAGCACCTGCCGCACGCCCTCGCGGATGTTGTCCTCCGCGACCACCAGGTTCCCGCCGCGCAGCACGGGCGAGGACATCAGGGCCCAGCGGACGGCGTCCGAGCCGTAGGTGTCGAACATCACCATGGGGTCGGGGAAGTTGCGCAGCGACTTGCTCGCCTTGCGCCCGTCGTCCCCGAGCACGATGCCGTGGCACACGCACGAGAGGAACGCCGGCCGGTCGAACAGGCCCGTGGCCAGCACGTGCAGCGTGTAGAACCAGCCGCGGGTCTGCCCCACGTACTCCACGATGAAGTCGCCCGGGTAGTGGTGCTCGAACCAGTCCGAGTTCTCGAACGGGTAGTGCACCTGGGCGTACGGCATCGACCCGGAGTCGAACCACACGTCGAGCACGTCGCTGATGCGGCGCATCGTCGAGGCGCCCGTCGGGTCGTCCGGGTTGGGCCGGGTCAGCTCGTCGATCCACGGGCGGTGCAGGTCGGGCTCGCCGGCCTCGTTGAGCGGCAGCCGGCAGAAGTCGGCCTCGAGCTGCGCGAACGAGCCGTACACGTCGATCCGGGGGTACGCCGGGTCGTCGGACACCCACACCGGGATCGGCGTGCCCCAGTACCGGTTCCGGCTGATCGACCAGTCGCGTGCGCCCTCCAGCCACTTGCCGAACTGTCCGTCACGGATGTGCTCGGGGGTCCAGGCGATCTGCTGGTTGAGCTCGACCATCCGGTCCCGGAAGTCGGTCACCTTGATGAACCAGGACGACACCGCCTTGTAGATCAGCGGGTTCCGGCACCGCCAGCAGTGCGGGTAGGAGTGCACGTAGGACGCCAGTCGCAGCAGCCGGCCGTTCTCGCGCAAGCGCCGGACGATGGTCGGGTTCGCCTCGAACACCTGCACCCCGAGCAGGTCGGGCACCACCGCGGTGAACCTGCCCGCGTCGTCGATCGACAGCAGGGTCGGCAGGCCCGCCGCGTCGCAGGCGTCCTTGTCCGTCTCACCGTAGGCGGGCGCCAGGTGCACGATCCCGGTGCCGTCCTCGGTGGTGACGAAGTCGGCGATCAGCACGCGCCAGGCGTCGGCGGTGCCGAACCGCTCGGCGTCGGCGAAGTAGTCGAACAGCCGCTCGTAGTGCACGTCCGCCAGCTCGGCACCGGTCAGCTCGCGCTCCACGGCCGCCGCCGCGTCCTCGGGTGAGCCGTAGCCGAGGTCCTTGGCGTAGGCCGCGAGCAGGTCGCGGGCCAGCAGGAAGCGACCCTCACCCGCGGAGGTGCCGGCCGGCCCGGCGGGCACGACGACGTACGCCAGGTCGGCGCCCACCGCGAGCGCCTCGTTGGTCGGCAGGGTCCAGGGGGTCGTCGTCCACGCCAGCGCCTGCACGCCGACCAGGCCGCGCTCCGCCGCCAGCTCGCCGACCAGCGGGAACGTCACCGTCACGGTCTGGTCCTGACGGTCCTGGTAGACGTCCGCGTCCATGCCCAGCTCGTGGTTGGACAGCGGAGTCTGGTCGCGCCAGCAGTAGGGCAGCACGCGGTAGCCCTCGTAGGCCAGGCCCTTGTCGTACAGGGTCTTGAACGACCAGATCACTGACTCCATGAACGTGGGGTCGAGCGTCTTGTAGTCGTTCTCGAAGTCCACCCAGCGCGCCTGCCGGGTGACGTACTCCTGCCACTCCGCGGTGTACGTGAGCACGGAGCGACGGCACGCCGCGTTGAACGCCGCGATGCCCATCTCCTCGATCTGCGACTTGTCGGTGATGCCCAGGATCCGCTCGGCCTCGAGCTCGGCGGGCAGGCCGTGGGTGTCCCAGCCGAACCGACGCTCGACGCGCTTGCCGCGCATCGTCTGGTAGCGCGGCACGACGTCCTTGACGTAGCCGGTCAGCAGGTGGCCGTAGTGCGGCAGCCCGTTGGCGAACGGCGGGCCGTCGTAGAAGACGAACTCGTTGGATCCGTCGGTGCCGGCAGGGCGCGCGTCGATGGACGCCTGGAAGGTGCCGTCGGCGGCCCAGTAGGCCAGCACGTCCCGCTCGAGGGCCGGCAGGTCGGGCGACGCGGGGACGCCGGGTGCGGCGTCGGACGAGCGGTGCAGCGGGTACGCCACGGCAAGCCTCCTGGTCAGCCGCTCCCGGAGGAGCGGCAGGACACGGACCACGAGGACGACATCGCCCGGACTGCCCGGACGGCACCGCGGTACCACCTCGCTTGTCGCGCGCCTCGCGGCGTGCGGCCTCTCGCCAACGGCTGTGACGGGCCTGCCCCGTCCGGTTCTACTGAGGCACCGCGACCAGGCGGCACCCGTTCTTCCGGAGGCTCGCCGGTGATGGCCGGGTCGACGCCTGTGCCCCCATGCTAGACGAGGCCGCCGGGCCGGGCCGCGAACGCGGCCAACCAGGCGAGGGCGGCGTTCCAGTTGACGGTCATCTCGTTGAGCGAGAACGCCTGGATGTCGTCGACGTAGCAGCGCTGCGCGGGCGTTCCCGGGGGCAGGGCGGCGGCGACCGGGTCCTGCCGGCCGGTGTTGGGACCGCCGGCCAGCGTGCCGCGCGGCGGCGGCGGCAGCGCCGGGTCGAGCTCCGGGCCGTACCAGCGCGAGTGCTGGTGGTGGGCGTAGCGCGTGCCGTAGCCGGTGACGTAGCTCAGGCCGAGCGCGTTGCGGCCCAGCAGGTAGTCGATCCCGGCGAGCGCGGCGTCCCGGTGCCGGCCGTCGCCGGACACCTCGGAGGCGCCTGCCACCAGCGCCGCGCAGTTGGCCACCATGGCGTTGGACCCCCACGCGTAGGCGTCGTCGGCCGGCGCGTACAGGTGACCGAACGGCTGGCGGTCGCCGATCGCGGCCAGCCGGTCCGCCTCGGCGAGCAGCCCGGCGCGCACCTCGTCCCGCTCGGGCAGCGCGCTGGGGACCGTCGCCAGCTGCAGGTGCGCCCACGCCGCGACGTCCTGCCAGTCGAAGCCCTTCGCCGCGTACGGGTGCTTCGCCCCACCGACGTGGAACGGGTTGGCCCGCAGGTCCGCCAGGTACCCCTGCTCCCCCGTCGTCAGGTACAGCTCGGCGGCGGCCCAGTACAGCTCGTCGTCCAGCTCGGGGTCGTCGTAGGGGCCGCCACCGGCGTTCGCGAGCACGTTCGTGTCGGGGAACGCCCAGCGCGGGTTCGCCAGGGCGGCGGCGTAGGCGGTGCGGGCGGCGGCCAGCAGCCGGGCGGCGAAGGTCGGGTCGTCGGCGGCGAGCACGCGGGCACCCTGCGCGGCGACGGCGGCGAGATTGGCGGTGGCCGCCGTGGACGGGCGGTGCAGGAACCGCCGCTGCGGGTCGAGGTGCGGCAGCGTCGGCAGCGGCGTCCAGTGCTCGTCGGTCAGCTTGTGGTGCACCATGCCGGCCAGCGGCAGGCCTGCGGGCACCTGCATGCGCAGCATCCACTCCAGCTCGAAGCGCGCCTCGTCGAGCGCGGCGCTCACGCCGGGGCCGCCGAGGCGCAGGTCGCGCTCGTGGAGGCCGAGCAGCTGGGCGACGGCGATGCCGCCGTTGACCACGTACTTGCCCTGGTCACCGGCGTCGTACCAGCCGCCGCGCCCGTCGATCACGTAGTCGCCGGTCCAGCCCTCGTACAGGTCGACGCCGCCGGGCGTGGTGGCGGCGCCGGCGGGCAGCGGGCCCACCGCCCCGTCCCCGCGGTTCGGCGCGACGTCGACGTGGCCGGCCGGGCGCGCGTAGCCGGCGCCGAGCCGGTCGTCGATCGGCACGCCGCTGCGCTGCCCGACGAACATGGCGATCGCGTCGTCGCGCAGCGGGGCGTACAGGTCGTCGCCGACGGCGAAGGGCGGGCTCGTCGCCCCGTCGGCCACCAGGCGCAGCCCGGTCCCGGGCGTGCTCACGGCCGAGAAGTCGATCACGTGCACGGCGGCGCCGGCGGTGGGCTCCACGCCGCGCGGCTCGGTGCGGCCGGTGGCCAGCGCACGGCCGTCCGGCCCGACGAGCACGAAGACGACGCTCTCGTCGGCGGCGCTCTCCAGGGTCGCAGCCTTGGGCCCGCCGGTCAGGTAGCCGAGCTGGTTGACGTGCAGCCGCTGCGGCGCGGCCGCCTCGGTACTCATCGGACCGCCACCACCGGGGGCAGCGCGGACCACGGGAACGTGATCCAGCGGTCGGTGCGCTGCCACACGTAGTCGGGGTCGACCACGGCGTGCGGCTTGAGGTAGAGCACCGCGGTGCGCGCCTCCTCGCAGTGCGCCGCGATCAGCCGCTGGACCAGGGCGAGCGTCTCGCCGGTGTCGGCGACGTCGTCGACGACGAGCGCGCGCAGCCCGTGCAGCGCGTCGGTGTCCAGCAGCGGCGGCAGCACGGCGGGCTCGTCGAGCCGGCTGTCGACGCCCGTGTAGAACTCGACGTTCAGCGTGCCGACCGCCTTGGTGCCCAGCGCGTAGGCCAGCGCGCCGCCCGGCGGCAGGCCGCCGCGGGCCACCGCGACGACGACGTCCGGGGCGAAGCCGGAGTCGGCGACCGCCTGGGCCAGCTCACGGACCGCGGTGCCGAACCGCTCCCAGGTCAGGACCTCCCGGTCGTCGGGCAGCTGCTGTCCGGGGGCCGTCTCCGCGATCGCCACCGGCCCAGGGTAGGCCGTCGGCTTGCGGTTGACGCAGCGTCAACTTGTACCGTCGGTGGCACGCCCGGGGACCGTCCCAGGGCCGCGGGCGGAGGACGACGTGGAGCGACCGATCGGCGACGTGGCCCGGGCAACCGGCCTCACCAGCCGGACGCTGCGCCACTACGACGCCATCGGGCTGCTGCCGCCCACGCGGGTCGGCACCGACGGGCGCCGCTGGTACGACGACGCCGCACTGGTGCGCCTGCAACGCATCCTGCTGCTGCGCGACCTGGGCCTCGCTCTGGCCGAGATCGGCGCGGTGCTGGGCCGGCAGGACGACGAGGTGGTCGCCCTGCGGACGCACCTGGACGCTCTGCACGCCGAGCGGGCCCGCCTGGCCCGGCAGATCCGGTCCGTGGAACGCACCATCGCCGCACGAGCAGAAGGGAAAGCGATCATGGCGCAGGACGCCTTCGACGGATTCGACCACACGCAGCACCGGGACGAGGTGGAGCAGCGCTGGGGGCCGCAGGCCTACGCGACCTCCGACACCTGGTGGCGGGGCCTGGGCGCGCCGGGGCAGGCGAGGTTCCGGGCCACCTCGGCGACCTTGGCCGCCGACTGGGCCGCGGCGGCCGCGGACGGCGTCGAGCCGTCGTCGGACCGCGCGCAGCGCCTCGCGAGGCGGCACGCGCAGTGGCTGGCCGCGATCCCGGGCACACCCGGGGCCGGGGCGGCCGAGGCGCCGTCGGACTACCTGCTCGGCCTGGCCGAGATGTACGTCGCCGACGAGCGGTTCGCCGCGGCCTACGGCGGCGCCGAGGGGGCCACGTTCGTCCGCGACGCGCTGCGCGAGCTCGTCGCGCGCCGGGACTGACGGCCGCCGGCATGCACGACGACGGCTCGCTCCGGGATCATGCCCCGGTGCGGGCCGTCTTCGTGTTGCTCGCCTGGGCGCGGGGGCGGACCACGAGCAGGTCCACGTTGACGTGGGCCGGCCGGGTCAGGGTCCAGGCGATCGCGTCGGCGACGTCGTCGGCCGTCAGGGGCTGGTAGCCGGCGTAGACGGCCGCGGCCCGCGCCTCGTCGCCGCCGAACCGCACCAGCGAGAAGTCCGTCTCCACCGCGCCGGGGGCGATCTCGATCACCCGGATCGGCTCGCCGACGATCTCCCAGCGCAGCGTGGTGGTGAGCATCCGCTCGGCGTGCTTGGCGCCCGTGTACCCCGCACCGCCCTCGTACGCGCCGTAGGCGGCCGTCGAGGTGACGACGAGCACGTCGCCGCCCCCACGTTCGCGCAGCAGCGGCAGCAGCGCCTTGGTCACCCGCAAGGTGCCCAGCACGTTGACGTCGTACATCGCTCGCCACTGCTCGAGGTCGGAGCTCTCCACCGGGTCGAGGCCGAACGCACCGCCTGCGTCGTTGACCACGGCGTCCACGCCGCCCGTGGCGCGCACGTGCGCGGCGAGCGCCGCGACATCGTCGTCGCGGGTGACGTCGGCGACGTACACCTCCGCGCCCGTCTGCTCGGCCAGCTCGCGCAGCAGGCCCTCCCGGCGGGCGGTGGCCAGCACGTCCCAGCCATCGGCGCGCAGCCGGCGGACCGTGGCGGCGCCGATGCCCGACGAGGCGCCGGTGACGACGGCGCGCCGCGGCCGGGCGTCGCCGGTCTCGTCGGGCGACGCCGCGCGCTGTCGCGCCGGGGTCGGCGGCGAGGCGGGCATCCGCAGCGGCCCGCTCACAGCGCCGCCACCTCGTCGAGCGCCTCGGCGAGGATCGCCAGGCCCTGGGCCGCCTCGTCGGGCGTGATGACGCAGGGCGGCACCACGTGGACCCGGTTGTCGGCGGTGAACGGCAGCAGGCCGCGGGCCAGCGCCGCCCGCTTCACGGCGGCGACGGTCGCCGCGGGCACGGGCTGCCGCGTCGCGCGGTCGGCGACCAGCTCGACGGCCCAGAACACTCCCGTGCCCCGCACCTCGCCCACCAGGGCGTTCGTCTCCGCCAGCTGCGCCAGGGCGGGGGCGATCACGTCGCGGCCGACGGCCGCCGCGTTCTCCACCACACCCTCGTCGACCATCGCGGCGAGCGTCGCGACGATGCTCGCCATCGCCAGCGGGTGGCCGGAGTAGGTGAGACCGCCGGGGAACACGCGCTCGTCGAAGGTGGCCGCGATGGGGTCGCTAATGAGCACCCCGCCCGCCGGCACGTAGCCGGAGTTCACGCCCTTGGCGAAGGTGATGAGGTCCGGCACCACGTCGTGCTGCTCGAAGGCGAACCACGAGCCGGTGCGCCCGAACCCGGCCATCACCTCGTCGAGGATGAGGACGATGCCGTACCGGTCCGCGATCGCGCGCACGCCGGCCAGGTAACCCGGCGGTGGGACCAGCACGCCGGCCGTGCCGGGGATCGTCTCCAGCAGGATGGCGGCCACCGAGTCCGGACCCTCGCACTGGACCACGCGCTCGAGGTGGCGCAGCGCCCGCTCGCACTCCTGCTCCGGGCTCGTCGCCCAGAACTCCGAGCGGTACAGGTAGGGCGTGAACACGTGCACGTGGGCGCGGGCGTACTCGTTGGGCAGGCGGCGCCAGTCGCCGGTGGCGACCACGGCGCCGCCGGTGTTGCCGTGGTAGGAGCGGTAGCCGGAGACGACCTTGTCGCGGCCGGTGTGCAGGCGCGCCATCCGGATGGCGTTCTCGTTGGCGTCGGCGCCGCCGTTGGTGAAGAAGACCTTGGAGAACCCGGCCGGGGCGTGCGCGACGATCGCCTGCGCCGCCAGACCCCGGGTGAGGTTCGTCGTCGCGGGCGCGATGGTGGTCAGCACGGACGCCTGCTCGCGGATCGCCTCGACCACCCGGGGGTGCTGGTAGCCCAGGTTGACGTTGACCAGCTGGCTGGAGAAGTCCAGGTACGTGTGCCCCGAGCCGTCCCACAGCGTGCTGCCGGAGCCACCGGTGACGACGAAGGGCGCCACGTGCGCCTGCGCCGACCAGGAGTGGAACACGTGCGCACGGTCCAGGGCGACCGCCAGGGCGTCGTCGTCCGGTCCGCCGCGAGCGGGGTCGGAGAGTCCGTCCGGGGCGACGTGCTGCATGACAGGTCCCTTCGTCGGTGCTGCGACGCCGGCCCGGCTCGGGACCGGACGGCGCCCGCGGTGCGACGCGCGCGCGCCACGCACCGATCGTGCCAGGTCCGGAGCGCCCGCCGGAACGTCCGACACCTGGTGGGCGCGGGTGGGCTGTCCCGGACATCGTGACTGCTCAGGCTGTGCGAGGCCCGCCCCGGGCCGGCCCCGGTGCGCACACCTGGCGGGCTGTGTGCGTAGGGTGGTGACGGAACCCGGCCGGTGGCTGGCCGGGTTGCGCCGCCCGCGATTGGGCGGCTCTCCTGGGGGCGACGTGCTCCCCACCCCGGCGCCCGTTGACGCGCGCGCCGACGTCGCGTTCGACCCGCCCGAGGAGACCCGTGCCACACCGTCCGTACCGCGCCCGCAGCCCGCGCCACCGACGGGCGCTGCCCGCCCTGGTGGTACCCGTGCTCGCCCTGGGCCTGGCCGCCTGCTCCGGCGGCGCAGCCGTTCCCACGACGACGCCCACGGCCACGGCCACGGCGTCCGCCACGCCGCAGGCCACCTTCACACCCCTCACGCTCGACAACTGCGGCACCTCGGTGGTGGTGGACAGAGCGCCGGAGCGGGTGATCACCATCAAGTCGTCGCCCACCGAGACGATGCTCGCGCTCGGGCTGGGCGACCGGATCATCGGCACGGCGTACCGGGACGGGCCGGTGCCGGACGAGTGGGCGGCGGACGCGGCAGCGATCCCCGTGATCAGCGAGAAGGTGCCCGGCCAGGAGGCGGTGCTGGCGCTGAACCCGGACTTCGTCTACGCCGGATGGGAGTCCAACCTCACGGCGGACGGGGCCGGCGACCGCGCGGGCCTGGCGGGACTGGGCATCGGCACCTACGTCTCCCCTTCGGCCTGCAAGGAGCCCGGGTACCAGCCCGACCCGCTGACCTTCGACGACGTGTTCGGCGAGATCGACGAGGTCGGCGCGGTGTTCGGCGTGCAGGCCCGGGCCGACGAGCTCGTCGCGGGGCTCCGGTCCGATCTGGCTGACGTCGAACCGGTGTCCGACGTCAGCGCCTTCTGGTGGTCGTCCGGGACGGACACCCCGTACGCGGGGGCCGGCATCGGGGCGCCGCAGATGGTCATGGCCGCCGCCGGCCTGACCAACGTGCTCGCCGACGTCCACGACACCTGGGCACCGGCCGGCTGGGAGCAGGTGATCGCCGCCGATCCCGACGTGCTGGTGCTGGTCGACGCGTCGTGGAACTCGTTCGAGAAGAAGGTGGCCTACCTCGAGTCGAACCCCGCGCTGGCGCAGCTGACCGCGGTCCGCGAGCACCGGTACATCTCGGTGCCCTTCGCGGCGACCGAGGCCGGGGTCCGCAACGTCGAGGCCACGGCGACGCTCGTCGACCAGGTGCGCGCCCTGGGGCTGGGCGGCTAGCCGATGGCGCGCAGCACCGCCGAGGGACCGGTCCGCGCCGGTGTGGGGCCGCGCGCGGGGCGTCCTGCGTCGTCGTCGGGCGCGCCCGCACCGGCGCCGAGAGCGTCCCGCCGGACTCCCCTGACGGTGCTCGTCGGCGTGGGGTCGGCGCTGCTGCTGGTGACGCTCGTCGTCGCCGTCACGATCGGCCCGGCCGACCTGGCGGTGGGCGAGGTGGTGCGCTCGGTCGCGGCGCACCTCGGCCTCGGCGGCGGCGACGTGCCGCGGCTGCACGACGCGATCGTCTGGGACCTGCGGCTGCCGCGGGTGCTGACGGCCGCGGCGGTCGGCGGCGGGCTGGCGATCGCGGGCGCGGTGATGCAGTCGCTGACGCGCAACCCGCTCGCCGACCCGTACCTGCTCGGGTTGTCGTCCGGCGCCTCGCTCGGGGCGGTCGCGGTGCTGCTGCTCGGGGTGGGCCTGCTGCTGCCGGTTGCCGCGTTCGCGGGGGCGCTGCTCGCCCTGGTCGCGACGCTCGCGCTGGCGCGGTCGGGCGGCAGCCTCGCCCCGACCCGCACGGTGCTGGCCGGGCTGGCGGTGTCGCAGCTGGCGGCGGCGGCCACGTCGTTCGTCATCTTCTGGACCGCGACGGGCGACTCCTACCGGGAGATCCTGTCGTGGCTGATGGGGTCGCTCGCCGGAGCCACGTGGCGCTCGGTGGCGATCGCCGGGCTCGCGTTGCTGCTGGTCGGCGGCCTGCTGGCGGGCTGGGCGGGCCGGCTGGACGCGTTCGCATTCGGCGACACGGCAGCGGCGGCGCTCGGGGTGGACCCGGACCGCACCCGGTGGCTCGTGATGACCCTGGTGGCGCTGCTCACCGGGGCGCTGGTCTCGGTCAGCGGCGCCATCGGGTTCGTCGGGCTGCTGGTCCCGCATGCCGTGGCGCGGCTGACCGGACCGGCGCACCGACGGCTGCTGCCGGTGGCCGCGCTGGCCGGCGCTGTGCTGCTGGTGTGGGCCGACACCCTGGCGCGCACGGTGTTCGACCCCCGTGAGCTGCCGGTGGGCATCGTCACCGCCCTGCTGGGGGCGCCGCTGTTCGCGGTGCTGCTGCGACGGGACAGGGCGGCGGCATGGAGCTGAGGATCGATGGCGTCGGTGCCCGCCTCGGCGGCCGGTGGGTGGTGGACGGCGTCGACGCCACCCCGCCCGCGGGCGCGCTCACCGGCCTGCTCGGACCGAACGGTGCCGGCAAGACGACGCTGCTCCGCCTGGTCGCCGGGTTGCTGACCCCCGAGTCCGGGGCCGTGCTCGTCGCGTCCGACGAGGAGGCCGGAGGCTGGGCGCGGATGGCCGATCTGCCGCCCCGCGCCCGGGCGCGCCGGGTGGCGCTGTTGGAGCAGGAGTCGTCCGCGACGGTACCGCTGCTGGTGCGCGAGGTCGTCGCCCTGGGGCGGGTGCCCTACCGCACCTGGTGGGGTGCCGACCCCGACGAGCTCGCGGTGGACCGCGCCCTAGCGTCCGCCGGTGCGAGCGGCCTCGCCGACCGGGCCTGGACAACACTGTCCGGCGGCGAGCGCCAGCGCGTGCACATCGCCCGGGCGCTGGCGCAGCAGCCGGAGCTGCTCCTGCTCGACGAGCCGACGAACCACCTCGACGTCAGCGCTCAGCTGGCGGTGCTGACCTTCGTCCGCGACCTCGGCACCACGACCGTCGCCGCGTTGCACGACCTCAACCTCGCCGCAGGCTTCTGCGAGCACGTGCTCGTGCTGTCCGAGGGCCGGCTCGCGGCAGCCGGTCCCCCGGCCGACGTGCTGACCCCGGAGCTGCTGCGGGACGTCTACCACGTGGACGCCGAGGTGCTGACGCATCCCCGCACCGGCCGCCCCGTGATCGCGTTCGCCGGCGCAACGACGCCGCAGGCACTCCGGCTGCCCTGATCACGGGGGGAATCCGCCGTGAGCAACCCACCCGTTGCCAATACACCCGCTGGCCCGCCCGTGCGTCACCAAGGCCGCCAAACCCCACAAGTTCGCAAGCAGGCCGCAAACGCTGCGCGTGCTACTGGCATCCTGACCGCATGTTCGAGCGTTGGCGCCGCACCCCGAGCAGGACACGGGGTCCTGATGAGCCTTGCCCCTCGTGTGGCCACAGCTCTCGTCACCATCCCTGGCCAGGCCGGAAGGACCTGACGGCTTGCACCGACTGCATCTGGGAAGAGGACTACGGTCGTCGGCTTGAGGAAGCCATCTGCCGGAGGAGCTTCGAGTAGCGCCGCCCGCGTGGCACGGCACTGGCCCCCAACCCGACCAGGCTCGCTGGCCTCCGCCGACCGAACCGTTGGCCCCGAGGACGCGGGTGCGTCAGAACGGGGGCACGTCCGGGTAGCCGCTCGTGCGGGCGGTGGTGGACGGCGTCGTCGAGCCGAGGTCGGCGAGGGTGTCGGGCGGCGGATCAGGATCCGGTGGACGTGGGGCCGGGGGCCAGAGCGAAGCCGCCGGCGCGGTGCTGTGACGGGCGCCGGTCGGTGAGCGCCAGTGCAGCACTCCGCCGTCGCCGTGGGTGATCGACCAACCCGCCTGGTGCTTGAGCCGGTGGTGCTTGCGGCACAGCACCGCCAGGTTGGCCAAGGCGGTCGAACCGCCGTCCTGCCAGGCCGTCGAGTGGTCGACGTCGCAGCGGGCCGCGCGGCGGCGGCAGCCGGGGAACCGGCAGGTCTCGTCGCGCAGCTCGGCGGCGGTGCGCAGGTCCGCCGGGACGCGGTAGCGCTCGCGTCCGACGGACAGCACCGCCCCGGTCTCGGGGTGGGTCAGGACCCTGATCAGCGACGATGCGCGTCCGACGAGCTCGCGCGCGGTCTCGAGGTCGATCGGGCCGAAGCCCTCCAGGTCAGCGGGCTCGTCGCCGTG
>Ga0302287_10000945_pt1 | contig 12494 bp, 17 predicted proteins | sample III_Fen_E2_4_FD_200452 | JGI IMG/M metagenome (GOLD analysis project Ga0302287, IMG submission 200452) | Peat permafrost microbial communities from Stordalen Mire near Abisko, Sweden - III_Fen_E2_4 | ecosystem: Environmental > Terrestrial > Soil > Wetlands > Permafrost | place: Sweden: Abisko...
TGATCTTGATATGACATAATGCCGGGTTCGATAAACCGGACCTTATAACTCTTGGGATTAGCCATTAAAGTAGTTTCACTTGTTTTTCTTGAATTGTCAATAACGCTCAAAAAGGCTTGCAATATATTAATATATGGTATAAAATTAAAATAAAGGACGGATAAAATATTTATGAACTTACCAGTAAATTACGAAGAACTTTCAATTCCTATGCGCCGTGAGGTAAGAGAAGAATATATTCGCAGACAAAAAGGACTTTGCTCTTTTTGCGGTGAACCTTTAAACGGAGACCCAAGGACAGATATAAAATCAAAAAAAATAACAGTAAGGCGTTTCCCTGAAAGCTTTTTTAAGTGGCCTGTTCATTTACATCATGACCATGATACCGGAATGACTAAAGGCGCTGTTCATTGTTATTGTAACGCGGTTTTGTTTGAATATTACGGAGAATAACTACTCCAATACCCAAACAGGACTACACCTACACCCATAATCTTCCCCAGGATGACCGCGACGCCCTGTTTTAGCGTCAACTATCGGGGGATCGTCTACCGAATGGATTGTGCCTTGCAGTTCTTTATGTTCCGGGCGAACTCGGATATCATGCGACGTTGACCAGCGATATCGCCTAACTCCTGCCGAACTTGCGCGATTCATCGAGAATTTACTAAAAAATAGGGAAGTTTCCTGACGGGCGAGAAACTCGGCCTTATTCGCGGATACGCCCCATTCGCTCATGATCATATCAGTTAAGGATTCGTCACTCTCGGACGTTTGATACCTTTCAACCATATCACGGAGTCGGGTTATTTGTTCCGGGTTCCAGTTTTTTACGTTCAGTTTTTGGGAATCGTTATAATCCCGGCGCAATTTCTCAGCGGTACGGCGGTCAAGAGTAGGACGGGTTCCGATGGGAAACGTTTCCGCGATATCCTGATCCATAGCGAAAAGTGGTAAATCCATTGAAAAAGATAGTGTTTTTATGGTTTCATCAACCTTCGCGGACATCGCGTCAATCTGCTTATTAATCTTGTCAACAAGAGACTTTCGGTGTCCCTCGGCCTTAAGAGCCGCGACCAATACGTCAGCCGGCGCGTGAAATATAACGCGCCATGTGCCTGACCGCTTGTCGAACGTAGCGAACCGGGAAAGCTCGCGCGAAATAGCGACGTTATACGTTCCGGAAAAAACACCCTGAGCATATTTGATCTTACCCTTATTGATTGCCGCAACCAAAGGCGAAGGGGACGCATTGTTTAACTGTTTCGGTATTAAATCCAACAAAGGAGCAAAGTACGCGTCATAAAAAACTTTGCGGAGGTGTTCGTCAGTTTCGGAAAAATACGATGGTTTAACGCGGAGCATCTTTTCTGCCATTAAGAGCATTCTTCACCGCGTCACGCGCAGCCTTAAAAACCTCAATACCTTTGTTTTCCTTCACCGGGTCAACCGACTGAGCGCCCCCCGGAGGAAGCGGGCGAGCCTGAAACTTAGCCGCCAAATCAGCGGATATAGTTTCACCTTTTGCCAGTTCGTCGCCTATCGCCTGACCGTCAGTAATAAGCCCGCGATCATAAAGCATACAAATCCGGTTTATTTCCGACGCTTTTATCTGTTCAGCTTCCAGTGCGGGCAGAGCCTTAAGCGGAGGGAATTTGAAACGGAATTCAGGAACATAGCCCCAAAGGTTCGCGCAAGCAAGCTCGATCATTTGTTTTATTTGCGGGCGCATTTTGGCTTGTATTTCTGACTGTACCATTTCGTTGTAATTATCAGCGTCACCCTCTCCGGTAGCATTGAGCCCGGAAGCGGAAGTCCCAAAGAGCTTTGTCATAGGGATACGCAAAGCAGAGGCAATGCCGATACGATTCTCGCGCATAACGTCAGCGAGTCCCGCAAAGGTCAATGTTTTCTGTTCGTATTCTTCCTCAGCATCCAAAACAAGGGCGTTGATATAGCTCTTCACCTCATTGGCTGCTTTGATACGCGCGGCAATGGCGTTTGTGCCTCCCGCGGTTAAAAGCTTGTTTGCAAGGCCTTTTATCTTGTAAATATCGATCTTGGATTCGTCGAGGATTTCGTAAAGGACATCCTGAGTCTTAAGATAGTTGTTAAGGTCCCGAAGCATCCTCTCGCCCTCGCTCATACCCCAGCCGCGCAACTGACGTCGAATATACGACGGCGCACGCTTGCCGGTCATAAAAATGATACGCGAGGTATGTATCGGCTGTCCCTGATAATACAAAAGATCAGCCTTTGTCATATCGTCATAGCCGAGGAATTCGTCAAAGTTGGATGACTTGGCAGAAACTTGCCATCGGTCGAAATCATAAAACTCAATCGGCGCACCTTTCATGCGGCGCAAATTAAGGGGTTTTTCCGGGTCTTGATCAGTATTGATAGCCAATCCACCACCACCATACACGCGCTCCCAAGATTTAGCGTCTTCAAGATGTTGCCAAGAGTCATGGTCTTCGAGCCAGTCAAGTATCTGGTCAACGTCTTCAGGAGACATTTGCGCCGATTCAATAACGATTCTCCGCGCCAAAGCATCCTGGATAGGCAACTGTACGGCTGTCTGAAACAGTCCATTGCCAGAATACAGGTAGGTCAAAACTATGCGATTGAGCGTTATGAGTGAATAATTATTGGAGAATGCGGTTGTCCCGTACCCTGACAGCGAACTTCCCCCAGTAACGGAAGATGCCGCCAAAAGGCCGACGAGCTCAGCCCCGGAGTTTAAAAGCGCTGCACGTGTGTGTTTTTTTTGCGTCATGGAATTATAATACCCCCTAAAAAGGATTATGACCAGTCAACGTCTAAAATATTAACTTGTCCCGTGTGTTCGTGCATTTTCATGATAAGACAGTCTAAAAGATGGTCGTCGCCATCCTGAAGCTTCGGCATTTGATTGCCGTTCTTATCTCGCGCCCATGCGTATGTAGAGATTTCGCGCACCATATTGGTCGAGCCTTCGATTACATGAATCGTGTACCCCTGCAAGCGCGTTGCTACGTCCTCTTTGTAGTTTGCCTTTTTCTGTACGCCCTTGATACCCATGAGCCCCAAACGGTACAAATCGCCAATAATGTCAGGCCGCGCACAGTCAGCCGTTACCTCTTCATATTCTGTCACCCCGGCGTTTTTTAATTCTGAGTATAAAACATCGTTGAAAAGGTCTGTTTTGTATACCAGTTCCTTAAACCATATTTCCCGTGTAGCCTCGCGCACCCAAACGCGACCCGCTGCCGAAGGATCGTTAGAAAACCCAAAGTCAAGCCCGACGCCAATATCGGTATGAATCATTTCATCAGGAACCTTGCTAACAATATCCCACTTGGTAAAGACGCACCCTTCCATCTTGGTAAACTCACCCAGCGCCCATAGCTTGTACTTTTCCGGGTTCGTCTCTTTGTAGCCCTCAAGCACCTTGCGTGACGCCTCAGGGCAAAAGGCATTGTCTTTGTACCATGTGCGGAGAACAAGGGCTTTGCCGGTAGGCGTGTCGAATATAACCGCCTTGCTCAGTTCGTGCGGAACTTGAAGAAAACGGCGCTGAAGCCAGTGCATCGAGCCGGGAATTTGCGCTATCGGATTGAAAAGCAAAAAAATCTGTCCGTTATAGTTTCCCGGAGACAATCCGGCATCCAGGGAATCGAACTCATTTTCTGACAGTTCGTTCGCTTCGTCTATCTCTATCTTGGTCGCCCCAACCAGGGAGCGTATCTTCATTTCATCATCAAGGCCAAAGCCCCGGAACCTTGACCCATTAGGAAGCCCTATTTCCTTGTCAGTTTTGTTTTGGTCAACCCTGATGTTGTTACGGTTAAAAAAGCCCGTATGTTGCGAATAAATAGAATCCTTGACCGTTGCCCCTACCTTACGAATAAGCGGGATAAAATGTCCCGGCTCTGAGGCCGCGGTAATATCAAGTATCTGTCCGACATCGTGACTCTTGCCGCTTCTGCGTCCTCCATACACGATAAAATACCGGACATCTTGGCGGAGCCGTCCGTCGGCAAAAAGTTGCTTGTATACGTCGTTTATCTGGATGTGGGGCATTTACTTCTTTTTCTTTGAGGACGTGACAAAATCCAGCGTGAAATTCCGGTCATTGCCTTCTGAGTCGGTCAGTCCGATTTCTTGCTTATCACGCCATTCTTTGGGCTTTCGATTCTTCAGCCAGAAAATAATGGCCGTTGCATTCGGAGGTAGCTTTTCCCGGAACTTCGCTATTTCTATTTTGGAAAAACCTTTTCCGGTTCCGACAGTCATCGGGCGTTCAGCATCATACTCGTAACCCATAGCCAATTCATACAAAGAACGTTCGACTCGAGCGTCGGCAATTTCCTTGCCACGCTTTACGGCGTCAGAAAAATCTGGCTTCTCGTGCATCCAAACGTTAAGGGTTTCCCTTGTTATCCCAAGTTTTGCAGCAATTTCCGGATTAATAAGCCCTTGTCCGGCTGCCTCTTCGGCTATTTTGCACATGGAAGGCAAATATTTTGAAGGGGCGCCAAGCTTCTTTTTTGTTTTAGCTACCGGCATGATCCCTCCCGAATATCTGTCCATGACGATTCCTTTTTTTTCGGAGTTTGAGCGATTAATTCATCAGCCATCTTCCCGGCAAGGGAATTGACGGCTTTGTCTATATTTTTGGGGGAGGCGTACTTTGCCCTTATTGCGTCCAGATCGTGAGTTTTTCTGATTATAGTTTCGGCGGTGTAGTTAGGCATGGATCAGCCCCCAGTCCTTCGCTTGAGCGATTGCCTTGTCTACCGAGTCGACAACTTCATATGGCCAATTATTGGCAATACAGACAAATTGAAACGATTTTTGAGAAACCGACTGTCTGCCCCCAGGTTGTTTGAATTCAAGGCCAAAGAATCGAGCTGTATTCCTCTCGAGCAAAATAGTATCAGGAGCCCCAGAACGAAAGCCAAGGGCAACCAATCGTCGGTATTTCCTTGCGGTCATACCCGCAATCTCTCCGTTAGGTATCATTAAAACATATACCCCCAAAAGAGACAGGGCAGAGACCGCTTCTGCTTGTATCCGTGATTCGGCATAATCTCTTTTTATTGACTTCTTTACGGGTTTTTCCTTGACGGTTCCCGATCCTCCGGTTGGAGGTACGATCTTTCCTTTTGCCGTTGCTTTCGGTTGATAGCCGTGTGTTCTCATTTCTTCACCTCAGGGACACTCACACACTTCACCTCTCCCCCGAATCCGCAGAGAGTCGCTTCGCAGTTTACGGTTGGCTCATGAGGTTTGCCATGTTGGCAGGCGGGAGCATGATGACACGTTCCAGCTTTAATACAAATCTGTTGCATATAAATAGTGTACCCCTTTTTGGTATAAAAATAAAGTGTATGAAAAAAGATACTCTTGTTCGATTTTTAATATTTTGTATTTTGCAGACCCCTATATATGTGTAGAAATATATAAGTATATATAATACAAAATAACAATATATTATTTATATATATATTAAATCCATACACCGTAAGGATTTAACCCTCAATAATATTTTGCAAAACATAACGCAAAATATTACATTTTATTACAAAATATCCCGTAAAAAACGTTAAAAAACGTTCCCAAATCGTAAAAAATAATATATTGCAATATTTTGATAATATTTTGCAGTGAGTTTTTGCAAAATATTATTCCTCCTTTTCATCAAAAAATTGCGCTGAAACCCACCTTATCGACGGCTTACCCGCCCCCTCAAGCTTTCTTGTTCTCAAGAAAATAGCCCCGGAATCTTTTATCTGATCCAATATTCCGGTCCAAACAAAACGACTTTTCCCAAGTCCTTTCTTGCGTACCAAGATAGAAGGGGAAATTCCTTCCGGTCCAGCATCCTCAATTATGGCTATAATTTGTTTGGAAAGTTTCTCAGATTCGTCATCAGCCACGCACCGCTGTATCTGCTCAACGACCGTCTCTGCGGACCAGATAGCTAAAGAAGCCCCCCAGCTCATCGCCTCAAGAGTCATTGAGGGCTTTTTGAAGTCTCTCGAAGCGGAGTAAATCATAGCCAACTTCATAGCGTTTTCCGCTACTCGATTGTAAATACTGGAAAATTGTTTCTTTTCAAAAGCGATAACGGAATACTTTTCCGATAATTCTTCCCACATTGTCCGTGCGTCCGGACTCGGAATTATGACAACCGGATCAATTTCTATCTCAGGGGAATACACGGAAGCCAAATTACCGCCTTGAGGAAAGAATTCGTATAGATCCTTGAGTTTATTTATCAGCCCTTGAGGCGGTGTACCATGTTCCGGAAAAAGAGTTTTCGCATAATCAGGCGAGTTAAATACTATATATCGGCCAAGAAAACCATCAGAAGCGTCCATTGATGTAATAGCCGACCAGAACCGATCCGGAACAGTTACCCCGTTGACGACAACATACGGGGAGCGGATAATCAATTGTTTGTTCGTTTTCCGGTCCGCGCGTTCCTTCCCTGTGTACGGTTTATTGGAACAGGACCATATTTTTGTTAGAACGTCGCCAATCTCTATTTTATTAGTATTGGCGTTTTTATTGTTCACCCCGGCCAAATATCGCCCGTATTCGTCGAGTGCGTAACACCTGACAGGAGTTTCAGAAAGCGCCGATATAATAGCCGTACCGGAAACCGGTTCACCTCCCACAAACTTTTCCGCTCCTGCTCGTATCAAAAGATCGGGAATAACGCCAATTACGACATCTTTCCCCTGTCCGGAAGGGATGAGCGTTGCGATAAACACGTTCGCTCGAAGATTGGTATAACTCGAATACTTGCGGTTCATGAGCGTTGAAACGACAGATATAGCCGCGCCCAAGGCGGCAAGAGGCTGTTCTTTCCTGGAAATCGACATAACATATTCATAAATGTCTTTCAAAACGCCATCGGAAGGTATAATACCATCCGGCATGGGTCCGGCCTTTGTTACTTTCGAAGCTATAATAGTTTCGGCTTTCTTTTTCTGTTCTCCGTCCCACAAGCGGGCAGCTATAAGCGCCCCGGTATTTTCAAGCTCTTCTTCTTCCGGGGTCTTTATCGCATATCCCGAGACTGACCGGGCTATAATTTCTACCTCTTTTTCATCGAGCGGAGGGCGGCAGGCGTTAGCGTTGCGGTTCAATAGCGCTGCGAGTATTTCATCGTACCCAAGACCTAACTTGCGCAAGGACCCGGCGACTGACGTGAGCGACGCGTTTCGGGAACCTTCAAAAATTGCAGAGCCTTCCGGATTATCCGTTCTCGCCGTATGTATCGGAGCCGTTGCCTTATCGATAAGGTCTACCCACCAAGAAGGGGCAGGCGCTGGATCAAAAGCGTTTAACCATTCATAGTTACGGCCAGATTTATGATTCGACGGCGGGACGACTATATACCCACCGTCAGCCCGTGAATCAACTCCGGGGATAATCTTCGTTCCCGATTTTACCGGTTTTCCAGGATATGCGAAAACAAGGTGTTTCCCGCCCGAGCCTGTTTCCTGCATGAGCGTTTCAGGAATTTCCTTTTCGCCGATCGCTTCTTTTGCAAGTTCCTCGTCGTCAATATCCATGACGATAATACCGGATTCCGGACCAGTGCAGACACCAATATTAGCCGCGGGCCACATCCCCCACCAAGAGGCTATTTTTTCAGGATCATTTGAAGCGTCTTTTAGTCCGGCTTTAGTGCGAGGATGCTTTCCAATACTCTTGCAATCATCATGTCCACACGTACACGTATGATTCGGGCGTGCGGTATGAAGCGGAATAACTGACCAACCCCTCGTTGCATACTCAAGGGCTGCTTGAAGATTCGTCATGATAGCCTCTTATTTTGCGTTAGTTTCTTCCGGGAATAAATACGCGACCAAATCTCTGAATACTGGCAAAGAAAGCTCGCTCTTTCCTGCCATCCAATTATAAAGCGTTTGCCGAGAAACACCGATTCTGGCCGCGACAACCTTGACGTTGCGGTCTTCGAGTTTCTTTTTTATTTCATCATTGGAAATCATTAATGCCTCCATATAGAACAGATTACCCGCGTTTATTAAATAAGTCAATAGACATAAATAAAAATAAAAATAACGCTTGACATAAAAAAATACCGGCGCTATACTGATTTTAGTTTGAGAGTAGAAAAGGAGATACAGAAATGTATAGAACAGCGAATGAGGCTATGTACGACAAAATCGCCGTAAGCCCATTAATTCCCTATGAAGCCCCCATAAATTGGAAAGACATTCAGGAAGGCGACGCGGAAAAAGTCGAGGCAAAAGAAATTTGCGCCCGATGCTTTTCTGTTATTAAGCCTTACTCGAGTGCGTTTCCTATGGATGCGGGGCAGGGCGGTACTTTTTTAGTAAATGAGAATTCGGGCTTGTGCGAGGCGTGTTTTAATATTCTTCGATTTCACCCGATTAATTATAAACCCGTCCCGAACGTAAAAATCAATTACGCTTTCGGTTCGGAAGTTCTACAGACAATCGAGGTAATATGATATCACTCAGCTCTCTGACCGCCCCGGAACGGCGTCCATTAATAATGACCATTTGCGGGGAGGGCGGTATCGGTAAAACGACACTCGCCTCATACTTCCCCGGACTGGTAATGGTTCGCGCCGAGGACGGCTCGAAATCGATCGAATCACGCGGGGATGTCGCCATGTTCCCCGTCGCGAAAAGCACGAACGACGTTATGGAAGCAGCAATGGCGCTCTTGACGGAAGAGCACCCTTTCAAGACGGTGGCCTTCGACACCGTGACCAAGTTCAACACCTTTGCCGAGGCCGAAATCATGGAAGCGGACCGGAAAGCCGGCGGGAAAGGCGCGTCAATCAATACCGCTCTCGGAGGGTACGGCGCGGGATATTCTGCCGTCGCAAACTACCATTTCGAGCTTCGAAAAATCGCGCAGCGCCTGGCAGACGAAAAGGGCATGAACGTCCTTTTTCTCGCCCATGTCGAGGTTGAATCTTTGGATCTTCCTGACCAGCCCCAGTTCTCGCGGTACACAATCAGGATGCATAAGAAAAGCGTTTCCCACTATGTGGACGACGTGGACGTGGTAGCCTTCCTAAAGCTCAAGACCTTCGTAACGGGAACCGACAAAGACGGCAAACGGGCAAGCACATCAGGTGACCGTATAATCACTTGTTACCCGCACCCGGCGCACGTTTCAAAGAACCGTCTCGGGATCAAGGTTGATTTACCCTTCGTGGAAGGTGTCAACCCGTTCGCGGAATATTTGGTATGATCTTTTTACCCTCCGACCGAGAAATGATTATAACGGCACTGCAATGTCGTCGCTGTATAATCGAAACCGGAGATTATGCCTTGACGGCAGGAGACGCTATAAAAAGCGGTCATCCTGAAATGGTTCAAACCCTTTCAACCGATCAAATGAAAATAATTATTCGGACGGAAGAGCTAGTTAACGGATTACTGAACGAAAGGTAAACTCACTGGCCCCCCGTGCCTATCGCGGGGAAAGGAATAAAAGAATATGGCACAGTTAGGAACAGATTATCAAGGCGCGAAGCCCATGGACGATTTCTCCCCGATTCCCGTCGGCGACTACAAGGCCGTTATCACGGATTCGGAAGTAAAGGCAACCAAGGCCGGAGACGGTCAGTATCTCAACATGAAGGTTGAGATCATCGAAGGTGAGTTTCAGGGACGGATCCTTTTCGTAATCCTGAACCTGTGGAACCCGAACCCGAAGGCCGTCGAGATCGCCAACCGGGAACTTGCGACTATCGTGGCCGCCGTGAACAAGCCCGGAGCGCAGGACTCAACGGAGCTGCACAACATCCCGATGACCATCAAAATTGGCATTCAGCCGGGAGTTGGCGAGTATGGGCCAAGTAATAGGATTAAGAACTATATGGCGTACGCGGCCCCCGTTGTCTCTCAAGGCGCGAATGGGACGCCCGTCACCATTGTAACCAAGCCCGCGCCCACCCCAGCAGGTCAGCCCCCCATCAACCCGGCAACCGGAGTGCCCTACAAGCCGTGGGAAAACTGGCCGGGGAAGTAAGATTTTTTACCCTGTCCGTATAGTCGGGGTTCTCTAAAACTTTTTCAAGGAGTGTTTTATGGACGAAAGAAAGATCGTGAGAACGAACAAAGCTGGCGTGTTTTTTGGAAAGATCGAAAAGAAAGATGGTAACACCGTTACACTTTCAAGCGCTCGCCGGTTATGGTACTGGGAAGGGGCGGCAAGCCTTTCGGAGCTCGCGCAGTTTGGCACGGCAAGCGTCAGCGGATGCAAGTTTCCCTGTGCAGTCGATGAAGTCGAGCTTTTCGACGTTCTCGAAATACTGTCGGTGACAAACGAAGCCGCCGCGTCTATTGACGGGGTGAAAGAATGGAAGCGTCGATAAAACGATTTTTGTCCGGCTCCGGCTCCGGCGACGGCTCCGGCGACGGCTCCGGCTCCGGGGACGGCTACGGCTACGGCTTCGGATCCGGCTTCGGCGACGGCTCCGGCTCCGGCGACGGCTACGGCTACGGCTACGGCTTCGGATCCGGCTTCGGCGACGGCTCCGGCTCCGGCGCCGGCTACGGCGACGGCTACGGCTCCGGCTCCGGCGACGGCTACGGCGACGGCTCCGGCTCCGGCGACGGCTACGGCTACGGCTTCGGATCCGGCTTCGGCGACGGCTCCGGCTCCGGCGCCGGCTACGGCGACGGCGACGGCGACGGCGACGGCTCCGGCTACGGCGAAAAACTCATGAAATATCAAGGGAAGAAAGTTTATTATATAGACTCTATTCCTTGTGTATTTGAGTCGGTTCATGATAACTGGGCATCGGTCATGGTTATAAATTGCGAAGATTTTACAACAAAAAAAGCCGTTGTAGCAAAACTTGACGGACTATTCGCTCATGGCGAAACGGTTCGCAAGGCCTTCTCAGCTGTTACCGAAAAAGTCATGGATAACATGGACGATGACGAGAAAAAGCGTCGCTTTCTTGAAGCGTTCCCGGAATACGAGACACCGTACAAAATCGATGATTTCTTTTCATGGCATCACATCGTTACCGGATCGTGCGAGTTTGGCAGGAAGAAATTCGCGCAGGAACACGGAATCAACCTTGATGGAGAAATGACCGTCAAGCAGTTCATCGAGTTAACGCGAGGATCTTATGGTGGGTATCGGATCGGCGAACTTTTGGAACTGTACAAGAAGTAAACACGCGTGCTCCCGGCGATACGGGGGAAAGGAAGTTTTATGGAACAGAAAAAAGTCACGCTTGATACCATCAATTCAGGCGCGGCGATTGACCTTTTCAATGAGGAGTTTGAAGCCCTCTTGAAAAATCTAGCGGATGAAAACACCTCTCCAACAAAGACTCGGACGATCACGTTGAAGGTTACGGTCAAGCCGAACGAAACACGGGAAAGCGCTGCCACCATGGTCGAGGTCTCCCACTCTTTCGCTCCGATGAAACCCCATGCCGGTATGGTTGTTTTTTCTTCCGATGGAAGGAATATAGAGGCGTTCGCGGTCAGTCAAGGAAAACAGCCTGATCTACCGGGCGTTATTCAATTCGCTGAAAAAGCAGGGGGAGAAAAGTAATGGACGGACAAGCAGTTTTAGAAATTGCCAAACTCGAAGACGCACAGAAAACTATTGTTGTCGGGGAACAAACCTTTTCCCGCGAGGAATTCAAACCGGTTATTTTCGACCCGCGGCCTTCAGCGGTTGAAGGAAACACGCTCACGGGATTGATTGACTATATGCGGGCAAATGTCGAGGGCGTAAAGCTCGAAGGTTGCCTCTTGCTGGTCAAGGATTACGCCCATGTCGAACTGGTTGAAAAGTTTTCCGGAGCACGAAAAACTCGTACCGTGTTCTTTTCGGCCTCGCTCGACAAAAATCTCCCCGCATTCCCCTTTGATAGCTTTATCGCGGTTGAGGATTTTATCATCAAGGCGCGGTCTTTGTTTCAGAACACGGCAGACCTTGACGCGGTTGTTTCGCTTGTTTCCCGCGTGACTGAACAGAACCAGATTACCGCCAAAGATGACGGAATTTCTCAGGAAGTACAGGTCAAGAAAGGTCTTTCCGGCGCGGTGTCGGAAGGCGTTACGACCAAGGGCGTATATGCCCTGCGGCCGTATCGAACCTTTCGGGAGCTTCAACAGCCCGAATGCTCGTTTATTCTTCGCCTCAGAGCAAAGACAGACGCGCTCCCTGGCGCTGCCTTGTTTGACGCGGAAGGCGGCACGTGGCGCAATCTCTCGACGGAAGCTATAAAAGCCTATCTGGTTGAACAAACCGGCGTATATGGCCTTTCAGTTCCCGTAATCGCATAGCCCACCTATCAGGCTTGGCCCCTTCGGGGGCCGTTTTTCGGAAGTGAGAGGCGCCTCGGATAGCGCCGGGATATGCGAATCTGCACCCACCAAGTCGCGTTTACCTAATGGTGAGGTGCTAGCCGAGTTCGACTCTGGCCACTCCCGTTTTTATGGTACAAAAATAATTACGATTTA
>Ga0302287_10000946_pt1 | contig 12492 bp, 13 predicted proteins | sample III_Fen_E2_4_FD_200452 | JGI IMG/M metagenome (GOLD analysis project Ga0302287, IMG submission 200452) | Peat permafrost microbial communities from Stordalen Mire near Abisko, Sweden - III_Fen_E2_4 | ecosystem: Environmental > Terrestrial > Soil > Wetlands > Permafrost | place: Sweden: Abisko...
CGTTCCGTCAGGCCAGGCGTTCTTCGACCACCTGGTGAAGACGACCCGCACCAACACCACGCGTCCGGGCGTGCTCCAGGCCTACATCGTCCTGTCGGCCGATTCCGTGACGGAGGACCACCCGGCACAGCAGTTCTTTCGTGACCGCTACGCCGGGTTGCGGGCCATGATCGTGGAGGCGTTCCGCGAGGTTGCGCCCGATGCCGACGAGGGCCTCCGGCGGGACGTCGCGTCCTCGCTGATCGGGGCGATGGACGGCCTGCAGATCCAGTGGATCCTGGATCCCGACGAGGTCGACATGCCTGCAGCCGTCCAGGCGACCATCGACGCCGCGGTCGGACTCCTCCAGCAGGGGAAGTAGCGCCAGCGCTGCGCCCTCCCCACCAGGTGGGCACCACGCCGTGTTCGTGCAGGCGTTCGGCGCAGCGGCTCAGGAGGTCCCGAGGTCCGAGGATGATGGCGCCATGAGCTCTTCCTTTGACATCGAGGGCTTCCAGCCTGACGTCGAGGACAACCTGCGCGAGTACATCGACCGCCTGGTCGGCGAGGGGTACTCGGTGGCCGGCGGTCAGGGCACGGACCCGGTGCTGATCGACCCGGGTGGCAAGGCGGTGGAGACCTGGCGGGAGGACTACCCGTACGACGAGCAGCTTGATCGGGACCTCTACGAGGAGCAGAAGTACCTCCTGCAGATCGAGCTGCTCAAGCTTCAGTACTGGGCGGAGGATCACGGCGAACGCCACATCATCGTGTTCGAGGGGCGCGACGCCGCCGGCAAGGGGGGCACGATCATGCGGTTCATGGAGCACCTCAACCCCCGGGCCGCGCGCGTGGTCGCCCTGACCAAGCCGACGACGACCGAGGCCGGCCAGTGGTACTTCCAGCGCTACGTGCAGAACTTCCCCACGTCCGGGGAGATCGTGCTGTTCGACCGGTCCTGGTACAACCGGGCCGGGGTGGAGCGCGTGATGGGCTTCTGCACCGACGAGCAGTACGAGCTCTTCATGAGGCAGACGCCGGAGTTCGAGCGGTTGATCGTCGACGCCGGCATCCACCTGACGAAGTTCTGGTTCTCCGTCACCCGTCGTGAGCAGCGCACGCGGTTCGCCATCCGCCAGATCGATCCGGTGCGTCGCTGGAAGCTGTCCCCGATGGACCTGGAGTCGCTGGGCCGGTGGGACGCCTACACCGACGCGAAGAGGGCGATGCTCGCCGGCACCGACACCGACTACGCCCCGTGGATCACGGTCCGCAGCAACGACAAGAAGCGGGCGCGGCTCAACGCGATGCGCTACTTCCTGCGCCAGTTCGACTACGGGGGCAAGAACCACGCGGCGGTCGAAGAGCCGGACCCGCTGATCGTGATGCGCGCCCGCGACGCCGTCGGAGACTGACCGCCGTCCCGCCGCCCCCGAGCTCGTCGCCTCTGAGACGCTCGTCTCACCTGGCGAACAGCGAGGTTTGCCCTTCGGGTGATAGCCGCACAGACTCGCCTCATGCCCCTGCTGGACGAGAGCGAAGCGATCGACCAGGTGTTGGACCGACTGACCGAGCGATTCCCGGACGTGCCGGTGGAGACGGTTCGACGGACTGTCAGCAAGGTTCACGACGACCTGGATGGTCCGGTCCGCACCTACGTCCCGCTCCTGGTCGAGCACGATGCCCGGGACGTTCTCAGGTCCGCGCGCAAGTCGGTGCGAGTTGCTGGCGGTACGCCGCCCCGCACATCGACGCCGAGTTGAACTGAACTGAGATCGACGACGCGCACGGTCCCGACGTCAGGGGCGCGGCGCGGCGACATCCTGCTGAGGCCACCAGCTCGGCCGCAACCACTGGGCGGGGCTGACGCCGAGCCGCCGTCGGGCCGTGGCCAGGAGCAGCGCCTCGCTGGTGCCGAGGACGGCGAAGATGACCGTGAAGGCGGCGAGCTGCGGTCGGATGTCGGGGTCGTCGCCGAGGCCGTCGAGGAGTGCGACCGGCGTCACGGCGAGCATCGAGAAGGACAAGATCAGCAGCATGACCAGGATCACGCCGGACACGATCGGTCCGGCCGGGTGGCCGCGCCGGAGCATCCGTGCTCCCGCCAACGCCCAGGGGATGATCCACGCCAGGTCGAGCACCCAGGTCGGATTCGGCAGCTCGGCCAGGTGGAGGTTGGCAGGTAGCCCGTCGGGAAGTGCAGGAACGATGTCGCTGAGCCACAAGCCGGCGATGCCCACGCCGGCGACGGTCAGGAACCAGAAGGCGGCCCGGCGCGGCGCTCGCGTGAAGGCGGGCGCGACGGCCTGGACGTCGACGCGCACCAGGCCGTCGATCATGGCGAACCCGGCCATGCCCAGGATCGCGACGTACACGAGGAACATCGCGTTGAACGGCACCCCGATGGCTTGGTGCGCGTAGCAGTACGTCAGCCACGTCAGGGTGCCGACCGAGACCACGTGCGCGGTCAACGAGCCCGATCGGGCTCGGACCGACATCCAGAGCAGCAGCGGGACAGTCCCCAGGGTCACCATGTCCTGCGCGCGCCAGGTCGACCGCGTCAGGGCCGAGACCGACCGGTAGGCGTCGTCCGTCAGCAGCCCGAAGGCGGTCGCGGCCACGACGAGAGCACCCAGGAGCAGCATGTAGCGCAGGGGAAGCGGTGCGCCGGCCGGAGGTGCCGCTGCGCTCGGCGAAGCCCCGCGCTCTCCCTGTGTCGTAGACATGGCAGCCCCTCCCGCTCGCTGGGCCAGATCCCGGTCGGACAGTAGGGGCCGCACGCGGATCGGTCCTGAGCCCAACGTCCCGACGGTTCCGGCTCGCTTCGGTGGCCGCGTTCCCCGGTGTCGGAGGCGTTGGCTAGGGTGTGCGCAGGCTCACGAGCTGCAGCGTGAAGTACCTGGCTGGCTGCACGGCAACCCTCCTGTTCGAGCGGGGTGCCCCGGGGGAAGAGCTGGTCGTCGGCGGCGCGTCGACGGCAAGTCGACCGGGCGCTCAGCGCCCAGGACGGAGCCGACGATGGCTGACGCACACCCCGATCCGAGCTGGCAGGACCTCGTCTGCCGGGCTCTGTTCTCCTCGTCCGATGCGGTCGTCCTGGCCGTGTCGGCGGGGGGCCACTGCGGGCGGTGGGTCGATCCACATCGGTTCTGGCATTTCGACAACGATCCGGTGACGCCGAGGGTGCACTGCCACTCCACCGCGCCGGGCCACAACGTGCATCAGATCCAAGGACGGCTGGGCCTGCAGAGTCCGTCGCGACTATTCGCGCTGGTGGACGTCGTGGACCAGTTCGTCCTGGTGCGCGACCTCGCCGGCGTGAGGCATCGGTGGTGGCTGCATGACACAGACGCCGTGCTGGCCGCGGTGCTGCTCGACCAACCCGCGCTCCACCTGCACGAGCACGGCCTCGCGAGGATCGGCCACACGCTGTTCTACCCCCACGTCGACGAGACGACCCCGCCCAAGCCCTGCTGGCTACGCGGGGACGACACGCCGTAGCGGGACCGGCGGCGTGCCGCGCGGCCGGTCAGTGGCTGTGCGGCACGCCCAGCTCGTGCAGGCGTTCGTGCTCGTCACGCGCGGCCTGGCGAGCGGCGATCCGGGCGGCGACCTCCTCGCGGCGCAGCGGGGGCACGGTCAGCGGCGGGTTCCGGCGCTCGGGCAGGTCGACGAGCGCCTGGGCGGTCGCGGCCGTCACCGCGGCGACCGCGGCGTCGAACGCCTCGCGGGTCACGTCGGTGACCTTGGTGATCCCGGTGACCTTCCGGACGTACTGCACTGCGGCGGCCTGGATCTCGTCAGCGGTGGCGGGCGGCTCGAGGCCGCGCAGGGTGGTGATGTTGCGGCACATGGCTCGACGCTACGCGGGTGCTCCTGACGATCGCGTCGTCAGGAGTCCTCACGCATCGGCACCAGCCGCGCCGATGGCGATGACCACCTTGCCCAGCGCGCGCTTGTCCTGCACGAGCGCGTGGGCCTCGGCGGTCTTCTCGAGCGGGAAGACGTGCTCGACGCGAGGCACGTAGGAGCCGATCGCACCCAGGCGTGCGGCGATCTCCAGGTGCGAGGAGTTGTTCGTCGCACTGACGTGCCTGACCCCGAGCCGTGCGGCGCCCGCGCGGTCCGCCACGGTGGTCACCCGGGTCGGGTCGCCGGTGATGCGCACGAGCTCGTCGAGCGACCCCGCGCCGGCGGCGTCCAGGGCCGCGTCGACCCCCTCGGGGGCCAGGGCGGCCACACGTGCGGCGAGGCCGTCGTCGTAGCTGGTGGGGATGACACCGGTCTCGCGCAGGAAGGCGTGGTTGCGTGGGCTGGCGGTGCCGATGACGCGGGCCCCTCGGCTGAGCGCGACCGCGGCTGCTGCCGCACCGACCGATCCGGCCGCGCCCTCGATCAGCAGCGTCGTGCCGGAGAGGTCCCCGAGCGGTTCGAGGCCGCCGACCGCCGTGTCCGAGGCCAGGCCTGCAGCGGCGGCCTGTTCCATGCTCCAGGTCGGCGGTACGGCGGCCCACGCGGTCAGCACCGAGTACTCGGCCGTGGTGTCGGCGTAGCCGCCGAGGCCGAACACGGCCTCGTCGAGGGTGACACCCGTGACCCCCTCGCCGATCTCGTCGACGAAGCCGGCGGCATCCCGTCCGGGGATCGCCGGGAGGGCGAGCGGGACCACGGCCTGAGCGGCGCCGGACCGCAGGATGACGTCGATCGGGTTGACGCTGGCTGCGGACGTGCGGATCCGGATGGCACCGGCCGGGGCATGCGGCTCGGGCGCCTCGTCGAGGGTGATCACCTCGGGAGGGCCGTACTGGTGGAAGCGTGCTGCGCGCATGGTGGGCTCGATCCATCGTCGTCAGGGGCGTGACGTGCCGGAAGGCAACGCTAGGACGCGATACCTTCCGTGTCCTTCGCTGGCCGACCCACAACGAGGACCGGACGACGAGATCGCCGCTCGTGCTCACGCAGGTGACATCGGCGGGTGTGGCCGCGATCTCCTGATCCCGCCGTGCGGGCGGGCATCGACACGGCCCCGCGCCCGCCTCCACACTGGTCGCGCCGCGTCGCACCCCTGCCGGGTCGTCGGCCGCCATCCCGGTGCCGCAGGGCACCGGACCGCCGGAAGGGGCTGAGCCGATGCCGTGGACGATGCCCGCCGAGGCCTCGCCGCACGAGCGGACGTGGATGGCGTGGCCGTCCGGCTCGTACACCCTGGGCGACAGCGCTGCGGAGGCCGACGAGGCCCGCGCCGCCTGGGCCGCCGTCGCCCACGCGGTGGCCGACCACGAGCCGGTCTCCATGCTCGTCCCGCCGCACGAGGCCGCCGCCGCCCGCCGGCTGCTCTCCAGCCAGGTGGAGCAGCGCGTCGTCAACCTGCTCCCGGCCGAGCTCGACGATGCCTGGTACCGCGACACCGGCCCGACGTTCGTCGTCGACGAGGCCGCCGGCACTCTCGGCGCGGTCGACTGGGTGTTCAACGGCTGGGGTCAGCAGGACTGGGCCCGCTGGGACCTGGACCGGTACGCCGCCCGCCCGGCGATCGAGGCCTCGGGCGCGCTCGCGGTGCCCTCGACGATGGTCAACGAGGGCGGCGGTCTGCACACCGACGGACGCGGCACGGTGCTCGTCACGCGCACGGTGCAGCTCGACCCGCTGCGCAACCCGGGCTGGACCCCGGCGCAGGTGGAGGCCGAGCTGGCGCGCACCCTCGGCGCCCGCACCGTCATCTGGCTGCCCCGCGGCCTGGCCCGCGACAGCGAGCGCTACGGCACCAAGGGCCACGTCGACCTCGTCGCGACCTTCCCCGAACCGGGCGTGCTGCTGGTGCACGACCAGCGCCACCCGGCCCACCCCGACCACGCCCTGACCAGCGAGGTCGTCGCCCTGCTCGAGGCCGGCACCGACGCCGACGGCCGCCCGCTGCGGGTGGTCCGGCTGCCCGCGCCGGTCACCCTGCGCGACGACGAGGGCTGGGTGGACTGGTCGTACGTCAACCACGTCGTCGTCAACGGCGCCGTGGTCGCCTGTGCCTTCGACGACCCCGGCGACGACGAGGCCGCCGACATCCTCGCGGCGGCGTATCCAGGCCGGGAGGTGGTGCGGGTGGACGCGCGCCCGCTGTTCGCCCGTGGCGGCGGCATCCACTGCATCACGCAGCAGCAGCCGGCGCGGCCGCCGCAGCCCAGCCCCAGCCTGCCCGCCACCAGCCGAACCGCCACTTCGCCCGCGTCAGGAGGCCGCCCGTGAAGCTCCTCGTCGCCCCCCGCCTGCCGTCCCCGGCGCGGGTGCACCCCTCCTCGCGCCCGCCCCTGACGATCGGCGTGGTGCAGACGCGGTGGCATGCCGACCCGGCCGAGCATGTGGCCGTGCTCGACGACGCCGTCGCGCAGGCCGCAGCCGCCGGTGCGCAGCTCGTCGTGCTGCCGGAGCTGACGCTGTCGCGCTACCCCGCCGACACCCCGCCGGTGGGGGAGCCGTCGGCCGCCGCGGAACCGCTCGAGGGCGGCCCCACCCACGCGTTCGCCGCGGCCGCCGCCGCGCGCACCGGTGTGCTGGTGCACGCCTCCCTCTACGAGCGCGCCGATGCCGACGACGGCCTGGGGTACAACACCGCGATCCTCGTCGCGCCGGACGGGCGCCTGCTCGCGCGCACCCGCAAGCTGCACATCCCGGTGACGGCCGGCTACTACGAGGACCTGTACTTCCGTCCCGGCCCCGCCGACGAGCCCTACCCGGTGGTGCCGCTCGATCTGCCCGGCGCGCCGCGCCTGGGCCTGCCGACCTGCTGGGACCAGTGGTTCCCCGAGGTCGCGCGGGCGTACCGGCTGGGCGGCGCGCAGCTGCTGGTGTACCCGACGGCGATCGGCTCGGAGCCCGACCACCCCGGCTTCGACACCGCGCCGCTGTGGCGCCAGGTGATGGTGGGCCACGCGATCACCAACGGCCTGTTCGTCATCGCGGCGAACCGGTGGGGCGACGAGGGCGCGGTGACGTTCTACGGCTCGTCCTTCGTCGCCGACCCGTACGGCCGCGTGCTGGTGCAGGCGCCCCGCGACGAGGACGCCGTGCTGATCGCCGAGCTGGACCTGGCCCACGGGGAGGACTGGCTGGACCTGTTCCCGTTCCTCGCCACCCGCCGCCCGGACACCTACGGCGCGCTCGTCGCCCCCCGCGACGACGACCCCGCCGGGGGCTGATCGCCACCGTCCCGGCCCCGGGGGGCCTCAGCGCGTCCGTGGCGCCGCCGCCGCACTTGTCGGACCCCGACAACGGCGCGCCGACATCCTGGGCCAACACCGGCGCGTGTCGGCGCGTCCCACCTGGTTAGCCTCGACGGTGCGGGGCGATGGCGTCCGGCGTGGACGCAATGAGGAGGACGGCCGATGGTGCTGCTCGAGGGCAAGACCGTGCTGGTGACCGGTGTGCTGACGGACGGGTCCATCGCGTTCCACGTCGCACGGCTCGCCCAGGAGCAGGGCGCGCAGGTGGTGCTCACCTCCTTCGGCCGCCAGATGCGGCTCACCGAGGTGATCGCCCGGCGGCTGCCCCACCCGGTTCCGGTGGTCCAGCTGGACGTGACCTCGGACGACGACCTCGTGGCCTTGCCCGAGCGCGTGCGCGAGCACGCCGATCACCTGGACGGGGTGGTGCACTCGATCGGGTTCGCTCCGCAGTCCGTGCTGGGAGGCAACTTCCTCACCGGGACGTGGCCGGACGTGGCGACCGCGCTGCAGGTCTCGGCCTACTCGCTCAAGGCGCTCGCGGTCGCGGCGCAGCCGCTCATGGTGCGCGGCAGTTCGGTGGTCGGCCTGACCTTCGACGCCAGCGTCGCGTGGCCGGTGTACGACTGGATGGGCGTGGCCAAGTCGGCGCTCGAGTCCACCGCCCGCTACCTGGCCCGTGACCTGGGCCCCGACGGCATCCGCGTCAACCTCGTCGCGGCCGGTCCGGTGCGCACCACCGCGGCGAAGGCCATCCCGGGCTTCGAGTCGATCGAGGGTGGCTGGTCCGCCCGGGCGCCGCTGGGCTGGGACGTCGGCGACGCCGGCCCCACCGCGCGCGCCGTCGTCGCGCTGCTCTCGGACTGGTTCCCGGCGACCACCGCGGAGATCGTGCACGTGGACGGCGGCGTCCACGCGATGGGTCAGTAAGGCCCCCACCAGCGCGGCCACGAGCTGCCAGGGCCCTTCGTCCCGCGGCAGCCCTACCAGTAGGCTACGGTTGCGTAACTTACGCCTCCGTAGGTCCGGAGAGGATCCTGTGCCGACGACGACGCCCGCCACCCCCACTGCGCCTGTACGCCCGCTGCGGCGGGCGCTGCCCACCGTCATCCAGGGCGGCATGGGCGTCGCGGTCTCGTCGTGGCGGATGGCCTCCGCCGTCGCCCGGCGCGGCCAGCTCGGCGTCGTCTCAGGGACCGCGCTCGACCTGGTCCTGGCGCGACGGCTCGAGGACGGCGACGCCGACGGGTCGGCCCGCCGCGCGATGGCGGCATTCCCGGTGCCGGCCGTCGTCGAGCGCGTGCTGGAGCGCTACCTGCGCCCCGGCGGGCGGCCGCCCGGCGAGCCCTACCGGCCCGTGTCGCGGCTGAGCCTGAACCCCGGCCGCGCCGTGCAGGAGCTCACGGTGGTCGCCAACTTCGTCGAGGTGTGGCTGGCCAAGCACGGCCACGACGGCCCGGTGGGCATCAACTTCCTGGAGAAGATCCAGATGGCGACGCCCGCGGCCGTCTACGGGGCGATGCTCGCCGGCGTGGATGCCGTGCTCGTCGGGGCCGGCATCCCGCGGCACCTGCCGCACCTGCTCGACGAGCTCGCGGCGCACCGCCCCACCCGCCTCCCGGTGGACGTCGCGGGCGACCCGAGCGGCGAGCACTTCGTGACCATCGACCCGCCAGGACTGCTCGGCGCCGGCCTGACCCTGCTGCACCGGCCGCTGTTCCTCGCGATCGTCTCCAGCGAGGTGCTGGTGTCGTACCTGACCAAGGACCCGTCGATCCGCCCGGACGGGTTCGTCATCGAGGGCCCCCTCGCCGGTGGGCACAACGCGCCGCCGCGCGGCAAGCCGGTGCTCGACGAGCGCGGGCAGCCCGTGTTCGGTCCGCGCGACGATGCCGACGTGGCCAAGGTCGCCGCCGTCGGCCTGCCGTTCTGGCTGGCGGGTTCGCGCGGCACGCCGGAGGGCCTGCGGGCCGCGATCGCGCAGGGGGCGACCGGGGTGCAGGTGGGCACGGTGTTCGCGCTGAGCTCCGAGTCCGGGCTGACCCCGGAGCTGCGCGGCCGGCTGCTCGCCGGGCTGCGCGCGGGCACCCTGGAGGTGCTCACCGACGGCGCAGCTTCCCCGACGGGGTTCCCCTTCAAGGTCGCCCAGCTCAGCGGGACGGCGTCCGACCCGACGGTGCGCGGCGCGCGCGAGCGCCTGTGCGACCTGGGCTACCTGCGCACGGCCTACCTGCGCGACGACAAGCGGGTGGGCTACCGCTGCCCGGCCGAGCCGGTGGCGATGTACCTCAGCAAGGGCGGCACGGAGCAGGACACCGTGGGCCGGGCATGCCTGTGCAACGCGCTGACGGCCGACGTCGGGCTGGGCCAGACGCGTCCGGACGGGCTCCCGGAGGAGCCGCTGGTCACCCTCGGCGCCGACCTGGACGGCGCGCGCCGGCTCGCCGAGCTGCACCCGGACGGCTGGTCGGCCGACGACGTGCTGGACTGGCTGCTCGCGCCCGTCTGAGGTCAGCGCCAGGTGAACGCGCGCGAGGCAGTCATGGATCGGGTCGTACATGGGCTCGCAGCCCGCGAACTCGGGCATCCCTTGCGGGTCGGGATAGACGGACTCGTCGGCGCGGGGAAGACCACCTTCGCGCGCGAGCTGGTTGAGAATCTTCGCTCGACCGGGCGAGCCGCGATACATCTGGACTCCGACGGTTTTCACAACCTGCGTGCCATCCGCTACCAGCAAGGTCGCGAGTCCGCGCGAGGCTACTACGACGATGCCTACGACTTCGACTCGCTGGCGGATCGGGTTCTGAAGCCGTTGGGATCGGGTCCTCCGTTCATCTTCGCGACAAAGATTCACGATCTCCCCTCGGACGAGCAGGAGCGTGACGCCACAGCCCACGCGGAACCCGACTCGATCGTGGTCTTCGACTGCACGTTTCTCCAGCGGGGCGCGCTTCGCGACCTGTGGGACGACGTGATCTGGCTGGATACGGATCGGACAGCCGCCTTGCGTCGAGGTGTCAGTCGCGACGCGGAAGACCTCGGTGGGGAGGCATCGGCGACTGCGGCCTACGAGTCGCGCTACATGGGTGCTTGCGACCTCTACCTTGCCGAGGAGCGCCCGACGGAGCGTGCCTCGATCGTCATCGAACACACGGACCCAGCGAACCCGCGAATAGTACGTCTCTGAGCGCGCGCGATCAGCGCCAGCCGAGTGCTGGCGCGACGTGCGTGAGGATCGACTCGATCACGTGCGCGTTGTAGTCCACCCCGAGCTGGTTCGGCACGGTGAGCAGCAGGGTGTCGGCGGCGGCGATCGCCTCGTCGCCCCGCAGCTGCTCGACGAGCTCGTCCGGCTCGGCGGCGAAGCTGCGGCCGAAGATCGCCCGGGTGCTCGCGTCGATCCAGCCGATCTCGTCCTCGTCGTGACCACCGCGGCCGAAGTACGCCCGGTCTCGCTCGTCCACCAGGGCAAAGATGCTGCGGCTCACCGAGACCCGGGGCTCGTGCGGGTGCCCGGCCGCCGCCCACGCCTCGCGGAACAGCCGGATCTGCTCGGCCTGCTGGATGTGGAAGGGCCGGCCGCTCTCGTCGGTCTTGAGCGTCGAGCTCATGAGGTTAATGCCGAGGCCGGCGGCCCACGTGGCGGTGGCGTTCGAGGCGGCGCCCCACCAGATGCGGTCGCGCAGCCCGGGGGAGTGCGGTTCGATCCGCAGCAGGCCGGACGGGTTGGGGAACATCGGGTGCGGGTTCGGCTCGGCGAAGCCGTCGCCCTCGATCACCCGCAGGAACGTCTCGGCGCGGGTGCGTGCGAGGTCCGCGTCGGTGCCGCCCTCGGGCGGACCGTAGCCGAAGTGCCGGTAGCCCTCGATCACCTGCTCGGGGGAGCCGCGGCTCAGGCCGAGCTGCAGCCGCCCGCCGGCGATGAGGTCGGCGGCGCCGGCGTCCTCGGCCATGTACATCGGGTTCTCGTAGCGCAGGTCGATCACGGCCGTGCCGATCTCGATCCGGCTGGTGCGCGCGCCCACGGCCGCGAGCAGCGGGAACGGCGACCCGAGCTGCCGCGCGAAGTGGTGCACCCGGAAGTACGCGCCGTCGGCGCCGAGCTCCTCCGCGGCCACCGCCAGGTCGATCGACTGGAGCAGCGCGTCGGACGCCGACCGGGTGCGCGACGACGGCGACGGCGTCCAGTGACCGAAGGACAGGAATCCGATCCGCTTCATGGCCGCTGCAACGCCGCAGGCGGCACGGCATTCCCGACCCCGCGCGCGGCGGCGGCGCGAGTGGCGTTGCGCGCGCTCCGCCTTCGGTACGGCGGGCTCGTGCGCGCGGCAACCGCTGCGGTCAGTCCGGGTCGGTCGGGTCCACCGGCGCGTGGTGGTCCAGCGCCACGACGCCGCGCTTCCAGTAGCCGCTGACCTTGACCCGGGCGGCCGGCAGCGCCAGCTCGCGGCGCAGGTAGCGGCGCAGCGGCACCAGTCGGGTCGCCTCGCCGGCCAGGAAGGCGTGCCCGCGGGGGTCGAACGACCCCAGGCCGCGCACCGCTCGCTCCAGCTCGTCACCGTCGCGGCGGGGGACGACGACGAAGGTCGCCCGGGCGGCGCCCGGCACGTCGTCGAAGTACGCGCGGTCGGCCGGCTCGGCGGCGTCCAGCACCACGGTGACTGGCACCTGCGGCGGGGTCAGGCGCAGCCACCGGGACGCCGCCGGGAACCCGGTCTCGTCCACCACGAGGACGAGGTGGGCGATGCCCTCCGGCACCGGCCGCGAGCCGCGCGGCCCGCCGACGGCCAACGGTGCACCCAGCCCCGCGGACGACGCCCAGGCCGAGGCCGGCCCGTCGACCCCGTGCACGACGACGTCCAGGTCCAGCTCGGCGCCGTGCAGCGCCGAGGCCGGCCGGAAGTCGCGGGGCGTGTAGTCGCGGGCGACCACGGTGCCGGACGTGGGAAGCCGCACCCCGTCCGGGGAGGTCGTCGGGATGACGAGCTCGCCCGTCGCGGGGTCGGGCAGGAACACCTTCACGTGGTCCGCCGGGCCTGACGCGATGAAACCGTCGAGCTCGGGGCCGGTCAGGGTGATGCGCACCATCGAGGACGCCACGCGCGTGACGTGCGACACCTCCAGGCGTCGCACGACGAAGGGGTGGCGGACCTTGGGTCCGTCGATCGGCAGGTCGGGCACACCTGACCCTAGGCGCCGGCCGCGCGGTCGGCTTGATGACCGCACGACGGGCGCCCTGCCGGTGGACTCGTCCGGCTAGACGCCGGCCTCGGGCCCGTCGTCGTCGCGGGCCGGGCTG
>Ga0302287_10000950_pt1 | contig 12470 bp, 15 predicted proteins | sample III_Fen_E2_4_FD_200452 | JGI IMG/M metagenome (GOLD analysis project Ga0302287, IMG submission 200452) | Peat permafrost microbial communities from Stordalen Mire near Abisko, Sweden - III_Fen_E2_4 | ecosystem: Environmental > Terrestrial > Soil > Wetlands > Permafrost | place: Sweden: Abisko...
TGTTCGTTTTAAGGATTAAGCAATCGACACATGCCTTCGCGGCTTTGGTATCAATGGGTTCGCTTGTTTCAGAGTGAACTCATTTTTTTTGTTGGTGTGACCGCGACGACCCTTGAAGGGACGTTTTTACCCCAATGACCCCAAAACAACTGCCGATATTTCGGGAAATTGCGCACTTGTGTAGTCTTGTATAGCCTTGTGTAAGCGCATTATTGGCAAACCAATTTTGCCAATAAATTCTAGTTTGCCAGTGTGCTGAAAACCGCTACAAACCTATACAGGGCAAGCCATGAGAGACTTCCGCGACGAAATAAAGGCGTTCAATAATACATCAAAAATCAAGATGAAATTCGTAGAGAAAGACGGAATTATTTACCTAGGCTGTCAATATACGATTGATGGACAAAGGCTTCGACCGCAGCTGGGTATATCATTTACTGAAGGCAACGATTGGCGCAAGGCCCTCAGAGACGCAAAGGACACTATTTCGGAACTTGCAAAGAAACCAAAGTTGCAGATAGCACAGCTTGACCGCAAGAAACAACGGGCGAAGGAATCCATTTTGTCCAGCAGCAATGGAATCATTACCCGTGGCGATGAATGGATCAAGCAGTTCCCAAGAGAAACAGGAACGCACTTCAACATGGCGGTTCGTGCGTTCAGAGTTTTTCCAGCTTGGAAGAATGACAAGGATCTTAGAGATGTCACTCGCGCCGAATGCGAGCAGTTCAAGACGTTTGTGTCACGCCTCACATACAGTGATGGTAAAGATTATAACGAGACTTCACGCTTCGATATTGTCAGGCGTACTCGCATGTTCTTTGGTTGGTGCTTGAAGATGGATTACATCGATAAATCTCCTGCGGTCAACATGACTTACAAGATGGTTGAGAAGCCTGTTCTTTACTTTACCGATGATGAGCTTGATCGATTGAAGAAAACAGAGATCAGCGAAAAATCTATGGATGCGAAGGCTGCATTCTTCTTTGTGAGTCTCACTGGAGTCAGACCTGTGGACTTGCAGCAGATGAAATTTCATGAGGTTGGCGAACTCGTGAAAGGAAAATACAAAGTCCGTGACGTTGCCGAGTTCTCGCAGCACAAGACAAAGCGAATCGGTAAGGCTGTAATGGCTTCATCAGAGTGTAAAGCTATCATCATGCAACAATGGAAACAATACGGCCAAGATATCACAGCGAATGTGTTTTGCTTACCAACGCCAAGAATGCTTGGACAGTGTTTTGACAAATGGCTCAAGGATTCGGAGATTCCAAAGAATGGCAGATCGTTTTACAAGGCAAAGCATAGCCTTGGAACAAGGCTTGGACGCGAGGGTTATAGTGACAGAGAGATCGGACTGGTGATGGGACATGCACCTGGATCACGCATGACGCAACGCTACATTTACCCAGACTTGACTAGCATCATTGAAAGGCAGAAGAAGAAATAATGTTATCTGTTTAGCCTAGCCAAGATTCGTTCATGCTGTGTGGGCTTTCTTGGATTGCAAATCTTGTTTCTGCGCAGCTCTTCAATAACGTCATCGAGTAGGAAGAAGGAATTCTTGCCGCCCATCTTGCATGGTGAGATTCTGCCATCCTCAACCCATGTGCGAACGCAGCCTTCCGTAACTCCCATCATTGATGCAAGTGCAGCAGTTGTAAGAATTGGTGGTGGTGGCTGAACCTTTGCTGCGAGTTCTTCTGCAACCAGCTTGGCCAGTTTACCCAAGGTCGCATCATCTAAGGCAAGCCCAACAGCAACGCCACCTTCGGCCTGTGCGGCCGAAGCAATGGCTTGTGTTGAGAGTTGGGCTGGAGAAGTCATGGGTTGCTAATAGATTATGAGCGTGGTGTCCACTTTGATGCTACAAGTAGCAACGTGTCCAACGTTTCGTTTCAATGAAATCGGAGACAACCTTTTTTAACATTTCGCCACTTTGTAAAAGCTTCGGCAAATCATGACTCTTTACTTTTTTAAGTAGTGTCGTTGCTTCCCCATAAAAGCATTCCCCATTCAATTCATCAAAGCTTTCGCAGAAGTACAATGCTGCCCACTTATGACCTAAGAGATCTTGCTTTTGTGATGAGTAAGTAATCGAAGCAAGTTGCTCTTTTTTCTTATACACAAGCAGCTGAAAATCACGTTCGTGATCAAATTCTCTTTCAATGAAAAAATTCTGAAAACAACCTGCTGTAACAAGCTGCGTTGGAATTTCAAAGAACGATGACGACCGTTCTACGAGATCCCTTACAGCAAATTGCACAAGCCCTTTGGGTGGTTTAAGTTGGGCTTTGTGAATCGCTTGGGAAATAGCCTGGAAATACACTTGAGTGATTTGATCATGGATTTTTATTTGACTTCCAAATGCAACGGAAGTTGTGTCATGAGATTTTCTTGACGAGGTCATGTAATACTCCTGCCCTATGGGCAAATGATTATTTTGCCAAAGCTCACCCCGTGCAACATTCGGTGCATAAGTGGACTTTGCGTTTTTTTGTTTTTACCTGCCACAGCGCGTGATCAGGCTTTGCTACGTCTAGCTCACCAAATTAACGAGGAAGAAAGCCTCTTTTACACTTCATCTTTTAATGAATCTTTGACAGATCATATAACGAGTGAATGGATGCACGATTGTTCATACGGAAGGTCATTGATCTGGCCAGAATTTGCGAAGTTGTTCCCCAAGACTCTATGTCCATGCAATTATCATAATGCCATGCTTTTATATCCCTCAACGAATGATTTCTTGCGAAATCTTTTTGAACCAAAAGGGCTTCCTTCAGGGCTCTGATAAATTTCAAGTCAAGCCCCATCATTCCCAGAGAGATTACGGTTCCTGAACCATCGATGGTGACCCTCCTGATCACATTTGAGTCTGATTCAAGAAACCGTTCCATCCTCAAGTCTTCATAAAGTGCAAACTGTAGGTTTGTCTCAAAGCCAAGCGGAGTATTCCCATAGGTCCAGCAACAGAATGCTGCTGGACTAGGAACAATGCCGTAATTCTTGATTCCCATTTCTATAGCTTTCATCTCCAAGATATTTGGGTTGGGAATGAAGTTAGTGAGATGCAATCCACCTTCCTCATCTAGATCCATTAGTCCTCCGCCATGACGCACATAACTGGAGTACTGGCTGACACCTGGGAATGCTTTGCCGACACTGATTTCTTGAAACATACTGAATCCTTTATCTTGCAGCTAATAACGAGCCACATTCGGGAATCATCATTACACTGCGGTTGTGATATCTTTGCTCTTGCCAGTCTGACCTAATGGTCAAACCGGTTTTCCGATGAACAATGACTTCTTATTCGTCTTATACGTGTTCATGGTTTTCCTCGATAATATTGGTGGTTGTAAATGTTAACGAGGGGGTTATGTAACTGATTTGAACCTTCAAACGCCCCATACTTTCAGCATCAGCTGAGCTACAAACACCATCATGAGTCACGCTGAGCTCTAACACATAAATTTCCTCGGGTGCTTCTTTATACCGAAGGCGAAGTAGATCGCCATTTGCGCGAATGTATTCTCCCACGGGTGATTCAAGAAGATTGATGATTTCAGTGTGAGTGAGATGGAGTGGACTCTTATTCATCTTATTTCCTTTGTCACAGGCTGTTTCGTTTTTAAAGCAAAGCTCACCCCGTGCACCGTGTGAGGATGCTTGAGGTGGCTTGTTCGGGTTGTTGGTGTTTGGCCCCGTTATAGATCATATACCCGAGAGGGTGGGGCGAAATAACAGTTACATGAAAGATTTCTAAAAAAAGTTTTCAACGCTGCGTATGTGTTGGGTGGAGATGGTGGGGGAAAGGCGAAGTTGTCTTTCCCTTTGCCATTTCTTGATGCCAGTCATAGCATCATAAACGCATAAAAATGAGGGTACAGCATGGCGATGAGATTGTCTCAAGGAGTATTTGTTCGTGATGTCTTTGCAACAAAGACATTGTTTTACGTCCGTAATATTTTGAGGTGGGAGCAATCCAAGGGGTACGGAATTCGGCTATTGCTCACGAAGGAGGGTTCTCCAACAAAGCTGTACATATTGAGTTTAACTCACAGTCCAAAGGATCCAAAATGGACAACACTTTGTGCAGCACTAGGGCTCGATCCCTTCGATATAAAACACCGCAAAGGTATTGTTGAAGCGCTATTACAGAAGGACTTGCTGACTGTTCTAAACGCAGATGACAAGAAAAAGGCTACGATTCTAAAGGCAGAGAGCGGGGACAATAATCCAGGACCATTTTTTGTTTCGCAGATGACCGAAGGTCAGAGGAAATTTTTGGGTGGCGTAGTGGATATTGCATTGATCACTGCTGATTCAGAACTTGCCCTCATCCCCACAATGGAAATCGGATCCACCGAATTCGACGATATCGAGGGTGAAGATGTTTGAGCAGATGCTTTATCCCGAAGAGCGCCCTTCGTTGAAGAAGATCGTTTCCGATTACAAAAGGTATCTACACATAAGATCTGAAGACCAAAAGGGACTCCTGAGGTCAGAGAGGCAACTTCAGTTACTGAAGGCAGCAGAATATTGGATGCGGCAATGGAGTGGAACAGCTGGATCAATGTTGTTGCACATTTATCTTGTGACATCGCTGAAGGAGAAGGATCACATCAAGTCTGCCAAGATTCAATCGTTAGTGAAGGCTCTGGGCTCAAAGGCTCCTTATTTTAATCTCCGTAATGTCCTTGGTCTACCCTGCCAGTATGATGAAATCACCCAGGAAGAGGAGCATAGACAGGTTCATGAGGCTTTCAACAAAGACCATGACTGGTGCTGTGATCAGATCTTAGAATGCTGCGAAGACGAGTTAAAACGGCAGATCAAGCTTGTCCGGGATGTTAGAGCACTAACCAAGGATTATGAAGTCAGAGAGCGCGAACGGGATGATGAGCCCTATTGCATGAGTGCGTTAGAAGTCCAAATAGAGCGTATGGAGCAGAAGCAGCTTGCTTGGGTGGAGGGGCTGCAACGTCGCAGCATTGTTGAACGTGCAATCTATCGTGGACGTCAGCAAGACCGTAAGTCACAAGATGCACTTCGCAGGGCTGTGGATAGTGAGGGTGCTAAGTAACAGGGTAATCCCAATGAAGCACAAACATGCTAGGAGCATTAAAAGGTTCCTCACCTCCAAAAAAGGAAAGAAGGGTTGAATGGCTGTTTGAAGCGTCTAAGGAAAGAAATAGCTGAAAGGCGTAGTAGAAATGCTAATAGAATTCTTGAGTTGAACTTCAAATAGAATTTGTATTAGAAGGGGCTTCTGAAATTTTGCAAAAAAGGGCAATTAGGGATTCTCTCTTGGAACGTTTCATTGAACTTCTACTTCGCCCCTGGCTTATTTCTTTTAGTCCGAGCTTCGCTCGGAAACAGCCAGTGCTCTGGAAGATGGGAGAGTATCTACCACACAGGAAGAAAATGAAGAATACAAGGAACCCTGGTATGATCAAGAATTCACCTGCATGATTAGAGAAGGGCTTGCCCTAAATCAAAAATGAGAAAGCAAGAATTCCGGAAGCATCAAGTTCAATGAATCACAAAGAACCTTGATACTCGTATCATTGAATGCACCCTGAAGATTGTTTTGTTCTTCCTGGATAATCTTCTAATAAAAACCTCCAAGGGTTATGAACCTCGGAGGTTTTCCTATGACCATGTCAAAGAACGACGAGTTAAACCTACTCGCTCAACTCTATCACACAGCTAACAAACGCAGCAAGAAAAACGTGGAGTTCATTGTATTCAAATACATGCTCCATTTATTTCAACAGCAAAGTTACCCTGTCACCGATCATGTACTGGCTCTGTTGATTTTCAGAATAGTAAAGCAAGAACTCAAATCATTTAAGGCTGGTCAAGGTGATTTCCTGACCGACCTGATGTTGATCCTTGATTACGAGCTAGAGCCGTTTCCTCGCTTGGAAGCAATCGCCATTCCTTACTCACAGATCTGATCCATCAATCCTCATAACCTACAGGGATATCCTGGGCTCATTCTTTTTACACGCGGTACGTTTGATGGGATCATTTTCAAACAAGGGTTTAGATAAAGCATCCTCAAGACTTCTTCTGCAAGGTCTAAACTTATACAAGCAACTTGGTAAATCAGGACTACAGTTACTTGCCTTGCAATATTCTCAGGATGCCTTGGGGGCATATTCTCTTCTTGGCGAACAAGGTTGCAGAGCCACTGCGCTGCACAATGGAGTGACAGCGAAAGCGTTTGAGACCATGAAAGCCAAGGGGACTCATAGGCTTGCGTGTACATACCTTGGAAGCCTGCGAACAGCGAAGCAAATCTGGCTTGGCTACCTGAATATTCTTCATGCATACTGGAAGAAGCATTTCTGGGGATACATTGATGGTGAGGATGTAATACAGTTGTCTTACCTTGCAGTACGCAAGGCGCTTGAGTGCTATGACCCCGAGAAGGGTTATAGTTTTGCTTCGTATCTACTGACCACTTGGTCTTCGTTCTTGCGTCATGAAATCAGAACGCATCAAGTAGTCAAGTGCCCACCTGAAGCAGGGAGCTGGGACCGTTTTCTCTTACAGCACCATGGGAACAAGAGTCTTGATTGGGGACGTAGTGATGCTCTCGAATCGATCACTGATTGGGACGATCTTGAGTACGCTTTGGAATCGTGCGAGGTCGCTAATGATTATTGACTCAGCCTCTTCGCACGTTGGCACACAAAGGCCTCAACGTGCCCGCATTTCCTTCGCTCGTACACGCACCCGAGGCGACTTGTGTCAAGCCCGCACGTCGCGGCTGTGGGCGAACGGCCCGGTTCCTCCCCGGGGGGTCGAGCCTCTCGCTGCGCCAGGGCGCGGATTTTCGCTGCTCTGAAAAGAAAATTTGCTCAAAATCAGTCTGATCGAAAGTCTTCCGTCCTTAGTGTCGTGTGCATCTTAGCAAATCGCGTGAAAGCAGATTTTGCACTCATTGAATCGCAATCGCTCATGGTCGACCACGTGTGACTACTGGGCCAACTCGACCAGGTAAAGACGCGCAAAGACGCTTAGTGATGCGTGGATCATTGAAAGACGCACACAAAAGATCTTTAGGCGATCAACCGAAAATCAAGATATTCCAAGCGAACGCGCGAAAGAAGCAACATGTTAAACGCTCTCTCATATCGCCAATATTGGCGAAATCAGGCTAACAATCCGCAAGTTATTGAAGTCTGCAAAGCCTTGTTCCATAAGGCTTCGCGGACACATGAATCTTTCTGCGGAGATGCGCACAATTGACTTGCTTTGTGTGCAAGTAAGTTCCACATTGGTGTCAACGGCAATAGACAAGCCAATGAAAGGCGAAGGAGCCAGACACAATGGAACTGCAAAAGATAAGGTTTGGAATCGAGATCGAGACGGTGGGAAGCACACGCGAATCCGTCGCAAAAGCAATACAGCGAGTTGTTGGCGGACAGGCAACCTACATCGGGTTTCCTGCATCATACGACCCTTGGCAAGTCGAAGACCCTCGCGGAAGAAAATGGCAAATCGTAAATGACGGCTCACTCACCAACCACCCCGCGCACCTGAGAGCAGAGGTTGTAAGCCCCATCCTCGAATATGCAGACCTTGATTCGTTGCAGGAGATTGTGAGAGCAATAAGAGGTTGCGGAGCCAAGGTGGACTCACAGTGCGGAATACACATCCACGTTGATGCGGCACCCTTCGATGGCAAGAACTTAGCCAACTTGGCGAAGATGATTTATAAGCAGGAACCTTTGATACTACACGCCTTAGCGATAAGCGAGAGAAGGCTTGAACGCTACACGAGACCTATTAGCGATGACTTCATAAGGCGCATCGAACGGGAGCGCCCACGTACGAAAGAGCATCTGAATCGCCTCTGGTATGGGCGCATGAATACAGCGCCAGAACACTACGACAGCACACGTTATCACGGAGTCAACTTGCACAACGTGTGGTACCGTGGGACAGTAGAGTTTCGCTGGTTTGAGAGCACTTTACATGCTGGAAAAATAAAGGCGTACGTACAGTTTTGCTTGGCCATCGCGAACCGCGCGATCAACAGCAGAGCGGCGGCAAGCACGAAGAGATCCTTTGATCCCAGTTGCGCGAAATATGACTTCAGAGTTTTTCTCCTGCGTCTTGGCCTCATCGGCGAGGAGTTCAAGACCGCAAGGTTGCACCTGATGAAGAATATGCCTGGGGACGCTGCGTTCAAGAAAGGAAGACCACAGATGACAATACAATCAATCATTCCAACCAACGGGGCCGAGAGTAATCTCGGCCTCTCTCTTTAGGGGACACACATGCAGATAGCAATACTTGAAAAGAATCCAGATGGGACAAGCCCACCAATAGTTGCAGCCACCGTCGTTGGTGATACCTACCAAGACCTTGTCGAAGCCATGAGGCGGCATTCGCCGTTCCTTGATGCTGGGACCACGGTAGAGTACATCGCAAAAGTGATGGGTAACATCGGAATGCAGCTTGAGCCTAAGGGCGATGCGGAGTCTGACTGCAAGGCCTTCGTGCGAAAGCTCACCTCACATGGGCTTGTGTGCTTCGTGATGGGTTGTGAGTCGCAGGTGCCGCCACAGCTATGGGAAGCGATTCTGTTGGTGAGGGATTGTGGTGAGACCAACATGTTCGATGTACCTCAGGTCTCAAGGCTTATGACAGAGAAAGGCTACACCCAAGAATCTGAATGGATCACTACCAATGCAGCGAAATACACAGCCATGATATTGGGTGCGGGACGCCCACTGGGAGGCAAAGCATGTGTGGGCAAGTAGGGATAATATTCGGGCACAGGCGACGTTCTACGGCCGTACTTGAGATGCTGACAGATAGTTTTGTCCATCTCCTACTCGCTTCTGAGGAACGTGGGCCACACGCCACTGGGATGGCGTGGCTTGGCAGTGATGGTTCCCACGGCCTTTACAAACGTCCAGGCAGGGCACAGGAAATCGTGTTCAGGGATTCGTTTGTGGAGAGGTTGCATGAGCTCGGCTGCCACCCCACAGTGCTAATGGGGCACACAAGGTGGCGTACCCGTGGAAGCGAGAAGAACAACGCAAACAACCATCCGCTGCGAGCTGGCAACATCATCGGCACTCACAACGGTACCATCTACAATGCAAGCCATCTGTTCAAGAAGCTCCGGCTGCCAAGGCATGCAGAGGTGGACAGCGAGATTCTGTTCCGCATGGCAAGCCGCAGCGAGGTTGATGGGGAGATCGATGTTGGAAAGTTCCTAGAACGCGTGGCCCTCTGTCGCGGGCAGATCAGCGCCGTTCTGGCCTCGATAGCGCAGCCTGGGACCATACTCGTCTTGAAGGGCAACAAGCCGCTCACATTGCGCCACAACGCCGAGCTTGGCTGCGTGGCCTACGCAACTGAGGCTCGATGGCTCGATAATGCTTTCGATGAAGACGCTGGGTGGGAAGACATCGCCGTGGATCCAATGACTTTGCTTGAGTTCAGTACTGCAGATGTGTGTATCCCAACCATGCACCCGCTCATGTTCAGGGCGCAGGAGCGCCGTTTATCTTTGACAAAGGAAGGTATTGAAAATGGTCCACAGTGAAAATCCAATGCTGCATGTGTTCGTCTACGGCACCTTGAAGAAAGGGTTCCGCAACCATGACCACCATTGCCAAGGTGTGCTCAGCGTGGAGCCAGCAGTGGTCGTGGGTAGGCTTTACGATCTTGGTGTCGGGTATCCAGCGATGCAGATTCCTGAGTCCGCGATCCTCGCACATGGTTCCATTGATCATGTGGCAGATGTGTGCGTCTTGGCAGAGCGCTCTGAGATTTATCATTCGCTAACGCCCATGGAAAACGGTGACTGGAGAGAAGTCCATGGCGAGGTGCTCTCGTTCGCATATCCATACCATCAGCTTGAAGCGATGGACCGTCTGGAGGGTTTTAGGCCTGGAAAACAAAGCCATTACCTTCGCGTGATGACTTATGCGCTGTGGGATGAGGCTCTACGAGCTGTGTGGGTTTACGTGATGCCAGAGATTGGGAGAGGGAAGCTAATTGCGGATGGCGTGTGGAGATAGTTTGAGGTCGGTGATGCAATGAGAATCGTTAAGGATCATCAAGGTAGCGAAGTAATGGCAGAGACTCCTCAAATGCCATGGCGGTATTGAACTAAGCATCGGATACCGTTGCTTGTTATTTTAATCCCAATTCCGTCTGGGTTGCTCTGCGGTGCAAATCCATTCCTGGCACATCGTCATAACGTTCAGAGAGTTTGGCTCTCAATCGGAACATCCGTTTTTCTGCGGTATCCACGACTTGGGCAAAATTTGTGACAGTAACTTTGCCAATAACCTTGCTATCATCTTTTGGGTGCTTAATGTCTAGTGACGATAGTCCGCCTTTTTCAACCTTCATTCCCAACAAAAAACCATGAATGAAGGGATTGCCCATAACAATTCCACTACCGTAAATATCCTCGATATAGTTCTGTAGTTGAGTTCGTTCATTTCTTGTAAGCTCAAACCCGCCTCTCTTCAGCTCCACAATTAAAACCTTGACCGTTTCCTCTAAACCGCTCTGGGGGTTGGTTGCTTGGATACCAGTAAAGGAGTAGGTTGAGTCACCCAGCACAACCAAATCGGGTCTGTTCTTTGGATTTGGGAAAAGAGAGTCTGGATTCGGAGTTTTGAAAATGTGCTTTGCAACGGTACTAAGCTGACGGTTGGATGCATACTCAGGTGAATCAAACTCAGGGCCAAAAAGCCAGCGCGAAGCGGTAACAAGTGGATGAAGAACCTTTAGCTCATCTACGTTCTTGTCTTCAGATAATTTCCGAATAGCTTCCAAGGCGGATATCCGACGATCAATTTCATCAAGCACGGTGAGTGCATCCTTTATAGTCCATTGGGAAAGAAGTCGATTTAGGCCTTCAAGGTCGCTTTCACTCATGCAGGAGAGCTTCTGAAGCAGATCTGCACCCGAACGAGATTTTGAAACTTGAATTATTGCCTCTACGGCCACATTCATGATATCGGCACGAATCGTCGGATGCTTCTGGGTAATAGCTTCTATGGCTTCATCAACTTCATACCTGACGAGGGCCGATAAAGTTGGCAACTCATTTTGGAATTCCTTGTGGACATCAGCCTTTATTGTTCCGATAGATTCGTTGGCAAGTTTAGTGAAAACTGACTCAGCATACTTTCGGATCTCATCATATACTGGCTCAAGTTCAGCCGCTGGTAAAAATCCAGTCCAGTCTTCATTGATGAACGCAGCAAGATCATTGGAGGCCACAACCATTGTATATCGTTTGGCTAGGGCTGTTCTACCATCAATGAGCGATTCATTGCCAACAATCCAAGATGGTTCTCCGACTAGACGTCCACTCTGCCAAAAAGCGACACCTTGGTACAGCGTCGACTTTGCTGCTTTTGATGAATCCAGGAAATACAGTTTCAGGTTCAGCCCACTTGATGTGGATATTTCTTTGTCATCAATAAGGCCTTGGTGCTCCTCAAGTTTTAGGCTCTGCCCATTAATGCTAATGCAAAATTGAGGATCGTGCATAAAGCGGATGGAAATGATGCCAAGCATTCTCTGCGCCTCGGGCAAGTTCCTTTGAACATAGACTTCAAGCCTTGTGCCATTTCCAAAATGACCCTTACGGTGCTTATGATCTTTGATTACAAAGGGAGAGTTTTCAGTATGAGTCGTGATGCTATATGAGTTCTCTTCCCCATTTGATCTGGTAATCACACGATATTCATTTGCAAAGCACAATAGGCCATGCCTGCCAACGCCATTCCTTCCGTATGCTTGTCTGTTGCCAGAACTGCCCGGAGGAAAGATCACCTTGGTTCCTTGGTGCTTCACTCGGTTATAGCCCAGCTTCATCCAACGTCTGTTAAAGTCTTCGTTTGTGAGTCCTATTCCATCATCCTCAACAACAAGAAGTTCTCCGGCTTTCTCTGGTATGGTCAGGGTAACGTTCATCGCACCAGCATCCCAAGCATTAGCGACGAGCTCTGTTAAAGCGATATCAGCAGAATGTGCGATTGCTCCTAGTGTCCGAAGGAGGTAGTCCTCTTCAAATAGACTTTCTTGAATAAACGTTTCGTTTTTGTTGGATTTTTTCACTGGATGAATGTCCTAATATCTTCGTAGAAACCTTCCGTAGAAGCAATCTACCTTGGTTAGCAAGACAAAATTTGTCATTAAGGCTGATTAAAGAAAACGATGGTACGATCCCTTGATGTTTATGAAAAATACGACAAACCATCATCACTTGGTTGATTTTTTACGCCATATGGACACAGATTTACTCATGAAGGCGCTCAGTTCTTTTGTTTCTATGCGGCGAGAATCTGATGTCGCGCTCATAACCTGACTCTAAAGGAGTCAGGTCCCCATGACAAGGTCGTGTCCAAAGCCAGCCAAGATCAAGCCCCGCAAGCCCAAAGCAAGTGCAGCTTCAGCAGCAAAGATTG
>Ga0302287_10000952_pt1 | contig 12456 bp, 8 predicted proteins | sample III_Fen_E2_4_FD_200452 | JGI IMG/M metagenome (GOLD analysis project Ga0302287, IMG submission 200452) | Peat permafrost microbial communities from Stordalen Mire near Abisko, Sweden - III_Fen_E2_4 | ecosystem: Environmental > Terrestrial > Soil > Wetlands > Permafrost | place: Sweden: Abisko...
AAGGCTGAAACACATTCAGGAAAATGGCAAAGAGGATGATCAGTACAATAAAATAGATTCTCCCTTGTCGATACGATAAAAACAACGGGAACGATCTGTTCAGGAAGTTTTTTATTCTTTTTTGCATAGCGGGTTAGTTCTATGTCTTCGCAAACTTTCAGACGGATTTTACATTCGGTTAATTTCTGATGCAAACATAATTGTTTACATAATTCCATCCAAATTTTCAGTAAATTTATTTTGGACATCCGGTGTTTTTAATTCTCTGTTTTTCAACGCCTTGAAAGTGTAATTAAATTAATTTTTGGACATCACTCTTTTTTGTATACTATATTGTATAAATATGTACTGTATTGGGCATAAAACAACACGCAATCATCAAAGAGTATGATGATTGCGTGTTGTATTTTGTTGAAATTGACTGTTACTGTCTGAACCACGATTATATAAGATTAACGTGAATTCGATATAAGCAAATGCCTATAAATCAATAGAGATTAATATCAGAATCCTGAAAGGATTCAATTTTAATAGCCACGGGTGTAAACCCGTGGATAAGTATAAGGTAATTAGAACCCCGAATGGGGTTCAATATATAAATATGTGTTATTGAACCCCATTCGGGGTTCTCAGTCATATTCTCTTTTATCCACCGGTTTCACCGATGGCTATTCACATTCAAGTCCTTCGGACTTAAAAGATAAAGTCGTTGAGATATGATGAGCTTATATCGAACTCACGTCAGATGAAATGATTTATCAGATTTCAGAGTGTTCAGTTTTTATCTGATTCATCAGCTAAATCCTAGTTCAGACAATTGCACCGCTGACACACGATGCAATCGTGCGGCAGCAGGGGTAAATTATATTGTTTCCGATGTTTGGCATAGCGTCCCGCTATGTCAAAGCTAAAGGGAAAGCTCTTGCTTTCCATATTCTATTTTTGATATGCAAGGCAAGAGCCTTGCTTCTAACCTGACGTAGTCTGGAGACTACGCTAAACATTATACGCTACGCTTAACAGGGTCAATCTGGTTCTAAAATAGCTAATTTCTTATAATTTTCTTTTCTATAGTACCTTCACTATTTATTAGTTTGACAATATACAAACCTTTTGGAAATGTACTGATTGATATATAGTCATTACCCATTATTTGTTTTGAAAGCAATACACTACCGTCTAAATTTGTCAGAGTTAGCATTCCCGATTCTGTTAATCCATTAATATAGAAACCATCTATTGCCGGATTTGGATAAAGACTTATTGAATTACTGGTTTGTGTATTCACATTAGTTTGTATCATTTCCTGAATGTTCAGAAAATCTTGCCACTGATTTGCTGACTGATAAGCAGTCTTTGATCCGTATGGAACATATAAAATGCATGCATCAGTATTTACTTTTAGAAACACATAGTAAGGTGAATTATAAAGGTCAGTTGAGGAGGGAGTTAAGTCTAACGGAACAGCTTGGTATACAAAAATAGAAGTCAAGCCTTTACAGTTCTCAAAAGCCTCTCGCCCTATTGATTTCACAGAAGCGGGAATTGATATATTTGTTATACCGGAACAATTATAAAATGCGAATGGCTTTATGCATTGAACGGAATTAGGAATTGTGAAACTGGTCAAACCAATACAACCTGAAAAAACAAAGTCACTTAATATAGTTACTGTATTAGGTATTTGAAGGCTTTTCAAGTTTGAACAATTAGCAAATACAGATTTCCCAATAATGTTTACTGAGACTGGAATATTAATATTTGTAAGGCTAGTACAATCTCTAAATGTTTCATCTTCAATGTGATTGATATTATTAGAAAGAGTGATGTCAGTAAGTGAAGAACATTGATTGAAACAACTAGATCCTATTGAAGTCACTGAATCGGGTATTTTTATACTTTTTAAGCTATTGCAATTGGCAAAGGTATTACCACCTATCGAAGTCACTGAGTTGGGAATTATAATATTAGTTAAGCTGGTACAATATAAAAACATATTACTGCTTAAAACTTTAATATTATCTGAAAGCGTAATAGTGGTTAGGGCACGACAATCAAAAAAAGCATGTTCACCAATTGAAGTTACAGAATTAGGTATTATAATATTAGTTAATTTTCTGCAACTCGAAAATGCCTGTTCACCAATTGAAGTAACAGTATTAGGAATAATAATACTTGTAAAACTACAACCCGAAAAAGTTTCAGAACCAATAGAAGTTATACCATTGGGGATATTGATATTGGCTAAGGCTGTACAACCATCGAAAGCCGCAACTCCAATTGCATTGACATGACTTGGGATAGTTAGACTCGTAAAACTGGAACAACTCTTAAATGCGAAAGAACCTATTGAAGACAATGATTCTGGAAGTAATATATTTTGTAAATTATAACAACCTTCGAAGGCATTATCTCCAATTGCAGTCACTTTATCCGGTATATTTATTAATACCAAGTTTGTACAATAAGGAAAAACCCTACCTATATAGGTAATGGAATTTGAAAGAGTCACACTTTTAAGTCCAGTGCAATTGGAAAATGAATTAGTGCCTAGAGAAATAACTGAATTTGGAATAATTATGTTTGTCAACTTACTACAACTCTCAAAACACGAATTTCCTATAGAAATAACGGAGTTGGATAACGTAACATTTGTCAAACCACTACAATAGGAAAATATGTTATTCCCCATAATACTTACAGAGTTTGGAATATCTATGCTTGTTAGTTTGATACACCCATAAAACGTATTATCTTTAATTTCATTCATTGAATTGCTTAGAGTGGTGCCTATCAGACTATTACAACTAGCGAAAGCACTACTTCCAATCTTTGTTACTGAATTAGGAATAATAACATTGGTCAATCCTGAGCATGAATAAAAACACGATGTTCCAATCGTTGTCAGAGAAGTTCCAAAATTTATCGATGTCAAACTAATGCAAGCCGAAAAAGCACTGTTGCCAATTGAAATAACCGAATTTGGGATTGTTACTGCATTAAGGCTGCTGCAATCTGAAAAACAGGAATTTCCTATAGCAGTAAGTTCAGTAGAAATTGATACTGTTTTAAGCTTGGTGCATGTATTGAATGTATTATCTTGAAGGATAGTTACAGAATTGGGTATTGAGATATCAGTTATAGCTACGCAATTGCTAAAAGCTCCATCTCCGATTGAATTTAAAGAATTCGGAAGATTAATTGTTGCCAGATTTGTACAGTTTTTAAACACTTCCTTCTCAATAGAAGATATTGATGATCCAAGCGCTACCTTGGTTATGCTTGTACAATATCCAAACGAACCTTCTTTTAAGGCAATGACATTATTCGGAATATTTAATTCTGATAATCCTGAACAGGCATAAAATGACATTTTAGCAATAGAAGTTAAAGTGTTTGGAAAAATGATACTTTTAATTGTATTGTTGTAATTAAATGAATTCTGAGGTATTTCATTTGAGGGATAATCAACAGAAGTATTGGAAACAGTTCCGTCGCTTCCAGAATAAGCTTGGATAGTTGTGGCACTTATGTCTAAAACCGCAAGATGGATTATTTCATCACGCATACACTTTATGTCGCGTGCATCTAAGTTTCCTGTAACAATTAAATTCGTAATAGTTCGCTTCTCTATATTAGTAAGCTCATAGGTCAATGTACCTGCAGTTGTGACTTCTATAGTTTTAATCACTTGTGATTCTCCTGTTATATAGAAAATCAATGATATACTGAGTAAAATTATTTTTTTCAAAATTAGTTAGTTTTAGTATTTGTATCAATCTCCAACTCCGCTCGCGCCGATTTGTAATCGGTGTGCTGCTCGTTAGAGCAAAAAGGAAGAATAGATTGTTTTTTCAAAACAAGACACAAGTTACAAACTTGTGCCAGCGTGCGTATTATCATTCTGCCATTTTCTCATTATCAATTTAGATAGTTCGTAATCTAATGACTTTAGATCTTTATCTTCGTTTATATTTTCAAGACATTCTATTATTCCTAATGTGCCTTTTAAATATATGAATCTAACTTTAATTGGACTCAAAATTAGTTTCTCATACCTTTTAATTACTCTTACGGCAAAACTTTTATTTAGTCGTATAAATTTATCTTTAAAATCCAAATGTATATAGTCAGAGCTAGAATCATTTTCGTAATTAATATTCAATATTTTGTATTCTATTAATTTTGAACGCAATCTTTCAAATGTTCTTTCTCTTATAAACCTGAGCCTATCAAGTTTATATTCTATTATTGACACTTTGACTTCACAAATATCTAAGAACTTTGCTAAACATAATCGATGTTGTCCTGCAATTGTAAAATAGTGATCTCCATATTTTAAAACACACTTTTCGCCAGTAGTGTTATGAATATGATCAACTATTTCTTCTTTACTCTTCAAGGTATCAATAACCCAATCAAGTCTTTTCAAATAATGAAGCATATACTTCCAATCGATTTCACAATCAATTTTATGATTATATGAATAAGCGTACTCCAATCCACAAATTTTTTGTGGGTTTATCAGGTCAACATAATAACTTGATTCAACAAAGAATGATTTATTTATTAAGTGAGCTGGATGAAAAACCTTATTCTCATGCCAATTTTGTTTTTTGTAATTGGGATAAATTGATTCCAACCATTGTTCTCTCTCTTCAGGTGTGTACATATAAGCTATATATTGTTTTCTTCCTCCGCTAGCGAAGGTCTGTGACCTGTGCTTTTTTTGTTTTGATTGGCATGGTTCACAGAACCGCGCCAGCATGCGAGGGTAGCCGATGTTAGCGGCATTGTTCTGATTGATAAAATAGTTTTCATTTTTTTTTAAGTATCTAAATTATCCCAATCATCACCAATAACCCATCGTAAAGCTGAAAGCTTGCCATTAATCATACCCCAATTGAAGTCATCAAATGACAAATTCTCTTTTCCATAAATATCTTCAACTTTTTTAGCTGATTCAAGGGCTCCTTCCCAAATATCTTTGACTATGTTTCCTTGTGAAGTTTTGATATCAAATTCGTTCCTGTCAATTAGTTTAATTTTCCCTGTCTTAATTAAATTTTCTCGATATTTATGTCTATTGTACCAAATTTTTTGTTCTAGTTCTTTTTCAATTTCTAGAATTTCAGAAAAACTGCGGAATTCAAAGTCCCAATCATTTTCATATTCAATTTCATCAACTAAGTCTGGGTTTATTGAATTCAATGCTTCTGGAAGATTTATAAAGTATTGTGATTTTGATGTGTCAAAAATGTCTGCTAAATCCTCATGCGGTAATTTTTGATTACCATTTTTTAAGCTAAAATCATTTACGTTGTGGGTAATGAACATTAAATTGAACTCTTGAGCTGTATTCTGAATCTTATAATAATTATAAGACTCAATTATTATAGCATCTCCAATACTATTTTTTGATAGATGAAAAGGAGCTTTTTTATCAATAGCTCTTTGAGTAGCACTTAATTTAATTTCATCAGAAACATCGATAATCTCAGCATTCTTCATAATTTCTGCAATTCGGATAATCGATTGAAAAGCATTTTCTCCGAAAGTTGGGATTTTTTTATCTATATCATTTAACTGAGTCAATATGTGCTGTTTGGAGTCTTGGTCGGCATGTTCGGCAACCATTTCTTTTACCTTTTTAAAGTGACTTGATAAGCTTTTTCCAGCATCAGCAACTATTCTTTCTTTATTTCTATCAAATTCAGAAATTATTATTTCAGGAAGAATAATTATTGCTTCATTCCTGTCAATAAACTCAGAAAGTAAATTCAATATTTCTTCTCCTTTTGAAGTCTTGGCGATGTCAAGCCAAACACATGTATCAATCAGTAACTTTACCATAGAATCTTTAGTTAATCTTTAATCGCCCAATTTTAGGACGGGTCAACATTGCCGCTAACACCAATATGTGCGAACTTATATGCACTTATTCCTCATTTTAGCTTTGTATGCGAACAAGTAGTGCGCATATCTCCACTTTATCATCCATTAATGCCACCTTATTATTTTTTCGCCCTCCAAAATTACAAACTCTATTTAACACCACCAATAAAAATTATGTTTATTTTGAAATTTGAATTGAAAATAATTATTCATCTTAGATTTTAGTACGTTTAGAAGCTATCGGGGCGTATGGTGCTGTTGCGGTGGTAGATCGATGGGTGGCAGGCATATAGCTGTTGCTACAGTATGCAAGGATAGGATGAGCTAGTGTAAGGATGCTATAAGATAGTGCTATTTCAGCGCTACAGAGTGTAATTTTAAAACGGTTTAGTGCTTTTTCAAGCCTACATAGTGACTTGAAGAAACGTCAATGTTCGTCAGTCACAAAGTTAAGCTTTTCCTTTTCTTTGTGTCTAACTTGTGCACTTTTATAATGTTTCGTACTTTTGTGCCATTAAAATCTCTTTATAAAATATTGATTATATCGAAGACAGAAAGTGAATCACTTTTGTCTGTTCGATTAGTTCGGTTTTTCTTCCTGAAAAATACGAACGTTTAATCCTATTTTAAAATTTTATAAAGACGAAAATGAAACAAAAAATAAAAATCGCTATAATTGGCGGTACCGGCAAATCGGGAAAATACCTTGTAAACCAACTAATAAATCAAGGATTTCAACTCAAAATTCTTCTTAGAAATCCCAATAATTTCCAACTCAAAAGTTCTCTTATCGAAGTCATTAAAGGTGAAGTGACTAATTATAACTCTATACATTCTCTGATTGAGGATTGTCAAGCTGTTATTAGCACTTTAGGCTTAGGTATACCTGCAAGCGAACCTACAATTTTCAGTCAGTCAACGACCAATGTAATTAAAGCAATGAATGAATGCAATGTGCATCGTTATATCGTAACTACAGGGTTAAATGTTGACACACCTTTCGATAAGAAATCTTCCAAAACTTCATTTGGTACTGATTGGATGAAAAAAACATTTCCAATTTCTACTACAGACAAACAGTTAGAATATGATATTCTTGTTAATAGCAACATTGATTGGACTTTGGTCAGACTGCCTTTAATTGAACAAACAGATGAGCGAAATAAAGTTAGTGTTGACTTAGAAGATTGTCCTGGAGATAAAATCAGTGCAACTGATCTAGCACTTTTTCTCATAGAACAACTTTCTTCTAAAGCGTTTATCAAGAAGTCACCTTTTTTGTCAAACATTTAAAACAGCTAACAGTGAGTCTGAAAACGGCTCACTGTTTTTATTTATTCCGTCCTTTTGTGCTCGTTTTACAATCAGTTCTCTTAAGAATTGTGTGCTGGCAAATTCTATAAAATAATGTCGTCTTTTCTTTTTCTACTATTACCCATAACACCTATATCTGCAAACTTACTATTCGCACATATCTTTATTTGGCAGGATATGCGAAATAGAGTTGCGCATAGTTCTACTTTATATGTACTTGCTTTAGCCTAACTCATTTTTTAGCACTCCAAAAATACAGATTATAATTAACTTACTCAATAATAATTATGTTTATTTTGAAATTTGAATTGAAAATGCATATTTGTCTTAGATTTTGGTAGGTTTAGTAGCTATAAGGATATATAGTGCTGTTGCGGTGGTGGATGGATGTGTGGTGCAGGCATATAGCTGTTGCTACAGCAGGCAAGGATAGGATGTGCCGGAGTAAGGATACTATCCTGTAGCGCATTTTCAGCGCTACAGGGTATAGTATGGTAAAAGGAAGTGAATAGTTTCGCAGAAATGATTGACCGGATTAATCCTTCACGCAACGGACGGAGAAACCAACGGCGGCATTGCCATAGAGGCTACCCATATTGCTGTAAAGGTTGGACACATAACGGAACCATGCGTTAGAAGGAGTGCTCTCCGTTGTGCTCCACCAGTAGCCGTTTTTTCCAATACTGTAGAATACTCCATCATTGTTGCGGTAGCCTCCCGGACGAGCTGTAAAGCCGGTTTCGTTGGTTGTGCTCAGGTTGGCGCTAAACCAGTGTGTTATGCCGGTTTCTTTTATTTTATCGCCGGATACGTCTTCGCCACCCAAATAATCGGTGAGGATTGTCCAGTCATCATCAGTTGGTACGTGCCATCCCGTTGGTGCTATGTTGCGTGCATCGGTTGCTGCATACCAGTTATACAATCTACCAAAAGCGTTGATGGTATCGGCGCTGGCGGTATTGTTGTAATTGCAATATGCACCGGTAGTTAAACCAACCCATGCTGTTTTACTGCTTACTACCGGTATAGCACTGCCGTCGCGATACTTGGTGGTGCGGAGGTTTTCTGCCATCCAGGTTTGATTCCCGATTTTTACGGTTTTGTACTCGTTTCCATCCTGATCTGTCATGGTGCCATAGGTTACATTGGGATTAAACCCGCCTACCTCATTGTAATCGTTTGGATTGTCAGGACTGTTGTCGTCCTTTTTGCAATTGCTGGTAAATACTAAAAACAAACCCATTATTAGCAACGGGTAAATCTTAAAGTTTGATCTTTGTGACATTTTTCCAAGAATTTAATGGTTAATACATATATTGTTTAGCTGTCTTTGTTATTGTTTCATTCTGTTGCAGGGATTTTTCAAATGAACAGCAACAATTTATACAGGCACTAAGCAGATTCAGGTTTCAGGATATAAAAGCAAGTTTTTGCTTAACTCGCTTTTATCACTCCAAAAGTATAAACTATAATTAACTTGCACAACTTTAATTAGGTTTATTTTGAATTTTGTATCAAGAAAGCCTATTTAGCTCCTATTTTAGTGCTTGTAGAAGCTATAGGGCTATATAGTTCTGTTTTTGTAGCAGATAGATGTTTCGTGCAGGCATATAGCTGTTGCTACAATCTACAAGGATAGGATGAGCTAGTGTAAGGATGCTATAAGATAGTGCTATTTCAGCGCTACATAGTGTAATTTTAAAACAACTTTGTACTTTTTCAGCGCTACATAGTACTTTTTCATCGCTACATAGTGGCTGGACGAAATGAAATAGTGGCTGGACAAACCGTCAAGCTAGCTGGAAGAAACGTCAAGGTGGCTTGAAGAAACGTCAAGGTAGCTGGAAGAACCTTCAAGGTGGCTGGAAGAAACGTCAAGGTAGCTGGACAAACCGTCAAGGTAGCTTGAAGAAACGTCAAGGTGAGTTGTAGAAATGAAAAACCACTAAGTAGCACTGTTGAACTACTATCAATGCGTTGATTAGTAGTATTATACGTTGATATCCTGCTATGATAGACTTTTTTTTCACAAACTGTTATTATTTACGGCCTACTGTAACATAACTTTATGCAATAAGTAAATGATAAGCATAATTGGCTTGTAGTGCATTTAATTGATAGATGCTGTTTTATAGCAGAGCTTATAGATTTTATCCTACTTGACAGGGATTGACCCCTTGTACGGTGAGCCGAACTAACGGTCAGCATTCCCTAAAGCGTAAAAATACCCCTGTTTTAGACCCTGTGAATTTTACAACTAATTTCAAAAGTTATGTAACATTTTCCCTGTGCTGTGTTCTTACATTTGCGGTGTTATAAAAACTCATTTATAACTCCGTAAATAACAAACAAGAATGAGAACACTTAAGCTTATTTCCCTGATTTCTCTTTTTATGTTGGGAATGTTTATACAACCCTCCACAGTCGATGCCCGTATAAAAGTAGGTATTACTATACGGGTACGAACCGCCCCTCCCGCCTTACCTTATTACGATCAACCTTATTGTCCTGCCGATGGATATCTTTGGATTCCGGGTTATTGGGCTTATAGCAATGACTATTATGATTATTATTGGGTACCGGGTGTATGGGTAAGGCCTCCACACGATGGTTATTTATGGACTCCGAGTTATTGGGGATTCTATAATGGGTTCTATGGTTTCCACAATGGTTATTGGGGACGAAGTGTAGGTTACTACGGAGGCGTAGACTATGGATATGGATACGGAGGTTCCGGTTATTATGGAGGTAGATGGAGTGGAAATCACTTTCAGTATAATACCGCTGTGGTAAATGTAAACAGAAATGTGGTACGCAACGTGTATACCGATCGAACTCACAGAAGTAATAATACAACAAGCAATCGTCCAAGTTACAATGGCCCCGGAGGCGTAAGAACTATGCCTAATGCTCGTGAAAAAACAGTTATGCGTGAAACTCATGCACGACCTACTGCAGAACAAACAAATCATCAACAAACTGCAAGTAAAGACCGCAGTCAATTCAAGTATGTAAATAAAGGACAACCTGCCACTACTTCGGTAAATAAAGTAGGAGGAAATCGTTTTAATTCTAACGGACAACAAGCTGCCGGGCAACGTCAGCAAGCACAACAACCAACCAGACAGCAAAATCAACAACAGGTTCGTCCGCAACAAAACAATCAACAACAGCAACAACAAGCGCGTCAGCAACAACAAAACAATCAACAACAAAAACAGCAAGTACGTCAACAGCAACAGAATAATCAACAACAGCAACAACAAGCGCGTCAGCAACAACAAAACAATCAACAACAAAAACAGCAAGTACGTCAACAGCAACAGAATAATCAACAACAGCAACAACAAGCGCGTCAACAACAACAAAATAATCAACAACAAAAACAACAGGCACGTCAGCAACAACAGAACAACCAACAACAGCAACAACAGGCGCGTCAACAACAACAAAATAACCAACAACAGAAACAACAAGTACGTCAACAGCAACAACAAAACAATCAACAACAGCAACAACAGGCGCGTCAACAACAACAAAACAATCAACAACAGCAACAGCAGGCACGTCAGCAACAACAGAATAACCAACAACAGCAGCAACAAGCGCGTCAACAACAACAAAATAATCAACAGCAACAACAAGTACGTCAGCAACAACAACAAAATAACCAACAACAGCAACAACAAAACAATCAACAGCAAAGACAGCAACAGGCTCCTCAGCAACAAAACAAACAGGAGAATAAAGACCACGAACGATAAGGTTCAGTGTATTTAGGATCCGCTGAAGAAGATGTTCAAAAGAACAACTTATCAGACTCTTGTTCGACGTAGTCCCGTTCTCCCACACTTTATCTGAACCATGATTATATCAGATAAAAGGATGTATCAGAAACTCGGACTGATAATTTGTCTATCGGATTACAATTAGCTACGCTGACCATTGGTTCCTAAGAATAGAAAGAGTTGAAATTGCAAATCGCACCGACCAGCACGCACTCTTGTGCAAACGAGTAATAGTTATATATCCGCGAGGACTGGGTTTATAGTATGACATACAACTAACATTTATGCAAGCGTAGTTTTGTTCAATTTATGTAAATAAATATTTGAAAAAACCAGAATGACTAAAAAAATCAATGGAAATATCATATATCCGATGGAATCACCACTTGAATAATGCGCTGTTGATGCAGAAATAAATGTTATTCCAAAGCCTGCATAAGCCCATTCTTTAATTCGAATTGGAATTTTAGGAATAATTAATACCAGTGCTCCAATTGTTTTTGCAAAAGCAAGTTCAATCCTAAAATAGTCTGGGAAACCAAGATGCATAAAGTCTTTTACCAGTTGAGGATTAAACAAATACTGAGCTGCGTTAAACAACATCATCACACTAAAGAACCCGGTTACTGACCAATAAATAATTTTATCCTTTTTCATATTTTTTTGTTTTTAATTATTCAATTATAATACTTTCAATTCCCTTTTTAATTGCGGTTTCTTCACCAACAAATCTTATACCCTCTGCACGAAACGCAGTAATATCAGTCATTCCCATCCAACTCAAAACAGCTTTCATAAGAGGTACTACAAAATCAAACGACTGTAATTGTCCTTCCGAATAAATACCTGATGAGGAAATTGACAAATACACTTTTTTATTTTTTAGTTTTCCTTCTATTTTGGTTTCATTACCAACAATTACACCCTCAAATGTAACGCCTCGCCTCACAATATGATCAAGATAGGTTTTCAAAGTAGAAGTAATTGTAAAATTATACATTGGTGCATCAATCACTATGATATCTGCTTCTTGTAATTCGGCAATCGCTTCATCAGAATATTTGATTACTTCTAATTGTTCTTTTGAAAGTTTATCTGTTGGTGTAAAAAACGCATTGATTAGATTTTCATCTAAATGTGGAAAAACATTTTTTGCTAAATCCCTTTCTTTTAAAATGCTGTTAGGATATTTTTCCATTATTCTTTCGACTACAGCGTTTCCCAATCTTCTGCTAACAGATTTCTCTGCGAGAGGACTTGAAATAATTCGCAATACTTTTTTCATATACTTTTTTGTTTTACTATTATTTATGATGCAAAATTACTTCTAAGTAAGTATATAATAGTAATGGGTTTCCTTTTGGAAACTGATTTCATTTTGGAAACTAATAGAAATGTTTGTACTTTTATTGCGTAATTTTAAATTTAAATTCAGTATTGTCCGGTAAAAAACAGTAGA
>Ga0302287_10000957_pt1 | contig 12423 bp, 14 predicted proteins | sample III_Fen_E2_4_FD_200452 | JGI IMG/M metagenome (GOLD analysis project Ga0302287, IMG submission 200452) | Peat permafrost microbial communities from Stordalen Mire near Abisko, Sweden - III_Fen_E2_4 | ecosystem: Environmental > Terrestrial > Soil > Wetlands > Permafrost | place: Sweden: Abisko...
CAGTATTCTCGATGCGGCAGATTAATGCGCTGACTACGGCGCCCCATGGTGAAACGAATGAACAGCACCATAATCAAAGGCACGCCAATCGAAAAACTCATGATGAATTTCATGAAAATTGCGCGGGGCATAAATCCATTAGCAACACCATTTGCGACAAAGTGCGAGGCAACACGTGCCGGGAGAGCATGGCTTGTCATGCCAATAAAAATAGCAGAGCACACAAGCAGAATAAGAAAAAGCACCAATGAGCGATCGGTGGGATCCCTACTCTGCAAAGGATCTCCATCGGAATTGCGCTTGTGTGGCTGAATCAATTGCGGCATAAATCTTTCACACAGGATTTTCGATTTCAACAAAAACAGCGTCGAGACCAAGGTCTTTTGTGATGCGATCTGCGAGCAAGCGTGGGCCAAAGGTTTCTGTTGCGTGGTGTCCGTAGGCGAGCAAATGTATCCCTTCTTCGCGGGCTTGAATGGGGCTACTTTCTTTAAGTTCACCGGTCAGGAACGCATGCATCCCTAGGCGTACCACCTCATCGAGACCGCTTGCTCCCCCACCCGAACAAATCGCAATCGTTTCAATTTGTGCGGGTCCATGCATCAGCGCGAGTCTTGATTCTGAACCCTCAAAGAGCGTATTCACCTTTGCATGCAATTCATTTGGGCTTAACACTTGCTCGAATCGGCACAACAAGCCAACGTCTGCGGAGCCTTCTCGCATAAAGCCTCCGAAGGGTTCAACCCCTAGAGCACGAGCGATGCCGATGTTGTTCCCTACCTCTGGGTGACCATCCAAGGGCAAGTGAAATCCCCATAGCGAAATGTTGTGGGCAAAGAGTTTGCGCAGCTTTTTTCCGAAGGTTCCTACCGGCAATTTGGATTGGTTATTCCAAAATCCGTGGGCATGATGAACCACAATTGCATCTGCATTTTGCACGATTGCTGCATCGATTAAATCCATGCTATAAGACACCCCTGTAACGACCTTGTGAATCGTTGGTGTTCCTTCTACCAGTAGGCCGTTTGGGCAATAGTCTTTATAGAGTTCAGGCTTGAGTAGAGTGCGAAGCCAATGATCAAACGCATGACTTGCAATTGCAGTTCCACTCATAAAGAATCCTTGAATAAGGGAAGGTCGTGAATCAACGTTGAGGTGCCATCATTCAAATGCAAAACGCGCCGATCATCACCAATTTGCAGCAAAAGAAATTCTGGAGAAAGTATTTGCAGATAGCGGTTCACCTGCACTTCGAGGAGTTTCCAATCGCACTCCCCTACCCGCTTACATTCCGCAAGCAACCAAGGCTTAGCGACGCCCCTGCCCTGTCGAAACGCATGCACCAGTAAGTCTACGCGACCCTGAGCACCCTTGCGAACCTTGGCTAATGCAAACTCCGTTTCCATCAAATGTAAAGGAACTTTTTTCTCGTTGCGCAACCATTCCACTAACTGCTGGCGAACGTCTTCTTCGGGCGTTGCGGCAACGTCTTTCTTGCGCACTGGGTCATGTTGGATTGGCATGAAAAGAAGATAGTAAGAGAAGAGCGTGAATACGGGTTATAACAACGTTACCATCTATGAGCTACTTCGCTTTATCGAGAATTTTCACAACCGAATTCACCAATTTTACTTGATCATCGGTTACACCTATTTTTTCCTTCGCTACATCTTTAGCTTGATCGATGACCCACTTTTTCACCAACTCTTTTGATCCTGTCTTGAGGCCTTGCTTGGCTCCGTTCTTCAAGACTCCCGACACGAGCCCACTCATCATATTGTTGCGAGCCTCAGAAGGAATATTCAAACCCGTAAAAGAACCCGCAAGATCCATAACCATTGGAAATACGGAGTCAAAGAAGCCTCCAGAATTATCTTGCATTTCTGCGCTATTGCTCGCATAGGTCTGTTCGAGCCGTTTCAAATAGGAAGCATCTGCAGGGAAAAATTTGATTGCGAAACCAGCAGTTGTTGCATCGCTGACATACAAGCCCGTTTGTGTAGAATCCTCATCGACATCCTTGAACTCACCGTAGAAAATAAAGATGCCATGGGACATTCCATCCTTGGGTCCAACGGGCAAATATTCGAAGGATCCCTTGTACACAAGACCCACGCCATTGTCGTACGTTCCTTCAGAGAATGTGGCTTGATCGAAGTCGTAAATGGTATTGTGGATCTTGGTGAATGAGCCTGTAAACCTTGGTACCGCAGAGCCCATGGTCGCTTTTCGAAACATTGTTCCTTTGACAAGAAAACCATCTGCGTCAAAAACCTGTTCGAATTTTTTCCCCGGCAAATTTGGATGCGTCAGCACATAGGATTCATTAGGAATCGTTTGAGCATTTTTCCAATTCCCTGTTAGGCTATAATCGAATTGAGTGCTCGTTGCGGTACCATATCCATAGAAGCAACTTCCTTGGGTGCATTCAAAACCGTCGGTCATTTTCAACGCGGAACAAGACATCGCCAAGGCCAACACAACATTCAGGATTTGGCGGGGCGAGAGGCTCATTCTGGGCACTCATCGGTTTGTGCGCGAACGCCATTGATATAGCAGCGACGAAACTCCGCGAACTCTTCTCCATTGGCCGTGACCATGCGCGATGGTCCATATTGCGGCTCCATTGCTTTTGCTTGGGTTGGTGTTAGTTTCATGTAGGAGTAACTGAATCCTTGTGGATAAATATCCTTGTAATGCTTGATGCTTTGTAACTGAGTGCCAACATAAAAGGTCTCGGTCCTACGTCCTTCTGCACCCTCTTTTTCAAACGTAGTGTTGGAGACCCAAAGTTTCGATTTATCCTGATACAAGTTCTCGCCCAAAGTAAATACAGCAGAAAGGCTATTTGAATCGATGGGATTGATCACCAGAATTTTGGAGAGCAAAGGAGTATTGTTGATTTGATCTGCAGAGGCCTGCGTATTTAGATCGCTAGATTGCACATTCTGCTGCGTCACGCTTGTGAAATATTTGAACAAGTCTTTGATAAACTTTCCTTGGTAGAACAACGCAACAACTCGTATTTTCACATGCTTGCGAACAGTTGTTTTTGATTTGATGTTGTTGGATTCGCTCTCTTGTTTGGACTCCTGATCATATTCACCCAAGATCTCAACATTTCCGTCCAAAACCCGATCCTTGCACGTACCCCTAAGCAATGTCACCACGTCATTTGAATACGTGGGTTTCGGAGCCATAGCTTCATCTGGATTCACTCCCTGTTGGCGCCAATATTTTTTGAGTGCTTTGTCGAGTTTTTTTTCTTCAGCTTCAAGGCTACTGTCTTTCACAAGCTTACTCAGCTCCACAGGAACATACAGGTCTTTCTTCGAAATCTCACAATCAATTTTTGCTGGTGTTGCTGGTTGAGTAAAGAAATTTGGATCGCTAAAATTTGGTTCGAGTTTTTGGTAGATCCTATAAAGCGAATCCTGAGATGGGTCTGTGAACATGGGAAATTCACTTGTCATCGAGGGGTAACTTCGCTTCATTGTTTCAGCGACTGTCATGCAAGAATTCAACGACACTGATATAAGCCCGATACATGCAGCGCATACGATCTTTTTCAGATTCATGGGTACCCTGATATTACGAATGGATCTCGACTCTTATTTAGTCAAAATAAAACTAATAATCCCAAGACAAATCCCTTGGGCTTTGTATGGAAAATAACCAGTCCGTTGGTATGTTGAAGCGACTTTTGCAACCCTGATCATCTCTTGCTTTTATCAATTTTCCTTTTTCCTTCCAACCTAGAGCGGATTCCGCTTCCCCCTCTTGGCGCAAATAGCTATATCTATCCATAATGGTAATCGAGATTTTACTGTCCCCATTCAAATTCATCATTCGCCTTGTCCAAGAAGGGATCATGGCGGTGGGTGAGATTTTTTGGTTGCTGTTTCAAATCGTTCGGCGTGTGCCCTTAGTGCGCAAGAATCCAGAGCTAACGATTCGACAAATGGTTGCAATCGGTGTTTCCTCCATTCCCTTGCTCTTTGTGACCTCGCTGTTTACTGGCGCAGTGGCTGCTGTGCAAGCGGAATACCAGTTTCGCAATTTTATTCCCGATAAATTCATAGGGACTGCAATTTGCAAAATGGTGCTAATTGAGTTGGGGCCAATCCTCACAGCCCTTGTGCTTGCTGGGCGCGTGGGCAGTGCTCTCGCCGCCGAAATCGGCTCCATGAAGGGAAAAGAAGAACTCGCTGCCTTTGAAGCATTGAACCTAGACCCCTTGCGCTACTTGGCCTTACCACGCTTCTTAGCATTCTTTTTCATGGTGCCTTGCCTGTCGATTCTCTCTTCTTTCTTAGCAATTATTGGTGGCTGGTTCGTTTGCGTGATTGCTCTTGATATCACCACCTATACCTATTACACGGGTCTGCAGTACATGTTTCAGAACATGGATTTGTTTTCGGGAATCATCAAATCTTTTGCGTTTGGAGTCATCATCTTTCTGCTTGGTTATTACCATGGCCTTAACGCTGGTGAAGGCGCGAAAGGTGTTGGCAATGCGACAATGAAGACGGTGGTTTCTGCCTGCGTGTCCCTACTCATTTTTGACTTTTTCATCGCCCTGCTGATGTTCAGCTGAGGATCCTATGCCGAATGTCGATATCAATCCTCAAGATGTAATGATTCAACTCAAGCACCTGCGTAAGGTGTTTGGCCGCCAAGAGGTTTTACGCGATGTAAACCTCGATATTCGCCGTGGTGAAACCATGGTGGTGATTGGACAATCTGGTGGCGGAAAATCGGTGATCTTAAAGCACATGATCGGCCTTCTGCAACCAAGTGCCGGCGAGGTGACCATCGATAACATAGTCATCTCTACATCTGAATTTTTTGACACGCGCACCATTCGCAAAAAAATGGGAATGGTGTTTCAAATGGGTGCACTTTTCGATTCCATGAGCACGGGTGAAAACATCGCCTTTGCCTTGCGCGAGCACAATCCCCAGCTGACCGAAGAGCAGATTCAAAATATTGTACATGAAAAACTAGAGCTCATCAATCTGCGTGCAGAATTTGCGTCCAAGATGCCTGCGGAACTATCGGGTGGTATGCGTAAACGCGTCGCCCTTGCTCGCGCTATCGCACTAAATCCTGAAGTGATTCTCTACGATGAACCGACCACAGGTCTTGATCCAATTACCTCTGATGTGATCAATGATCTGATTCTCGATATGCAACGCAAGCTGCATGTGACTTCTGTGGTGGTTACGCACGATATGGCTTCTGCCTTTAAGGTTGCAGATCGAATTGCCATGCTTTACAATGGCCACATTATCCAAGTGGGCACGGTGGATGAAATCAAGAACACCACGAACCCTTATGTGAAGCAGTTCATCACCGGCCAACGCAAGTTGCCATCGGGACCAGGTATCGACGCTCCTGCTAGCGAGGACTAGGCATGGCAGACGCGACCAGCTTAAGCCTAATCTGTCCGCAATGTGGTGGGCAAAGCTCTGTCGAGCCTTCTGAGACAAAGGTAAAATGCCGTTATTGTGGAAACGAATCGTTGCTGATTCCTCCGGCTCACGCTTTGCAAACTCAGACAGAATCTTTGAATACTCCAAACGAGCGTCCTCAATGGTCAAAACCATCTTCAGTAAAATTTCGTTACGAAGGTGGGCGTATTGTCCTCAGTTATCGCTGGTTCTCTGCCAAGTATTTCTTCTTGCTTTTCTTTTGCATTTTCTGGGATGGATTTTTGTTCACGTGGTATGGCACAGCCTTGCATGGAACGCATGGTGGACTTGGGCTTGCGTTCCTTTTATTTCCAATGATCCATGTGGCCGTTGGTATTGGTTTAAGCTATACCACCATCGCCGGTTTTTTTAATACTTCGGAGCTCTCTCTTGACCGCCAAGCCTTTCATATCAAGCATTTTCCGCTGCCTTGGCCAGGGACTCGCAATATTCAAGCAACTCAACTTGACCAATTCTTTGTGGCCAAAACAGTGAGCGATAAGGGACAAGCTTCCTATGCTCTAAACGTTCTTCTAAAAGATGGTTCACGAGTCAAACTTTTGGGTGGTCTTGAAAGCCCCGAGGTTGGCGAATATATCGAACAGCAATTGGAAAAATGGGGTCACATAACGGATCGGCGAGTGGCCGGTGAGGCGTTTTCAGAGTAAAGCTCTTTTGTCGCTTTGTGACCTTTGTCACCGAAGCAATGCTTCAAACAAGAATATTTCCAAAGCCACTTGGGATAACGCTATAATTATGAAATGATCGCTGACATTGCTATTTCGCCTCAAGAATGCATTAAGCATTTGCACAACTCTGATATTGGAGAGGGGCTTCCCGAGTCCGTTCTTGCTCGCTTGGCAGGTATTTCTAGTATTCTCCAGCTTGAGTTGGGAGAGGTTTTAACGATGGAAGGTGCGAGCGGACACCATATGTATGTTATCATCCAGGGCTCTATCGAGGTTCAACTCGCGCCCAATGATGAAAACAGTGTCTCAGCTTCCCGTATGCTTCCTGCAGGTTCTGTCATTGGCGAAATGAGCATCATTGAGGCGAGCACCCGCACTGCGCGGACTATTGCGACAGAACCTACTAGCCTACTCTGTATTCGCGACCAAGACCTTTGGGGATTGTTCGATGCGGATCCACTTGCTGGTTATCAATTCATGCGTAATTTAGCTAGGGTGCTCTCACATCGCCTCCGCCAAACAAATCTCGCAATCCGCAACAACTTCTTTACGTAAGTAACTTAACAATAAAGAGTTATGGGTTTTAGCGAAAGCTAATTCATTGCCCCAGCTCTCAAAATATCCATCATGTTATAGCAACGAGGGGAATCTCCGTGAAGAATCTTCTTTGCTAAAAACTCGACAGCATCAATGGTGCCTTCTGCGTAGACCTTGCGGCCGCACACATTATGGCGAAACTCAAAATGGACCGTGTTGTCGGCGGAGTCCAAGCTATAGGTGTGAAAAGCGTGCCCACCCAAAAATTCTGCGGGCACCTGCATGCGCCCTGTTTGCTCGGGCTCGGTGCGCACCATTTCAATCTGCTCATCACTAAACTTGAAACCCATTTTTTGAAACGAACCAACAACAGCCTTTGCCGTACCCGAAGTATCCGCCTTGGTCTTTTGATGGCTCTCGACCACAGAAAGTTTGTAGCCATTGAATGCGGTTGGAAAATTGCTCGCCAACTGCTCAATGATCGCCTGGAAAGCGACGATTTGTTTCGCCATATTGGGGGCAACCACGCAATGCAGCGATGCTTTTTGAACCAGGGCAGACAAGGCTTGGCGATCCCCTCCAGTAGTTCCCATCACAAAGGGAAGATGGTGGCGCACATAGAATTCAGCATTGCCATTCACAGCCGTTGGATGTGTGTAGTCTACGGTGATAAAGCCTGGATATTCGCGAGAAATTTGCGCAATTTGGTTTTCGCGCACAGATGGCTTGACAAGCTGGATCGCTTGGCTTGCAACGACAGCGGAAGTCGTTGCTACATCTTCACCTGTAAGACTATACGGAACAAGTTCGAGCCCACGAGCCACTGCCGTTTCCGCCACAATCCGACCCATGTTACCAGGAATGCCGTTGACCATCACCTTAATTCGCATCTTTCACCTCTATCGTGTGTTTCGCAATTTAGAAAACAGCAAAACCACTCCATCACTACATAACTTCGAGTATATTCTATAGAGAGCTATGGTGTGAAATATTCACTGTTGAAAGTCCGCTGATGAATATTTGCTGATGAGTATTCGCTGGTGAGCTTTCTGCCGATGGGGTCTTGATGGTTTTCGTCCGCAGAGTCTTTGCAATAGGGTTAACAGTGGTTGCTTTTGCATCCGCTAGCTCAACTTCTGCCGAGAAAACGCAGGCCAAACAACCAAGTCACATGCTCTCCCTTATTCGTCAGCCCGTTCCAGCTTCCCAAAAAGACAATTTTTTCCAAGATATCGATGGTGACGGAACTCTCGACCAAATCACTCTATCCTTACTCGGGCCTATCGATTCAAATTACCTTAAGAATCAATTAGATTCGATGGTGTACACTTGGGTAGATTCCTCTGGGCACATTAAATCGTACTTAGTAAAAGGAACTGATTTTACCATCGATAGCAAGAATCCTAAGCGCTTAGTCTACAAGATCCCTAATCCCAAAGCGTTCTATTCCTACCTCACAGATATAGACACAACTCATTTCGGGGTGTATGGAAGAGCCACGATGTATGCAAATTCTCCTGGCGATGGACAATCTGTGCTGCCAATTTTAATGACTGATGGCATGGCACCGGTAATCCGCGAAGCTATATTGCGCGTGGCTGACAACGACAATTCCAACGACATTTTAACGCTCACATTCTCAGAACCTGCGCAGATATATTCGGGAGCAAGTGATAAGGAATTGTTTGAGATTAAAGCGCCAGGCTCTTCCGATACCCGCATCTTGCATTACTCGGAAATCCTATGGAAAAATAATCGCACAGTCGAACTCACTTTTGGGAAAAGCATTCGACTTGATCAACGCCCTTCAAGCCTTGATTCCATTCGTTTTAACACAAATACCATTGCAGACTTTGCCGGAAATGTGGTTCCTTCCGATGCTGAGTATGTGAAGCAGGGTGGTGCGAGTGCAAAACCATTTAAGGTTGTCGTTGGCGATATTCGCTTTAAGTTAACGACTGTTCCTAAAGTCTCATTCAACCCCAGCGACCCTTCGATTCGGGCTGCGCAGCCAATCGTGGCTATTGTTCGTGAATATGGCTCTGCTGCAAATGTGAACCAAGACCAAGGTCTGATTATCGATTTAGGTTCTCGCGATCTGTTGTTTACCCTTCAACAAGCAATCAAGAACAAGAAATTTGCGAACGATTCAACGCTCCTAATTGAAAATATCCCTGTCGATACAAGCAAGATCCGTATTCGGCTTGAGCTTAGCCTGTTTACTTCTAGCGGTGATTTTGTAGCTTCCAAAGAAGAGCAGGTGGATTGCGGAGATGCTCGTTTCTTGGGCAACTGCATTGATCATCCAAAGCAGATTTTCTTACAATGGAACTTCAAGTCCCAAAATGGAAGAGTTGTTGGAAGTGGTGTTTATTACGCTCAAATGCGAATCCACTTTTGGTACGATTCAAGTCCAGCCGTGAATGTTGTCGACCGTGAAAAGCTGGAAGCATGGGGCGTAATTCGCATGACAGGAAACACAGCGCTTCGACAGTAAATGTTTAGGCTTATTTGTTGATCCACAAGAGCCTTGATTTTATTAGATTTCGTCTTCGAGGTATCGTATGAACTACAAGAAATTTATGACTAGAAAGACTTGGGCTGCGTTCGGTGGTGCAAGCGCCCTCACTGTGCTGGCCTCCGTTGCCATGCTGTCATCGGTCAGTATGCTGACTTCTTGTGGAAGCGGCTCTGCTGTTGACTTAGCTGCTGACACTACGCAATCCTTTAGCTTTTTTCAATGGGAAACAGCTGTCACAAATACAGATTCTGTCTCATCATGGATCGCCCGTTGCGGTGCAGCTTGCACGTCTGCAGCAGCAGAGAGTTCAGGCGGAGCGATCTCGAGTGGCTCAACATCAAGCACTGTGACAAGCTCCACAACGATAAGCTCGACCACAACTTCTAGTGCAACGACATCAAGCACTGTGGCGTCTAGTGCAACGACATCAAGTACTGTCGTGTCAAGCGCAACAACATCAAGCACGGTCGTAAGTTCCTCGTCCAAGGCATCGAGTTCAAGTGTCGTCGTAAGCTCATCTGTCGTTGCAAGTTCCTCATCTAAGGCATCGAGCTCAAGTGTTGCCGTAAGTTCTTCGGTTGTTGCAAGTTCCTCCTCTGTCGCGGCATCAAGCAGCACCATAGCAAGTTCGGGAAGCAGCACTCCGGGTACATTAACTGTTACTACTGCGAATAACAGCAATACCTACGCTTTTACAGGATCAGGCTCGATCACAATTACTGGAGCGTTTAGTGATGCAAGCAAAACCACTGGGACACTTGCTTGCACGTTGTCTGGTCCAGGCGTCACAATCAATCTTGCTATTGGTTCCTTTACCTATGATAAGGCTAACGATTATTATATTGGTATTTCCTCCGTTCCATTTGGAACAGGCACAATCGCTGTGACGGGTGGAACGGCCACCTGTGGAATGGGTTGGTAAGTAACCTTTCTTTTTTCCAAGTTAGCCCTCACCTCACCGGTGGGGGTTTTCTTTTTGCCCCATACCTTGCGCAGCATCCTTTCAGCGTTTGAATATTCTAAATTAATGATATGAAAACCATGGACTTAAAGAACCTACAAGCGAACGCCGTCGCAGTTGCCGAAATCCTAAAAGCTCTTGCCCACGAAACCCGTTTGCGAGTCATCTGCGCCATTGGCGAAGGCGAGCGTAGCGTTCTGGACATGGCCGAGGATTTGGGTGTTGGGCAAAGCTGCCTTAGCCAGCACTTAGCCAAGATGCGTAATATCGGCATCCTCGATATTCGCCGCGATGCGAACATGGTGTATTACCGAATTAAAGACAAGCGAATTCTGAGCTTGGTTCTAGCGCTCAAAGGCAACTTCTGTTAAGACCATTTCCTGTTTGGTTGGATCTCTCACATACAAGATTACGGCCAAGCCGTAATGACGAAGGGCGCAATTTAAGAACTCCGTAACTCGTGTTATCGTCTTGGATTATAGTTGTTCATTGCGACGAGACTCAAAGCCACGCAAAACATGATTACGCTGCCTACAACCATCTGCTGGGTATGATTGAACTCACGCTTCTGATATTTCACAACAGCATTGCTGTCTGGCTTTGCACTGATTCCTGAACTATCGCGCCAAATGGAATCGCGCTTTGCACTAGTCGTTCCAGTGCCCGAAGAATCCACACCAGTGGAAAAAAGCCCCTGGGAAAAAGCATTTGAAGAAAGTGCGCAACCCCAAACAATAAGAGTGGTTACAACGATTCTCCGCGAAGCTTTGCAAAGAGTTTGCACCCCTACTCCGCCGCTAGCTTTTCCAAAATTTCATTCACAGAACCTGGGTTTGCTTTGCCCCCAGACTTCTTCATAATCTGCCCAACAAAGAAGCCCTTAATGGCAACTTTTCCAGCCTTATATTCAGCAAATTGGGCAGGGTTCGCGGCCACCACCTCGCGCACAATCGCCTCGATGGCACCCGTATCCGTAATCTGCACCAGGCCTTTCGCCTTGATAATGGAATCCGGATCCGCGCCCGTTTCAAACATTTCACGAAACACGATTTTACCGATCTTGCCCGAGATTGTATTGTCCTCGATGAGGTTCACCATGCGAGCCAAAAGCGCGGGCTGAATCTTGCAAGCAGCAATGCCACCCTCCAAATCTTTCACATCGCGCAACAACTCCGAGGTAACCCAGTTGGCAAGTGTTTTCGGGTTCTTACAATCCTTCGCAGCGATATCAAACCAGTTGCTCACCAGCTTATCAATCGTCAATACGTTAGCGTCGTAAGGGGTTATGCCATAAGAGGTTAGAAACCTCGTTCGACGTGCTTCTGGAAGTTCTGGCATCGCCTCGCGAATGTGCTCAATCTGGGCTGTGCCAATGCGTAAACGCACCATATCCGGTTCAGGGAAATAGCGATAATCGTGAGCATCTTCTTTAGAGCGAATCACCGAGGTCTTATTGGTATTCACATCGAAACGCTTGGTGCACTGGTCCACCGTCTTTCCGCTGTCGAGCGTAATCGTCTGCAGCAAAATCTCGGCCTCAATGGCTTTATCCAAGTTCGAAAACGAGTTCAGGTTTTTCACCTCAGCACGCGTTCCAAAGGGCGAAGTCTCGCTCGGCCGAATCGACACATTCGCATCGCAGCGCATGTTGCCATTTTCCATGTTCGCATTGCTAACGCCGGTGTATTCCAAAATCTGCTTCAGCTTTTGCAAATACGCGACCGCCTCAAACGGGCTGCGCAAATCTGGCTCGGACACAATTTCACACAAAGGGGTTCCGCAGCGATTCGCATCAAAGTGCGAACCATCGGGGCTCATGTCATGAATCAGCTTGCCCGCGTCTTCTTCCATGTGAATGCGCGTGATTCCAATCCGCTTGGTTGAACCATCGGGCAACTCAATATCGAGATGGCCATTTTTGCAAACCGGATGATCGTAAATCGGAATGCCTCCCGTCTGCGTAATCTGATAGCCCTTCGGAGAATCGGGGTAGAAATAATTCTTGCGAGTCCACTGTGCGTTTTGATCGATTTCGCAATTCAACGCAAGTCCAAGACGAATTGCAAGCTCCACCGCATGTTCGTTGGGCACAGGCATCGCGCCAGGCATTCCAAGACACACTGGGCAAACATTCTTGTTCGGGCTTGAATCTGTATCCACAGGGCAAGCGCAAAACATCTTCGTACGAGTACTCAGCTGAGCATGAACCTCAAGACCAATCACAGGAAAATATACGGACAT
>Ga0302287_10000962_pt1 | contig 12392 bp, 9 predicted proteins | sample III_Fen_E2_4_FD_200452 | JGI IMG/M metagenome (GOLD analysis project Ga0302287, IMG submission 200452) | Peat permafrost microbial communities from Stordalen Mire near Abisko, Sweden - III_Fen_E2_4 | ecosystem: Environmental > Terrestrial > Soil > Wetlands > Permafrost | place: Sweden: Abisko...
TAAGAGGATTTACTATTTTTTCATTTACTATTTACTATTTAAAATGCCGGGTTATTCAGCTTATCTGAAAAATCCGGCATTTCTTTTCCTTACCTCTTACCTCTTACCTCTTTCCATTCATTCCTCATTCCTTTTTTTTTCGTCCTGTACAAATATATCCCGATCAGAGTCGAAAGATAAGAGGATTTACTATTTTTTCATTTACTATTTACTATTTAAAATGCCGGGTTATTCAGCTTATCTGAAAACCCGGCATTTCTTATTTCTTATTTCTTACTCCTTACCTCTTACCTCTTACCTCTTTCCATTCATTCCTCATCTCTCAATCCTCATTTCTTTTCCTTACCTCTTACTCCTTACCTCTTACTTCTCACACATTCCTCATCTCTATTCCTTACCTCTTACCTCTTACTCCTTACTTCTTCTTCTCACTCATTCCTTATTTTTATTTCGGCGCGGTCCTGTACAAATATATTCCGATCAGAAGAAATACAACATTCGGTAACCAGACCGCATTGAATGCCGTCATAGCGCCACTAACCGAAAATGAAGTGGACATGGTTGAGAACAGTACATAAAGAGAACTTAATGCAAGTCCGATTCCCAGGTGAAGTCCCATACCCCCACGCACTTTCCTGGAGGAGAGTGATACACCGATCAGGGTCATAATAAAAGCAGCCAAAGGCATTGAAAAACGTTTGTAATATTCATCTTCAAATCCCTGAATATTTCCAACCCCCCGGTTTCGTTGTTTTTTGAGGTAACTTCCGAGCTGGGCATTGTTGAGCTGCGGTGCTTCTGCCGAAGTAATGAAAAATTCTTCGGGTTGAACTTTTATGGTGGTATCTTTGCTGAATCCTTTTGTAATGCTTTCACGCATTCCTTTGAAGTCCCGTTGCAGATAATTCGTCACTTTCCATTTGTAGGCCGAATCCCAGGAAATGGTTTCGGCTGTCAGTCTTGAAACAAGTTTCTTACCATCGAATTTTTCCAGTGAGAATCTGTATCCTGTATTGTTCGATACTTCATACCGTTCGATATACATGATTTCACCCTTTTCAACTTCCATCTGAACGTTTCGTGCATTATCCTGCTTGATGGGTCGGACATACTTGTCCTCGAAATTGAGCATGATCTTATTTCCGTGAGGTATAATATATCCGCCAACTGAAAAAGAGATGGCAGCAATGACAGCTGCAGAAAGGAAATAGGGAACCATAAGCCTCCTGAAACTGACTCCACTTGACAGGATGGCTATAATTTCGGTATTGGAGGCCATCTTTGAAGTAAAAAAGATAACCGCTATGAATGAGAACAGCGGACTGAACATATTCATATAATACGGAATAAAGTTTAAGTAATAATCAAATATGATGGCTTTTAACGGGGCAGCATGTTCTACAAAATTGTCTAATTTTTCAGTAAGATCAAAAACCACCGATATACTTAAGATAAGCATGATGGAGAAAAAGTAAGTCCCCAAAAACTTCTTAATGATATAGGTGTCAATTCGTTTTAAACCAAATTTATGATAATCGATTTTCATTCCTTTTAAGCTTTATAAACTTCAAACTCTTCAAACCTTTCAAACTCTTCAAACATTGAACACGGAACGTTTCTTATAGCCTTCTTCCCGTTTCTTCAATCATTCCTTTTTTCCACGTTGTGAAATCACCGGCCTGAATATGTTTTCTGGCTTCACCTACCAGCCAGAGGTAGAAAGCCAGGTTATGAATCGATGCAATTTGCATGGCTAATAATTCTTTGCTAATAAAAAGGTGGCGTAAATAGGCTTTTGAATACGATGAATCAACATACGAAGTGCCATATTCGTCGAGGGGTGAGAAATCGTTTTTCCATCTCTCATTCCGCATATTCATGATACCGTGTGATGTGAAGAGCATGCCGTTTCGTCCGTTACGGGTTGGCATAACACAGTCGAACATATCAACACCCCGTTCAATGCCCTCTAATATATTTTGAGGTGTTCCGACTCCCATCAAATACCTGGGTTTGTCTTTTGGAAGTATCTCGTTGACAACTTCGATCATTTCATACATCTTATCAATCGGCTCTCCAACAGCCAATCCGCCGATAGCATTCCCTTCCCTGTTTTGAGAAGCAATAAATTCGGCCGACTGCCGACGTAAATCGGGATAAACACATCCCTGTACTATCGGAAAAAAGGTTTGTGAATAACCGTATTTAGGTTCTGTCCTGTCGAAATGGGAGAGTCCGCGTTCCAGCCAACGATGAGTAAGCTTCATCGACTTTTTAGCATATTGAAAATCGGCTGTTCCCGGAGTACATTCATCAAAAGCCATAATGATGTCAGCTCCTATGGTTCGTTGAATGTCAACAACGTTTTCGGGAGTGAAAAGGTGTTTGCTTCCATCAATATGCGAACGGAAAGTAGCACCTTCTTCTTTTAACTTCCGGTTGGCTGACATTGAAAAAACCTGATAACCGCCACTGTCAGTCAGTATCGGTTTGTCCCATCCATTAAATTTATGCAAGCCACCGGCACGTTCCAGGGTATCAATTCCCGGACGCATAAATAAATGATAGGTGTTCCCCAGGATAATCTGAGCTTTTATATCTTCTTTCAGTTCATGAAAATGAACCGCTTTTACTGAAGCCACCGTACCTACAGGCATAAAAATCGGTGTTTCTATATCACCGTGGTCAGTCGTAATTATTCCCGCCCTGGCATTTGAATTTGGATCGGAATGTTGTATTTCAAATGTCATTATATGAGGATTAACGGGCTTTTAAAAAGTAAGATAAGTATGAAATGTTGGTTCATTCTGCCAGGTTGAAAATGAAATTTTCAAGTATTTTCTGACCTGCTTCTCCTGATTTCTCAGGGTGAAACTGAACGGCATAAAAATTGTTTTTATGAACGGCTGAACTGTATTCGGAGACATAATTTGTCAATGCAATTGCATCTTCACATTTTTCAACATAATAGCTATGGACAAAATACATATATGCATTTTCGGCAATTCCCCGAAAAAGAGTTGATTTTAGATGGGTAATATTATTCCAGCCTATTTGTGGTATCTTGAATCCGTTGACCGGAAATAATTTTACTTTCTCATCAAAAATGCCTAAGCAGGTTGTGTTGTTTTCCTCAGAGAATGAACACATTAACTGCATTCCCAGGCAAATGCCTAATACCGGTTGAGTCAGAGAACATATTAGCACGTCAAGCCCTTTTTGCTTCAGGTAGTTCATTGCCGAAGAGGCTTCACCTACTCCGGGAAAAATAACACGATCGGCCGATCGAATTTCATCATGATCGTCTGTCACAATTGCATTCACACCAATTCGCTCCAATGCAAAAAGTACCGAACGAATATTCCCTGCATTGTATTTGATGATGACGACTTTCATTTTTTTAATGTAAACAGTTGAATCAAAAGCAAAATAAAAAGACCTTTGAATGATGGGTTTATTAAATAAGCTTGTTTGTAGCAGTATCTGGAAAAACAATGGCCGGTTTAAAAGTCCGTGCTTCCTCCATTTCCATCATGGCGTATGCCATAATGATGATGATATCACCCGGTTGAGCCTTTCGTGCAGCAGCACCGTTCAAACAAATAACTCCTGTTCCGCGTTTCCCGGGAATAACATAAGTTTCGAAACGTTCGCCGTTGTTATTGTTGACAATGCTCACTTTCTCATTTGCTATCACATTGGCTGCATTCATTAAATCTTCGTCAATTGTAATGCTACCTATATAATTCAAGTTTGCTTCTGTAACAGTTACTCTATGAATCTTCGATTTTACAATGTGTACTAACATAAATTCTGTTTTTTCAATTGGCAATTCTCAATTGTCAATCGTTTTGTATTTTATATTATCTATTAATCTTACCTCACCACAATAAACTGCAATACACCCAATCGATGGTTCCTTCCATGAATTCACGGTTTGAAGTGTTGTTGTGTTTACTATTTCGTAATATTCAACTTCCAGTCCCGGAACCAGGTTTATCAGGTCTACCACCCATTGAGTCAATTCGATTGGTGATAATTCCGCTGCAAAGTTACGACTTTCGGAGAGAACTTTAGATATTTCTATCGCTTTTTTACGTTGGACCTCTGTTAATCGTTTGTTCCGGCTGCTCATTGCCAAACCGCTTGGCTCACGAACTATCTGACAATCAACAATTTCGACGTTTAAATTCAATAACTTGACCATTCGGTGAATGATGGCTAATTGCTGAAAATCTTTTTCGCCAAAATAGGCCTTGTCAGGTTGAACTAATCTAAACAGTTTACTTACTATCTGGACGACTCCATTAAAATGTCCCGGACGAAACTTGCCTTCCATGACAGTATCCAATCCTCCGAAATCAAATTCAAACCGGTTGTTCAATTCGTTGGATTCGTAAATCTCAGTTGGGTCGGGAGCAAAAATAAGTTGACAACCTGCACTTTCAAGAAATTTAGCATCCTGATCCAGATGACGTGGATATTTTTCTAAATCTTCTGTATTATTAAATTGCGTGGGGTTAACAAAAATGCTCACTATGCATGTGTCATTTTCAGCGACACAGCGTTCAACCAGTGATTTGTGGCCATCATGCAAAGCACCCATGGTAGGTACAAAGCCGATCTTTTTTCCTGAAGATTTTAAAGATTCAATCTCAATCTGCAGTTCCTGTTTTGTCTTAATTATTTTCATGATCAATTTTAAACCTGAATTTCAACTATCGTTTTATTTCGAAATCCATAAAAATGCGTGCAAAAGTAGTAAAACTTATTTGTATAATCATTCAATTGCTATGCCTAATTAGTCTCAACTCCGGATTGAAGTTGTACCCTGGTACAGTTATTCTGTTAAATTCTATGGTAATCAGAGTCTCAAAAATAACTAATAACATGTCAAAGTTCATACCAAATTATAACTTTCAGATCAACCCTTCGAATTTATGACAATGTTTAAATAAATTAGTGGTTAGATCAACTTACAGAACTCTAAAACTCCCTGGAATTTAATGTATTAAAACATAAAAAAAGTATTACGATAAGTGAATCAGATAGAACGTGAAAAAGGTCGGCTTGCAATTCTTATCATTTACTGTGATTCTCCGTATATTCTTCTAAATGACAGGATAGACCGAGAATATGTCTATATAATTAACTTAGACGTTAAAGGTTTATGCTTATCTCTGATTATTTTTATTTCAGATTTTTTATTTAGTAAATTCTACAAAGTGTTCATAATCAGTTGATAATATCTTATGCTTTTATTATTCTTTTACTCCCCTTTTATTCCCCTTTTACATAGGTCCGTATATACTCCGTTACATGTCCATATATAGTCCGTTATATGTCCGTATTTATATAGATACGGACTATTATCGGACTATATACGGATATTTAATGGGCAGGATGCCAATTCGGATCAAAGGGGACTAAAATGGGTATAAAAGCAGAATAAAAGGGGAGTTAAAGAATAAGGATCAAAATAAAATCAAATGGAGCAAAAAATGATCGACACTTTCAATCGAATAAGACTTAAATTCAACAGTATGGAAAAATATAGAAGTTTATACGAAACTAAATTCGATGTATTTTTTAGATTTGTAACTTAACTAATCAATTTGAAACAGCAAGTTCGAATAATCCACTTATGAAACAAACCGAAAACATTTACTATTTATTCATTTACTATTTACTATTTTTCCCGCATGCCGTTTGTTACTTCACGTTTTTGGTTCCGCGGGCGGAATACGAGGCTCTCATCTAAAATGAAAGGAAATATTCCATCCTGATTTTAATTCGTTTGATTATATGTATCAATTATTATTCATTAATTCGCAATGAAAAAACTCAAGAATTAGAAGTCCTAACTACCCTGATTTATATTTAAATTTATTGTTGGATCTTTGCCTGTTAAACCGGCAATTCATCTCCTGTGAATTCGTGAATTTAAAATAATTACATGTGCCTGGAATTTAAATTACAACTTCTTTGTTTTCTGTTTTATATTTTCATCTGCCGGATAAAATGTTTTGACATTCAATTTACGACTCTAAGCCACTAAATAATTCTTGGTTAAACTTTTATAAATAGAAAGCAGGCTAAAATAAGTGGACTCAGACACCTAAATGATTAAATATTTGACTGTGTGTAGTATAACCGAATCCGGTGAGATTTAACTTTTTGGGAATGTGCATTTTTTGCCTAGTTTGCTTAACATTTGGGACCCTACATCTTGTTTATATCCGATTTTTTTTATATATCTTTGCAATCCGAATAATAATCCCATACACATCGGAAAAGAAGAGAATGAAAAAAATTACAAAAGTTTTGTATATTTCGCAAGAAATATTTCCTTATTTACCTGAATCCGAATTGTCGAATATGGGGAGGTATTTACCTCAGGCAGTGCAGGACCGCGGACGTGAAACCCGAACCTTTATGCCAAAATTCGGAGCCGTCAATGAACGTCGAAATCAGCTTCATGAAGTCATCAGGTTGTCAGGCATGAACTTAATTATCGATGATACCGATCATCCGCTGATTATCAAGGTAGCTTCGATTCAATCGGCAAGAATGCAGGTTTATTTTATTGATAACGATGACTACTTTCATAGAAAAAATACAATTGCAGATGAAAATGGTGAGGAATACGAAGATAATGATGAAAGGACTATTTTCTTTGTAAGAGGTGTAATGGAAACAGTCAAAAAATTACGCTGGACTCCTGATGTGATTCATTGCCAGGGTTGGATGACAGCTTTGGCTCCTTTATACATTAAAAAAGCATTTAATGATGATCCGTTTTTTAAACATTCGAAAGTAGTTTATTCTGTTTTCAATGACGAATTTAAAAAACCATTCCGAAGTCTGTTTGCCGAACGGCTTTTATTGGATGGTATTGAGAAAAAACATGTTGCACAGGTAAAAGATAAAGTCATTGATTTTCTGGCCCTTTCGAAATTAGCCATCGACTATTCGGATGCCGTCATTCAATCCAGTCCTGAAGTGAACGAAGATGTGCTTCAATATATTGCTTCAAAGAAAGTGAAGTTCTTGCCGTTTCAGAAAGATGAAGATTATGCTGATGCGTATGTGCAATTTTATGATAGCCTCTAACAGGCTATTTTATTATAAGTGATTATTTAACTCTCTATTTAGTCAAACTTTTTCCCATTTTGCATGAAATCTTATTCAATCATCCTACTTTTTTTGGTGTCATTCTTTGTTTTTTCCTGTAATGACTCTTTAACTGACATTGGTACCGGCATTCAACCTTCTTCGGATCAGATTAAAATCGGAACTGATACTTTTCATTTAATCTCAGAAACTGTAAAAGTTAATTCTATTTTGTCAAAACCCGATTCTTTTTTGCTGGGTACCTATTACGATACAAAGTTTGGTTCCACCAAAGCCGAAATTCTGGCTCAGGTGAACTGCCCGGAAGGATTTACATTCCCGGCTGGTTCTGTAGGTGATTCGGCCTCTGTAGTACTGATCTATGATACCTGGTCAGGAAGTAAGTATTCACCGTTGGATGTGAATATCTATGAAATGAATTTGAATACTTTCAATTTTACTTCACTGTATTATAGCGATATTGATCCTTCTCTTTATTGCGATAAGTCATTAAAACTTTCTGAAAGAATCTTTTCTGCCAAAGATGCTGTAAAGTTACGTGCAGATACCACGGCTATCGTTTTCCCGCTGAAAGCTGATTTTGTAAAAAGATTTTTTGATGTCAAGAATTACACAAGCTCTGAAGTATTCCTGAAATCATTTAAAGGATTATACATCACAGCCAACTATGGTGCAGCTACGTTGCTAAATGTAAGCCAGATTAATTTGAGGTATTATTACCATTATACGTACACGACCAAGAATATCTCCGGTGGCGACTCAATTGTAACTGTAAATAACAACATATTTTTCCCGGCTAACTCGGAAGTGCGTCAGGTAAACCGTTTCCAGCATCTTGACAGGGATGCGGTAGTTCACCCGGCTGATAGTGTAAATTATGTCGCTTCACCGGCTAATCTGAATACCACACTTTCAATCCCGTTAAACCGGATTAATCAACATCTGGAAGCGGGAATTGACAATAAGAAACTCACCATTAACAGTGCCCTTATAAAAGTTGAAGCAACCGACGTAAAAGTGGATACAGTATCTGCTCCTACAACACGGTATATGCTTCTGATAAAAGAAGAAGCTGTCGAGCGATTCTTTAAAAACAAAGAGTTACCGAATGATACCTGTGCTGTATTGGCCGGTCATACATTAGCCCTTGTTGTGAATACAACGGATGTTTATCAGGACTATTATTCGTTCAGTGTTGCAAAGCTGATAGCGAATGAATTGAAAATAGCAAAAAATAACGGGACTGTTCCGGTTAATAACTTAAAAATGGTTCTTATCCCTGTCTTGGTTACTTTGAATACAAGCAGTGTAGTGACAGCTGTAAAACAGGATTTCTTAATGAGTGCAGTTACTATCCGAAGTGGAAAAAACATTTATTCGCCCATGCGAATAAATGTGGTGTACAGCGGATTCTAAATATGTGATTTACACAGAATTTTTTAATAGAAGAAATTAAGAAAGAGGTGTCCACTGATTAATTTTAATAGAAGAAATTAAGAAAGAGTTGTCCACTGATTACACTGATTAATTTTAACAGAAGAAATTAAGAAAGAGTTGTCAACAGATTACACTGATTAATTTTAATAGAAGAAATTAAGAAAGAGTTGTCCACTGATTACACTGATTTACACTGATTAATTTTAATAGAAGAAATTAAGAAAGAGTTGTCCACTGATTCCACTGATTAACACAGATTTTTTAATATAAGAGTTTAAGAAAGAGATGGATTATTAATCAGACAGATTTACGAGGATTATTTAGCATAAAAAAAAGCAGCAGAATTAATTCTGTTGCTTTTTTTGTGGTTACTATTGTATGATTTATTTCTGACGAATAAAAATCTGTATAGGTGTACCTGTAAATTCATATTTCGATCGGAGTTTGTTTTCCAAAAACCTGCGATAGGGATCTTTTACATATTGTGGCAGGTTGGCAAAGAACAAAAATGTAGGTATTTGTGTGTTTGGCAACTGAGTCACATATTTTATCTTGATATACTTACCTTTAAGAGCCGGTGGAGGATAATTTTCGATCAATGGCAACATATACTCATTCAGCTTGGCGGTAGCCACCTTGCGCTTCTTATTCTCGCATACTTCCACGGCAGTTTCCAGTACTTTCAGGATACGTTGTTTGGTAGTGACTGAAGTAAATATAATCGGGAAATCGACAAACGGGGACAACCGTTCACGGATTGTCTTTTCGTATTCCTTTATATCGTTCGATTCCTTGTTTTCAATTAAATCCCATTTGTTAATCACGACAATTAAACCCTTGCGGTTCTTCTGGATCAACGAAAAGATGTTCAAATCCTGACTTTCTATTCCACGGGTGGCATCAATCATCAGGATACAGACATCGCAATTTTCAATGGCACGGATAGCACGAACTACCGAATAGTATTCCAGGTCTTCGCTGACTTTGGCTTTCTTGCGAATGCCGGCAGTATCAACCAGGTAAAAGTCATAGCCGAATTTATTAAATCGGGTATAGATTGAATCACGGGTAGTTCCGGGGATATCGGTAACAATGGTACGGTCTTCGCCGATAAAGGCATTGATCATGGATGATTTCCCGGCATTCGGACGACCAACAACCGCAAAACGGGGCAGATCAGTTTCTATATCTTCTTTTACATCCGGATTGAAGTGGGAGAGGAGGTTGTCGAGTAGATCCCCCGAGCCAAGTCCATTGATAGCAGAAATGATCTGTGGTTCACCCAGACCCAGTTTGTAAAACTCGGCAGCCTGGTACTGCCATTCGAAAGTATCGGCTTTGTTGGATACCAGAATAATCGGTTTGGTTTGTTTCCGAAGGATTTGTGCTACCTCCAGGTCATAATCGGTGATTCCGTTCTGGATATCGACCAGAAACAGGATTACATCGGCTTCTTCTATTGCCAGACTGACATGCCTTTTGATTTCCCCTTCAAATATATCGGAGGAGTTCACTACCCAGCCACCTGTATCGATGACCGAAAATTCACGGCCTTCCCATTCGCACTTGCCATACTGGCGATCGCGGGTGGTACCGGCTTCTTCATTCACTATGGCTCTACGACTATTCGTAAGCCGGTTAAAAAGGGTCGATTTCCCTACATTCGGGCGACCCACAATTGCTACAATATTTCCCATTGCTTTTTTATATCTAATAAGTTAGATATTTACATTCCATTCATTTTTGATTCAGTCCGGGTTTTCTCAAATCCGGAAAGTGGGTGCAAATAATTTGGCGACAAAGGTACGATTTTTTATTGGAAGGGAAAAATCGGTTCAACGTTCCGTGTTCCGTGTTCCGCGTTCGGTGTTCCGTGTTTGGAGAGTTTGGAGAGTTTGGAGAGTTTGGAGAGTTTGAAGAGTTTGAAGAGTTTGAAGAGTTTGAAGAGTTTGAAGAGTTTGAAGAGTTTGAAGAGTTTGAAGAGTTTGAAGAGTTTGAAGAGTTTGAAGAGTTTGAAGAGTTTGAAAAGTTTGAAGAGTTTGAAGAGTTTGAAGAGTTTGAAGAGTTTGAAGAGTTTGAAGAGTTTGAAGAGTTTGGAGAGTTTGGAGAGTTTGAAGAGTTTGAAAAGTTTGAAAAGTTTGAAGAGTTTGAATGAGATGTGCTCTAGGATAATCAGGATTTGATTGGAATGCTTAAAGTAAGCCATCGCACCCTGCAACATAGATCTCAAGGAAAACTACCTTATTGTATTCTATATGGTAAATCGTCTTATCGTCTGACTATTATAAACAAATTTATCTATGACCAATATTTGGGAATAAAATAAATTCAGGTAAATATACACCCTCATTTATTGAGTTATACACATTAAAATAGCAATGACAGCATTCGGTTATGATTGGCGTCGATTGGCTTTTGGTAAAACAGAATTTGCCATTTTTTTTTGTGTTTACGTAATACTCATCTTTATCCATTCTTCTAAATCAACATTAATTCCCAACCTCTTTTTAATCCTCTTTCTTCTGATATACATGGTTTCTTTACTCGAATTCAACAAGAGACAAGATTTCGAAATGTCAATACCAAGACTGATTAATACAATAACTATTGTGTCGGAGGGAGTCAGTTCAGTATATTTATTTTTCATTTCGGTTATTTTGTTGTTGAACAAGCTGTTTGTCTCATCGACATAATACTGCCATTCATTTTTTGCTAATATCACCTGATTTGTCATCGTCTCAATAAATTCATCCTGCTTTTTGGGATTAAAAACACCTTGTTGTATTTTATTAAAACGGAGTGTCATTTCAATTTTCTGCTGCAGTTTGGATAATAACAGTTCATATTTCATGCTGTTTTCCAATTCTTTCTCTTTTAATTTAAACTCCGTTTTTTGTTGTTCCATTTCAAGCACTACCTGTTTCTTCTTATTTAGTATATTTCTACGTTGGAATAGTAGTAAAATTATAAGTACAAGTATTATCAACACTGCAATAAAAATAATTTTAGTTCGGTTAGCTATTTTTAGTTCTGTATTTTCTTTCTCTTTTTCGGACAAGTCAAATTGCTTATCAATTTTATATGACTGACTTTGAAGTTTATTCCGAAAAATAGTATCTTGATTTAAATATGCACTCTCAATCAGATAGTATGCCTGTTTAAAATCCTTACGACTTTCAAAAACTCCTGCGCCTGCCAAATTTTTTAGCAGTTCCAGTTCACTATTTCCCTTTTCTTTATCGGCTATTTTCAAATAGAAAGATGCTGAATCAGGCATATTGAGTCCTGAATAGATGTATGCTAGAAACGAAGCATTACGGATTTTAAGTTCAGGACAATGATTGTATCCAATTAGTAAGTAACTTATAGCCAATCTAGGATTTTTTTTGTTTAGTAATTCGCCTTGCCGTGATATAATATTGTAATACAACATATTATCATTCACTTCTTTAGCTAATTTTGCTGCTTTGTTTGAATAAAACAGAGTACTATCAAACGGATAATCTAATTGTAAAAACATATTGGATAATGCCAAATACGATGAAGCCTGACATTTTTTATTACCTGATAGTTTAAAGAAATCAAGAGACTTTTTGAAGCAAATATTGGCTTGATGATAATTCTTGTCTTGCTCATAAATATACCCCATATTAACTGTTACCAGACCTAACATGTTATATTCATTTGTTCCAGCCAGTGCTAAAGATGCTTTTTTGTAGGCAAACATGGCCTTTTTTTCTTGCTGTAATATGTCCGAAACACATCCAAACACATAGTAAGAAGTTCCACTGTATTTTCTTAAATCGCTATTGGCATAATAA
>Ga0302287_10000963_pt1 | contig 12387 bp, 9 predicted proteins | sample III_Fen_E2_4_FD_200452 | JGI IMG/M metagenome (GOLD analysis project Ga0302287, IMG submission 200452) | Peat permafrost microbial communities from Stordalen Mire near Abisko, Sweden - III_Fen_E2_4 | ecosystem: Environmental > Terrestrial > Soil > Wetlands > Permafrost | place: Sweden: Abisko...
GAGAATGACAATTCCTCCACGTCATCCTGTGAAGACAGGATCTCGTTCCATCGCCACGCAAGAGGACTTGTTTGTAACGCCCCTAAAGCTTCACATCGAATAGCCCAAGGATCTTTGGGTACTCGTGGGAATGCATTACAAAATACTGGGGCTGGCTGCGTAACTCATCGGCAAAGACTTCGGGAGAAATCCAGCGGACTCCCGCGAGTTCACCTGGGTCGGGTTTAATGAGGCGGTCTTCGCCTCGTTGTAAGCGCAATAGATAAATGTCATGGAACTCATGGTCAATGAACGTTCCGTTGTTGAGTATCGCTTCATCTTTATCTTCGAATAAAAATTGTAGACGTTCTGAGGCGATAATTAGTCCAAGCTCTTCGTTCACTTCGCGCACTGCTGCTTCGCGAGATTCTTGCCCTGCGGAAATATGCCCCGCCGAAGATATATCCCACAGGCCAGGATTAGAATCCTTATGGAGTGAGCGTTGTTGCAATAAAATTCGTTCCCACTCATCGACCACCCAAATGTGCACAGAGCGATGCCATTGCCCCTCGCGGTGCGCCTGGGAGCGTGGAATACTTTGGCCTGTCTTGTGACCCGCTTCGTCGAGAATGTCGAAATACTCTTCCATTTGGGGGTACCTTTAAAATTCAATTCTGTATAAAATGTAACGAAAGCAATGTTTGCAGAGGAGTCTTTCGCCATACGCCCCAAGGATTTTTACCTTTGCGCTATGAATGTGCTTCGTGCAATGGTCAAATTGCGCAAGCGGGCTCTTTGGAGTTTGTTGCCAGCCATGATGTTGGCGTCGCTTGCAGACGCTTGTGTACTGGGCGGCTTGCGTTTATTTCTCGGCATATTCGATCACGATTGGCAGCGTTTTATGCCTCGTGGTCTCACTTTGGAAATGCCGAATTCACCCACAAAGACTGTTGGCTTGTGGGCACTGCTAATGCTTCTTTTGATTGCTGTGCGCATGTTGTTGCTGCTTTGGAAACAAGGGCGAGCTGAACGTTTTGTGCGGGGTTTCGAGGCGTACTTGCGCGTGTGGTTACGCCGTCAAATTCGTAAACTACCATCCACATTTTTCCATGCAAGCGATGCTGAAACTCATTTGCGTTCTGCTGAAGAAGGAGCCCGCACTGTGGTGGCATCCATTGATGCTGCTGGCTTTGTGGCGCAGGCGCTTATGCAGATTTTGGTGTTTGTGCCTATTCTGCTTGTGCTGAGTTGGCCTTTAACACTAGGACTTTTGCTTGGGATGCTTCCTTTGATTTCGCTTGTGCAGCGGTTCTTGCGCAGGCTTGGTGGCAAGATGGATGCGCGTATGCTTGCCCAAGGGCAGTTCGATGCGAGCCTTAGCACGTGGCGAACCTTAGTGCGCTTTTGGATTCTACCTCGCGATCTAGCCCAAGTGGAACAAGGCTTGGCTCAAGAGACGCGCCATTTGCACGATGAGGGTTTGCGCTTAGGACTTAAGAAGAGTGTGCTTGTGAATATTGCCGATGCGGTGGCTGCTCTTGCTGTGATTGTTGTGCTTGCCTTATGTGGACGTGCGCTTGGCAATGGAACCATGTCAGCGAGTGATCTTGTGCTGTTCGCGGCCGCGCTTGTGCTGTGCTATAAGCCTGTGAAAGATTGCTTGCGGCTCTTGCCTCTACTGCGCGAAGCCGAAGGTGCTTTGCATCATTTGGATTTGATCGAGCAGGCATGTCGGCCTAATCACTCAAAAGCGAATGTTGTGCAAAGGGGTAGTTCGCGCACATGCCAACTTTTGAATATCGACTTTAAATATCAACAATCCGTGCACGTGTTTCAGTCTTACGATGAACAATTTTCAATGCATCGCCCAGTGTGGTTGCGCGGGGCGAATGGTTGTGGAAAAACGACGCTGTTACGATTGCTTGCAGGCCTAGAGCTGCCTTGTGCTGGCTCAATTCTTTGGCCGGATTCTGTTGGGCAAAAAGCCTTTCTTTCACACCAGGTTCACTTGCCTGCCGTGGTGCATTTCCAAATTCCAACGCAGCTTTCTGTGCCGCGCGAAGCGTTGCTTGCTGTGCTTGGTGTGCGCAAATTTCTAGGCCGTGAAGGCTTGTCTGCGGGCCAGCGGCAACGGCTTGGGATTGCTTGGCTTTTCTGTTCTGATGCTAACATCATTTTGCTCGATGAACCTCTTGCCTTCATCGCGCAAGCAGAACGCGCCCCGATTTTGCAAGCTATGTTGACGTGTGCTCACGAACATGGACTTTGGATTGTGATGGCCTGTCATGATCCATTGCCTACACAGATTGAAGGTCAGTTCCTCATCAAGGAGATTCAGTCATGATTTATCGATTTCGCGGATTTTTTGTCGCAATATTTCTTCTCTATGTGCTTACGTTTTCTCCGCAATGCAATAACGAGCTTTGGCTTTTGGCTCTTGTTCCTGCTATTGTGTTGCGCCTTTGGGCTCGGTGCTATATCGGCTCGCATTCACGCCAAACAAAACTCGATGCTCCTACACTTGTTCAGCAAGGGCCTTATCAAATCATTCGCCATCCATTGTACCTCTCCAATATTTGGATGCTCTTGATTATACTGCTGTGGTGGATGGGCATTAGTTTGCACAGTGTCTTTTTGGCAATTGTAGCTGTAGCTTTTTACAACTTTCTCGCTCGGAAAGAAGATGTCTATTTGCATTCGTCATTTGGTCAAGAATGGATGGATTGGTTGCATGCGGTTCCGCAGCGATTTATTCCGCGCAAGCGCTTTTCATTTTCAATGAAGGGTGCTGTGCAGACTTGGTCACAAGCGTTTCTTTCGGATCGCTGGACTTGGATTTGGCTTGCGCTTGGACTAGTGTTGAGTACGGTATTTAAAGTTCATCGGTGTGGTTACTAATGTTACGAAATCTTGGATTAGCCTTGGTGTCATTGGGCGCACGCATCCCTGCGATTAATCTGCGCTTTGGTTTAAAAGCGCGTATTTATGGGCCGTGGGAAATGAAAGATCGCCTGTGGTTTCATGGAGCATCGCTTGGCGAATGCCGTGTGTTGTGCGAACTTGCAAAGCGTTTGCCGCACATTCCCGTTTTCTTAACGACACAGAAAGCGGAAATTGCGGAATGGTTGCAATGGAACGCGCCTGCACAAGTTAAGGTGGGCCTTGCTCCCTTAGATCATCCGCATGTTCTACAAACCCTTTTTGCACAAGGCTTGCCGAAGGCTTTAGTGTTGGGTGAACATGAAGTATGGCCTTGTTGGTTAGAAGCTTGTCATGCAAAAAAAATTCCGGTAGCTATTGTGTCTGGGCGTATGACGGCTAAAGCTGAGGCGCGTTGGAGCTTTGCCAAGAATAGGCTGCGGAAATGCTTACAGCAGATCGATATCTTTTGGCTACAGACTCTAGCAGATGCGGAACGTTATATTCGCTACGGTGCCGAGAATGTGCGCGTTGCGGGGAATTGGAAGTGGCTTTCATTTGAGGGACATGAAGATGCGCAATGGGATGATCGCTTGGTGGATCTCGCGCTGATTTCGGTGCATCGTGAAGAATGGAAATTCTTGGGTGATGGCATTTTAAAACTCGTGGAGTTTGGTAGCTGTGTGGTGGTGGTACCAAGGGTTCCCGCTGAATCAAAATGGTTCACTCAAAAACTTACCAAGCTTGGCGTTCCTTGCTGCGTATGGCCTGAGCTGAAGCGTGGGCATGTGTCCATCGTGAGTGAATTTGGACTTGTGCCCGCTGTGCTTAAAGAATCGCATTTGGCTTTTGTGGGTGGTAGTTTCATGATCTCGGGAGTCCATAATGTGCGAGAACCCTTGACGCAGCTCGTTCCTGTGTTAGTTGGACCGCGTCAAGGAACAGAAACGAGTGAGATCTTAAAGCTTGAACAGCAAGGTGTAGCAAGGGTAATTAAGAACCTGACCGATCTTTGCGTTGGCAACGAAGGACGCGATCTTTGGCTTCCGGGCTGGTATCCATGGGCGGCATATCTGCGCATTACCAATGCCACTGGAATACAGAAGAACGAGGCTGAACAAGGTTTCGTGGAATTTAAACAGTGGATTGATCGGGTGATTTAATCCACGTTAGATATCTTGCCATTCGAGGCGATCAAGAGCCTCTTTTTCTTCGATAACAGCTTGGGCTTTGCGAGCTTCAATCCATTGATCAAAGAGCGCAATCACTTGATTCTTCAAGGCTTCCATGCCTACGTTCTCAAGGGCTGAAATGATTTGCGCTTCAGGATAGTTTGTATGTAATTCATCAAGGCGAGTTGCTTCGGCAAGGTCTGCTTTGTTGAATACACGAATGCGTGGCACGCTTGGATCTATCAAGGTGGAAAGCACTTTCTGCGTGACCTCCATGTGCTCTTTATAATCCGGTGCGGAACTGTCGAGTACTTCAAGGATGCAATCGGCGCTAGAGGCTACTCCCAGCGTGCTGCGGAAGCTTTGTACTAGGTTGTGTGGGAGCTTGCGAATAAAGCCCACCGTGTCCGATAAGATGACTGGTTTATCGGGGGCAATGAAGAGTTTGCGCGTGGTGGAATCGAGGGTGGCAAAGAGTTTGTCTTCGACGAGAACGCCTGCGCCAGTAAGGCGGTTGGTTAGCGTGGATTTGCCTGCATTGGTGTAACCTACCACGGCAATATGGAATGCATCTTCGCGACGCTCTGCTTGCATTTCGCGGGTGCGTTCAATTTTCTTGAGCTTCTTTTTTAAGTCGAGAATACGATCACGAATGGAGCGACGGTCTACTTCAAGCTGGCTTTCACCAGGGCCACGCGTACCGATTCCACCAACTTGGCGACAGAGATGAGTCCATGCGCGCGTAAGGCGGGGAAGCGTGTATTCCATTTGCGCGATCTCGACCATAATGCGCGATTCTGCGGTACGAGCATGGCGAGCAAAGATGTCGAGAATGATTCCTGTACGATCGAGAACCTTAATGCCGGGCATCAATTCTTCGAGATTTTTGATTTGTGATCCTGAAAGATCTTCGTCGAAAATCACTAAGTCCGCTTCGAGTTCTTTTGCTTTCTCGGCCACTTCAGCAACCTTGCCTGCGCCGATGAGCGTAGATGCATTGTAGCTAGGCAAGCGCTGTAAATAGGTTGCGACGACTTCGGCTTCAGCGGTATCGGCTAAGCGATGCAATTCATTGAGATGCTCTTGGGCAAGCCATGGTTTGATTCTTCCCACAGCTACTCCCACAAGGATTGCACGCTCTTTTCTTTGTTTACGTTCGATGGACATGAAAGCCTGGGGGAGAGATGAGAATTGAGAATTGAGAGTTCGGTGGGAAGGGGGAGAGATGAGAATTGAGAATTGAAAATTGAGAGTTCGGTGGGAAGGGGAAGAGATGAGTTTATGCATCGCTTTCAACTTTCAACTCTCAATTTGTATTTAGGGTAGCGCGAGACACTGCAGCGAAGCGAGGTGGCTTGCGCTAGGGGGCCCACCGCGAAGTGCGCGGGCAGAGAGAGGCCCCCTCAAAACTATTCCCATTCAATGGTTCCGGGTGGTTTGTGGGTTACGTCGTAGTAGAGAGCTCCGGCGCCTGCTTGCGCAAGGGTTTTCCACAGGTGGGCTAGTTTATCTTGAGCGATGCGAGCAAAATTTGCGGTCATGGCTTCCGAGGAATTTACGGGGCGCAAAACGATTACGGGCTTATTATGGATGCGCAAAGGCAATAATACCACGGGCATTTGCCAAATGCTTTCATAGAGGTTGTTGTTCTGTAAGAACTCGGTACAAATTGCATCGAATATGCGCAGTTGATCGAGATTTTTTTTCTCGCAGTATTGAGTGATGAGCTGAGGCGCTGAGCGCTCGATTGCACCGACTTGCCACACGATGCGGTTCACCACGCGGAAGCGGTTGGCGATTGCGGTTGAATGGCGTTCGGTGTCATCCCAAGAGAGAGCTGGGTTGGTGAGCACCAAGGGTTGCGCGTAGGTGCGGCCATCGCCTTGTACACCCACGCTGCGAATGGGCAGTAAAAATGCGCGTAGACTATTTTTTTCGAGATAGTCTTCAAGGCCTTCGACTTCCGGAAGGCTTGGTCCTTCAAAGGTTCCGTCGCTGCAAAGTAAACGCACGCCAAGCCCGGGGCCTGGGAATGGATGACGCCAAACGAGATTGTGAGGAATGCCAAGCTCTTCGCCGAGCATGCGCACTTCATCTTTGTATAAGTCCGCGAGGGGTTCTAGCAGCAGGCCTTTGCGCATGAGTTCCATGACTTCGGGCACGCGGTTATGGTGCGTCTTAATCAAGTCTGCGTTCTTGGTGCCGCCGCTTTCGATGGTGTCTGGATAGATAGTTCCTTGCGCGATCATCCATTGTTGTGGATCGAGCTTAAGGCGTTCGAGTTCGCGATCTTTCACTTTCAAGAAGGTTGCACCAATGCTCTTGCGCTTGTTTTCAGGAAGCGTTTCGTTTGCGATTGGATCCAAAAAATCGCGTGTTGCATCGACGACCATGAGGTTGTCCATGCCTTCTGTATGTAGGAACTCGCGCACTTTATCGGATTCTTGTAGGCGCATCATGCCGTTGTCGATATGCAGGCCAAGTACGCGTTTTGCACCTAAGATGCGATTGAGTAAAACGAATGCGACGGTGGAATCGACGCCACCAGACACAAGCAGAAATACATTGCGGTCGCCGACTTGTTCGCGAATCCGTTGCGTGATCACAGGCAGGTAGGACTTCATGCTCCATGACGATGCGCAGCCGCAGATGTTCACGAAGTTCGCGAGCAATTGGCTTCCGTATTGGGAATGCGTGACTTCGGGGTGAAATTGAATTCCGAAAAATGGACGATCGGTGGAGGCTACTGCCGCAGCTTTGCAATCTGCGGTTTCGGCGATGTTCACGAAGCCTTGTGGGAGTTGGGCTACATGGTCGCCATGGCTCATCCACATGGGCGAGTCACTGGGAATGTCAAATAATAATGGATTTTTACTATCCATAATGCGGAGGCTTGCGACACCGTATTCTTTTACTTTTCCGGGCTCGACCTTTCCACCTAGTTCTTGGGCGATGAGTTGATGGCCATAGCAAATACCAAGCACGGGAACTTTTGCACGGCGCAGAATTTCGGAATTGAACGCAGGAGCATCTTTCGCATACACGCTCGATGGTCCGCCCGAAAAGATGATGCCTTTCACGTTGTCAAAAAGTTCAGCGGGTGCATCGGGTGGGTAGATTTCGGTGAAAGCTCCGAGGCGTCTAACTCGGTTCGCTATCAAATGAGCATACTGTCCACCGAAGTCTAGTACTGCGATGGTATCGATTTCGCGCTTGTGCATGTCGAACTCAGGTTCGGGGTGAATTCTTAGGTGGACGGCCTCGACGACGTGGCGCTGTCGTGTTTGGTGCGACCTTAGGTTGAGCCTTATTAGGTTGAGCCTTCGATAAAGCCTTCGGCGGCCTTCCGCGGCGTGGTTTCTCGATAGGTGTTACCACTGCTGGCGCGAGTACTTTGCGTGGGCGACCGCGACGCTTGAGCGTACTGGGTGCTGCCTGTTGCGCGGGGCGTGCTTTGGGTGGGCGGCCACGGCGAGGCGCTTCGCTTGCTTTTGCGTTTGGTGTTTTTGCACTTGGGGCGGTGGGTGGAGCTAGTGGCAAATGGCGAGATGGGTCTGCAAGGCGCTTGGCTATTTCTACCAAGGTTTGCACACCAAAACCTGTGCCACCATGCTCAATGTATTTCCATTGCTTTTTAACGAATGCGGTGCCGGCGATATCGAGATGAGACCAAGCAACACCTGCGGGAACGAACTCTTGCAAGAAAAGTGCTGCCGTGATTGCTCCGACTTCGCCACTCACATTTTTCAGGTCGGCAACTTTGTCTTGCAGGCCTTCGAAATATTCCATTTCAAGTGGAAGTGGCCAATACTTTTCACCACATGCTCGGCCGGATTCAAGCACGAGTTCTCCCATGGCGAGACTATTGGTGAAGAGACCTGCGACCGAAGAACCTAATGCGCGAATGACTGCGCCAGTAAGCGTGGCAAGGTCTACCAAGTGCGTAACCCCTTGTGCGCCAGCTTCCCAAAGGCCATCGGTCAATACGAGGCGACCTTCGGCATCGGTGTTATCAACCATGACTGTTTTGCCGTTCTTTGCTGTGAAAATATCGCCGGGCAACTGTGCGCGACCCGAGGGACGATTCTCTGCGATGCAAAGCACTGCGGTGACTTGGATGGGGAGGCCTAGGCTTGCAATGGCGCAAATGCCTGCGAGAGCTGCTGCGGCGCCGCCCATGTCCATTTTCATTTCCCACATATCTGTTGCGGGCTTCAGTGAAATTCCACCGGTGTCAAAGGTGAGGCCTTTGCCTAGCAATCCTAGGTGCACGCTGTTGCGAAATTTCTTAGGCTTGTAACTAAGGGTAACCATCGCAGGTGGGTTTGGGCTGCCTTTGCCTACGGAAATAAGGCCTTGGAAGCCTTCCTTCTCGAGTTGGGCTGCATTGCGCACCGATACTTTTAAGCCATGAGCTTTGCCGAGAACGACTGCTTGCGCAACGAGATCGGAGGTGGTTAAAGAGGAGCCTGGTTCGTTTACCAAATTGCGGGCAATGCTCACTTGTGACATGACTGCATCTACCTGGCGAGCCAGCAATTTCAATGCATCAGTGCGATCTCCGCCCATTAATTCCACTTGGTATTCATGAATTTTTTTTGGGTTGGACTTATAAGAATCAAAACGATATTCACCGTAATGCAAGCCAGCAAGAATCGCAGCGCAATCATCGCTTGAGGCTTCGCTGACGTTGATCGAGAGGTTGGTGAACTGGCGACGTATCGCGAGCTTTGTTAAGCGGTAGGCTGCACAACGCAGATTCTCGGAGCGAGACAAATATTTTTCTTTGCCTGCATCGAGCAGCACAAAAAGGCGGCCGTTGATTTCTGCCCAGTCGCTGTCTCCGTAAGGACCAGTGCCATGCGGGCCATCGCCTGTTTTGCGCAAAATAGATTGCAAGGCACCCTGCTCGGCTTCATTCAGCGGAGAGGCAGTTGGGAAAACCAGCGCTTGCTTGAAATAGAAGAGAACCTCAATGTTGCTCTTTGAGGACGGCTTGGAAACGATTTGGATTAGCATATCTGGGAAAAATAAAAAAGAATGGCGTTTCTGCGCGCTTTTCTAAAAAGTGCCTGATTTAGTTCACAAGGGCAACGCGGAATTGACCCACTTGGTCATTGTTTGCGCTGTGAACAGCAACGAAGAAAACGCCTGCACGAGCCGCATCCCAATCCACATCTTGCCCTGTGCTGGATTGTAAGCTTGCGATGGAAGCTCCTCGCATATCGTAAATATTGGCGGAGAAAGCATGCTGGGTTGAACTTGCGAAATGAATGCGTCTGCCACTGGTTTCCACAGAAAATCCATGTTGTTGCTGCATGGATACCGGAAGCACGGTGAGAGGCAAGGGAAGGCTTGCTGGAGCTTGCTCGGAGACGATTGCGCCTAATGCGCCCACGAGGCCTGCGTTGTAGTCGATGCAAACCTCTGCGGTGGAATACTGAAGAATGCTATCTGTATATGCGTAAGAAACCCGCCCTGAGTTTCCGCCCACCAAAGCGCCAAATTGTTTGAGAATTGTGGGGATAACCAGGCTCTGCTTCCCTTTATCGGGAAGGTTGTTGTCATTTAGATAGATGTTGCGATGATGGGGGTGCTGAGGGGAATTGAGACAGTTTTCACAGTAGCCTGAAACGAAGGATTGACGGGACGCGTTGCCTCCGAGTAAAAAATCAATTTGTGTGTAGAGCGATTTCCGGTAGAACGTGGTTTGGTTCACCTTGTCATAAAGAGCCAATAAAAACGCGGTGCTTGCAACATAGCGCATGGATCCCCAGTCCGTGTTACCGATCATGGTAATCCCTTCTGAATTGAGCGAAGCCATGTAGCTAGTCACCAAGCTATTAAAGCTCGAGAGTGCTAGCGCATCTCCCATGATGGTTGCCCGCGCGTACAAAGCTTGTGCATCGTTGTTAGCCCAGTCGGAGCCAAAGGCTGAGCCGTAGATTGCGCCCGCTGCCGCTAGGGAATCTGACTTTGCTTTATAGATGGGATCTTTGGTGACATCGTAAAGTTCCGTTGCCGCTGTGGTTAGATCGTCTTGCCATTTTGTGTTGGCAGGGTAGCAGAGATTGGAATTGCCCGCATCGCAGGTGGGGTTTGCTGAGGTGGCTGTTCCGGGGTGATTGGTTGCATATATGTAGGCGTTGACGGCATGAGCCAAGAGCTGATCTGCAAAGGCTGGGTCGCGAGGCCGAAATATCTTGGACATAACAGCCATTGCTGCTGCTGCAAAAGATGGCATGGATGCGTCTTCAGGATTGGCGTATATGGGTCGAGGCAAATCATTCTCTCCTCCATAAATCTGCTGAAGGATCTTGGTTCGATGTGCCGTTTCCCAATTTTTATGATCTAGGTTTGAATTGCCTTTTTGATAGACAAATAGTTGTGCCGTTGGTGCGATCTTGATTAAAAAATTGCCTTCAAAGCGAAGCTCATCTAAGAGATCTGGCACTCCGTTTGGTTTTCCATTTTCAAAATTGTAGGCACCAGCAGCTTGATAGTCCGCGTAGGTCTCACCGTTGTAATGGTCGCGGAATCCTTGCGGAAACTCTTCGTAGGCTTTGGCTAAGATGTAGGCTGTATAATACTGAGTTTGCCCGAACATCATAAAATCACCGCAATCGAACCAACCTCCATTCACATCTAGGTTGTTGATCGAATCGCGTTCAAAACTTGTATGAAAGGCTTCTATTGGATGGTTCAGCAAAATCCAGTTGGGGGCGTCTCCTGCTCGTTGGCCTCCATAAAAGCGAGTAGTCATCCAAGCTGCTTTTGCGTACTGGTATGGTGTGAACATTTGCGCGAAAGTATTCAGCGCAGTAAGGCAAAGAATAAGAAGAGCAAGATTCATGCGGGTTCCCAAAAAAAGACGGCTTGAAGTTAGTAGAGAATTCACATGAATAGAAGGGCACACTAGAAAAAGTGTTGTCCATGAGTCTTTACACATGTCAGCGATGGTTGTCTTAATGGTTTGGCGTTATTTTGGGGCGTTTGCGTTTGGACCAAGGATAGCCGGTTGTCATTTGGTAGGCAAGCCTTGCGCGAACTCTGCCAAGGTAATCCAGATAAAGAGGGCTTTGCCAGTCGCGATAAGTCCAAGGAAATGCATGCCAAGAGCCATCCTGAAAGTAGAGCGTCGGTTCCACAAAAATTCCATTCCGAACATAAACGCGTTGTCGTTGGTCTTTCGTTGTGGCCAAGAAGAATTGCCCAAGTGTCATGTACCCTGGATCCAGATTCACAGGGCGCTTCCCATCCTCATGCCCTTGGAGTTCGAGCTCGTTTGTCCATTGCTTAATGGCTACAATTTCTTCTCTAGAAATGAGATCCTCAAAGGCGACAATCGCGCGGACAGGGGTGGAACCAATCTCGTCTTGGTAATAGTTCGTCCAAGTGTAGGGAATGGGATCAAGGCATAAATCGAGGTGCCCGAACCGTTCTGTGAGGGTGGGGAGTATTGCCGTTACAAGATCATCTGATCTAGCCAAAATGCCGATCAAAAGCCTTACCGGCGCAGGTGTTCGTAAGGTTCCCATGCCCCTGCAAGATAGCCATTTATACGGTTTAACATGGGTTAAGTCACAGAGTTTTGTAAACTCCAACTTTACGGTAAAGTAGCGAACCGTTCGAATGCTTTTGGTGTATATTTAGCGATGAATTAAAGGGAGAAATCCCTAGGCTTCTTTATTTCTAGTAGGGAGAAACAGATGAATCGAAAGCTTGTTATTGCCCTTGGCATGGTTGCTGGACTATGGTCCCAATCTTCGGCAGCCCCCGACTCCCTGCAAATGGATGTCATTATCCGTGATTTCCACCCAAGTCACCCCGATTTTGAGAATTTTGATGATCGCGGCCAGCAGATCAACGCTTCTCCTCTTTTGAACTCGGGCTTGATCTTCCCAAGAGTTCAGTCGTGCTTCGAGAAGTCAAATCCTCCTATCGACATCAATGCCTATGGCTGGAGTCCAACCGCTTCCGCTTGTGAAGACGGTTACCCTTGTGGAACGATGAAGGCTGATGGAACTCTGGCCAAGCAAACCTACTATGGTGATTACATCATTGGTGGAAAAACGATTCGCACCCAGCACCACAAAGCGGTGGCCTTGAACGGAGGGACTCCTCTCTCGGCATCTCAAGTTAGTTGGGAAGACCCTGTGTATGTGACGCGCGGAATGGTGAATGATCTCCTTGATACTTCAAATTCTGATCCACATTATTGGACGCCTGTTCGCAAGAATGTGCTTTGCCACAACGATAATTTTGCGCAATGGTTCTCCGATGTGGGTGGTGATATCAATAAAACTATCAAGACCAC
>Ga0302287_10000965_pt1 | contig 12352 bp, 4 predicted proteins | sample III_Fen_E2_4_FD_200452 | JGI IMG/M metagenome (GOLD analysis project Ga0302287, IMG submission 200452) | Peat permafrost microbial communities from Stordalen Mire near Abisko, Sweden - III_Fen_E2_4 | ecosystem: Environmental > Terrestrial > Soil > Wetlands > Permafrost | place: Sweden: Abisko...
GTGGTAAAGCACGGTCACGGTTCCGGTTTGACCCGCAGCATTCCGCGCCAGGCGTTCGCTCTTGAGGTCGAAATAAGTCTGTGTGTCGATCCAGATGCGCTGACTGGCGCCGGAAAGTCGCTTGACCTTGAGCCGGTAGGCCGTGCTCCCGTCAAGCGTGTCAATGCCTTCCAGGCTTATCCCGAGACCTTTGGCGGCTGCGTCCATGAGCGGCCCGTCGAGACTCGGCCCGTTGAGCTCGTACCCCAGTTCTTCAACGCTGAATGGCTGCAACTCGGGCTTGCCGTTGGCCGACGGACGCGACTTCCAGCCCGCGATGCCATCAAAGATACGTAATGCCGTCTGGTTTTGTACCTTGATCTCGAAACGCGTCTTGTTGGGGCGTTTCTGTTCGAGGACAAACGGTATTCTCGAGGCCGGCGCGTTGGCCGTCTCGATGTGCCCGATCCAGACCATGGTCTGAATGTTATGCCAGGCCTCCAGACCGCCTCGAACCGCAATGTTCTTCTCGACGATCTGCGCCGCGCTCAATTCTGGTGTTGGTACCCCATCACCAGCAAACACGACCGTGGCAACGCCAGTGAGCAGGACACAAGCGGCGACGTGTTTCATGGGCACCTCTATTTCTCCGCGGCCTTCGCCAGTAAGGGCTGTGGCTTGGCGAACAGCGCGTCGTCGAGTGCCGGATTGACGCTAACACGGTCGATGCTCATTTTGTGTGACGACGGCGTGCCGTCGACCACCGTCTCCAGCACATGCGGCACGGTCAGTCCGTCCTCGGCCTTGTAGTCGCGGTAATAAATGGCAACCTTGCGCAGTTTGCCATCCAGTTTGCGCGGTTCGCCGTCGATCTTCAGTTCGAGGAAACTCAGGGCATCGACCCACAGTTGGCGTTCCTCTCCCGACTTGAAGGTCAGCTTGAGTTTGTAGGCCTTGTGGTCTTCCACCGATTCGCTGCCCAGCAGCTCAACCCGCGTTCCTTTCTGGACGTGGTCCAGCAGCGGACCGTCAAGTTCCTGCCAGGATTCAGCGGCCTTTGCTTCGGACGGGGTATAGGGTTCGACCTCGTCGCGACCGAGGAAGGGACGCCATTTCCAGCCGCGGGTGCCGTCGTAGACCTGTACCGCCGTCTGGTCACCAAAACGGACTTCGAGGCGGCTCATGTGCGGCCGTTTCATCTGCATCACGAAGGGCAACTCGCTGTTGTGTTTGCCGCCAGCGTCCAGTTGGCCGGCGATCGTCAAGGTCTTGACCGCATGCCAGGCCGCCAGACCGCCGCGCGCCGCGACATTGCGTTCAACGATCTGGGCGGCGGTGAGCGCGCTGGCCGATCCGCCGTTCGTCGATACCGCCGCCGAGGCGGTCAGTGACAGCAGCCCGCAGGCCAGTAGGAAGATGCGTTTCATCGTTGAAGCCTCCTGTGTACGCTTACCATCATTCGACCATCAGCCCTACCGCGTGAAAGGACCCGATGATGACGTCGACTCGATCACCGGACTTGACCAGGTTGCCCTTGTTGGAAAAGACCATCCAGTAGCCCTGTCCGGCTTCCTGTTTGCCGGTCTGGCGCAGTTGTCCGACTTTGTCCATGACCGGGACTTGTAGCATGGCGTGGCTGCGCTGGCCGAAGAGGTAGGGCGTCGCCTGCGGGCTGTTCAGGGCTTGCGCCTGCGCCGGATTGGTGACGCGGTAGCTGAAGCGGATCAGGTTGCCCGACGCTGTTTGGCGCACTAGCAGGTTGTCGATGCCCCAGACGGCCTGGTAATAGGTCCTGGCGCGCTCCGGGACGCTGACCGGATGGTAGGGCGAGATCTTTCTGGCAACGGTCGCCGATGAAGCCAAAGACGAAACACCCAGGAAAATGCCTGTGAGCAGACCGCACAGCAAGACCATCTGCCCATTGTGTTGCCGTTTTTCACCCGAGTGTTCGTTCATCGCTCAGTCCTCGCCCGTCAGAAACCTGTCGCAGGCCAGCACGGCATCAATCGAATCAATCTCTCCCAGAGACGCGATGACCGAGGCATAGGTTTCCTTGTAATCCTCCGCGTCGCGAAGACCGGTCAATTCTTGCTCGGACAGGCCGCTCGTCAGAAGAACGGCCTGCTCGCGGAATTTCGCCGCATCATCCGGCTTGATTTGTGTGCAAAAATCAACCGCCGCCTGCACCGTCCCGAGCGACTGAGGGTTCACCGCAGGTCCACCAAGGGCGAGTTGCGAGAATTGCAACAAGCTCATAGCGACCAACAGAACGCTCTTGTGCTGCATAGCCGAAATCCCTTTCATCAATTTCAGTTGGCCGTTCCGCTCAGGCTCGACGTCTGCGGTCCGGCGGCATCGGTCACGGACAGCGTCGCCACTTTCGCTCCGGTCGGCTGACTCGTTGGCGGCTGGAAGCGCACGGTGACGGCACAACTTGCTCCCGGCGCCAGCGAAGTCTGACCCAGCAGTTGCCCGTTGCCGCTCGGTCCGCAGGTCGACAGCAGCCGTACGACCGAATAGGCACTCGCGTTGGCGCCGCCGAGCGCTGCTTGCTTGATGCCGGTGAGTGTCGTGTTGCCGGTGTTGGTGAGCGTGAAGATCTGAATCGGCTTGAGCAGACAGGCTGACCCCGAACAGCGCGTCGTTGCCGTGGACCAGGCCGCTGGATTAAGCGCCGCGCCGATCACCGGAGCAACACCCGTTCCACTCAAGGCAACCGGAGAACCGGTCACGGCAACGCTGCCCGTGATCGTCACTGTTCCGTTCGCTGTACCGATGGCGGCTGGCGAATATGCCGTGATGATGGTGCAAGTCGCGCTTGCCGCCAGCGTTGTGCCGCAGGTGCCGCCCGATCTCTTGAAAGGTGCCGAAATACCCACCGTGATGCCGCTAAGCGCGGCTCCACCGGTGTTGTGCAGCGTCAACGTTTGCACGGCGCCGGTCATCCCGGTTGCCACGCTGCCAAAACTTAGCGCGGACGGCGTTACGCTGCCAACGGCGACGACAGGAGGAACAAACTCGACCGCTCCGATATCGACGGTATTACTCGCCACCAACAACCGCGGATTGCCGAAGAAATCGTGATTCGGTGCCCCCGTGTTGTTACCGCCATTAACCGCCGCTGATGCCCCCGAAATCGAGTAGGCGCCAAGCGTCGTACCGACGCCTGAAGAGGCAAGCAGCGCCTGCCCTGCAGGGGCGTACAGGCTGAGCGGCCCGTAGCTCAGGTTGATCCAGTTATTACCTTCGTCGACCGTCGCTGCCGGCGTGATGTTGTTCAAGGTAAACACCGGGCTCAAACCCGTCGTCTCCGAACGGCCGGCCGGCGCGTTATACCCCTTTCCGCCGTTTTCGGGCGGCACGCGCGAGCCGTTGCAGTATTGCTGGACGACCGGTGAAGCGCTTGGTGCCAAGTTGCCGTTGCCGGTGTAGCCGCCGTTAAAACTGGTCAGGATGGAGTTGCTCACAGTGAGCGTAGCACCACCGCTATGATCGGCCGGCCCGGTGTCGCCACGCACACCGATGTCCCAGTAGTTGGCGCCACTGGCGCAATCACCGGTGACCACCTGGTTTAATGTCGGTACCAAAGAGACCAGATGCTGTTGTGACTGCACGCCCGTTCCAAAATTTCCGACCACGATGTTGAACGCGCGGTTCTGCCAGAACAGATTGTTCTGCAATAAGGGCAGCGAGAGACTGCGGCACGTCCCATCACTGAGCGCGCTTCCGCTTCCATAGCCATAGCCGGGCGGACAACTGACTTGCGTAATCGCCGTTTTTGCCGGCAAGGCCGCGATCAGGTTCGGCGTATTGACCATCGTCACCAAACCGGCGGGCTGCGGCACGGATGGTGCGTCGGGCCCGTAGCAGCTTGCTGTAGGGTCAGTCCCGGGGTTGCAACCCGGCGGTGGTGTGGAAGCGAAAGCCGAGCCGATCGTTTTGAACAGTACGCCCGCCGAGCCGGTTGTATCGTTATCCACCACCGTATTGTTGATGAAGCTCACCTTCAACGCGTCCTGTAACGACACGCCGCCACCATCCCAGCCGGCGACGTTGTTGGCGATGATGTTGTTGGTCACCGTTACATCATTCCAGCGTTCTGGATTCAGCGGGAAGGCGGCCACTTCGGAGCCATTGACCGTTTGCAGGCGCAACGCACCGCCACTACCGCTTTCGGCGCTGTTGCCGAGGATCAGGTTGGCGTCGATAACGAGACCAGGGCCGGTTCCATCGCTCAGTCCGGGCGGGCAATCCACGTCGGCCGCCGCGCCACATTCGGTCACTGTAGTCAGCATGCGATCCGGACTGGCGCCGAAAACAGCTATACCACCGCCATTGGTCGGAATCGTCGGATTGGTACTCTGATTGAAGAGAATCCAGTTCTTCGAGATGTTGCCGTTGTAGCTGAAGCCACTGTGCGCCACACCGCCGCCGTCACCGGTGGACAGATTGCTGCATACCCAGTTTTTGGTGAAACGATAGTCGTCAGAACCGGTGCTGAAGGTAACGCCGCCCGCCGCCGATGGCGTTGCCGAATAAAGCTCGTCGCCGTATGACACGTTCGCCGTGACCATGTTGTTATGTACGTTCGCATTGCGGTTAAGACCATAGGGCAACTGCGTACCCGTGACATACCCCGGGGGATTCGGGTTGTAGCTTCCATCGGCGGAAACCGCGCCGGGGACAAAGGTCCAGGGAGCCTGATCGTAGCCTACTGGATCGCCGTTATTGCCCGCGACGTAGGCGTCGGGGAATTCGCCCTGCCCGATGGAGATACCGCCAGAAAGGGTTCCGCCGTTGGACGAAATCCGGTTGTTCGAAATTTCCAGATTGTGTACCCAGCCGTGGGCGAAGATGCCGCCGCCACCTTGCGAACTATTGGTGATCGTCAGGCCGTCGATGCGCGACGGGTTGCACAGGAAATTGCCGGGGAAGTCCGCACAGTCCTTGGCACTGTCGGTCAGACGGTGCGTACCGAGCGGCATCTGCCCTTCATGCGCGGTCGTCGAAATCGCGATGTCGCCATTTCCCCAAGGGCAACCACCGGTATTACCCAGCGTCACCGAATAGGCGCAATCGTAGCGCACGCCTTTGGCGAGCACGGTAATGCCGGCGCCTTCGTAGGCGCCCATCAGCGTTGGCTCCTGAAGCATTTCCGCCACATTGCCATTGAGCGAGGTGTCCCAGCCGAGCATGCCCTCAAGCGGTAACCTGTCCACCATCATCTGGTTGTCGGTGATGGCAGGCAGATTACAGCCGGCATACGAGCCGTTTGCCGGCTGACCGTTCTCGGCCAGGCCGAACAGGCAAGCGACCTGCTGACGCCATGGCAAGAGTCGATCCGATGGATGCGCATCGGCATTGATCGTCACCGAGGCTGCGCCAACGCCTTGCAGACGAACCGGCTTCCACATCAACAGCATTTCCTTGTAAGTGCCCGGAGGAACGATGATCAGATCGCCCGGAGTCGCGGCATCGATCGCCGACTGGATGGTCTGGTTCGCCGCCAACACAGTGGGTGCCTTGCCGGCGATGGTGACCGTCACCGAATCGATCGACTGTTTGCCGTTTCCGGCCGTGATCACCAGTTGGGCGCAGCGTGCCGAAGCACCGATGGCACTGGGTGTCGTGCGTTGTACGACGGCGCAGGTCGATGCCTCGGCGGGCACATTGGGCACAGTTCCCGTAATCGTCGTGTCGCTCCAGCTCACGTTCGTCAGCGGACGCGAAACGCCGTCGCTGCCGACCAGCGCCACCGTTCCGGCACTACTGCCGAAACCGTAATGCCGATTGATCGTTTTCTGATTAAACGGTGCTTTCGTCGAATTGGGGCCGGAGAAGGCCGGGTTCTGCACGACCTTGTCGCCCAGCGCCTTGATGGACAGGATGTGACCTGTCCCGGAACCGGCAACCCAGGGGCCTTTTCCGCTGCTGCCGGGAACGGCGCCCGTCGCGTCACTGCCGATGACGCTGGCAATCGCCGGAGTCGTGTCGGGGTAGTCGCAATCAGGCAGGTTGTAGCCTTCGGCAAAAGCCTGGGTCGGGATCACCGGCGTATCCATGTAGGCGGTGAATCCGGGCATGAACGGCGTTTCATAACAGAAATTGCTGTACGCCGGGTTGTAGTTCGGATCGGTGATCATGGTGCCATTGGGACCGGGGATCGGACCAGGATCGTTCATGCAGGCGATGGCCATCTGCGGCACATAGCCGGTCGGATTGGGCGGATTGACGCCATAGCTTGAGAAGAACAAACCGTTGTAGATACCCCACTGGTCGGAATAGACGCGCGACACTTCGTTGCCGGCGAAGTCGCGCAGGCCAACCGGGAGGTTGGGTGGGCCGAATTTCTCGCCAAACTGCGGCGAGAAGGGGTCAAATTCGGACGCGAAGTCGTTGGTGATGGTGCCCGTGAAGTGCCCGGCGATGTGCGTCGGCGTAAAGACATAGAACTTGGCCAATACTGACGCCTGGTCGCCAAGTATCACTTCCTTGCGGTCGCACAAGGGCCGCAAGGCACCGGCAAAAGGCGCGTTCTGTCCCGAGGTCGGAAACAGACTGTTGAAATCCGGAACGATGCGTTTCTCGCCAACGCAAGGCCAGAAGGCTTCCATGCTGCCGGTATCGCCTTCGTGGCGTGGCGTGGCACCAAGGTTGGTGGTCGGATTGAGCGGATTGTTCTTGTTGTACAAGGCATTGACCGCCGCCTGGTCGGGCAGGATGAAGATGTTGCCGACCCCGGCGAACTGCTGGGTGACTGGCGCCACATAGATGTCGCCAAGCAGGATGTTCTTGTCCTCTTCCTTGACCAGTTCGAAGCCCGGCGGAACAATGACTTCGACCACGTACTTGCCGGTGGGCAACATCCGGGTGCCATCGCCGCTGGGATTGTTCACGCAGATCGTGCAGTTGGTGCCGGTCGGCAGACCCGTGGCCGGATCGCGGCTGGTGACACTGGGAAACTTGTATTGGCCGTCATAGGGAGCCGGCTGAACCTGATTGAGCATCGACCAGCCGTCGTAGCACTTGAACTGGGCGTTGTTCGGCAGCGGGTTGCTCGGGTTGAGGAATTGCTTGCTGCCCTGCAAGGTCTGGAAGAACGGGCTGTTCGGGTCTTGTCCGGGACAGTTCATGTTCGGTACGCCGTCCGGACGGAAGCCTTGTGCCCAGTCGTCCCAGCTAGTCGTCGTGGTGGTGTCGACGAGTTTCAGGCTGTTCGTGCCATCCGCCGCCGTGCCTTCCTGATACAGGTTGATCTTCACGCGCGGTACGCCGGGCTCCCAACTGAGCTGAAGCAACAAGGCCGGATCGTCGAACGGTCGGGTCGAAGCGTAAATCACGTGACCCTTGATGCCGCCGTTTTCGCCAGCCGAGAAAGGCTTCATGCCGAACTCGATGAAACTGTTCTGTCCCAACAAACCTTGCCAACCCTGGGTGGTCGTCCACGGCGGATCGACACGTCCGGTCGAGCCACCAGCGCTGTCGCCGGCGGGGCAATCGGCCGAGGCACAATAGCGCGCGCCGGGAACGTGCAGACTGGCCGGCAGCGGCACCGACTCAAGGGTGTTCGCCAGACCTGACGCGATGGCCGAGCTTCCGCCACCGCTCGTTCCATCCGCCGGGCCGCCGGCGTCATAGACGACGTGAGTGCCGGTCGGCTTGTAACGCGTGCTGTCGGTCTCTACCACCAGCCAGTTCATGAACGGGAAGACTTCGTTGAATCCGGCATAGCCGTTCAAGTCGGTGTTGTTGAAGAAGCCGATACTGCCGTCGCGATAATGGATATTGGTCGACACTAGCGGCAGCCCCGGTTCCGCCTCCTGCGAAACGCCATCGCCATTGGCGTCGATGAAGGTGCGCGTGTAGAGATTGGTGCGCCATTGAGTCACCGGGAACTCCTTGGTCACCGTCGAGCCATCGACTTTGACCGGCGATACCAGACCGTCAAGCATGAGATCGTTCCATTGATCCCAAACGGTGAGCTTGAAATCACCCGTGGGAAGATTCGGAATCGAGAACGTGCCGTCGGGATTGCACTTGGCAAAGGCAAAATCGGCATTGTCCGGCGCGCCCAGTCCAACGTAGCACTGGGTAAAGCTGTAGGCGTCGTAACCGCCGCTGCTATAGAGGCGCTGGTCGGGCGTGCGACTCATGCGTGCGCTGGTGATCTTGCCGTTGAGTGTGGCGGTGCAGGTCAGGCCGCCGCCATTGGGCTTGGGATCGCAGATTCCGGTTCCGGCCGTGTTGTGCCGCCGGTCATTGATGATCTTCGGGTTGGCGAAGCCGATGACGACATGAAAACCACCGGGTCCGAACTCCTGGAAATAGCCCGGCTCGTTCGGCTTGATGAATGCCTCGTGGGCCTTGCCGCCGTCCAGCGTGTTGGTTTGCAACCATTCTTCGCCGCGCCCGATGCGATCAGCCGACGGCGTCGCGACGACTTCGTAGAGTCCCGGATAAAGGTTGGCAATCAGCGCCTGGCCGGCCAGCGGCGACATCGTCCGGCCATCGGCTTCGTATTTCGGGCAGGTCGGAATCATTCCGACCAGGCCATCCGGACGGTTGGTGATCGGGCAGGCATCCTGCCCGCTGACCGGATCTTTTGTCCCGGCCAGGCCATTGGAAACCGGCATATTGAACATGTCGTAGGTGATCTGCCCCGTGGCATCGCCGAGTCCGCCGGCTTGGTCGAACAGCTTGAGCTCAAAGCCACCGAGCCCGGGTTCATTGGGCGCGATGATGTCGACGCCGCCGCCGGCACCGGCTTCGCCGTCGAGCGGATTGTCGTCCTCGAAGACAAAGACGGATATTTTCGCGGTGGGCAGTGGCGTTTGTTGCAGGCCGATGTTGACCGCCACCTGCCCGGCCGCAATCGGCGCGCCGCCCATGGCGTGGCCACAATCGCCGGTTCCCGGTGCAAAACTGGTGCAGTCGGCCAGCGTAAACGGACGTGTCTGGCCGGTCACCTTGTCGACTACCGGGCCACCCGTACCAGCCAGGGTCGGGTTTATTCCATCACCGGGCAGGATCGACAGGTAGTAGCGTTTGCTCGGATCAAGGACAACCTGGTCGGGTTTGACTTCGATTTTCTGGCCGGCATCGGTATGACAAACGCCGTTGCCGACATCACACGCGGCCGGTGCTCCCTGAACCGACTGGCCGGATTCGCACGAGACGGCACCGACGCAACCGGTCGCCAGCACCGGCATGTTGGCGGTGTGGAAGTTGTAGCCGAGGCTTTGCACTGGCAGCGGTGGGCAGGACGCCGGACGCACTGTCGGATCGGTCGAATTGATCTGGCACTTTGGATCGATGTAGAAGGTTCGGTCTTCCTCGATGATCCAGCGGTAGTCGGTGATTGGCGCACCGGTCCTGGCATCCTTGATGTTCATCGCCAGCCCGCTCGGTGTCGGGAAAGACAGGCTGACGCTGGTCGGCGCACTCGCCGTCTTTTGCGAATTCACGGCGTGATAGCTGAACGTGTAGTTGCCGGGGGCCGGCGGACTGGCTTTGAATGAACCGTCACTGTTCAAACCAATCTGCCCGGGCGTCAGGCAGGTGTAGCCTGGCACGGCAAGGCAAATCGTATCCAGTACCGCGGTCAGCGGATGCGCTTGCGGATCGGTATCGTTGCCCAGTACGCCCGGGGAACTGACTTTGAGTTGGCTGGCGATAGCGCTTGCGTAGCTGTCGGGATTGGCGATTGGATTGCCACCCTGGCAACTGCCGGTACATTGGGCGAGTGTCACCGTAGTGCACAGCAATCCGCTGGTCGCGCCGTTGCCGCAATAGGAAAAGCTATCGGTCAGTGTTCCCGCGTTCGGGGTATAGCTGAAGGTACCGTTGGCGTTCAGCGCCAAACTACCGCCACTCGGTGCGATACCCTGAAGTTGAATACCATAGATACCGACATCGTTGGCCATCACGCCCTTGGCCGGGTCGGAGACTTCGACCGGGTTGCCTGCGACCAGATAGTAGGTATCGGGGTTGGCCAGGGCGTTGGTGCCCGCGTTCGGTAACGCGCCGCCGGCGACTTGCAGATAGACCTGCATGCCGCCGTCACGCTGGTTGTTGGTCGACAGGCTCAACTGGCGGTCGAAGATCGGGAAGGTCGCCGGCGTGTAAGTGCCATTGCTGGCCGGCGGCTTGATGATGGCGTCGTAGGTCTTGCCGGCGGCGAGGAAGACTTCGCTCTGCACTCTCGGATTTCCTGGCAGGATGTTGCCGTCCTCTGCGTACAGCGTCATGTCGAGCCCGACCACGGCGGGCACGTGCATGCGCAGGCCGGCATTGACGTAGCGCAGCAGCACATTGCCACTGCTGGCAGGCGCCAGCGCGGTCGGCCCGGCCAGGATCGAATTGCTGGCATGACTGCGATCGAAGGAGATGCCGTTGATCAGGTAGTAGCGTGGATCGTAGTTGACGGTCGGCGGATAGCAGGTGTTGGCCTGCGCTGACGTCGGATCGCCGCACTCGCCATTCTGGCCGTTCCAGACCTTCGTTTCACTGAAACCGGAGGTACGCACGGCCCGGTCGACGGCCCGGTTTTGCAGCGCGTCGATCTCGCTGAGCAGTACCACCGCGTCCTTGTCGTAAACGACGCCGGGATAGGCGGCATCGGTCACCACCAGCACGCCGTAGAGGCCCATTGCGCCCTGGATTGACGGATGTGTGCCGGATTCCATCAGATAGGTACCGGGACGCAGATTGGTGGCGGACCACACCAGATTCTGGCTGCTGCCTGCCGCCACTTCAGTGGCAAAGGACTGCACGCGCGCCGATTGCGCTGGCGGCACAAAGGTCGGATCGGCCGCACTCGTGCCGCCAGAAGCCGGCCAGGTCACGCCTTGCGCGGCATGCACCGGGCTGTCCGTGCGTGTCGGCGTGCCGCCGAGGCCGCCACCAAGTTGACCGACAATCACCAGCGAGGTGGGAAGATTGTTGGGCGTGCCGCTGGTCGTAAAACTGAGATAATTGATCAGTGTGATCGTCAACGGACTGCCACTGGGCACAGTGATCACCGGCGGTTGCCAGCCTCCCGTTTGGGCCACACCGTTGGCGGCGGTGCACGAAACACCGGTACCCGAAACAGCGCCACAGGCGTAGCCCCACATCGGGACTGTCTGGCCATCCGGCAAGCTCGTGCTGGTCGGTGCCGCCGTCAACGTCACGACACTTTGCGCGACAGCCGACGCACTGGCGAGCAGAAGAACGGAGCACGCGGCGGCGAGTGCCGACTTGAGCAACCCAGCGTTGAAGGTTTTGGCGTCCATGGCGTTTTTCCTCAACTCAGTTCGCTTCGTTGATCTTGAAGGCGCGAGGATCGACGAGCATCATCATCATCGCGCCGCCGGGGAAGGCGTTGTTGGTGGTGATCTCGCGCTCGTTGTGCGAATGCCACATGTAGGCAAATCCGGCTTCCTGTGACGGACTGTTGGCCACGGTGCCAAACGGAGGGATCGGCGTACTGCCGACCGCGCGCGCCGTTGCGTCGGGACCAAGATACGGGCTGCCGCCATACCACGCGCCGTTGGTGAGGATGTTGGCGTCGGGCAGCGTCACCGGGCCACCGCTGCCGACCGCGCCAAAGGGATGGGCTTCGAGGGGCTTGGCGTGGTCCTGGCACCATTCGTAGTAGTTGGGCGCCGTCGGGTCGGCGGTGTAATAGCCGTTGGCATCGGGGACGCACACGCTGTGATCGCCCGCCGTGTGCCCATAGACGTCCCAGTTCAAGCCTTTCCCGGTCCAGTAAAAAATACCATCGAGGGTTGTCCCGGGTGTCGTTGTGGTTGTGAACAACAGCGGCCCGGCGAGTTTGGTCGGGTCATTCTGACTAAGCAGCAGATTGCCGTCGCGACCTAGAATGCGGACATGGTTGCCGTGCTCGTGGAAGGGATGTTGCCAGCGACCGGTGCCGACGACGCGCAGCAACACGAGTTCACCCGGATGCATGTGCGGATTGCCGTTATACGGCTGGTGCGGATATTGCACGGCGTAGTTGGGGTCCATCAGATCGGGCATCGAGCGACCGTTGATCAGGAAATAGGCCGGGTGGTAGGGCTCGGTGGCGATGCTCATGCAGCCGTTAGCTCGCGTGCACGGCAGATCCTTCTGGGCATCGGCCTGCTGATGAATCAGCGGGTCCATCTCGGAAAACTGGAACAGGTACTCACGGTCGTAGCAACTCGCGCCATGGTTGTAGGCGGCGGTTGACAGGCGAAAATCGGTCTCGCCGTTAAACACCTTGGCCACATCGTTTGAGCTGCCACTGGAGCAATTCGCCGGCGGCGTGGACGGCAGAACGATGATGGAACCATAAAGCCCCATTTCGATTTGCAGATCGCCCTGCGTGCCGCTGTAGTAGGCGTGAGTT
>Ga0302287_10000970_pt1 | contig 12302 bp, 15 predicted proteins | sample III_Fen_E2_4_FD_200452 | JGI IMG/M metagenome (GOLD analysis project Ga0302287, IMG submission 200452) | Peat permafrost microbial communities from Stordalen Mire near Abisko, Sweden - III_Fen_E2_4 | ecosystem: Environmental > Terrestrial > Soil > Wetlands > Permafrost | place: Sweden: Abisko...
TTGCTCGCTGCGATCACGCGGCGAAGCGACCGCTTCCTTGCCTGTGAGCCGCGCCGTGACTGGTTTGCTCTCGCTGCGAGTCACCTGGCCGGTGTAATCGGAGCGGGTGCGGTGACGCGCGAAGACGCGGTGCTGAGCGTGCACGCCGGATTTTGCAAAAAGGAGATTACGGCATTGTGGCCGGTGAACGGCGACGAATGGCGGGTGCAGGAGTGCTCGGCCGGACTTTTCAGTCACTGCTTTCGCGCCGAACGCGTTGAGCGCATGGAGGTTCGCTGATGCAAACTGACTTTGATGCAATCATCATCGGTGCTGGTCCGGCTGGGTCGTCGGCGGCGATCCGGCTGGCCGGCGCCGGTTGGTCGGTGGCGCTGGTCGAGAAGCAGTCTTTCCCTCGCCGCAAAGTCTGTGGTGAATGCATTGCGGCGAGCAATTTGCCGCTGCTTGACGCTCTGGGCATTGGCAAGGCATTTGAGGCCGTTGCTGGCCCCGAATTGCGCCAAGTCGCACTGATGCGTGGCGAGCGGACGATCATTGCTGACTTGCCGGCCGCCGAAGACGAGAAGTACCTCTGGGGCAGGGCGCTCGGTCGCGAAACGCTCGACACGCTGCTGGTTGAACAGGCTAGCGCAGCCGGAGCACACGTTTTGCAGCCCTATACGGTACAAGCCATCGAAGGTGGGGTCGGCAACTGGCGCTGCAGTGTGCGCGCCGCTGAGGGGATCGCCACGCTGGGCCTGCATACCGGCGTGGTCATTGACGCGCATGGTTCGTGGGAGGCTCTGACCTCCTCGCGTCGACGTTCGCGCGTGACTCGTCGACGCTCCGATCTGTTCGCCTTCAAAGCCAATTTCCGCAACATGTCGCTTGCGCAGGGCGTGCTTCCCATCCTGCTGTTTGACGGCGGTTATGGTGGCATGGTTGTGGCCGATGGCGGCATGGCCACCCTTGCCTGTTGCGTGCGTCGCGATCATCTTGAAGCCTGTCGCCGTGTGTCGCCAGGAGCGCCGGGTTTGCCAATCGGCGAAGCGGTCGAAGCCATGCTCCAGCGCGAGTGTGGCGGCGTACGCCGCGCGCTGAAGGACGCCTCCCGCGAAAGCGCCTGGCTTTCCGTCGGCCCGCTTGATCCGGGAATCAGAGTGGATGCTGGCGACGGTCTCTTCCGCATCGGAAATGCGGCTGGCGAAGCACATCCCATCATCGGCGAAGGCATGAGCATGGCGCTGCAATCGTCCTGGCTGCTGTGCACGCAATTGCTCGCCGCGGAACGACGTGAAGAACTCTCTGCCGAGACATGGCAACGCGAAGCCGGACGGGGTTATGCCGCACAGTGGCGGCACGAATTTGAGCCGCGTCTGCGGCTTGCGGCAAGCTTTGCGCAGGTGGCGATGCGGCCTGTTCTTTCTGCGCCGCTAATGGCTCTGGCCAGGGTCTGGCCCGGAATGCTGACCCTTGGTGCGAGGTGGGGCGGCAAAGTGCACTGCGCGGCCGAGCTGACGGCGTTTGACGGACTGGCACTGAACGAATGACATCAACAACGACGCTACAACGGAAAGGAAACGAAATGACGACCACTGCTGATCTGCTGCGTGAGATTCTGGCCCGCGACTACAAGCTTGATCCCGCTGCGCTGGCGCTCGATACGCCGCTCGAAGGATTGGGCATCGATTCGCTCGGCGTTGCCGAACTGCTCTTTACCGTCGAAGACGAATTCAAAATCAAGATGTCGACCGAACCGGTAAGGCTGAGCACTTTCGGCGAGGTGGTTGATTACGTCGATAAACTGGTCGCGGCACAGCGCGGAGGCGGTGCCCAGACGGGCGTGTCGATGGAATCCGCTTGATGCCTGCCATGCGACGGGTCGCAGTAACCGGCATCGGCGTCGTTTCACCGCTCGGCAATGCCGCGGCCGAGGTGTACGCCAATGCCTATTCCGGCCGTTCGGCGATTCACAGCCTTGATCTCCCGTTCAGCGATCGGCTTGTCGCACCGCTTGCCGCCACCGTGGGCTTTGATGGTGCCGAGCATTTCGATCCTCCAAAGTTGCGCATGCTCGATCGCGTCAGCCAGTTTGCGCTGGTCGCCGCCAGGCAGTCGCTGGCCGATTCACGCCGCGACTTGAGCCAGCTTGACCGTGACCGGGTCGGTGTCTTTGTCGGGACCGGAATGGGTGGCTCGCTATCCAATGATGATGGCTACCAGACGCTCTACGGCGAAGGTTCAGACCGCATCAAACCCTTCACCGTACTGCTGGGCATGCACAACGCGCCCGCCGCCTGGATCGGCATTGAGTATGGCCTGCGCGGCCCGAACCTGACCTACTCGACGGCCTGTTCGTCGTCGTCCGTGGCCATCGGCGAAGCCTGGTTGCGCGTGGCCAGTGGCAGCCTTGACCTGGCGATCGCCGGTGGCGCTGAGGCCCCGCTTTCCTTTGGCTCCTTGAAGGCCTGGGAGGCTCTGCACACGCTGGCCGCAATCGATGCGGACGAGCCTTCAGCATCATGCAAACCATTTTCACGGGACCGTAGCGGCATGGTGCTGGGCGAAGGCGCGGCGATGCTCATTCTTGAGCCATGGGATCACGCCCTGGCGCGTGGCGCGGCGATTCATGGCGAACTGCTCGGCTATGGCCTGTCAACCGACGCCAGCCACATCACGCGACCGAGCGTAGCCGGCCAGGCGGCCGCGCTCCGTGCCGCGCTGCATTCGGCCATGATCGACGCGTCTGCGGTTGATGCCATCAACGCGCACGGCACCGGCACGCAGGCCAACGACGTGGTCGAGACGGCAGCGATCAAGGCCGTGTTTGGCGAGCGCGCGCCGCGCATACCGATCAGTGCAACCAAGGCAATGCACGGCCACCTTCTGGGCGCCGCCGGTGCGCTTGAAGCCGTGCTGTCGCTGCTCGCGATGCAGCACGCGGTTGCCTTGCCGACCATGCACTTGCGCAACCCCGATCCCGAATGTGACCTTGACTACGTGCCGAACGTGGCCCGCGACGATGTGGCCGTGCGCACGATGTTGTCGAACTCTTTTGCCTTTGGCGGCACGAACGCAGTTCTCGTGTTGGGTGCCGGGCTTTAACTGCCTTCGGGAAAGAGCGGGCCTTCCGTCAGCCTGGGCCAGATTGACCGGGAATTGGCCCCGCTGAAATTCATCGATAGGCGCGGTAGCGCACAGACGACTCACCATCTCCAGTTCAATCTGAGAACTAGCCGACCGAATACTGCCGGCGGGTTCTCAATTGCAGATCAGCTTAAAGGGGTGAGCATCATGAAGAACGAGTTGCCATTCGATGACCGTGCCCAGGAAGTTTCATGGGTTCTCATTAACCGTAGCAACGTTGCGCAGAACAGACCGGCGCGCTACCCGGCTGAAGCGTCGCCGGACTCAACGCAGCAAAGTCCGCGGACTGGCTCGCATGAGAGAAAGTCCGAATTGGCCGCATCGCCACCTGTGCTTGGCAAGACACATCGTCCGAGACTTATGTCTCGGAGAAGCGAATTGGACATTGAGTACACACGTACAAATTTGGGGTGACTTTGCTTCATCGGTTGCACCTTTTTGATGGGTGACAAGCCCAGACTAGAAATGAATGATGGGAGTGGTTATGAAAGGTTTTGTACAGGACATTGAAGCGCTGGCGATCAAGAATGAATATTTCCGTCAAGTGCTTTACACGGCGAAGTACTGCCAACTGGTCGTTATGGCACTGAAGCCTGCAGAGGAAATTGGCGCGGAAGTTCATAAGCTCGACCAGTTCTTCCGCGTTGAAGAGGGCAGCGGCGAGGCCGTTCTTGATGGTATTCGAAGCTCGATTCAGTCGGGCTTCGCAGTGATCGTCCCGGCCGGAACGAATCACAACATCATCAATACGGGCAGTGTTCCGCTCAAGCTCTACACGCTCTATTCGCCTCCGAATCATCGGGATGGCGTCGTTCACCGTACCCGCGCCGACGCGGAAGCCGACAACGAGCATTTCGACGGCAAGACAACGGAATAGCGCGACAGGCTTTTCCGGCGGAATGCTGAATGCAGCGCGATTGCGATGAACAGAATTTATCTAGGCAGTCTGTCGGAAGTCGATCCGCTGCACACTTATCTCCAGCATGACATGCAGCCACAGGTGACCGGCGCGATGGGTGGTTCGACCTATCGCGTATTCAAGCTCAATGGCTCGAACGATGTGTACCAGTACGAAGACCGCGATACCGGAACGAAGCTGATCGGCAAGTTCTTCCTTTCATCTCGACAGCAAGACGTGGAGAGAGCGGCGGCGCACCTGACGAATGAGTTCGACAATCTTTGTCTGATGCGTGAGCACGGGCTGGCGGGATATCCGCATCATGTCGTCAAACCGCTCGGTCGAAACTACGCCCTGAATGCACTTCTGGTCACCGAAGACTGCGAGGGCGAACTGCTCAGCGAAGTGATCCTCGAAGCAATCCGGAGTGGCCAGCATGACCGGCTCTATCAAAAGCTGACGGCACTCGCCTACTTCCTTTCCGTCTTTCACAACCGGACGGCGACCGGTGAGGGCGTTGCCTTCAACGACGACTGCGACTATATGGACAGCCTGATCGACAGGCTGCTCAAAATCGGCGCCATCGATGGCAGCAAGGCCGGCGAGCTTTACGCGTTGCGCGACCGTTGGCGTGATCAGCCGCGGATGTGGGAAGACCATAAGGTGATGGTGCACGGTGACGCGACACCAGAGAACTTCGTGTTTGGCGATGGCCTGGCCGTCATGGCTTTCGATCTGGAGCGAAGCAAGCTCGGCGATCGTGTTTTCGACACCGGCCGCATTGCCGGCGAGCTCCAGCATTTCTTCCTGCGTGCGACCGGCAATGCGAAAGCCGCGGAGCCTTTTATCAAGCACTTCATCTGGGAATATGCCTGCCATTTCCCGGACCGCGAGAGTGCCTTTCAATCGATAAACGGCCGAACGCCTTTCTACAGGGGGATAACATTGCTACGCATTGCACGTAATAGCTGGGTCGGAGCGGAGCACCGCAACCGTTTGATCCACGAAGCCGTCGAGTGTCTGAGGAGGTGCTGAGTGATCGTCAAGGGCATTATTTTCGATGTCAACGGGACACTTACGGATATCCGGACGAATGAGTGGCACGATGACGTGTATCGCGTCATCAGCAATCTTTTGTCCTATCAAGGCATCGTTCTCGAAGCGTCGGTTGTGAAGTTTTTCTATTTTCAGGGGATGAAGGAACAACGTGCAGCCTGCGTTGACCGTTACCCCGAATACGATGCGGTCAAGGTCTTTCGCGAAATTATCGCGCAGCACGCGACGGACTTCACGCGTGCGCTACCGGCAGCGAAACTGGAACAGCTGCCGAGATTCCTGGCCGAAACACACCGCGCCGCCTCGCGCTTTCTGTTGCAACGCTATCCTGGCGTAGAGGAGACCATCCGGCATCTGCACCCGAATTACCGTCTGGCGATCATTTCTGATGGCCAGACGACTTCTGCGGTTGCCGAGTTGAACACGCTCGGGCTTTCCGGTTACTTCGATCCGATCGTCGTGTCCGGCGATTTCGGCTATCGCAAGCCCGACGAACGTCTGTTTACCACCGCATTGAGCGCCATGAAGATGAAGTCGTCCGAAGTTCTTTATGTCGGCAACGACATGTATCGCGACGTGTACGGTGCGCAGCGCGTCGGCATCAAAACGGTCTTCTTCAAATCGAATCAGGGAACACAGGAAAAGGATGGCGTCTGGCCCGACTACATCATCTATAGCTTCCCCGAACTGCTGCACGCCATCCGTTTCTTTGAGGAGCAAAACGGATAGCTGAATCCGCCTCGTCACCGAACTTTTCAGAAGGGAATCGTATGCCGACCAAAGCATGGAGCGCGAAGCGCGAGCGCCAGTACGAACACATCAAGGAAAGTCTGCTCAAACGCGGTGAGGACGTGCCATTGGCCGAAGAGATCGCGGCGCGTACCGTCAACAAGGAGCGAGCGCGACACGGTGAAGCCGAGGAAGTGAGCGCCTCTTCAATCAATGACATTTCGTCCGGCCGGCGCGGCGGTTTGCGTTCTCATTCCGGGCCAGGTGGGCGAACTCTGGCGCAGCTTCGCAACGAAGCAAGCCAGCATGGTATCAAGGGGCGTTCGCGGATGAACAAGGCGCAACTGGAAGAAGCGCTCAAGCGCTGAGAGCGTTTCTTGAGAACGCCGCGGCTTGCCGATCAATAACCAAAAACGGCGTCTTGATCAGCGACGAGCGCAGTAAAGTTGCCAATGAAGCGTTTCGACACTTCAACTTCTGCCGTCTGCAGGTCTGTGCCAAAGACATGACGGGTTTGCATGGGCATTTCGTAATAGACCCAGCACGGCTGGCCTTCCAGATACTCCACGTAGAAGCTGCCCATCCGGCCGTCGTGGTTGCTCACTCGGGCATCGGGGCCAAAGGTCAGAAGGGTTTCATTGCTCTCGTCGCGCAAATCGACTGAATCGTGATAAGCGTTCATGACATGTGAAAATGATTTATCGCCGACCTGGAAGATCTTGATTGTGGCTGACATTGTGTACTCCTGGATTCAAATGGAAGCGACTGGTGATAAAGCATCAGAAGCGCTTCGATCGCCTGCCGGGGTGAAAACCGCACACCCTTGTTGGCTCCGACTGACTTCAGATTAGGAGCGTGAACCGTTCCTGTCTGTCTGTTGCAGCACATAGATGGAGGCGATCGCATTTGGATCTTTCTAAAGATGCCTCATGGATAAGAGCCTGACCGTACAAGAAGTCGGGCCCGCAACGTTCCGGATCTTGCAATGTGCGCTAGCGAACGGAACGCGGTCTGGTGAACAGTCACTCTTTGTTGAACCAAAATAGGGAGCACGGTTATGGAAAAGAGCGGTCCAAAGATTTTGCGTGGGGCACTGATGTCCGGATGCGCGATGTGGGCACCGATTTTTCCTCCGATGAATGAGTCCGGAACGGATGAAAGTTCACCCGGTGTAGCTTTGGATTCACCGCTGAGCGCCACACAAGATTCGATCGCGATTTCTTCCGGACCGATGACGGGGGCAGAGACGCTCAAAGCAGTCTGATCGAGGATCTCCATGGAATTCAAAGACTATTACAAGATCATGGGAGTGGCGCGCGACGCGACCCAGGATGAGATCAAGCGCGCGTATCGACAACTGGCGCGCAAGTACCACCCGGACGTCAGCAAGGCACCGGATGCCGAGCTTCGCTTCAAGGAGCTTGGTGAGGCGTATGCCGTACTGAAAGACCTGGAGAAGCGCGCGGCCTACGATCAACTGGGCAGCAACTGGAAGAACGGCCAGGATTTCAGCCCACCACCGGACTGGAACGCGGGCTTCGAGTTCTCCGGCGATGGTCGGGGCGGAAGCAGCGAGCGCGAGGGCGGTGCCGATTTCAGCGACTTCTTTGAGTCGATTTTCGGGCGCGATTTTGCCGGCGCCAGCCATGATGGCCATGCGCAGGGTCGTACAACATTCAACGCACGCGGCGAGGACCATCACGCCACAGTGCTGATCGACCTCGAGGACGCTTATACCGTCGCCACGCGCACCATCACACTGCAACGGCCTGAAGCCGATGCCGCAGGGCACGTTTCGATGCGCGGGCACAAGCTCAACGTGACGATTCCACGCGGTATTCGCGCTGGGCAGCATATCCGCCTGGCCGGGCAGGGCGCACCGGGAACGGGACAAGGCAAGCCGGGCGATCTCTATCTGGAAATCGGCTTTAACCCACACGCGCACTACCGCGTTGACCAGCGCGACGTCTATCTGGACTTGCCGGTTGCACCCTGGGAAGCGGCTCTGGGAGCCAAACTCAAGGTGCCGACGCCAAATGGCATCGTCGAACTGAAGATCCCGACTGGCTCGGTCGCTGGCGGAAAACTGCGACTGAAGGGCCGCGGCGTTCCTGGCAACAATGCGGGCAACGGCGCGGGCAACCCCGCCGGTGACTTCTACGTGGTCCTGCAAATTGCCCTGCCGCTGGCTGATGGCGAGAAGGCCAACGCCTTTTATCTCTACATGGCCGAGCAGTTCCCGACGTTCAACCCGCGTGCCGGACTGGGAGTCTGACGATGAAAAATGACAACAGACTGCCGCAACTGAGCGGAATCGTTCTTGAAGAACTCTATGAACTGAGCTTGGCCGATTTGAGCCGCGCCTGCTCGGTGCAGGCCGATTGCATCGTCGAGTTGGTCGAAGAGGGCTTGATTGTACCGATCGGACGTGAGCCGCATCGTTGGCGTTTCAGCGGCGTTCACATGCGTCGTGCAACGGTGGCACTAAGGTTGCAGCGTGACCTCGGTGTGAACCTCGCGGGAGCCGCGCTGGCTTTGCAGTTACTTGAAGAAGTTGAAGCGCTACGGGCGAGGCTCAAGGTGCTGGGTTACGAGTGAGTGGGGCGCTGTTTCCAGCGGTCTTCAAGATAAACCGATCGCGTCGCAGAAAGGACGCGATCGGCAAATGCCCAGAACCTTAAATCCTGCCCATTACCAACAGAACAACAAGAATCACCAGTACCAGCCCGATACCGCCGCTAGGACCGTAACCCCAGCTCCGGCTGTGTGGCCAGCTCGGGATCGCACCAATCAGCATCAAAATAACAACAATCAACAGAATCATTCCTAATGACATTTCATGTCTCCTAAAGGTTGGGCGTCGAGTTTGCTTCGTCTCCGCGCCGTGTTCGAGTGCTATCTCGTCGCGGGTTTATCGGAACGAGACGCCGGGCACCCGTGATTCGGTTGCTATCGTCCTGTCCTTGCATACAGGATCAGGCAAGCGTCGAGCGGCGTCTGTGCGATAGCGCACATCACTGCTGAACCGGCGCAGCGTGCGCTGGCGCACAGATAAACAGTGCGGTGCAGGGCAAGCTTTCATACAGAGGAAGCAGGTGCTTGAAGTGATCTTGTTCGAGTGCGATCGATAGCTTTCCTTTCAAGGGTGCGGTGGCGAGGAATACTCGTCACTCGACCTGCCAGATTGCATTTCTTTACACGTATCAGGAGGAATTATGAGTGCCGAATTAACCCCAAGCAGTGTGCAACAGAGCAAGGATGTTCTCGTAGCGGATTTGAAGCGCGTCGTTAGCGATGCGGATGCCTTGATGAAGGAAGTGGTCAACTCCACCTCCGAAGAACTTTCGGCGACGCGTCAGCGCGTCGAAGCACGGCTTGCTGAAGCAAGAGCGCGCATCGATGAGGCAAGGATCGTTGCCACACGAAAAGTTTGCCGCGCCGCCGATTCCACCCAGGCTTTCGTTAGCGAGAATCCGTGGACGGTCATTGGTGTGGCCTCTGCAGTCAGTTTCATTGCCACCTATCTGCTCATCAGTCGTGCCGGAAAGCCGCGCAACGACTAAGCCAGCATGCGGCGCTCGGGCACGGAAGGTGCCTGATTGCCGCTATCGTGAAACATTGAAAGGCTTCCCGTAATGACGAATACGAGCCCAAAAGTCCTGCCATTCGTTCCGGTCAGGCCGAGCCGCCATGCATACTCATCGTGCGGTTCCACCTGTCCGCGCTGCAAAGCCTCGGTCTTCCGCATCTCACGCCGTTTCGTCGATTTGCTGGTCAGTTTGTTCATGCCCATTCGGCGTTATCGCTGCATCTCGATGGCGTGTAGTTGGGAGGGGAATCTGCGCACGAAGCAGGCGTCTCTGCCGAATATCGCACGTACGTCGTTGTAAGCCGCCTGATGTCCCGGGAAGTGCTATGAAAACATTGTCATGAAGATGGCGCCGACCAGCGTTCTTCTCATCGAGGATGACCCCGCCGATGCGCGCTTGATTCAGGATGCACTGGCCGACCTTCCCGATAGCACCTTTCATGTTGAATGGGTTTGCTGTCTTGCCGATGCCATCGAACGGCTGCAGAGTGCGCCGGTCGATGTCATTCTGCTTGATCTTACCTTGCCCGACAGCCAGGGCATCCTGGCTTTCGACCAGGTGTTCGCGGCGAGACCGGAGGCACTGATCCTGGTTCTGAGTACGGAGAGCGACGAGGAACTGGCGCGTGAGGCTGTTGCCCGCGGTGCCCAGGATTATCTGGCCAAGGTGCACATCAATGCTCACTGGTTGCCGCGCGCGCTCAATTACGTGATCGAGCGCAAGGCGATTCGCGAGTCACTGCGCCTCAGTGAGTCGCGCTTCCGCGCCATGAGCGACGCCGCGCCACTGGGCATTTTTGTCTCGGATGCCGACGGCGCGTGTGAATACACCAACGCGGCCTATCACAAGATATCCGGTTTGAGCTTTGACGAATCTCTGGGGATGAACTGGAGTATGGCCATCCACCCCGAGGATCGCGAGCGTGTGCTGGCCGAGTGGCGCATCGCGGCACGCAGCCAGGAGGCTTTCCAAACCGAATTCCGCTTCTTGCAGGGCGACGATCGCGTCGTGTGGACGCGTATCAACAGTGCCACCATCCGCGACGGAAAAACCTCGCTTGGCCTGATCCAGACAGTCGAGGACATCAGCGAGCGCAAAACAGCAGAGCTTGAGTTACTCGCGGCAGAAGATGCGCTGTTCGCGGAGAAGGAGCGCGCTCAGGTCACGCTCGACTCCATCGGTGACGCCGTACTGACGACCGACCTGCAAGGAAAGGTGAGCTACCTCAACCGGCAGGCGGAGAAGATGACCGGTTGGTCGCGCGAAGAAGCGGTCGGACATCCGCTGACCGAAGTGTTCAGTATCGTCGACGGGACGACACGGCAAGTCGTGGCCAATCCGGCGAAGGTCGCCATCACACAAAATCAGACGGTTGGCCTGGCCAACAATTGCATACTCATTCGCCGCGACGGGCTAGAACTGGCGATCAACGATTCTGCAGCGCCGATTCATGACCGGGACGGGCAGGTCATCGGCGCTGTACTGGTCTTTGAGGATGTGAGTGAATCGCGCGCCATGACGCTCAAGATGTCCCATCTGGCACGCCATGATTTCCTCACCGGATTGCCCAACCGGATGCTGCTGACCGAACGGCTTTCGCAAGCCATCGGTCTGGCGCAACGGCACCACCGGCAAGTCGCGCTGCTCTTTATTGATCTGGATTGCTTCAAGAACATCAACGACTCGCTGGGGCATACCATTGGCGATCAGCTCCTGCAATCGGTGGGAGAGCGACTTCTGGCCACGGTTCGCGCAACCGACACGGTCTGTCGCCAGGGCGGCGACGAATTTGTGATTCTTCTGCCAGAAATCGAGCAGCCGCAGGACGCCGCGCACATCGCGCAAAAATTGCTCGACGCGTTTGCCGTGCCGCATCTTATCGGCGGGCAGGAACTGCATATCACCTTGAGCATCGGCATCAGCGTCTATCCCGACGACGGCGTGGATCTGGATGCCGTGCTGCAGAACGCCGATACCGCGATGTATCACGCCAAGACGAACGGTCGCAATAACTTCCAGTTCTTCCGGGCCGACATGAATACGCGCGCGGTGCGTCGATTGCTGATCGAAAACAATATGCGCCGGGCCCTGAAGCAGGGCGAGTTCGTCCTCAATTACCAGCCGCAGATCAATCTCGCTTCCGGCGCGATTACCGGGGCCGAGGCCCTCATCCGCTGGCGTGATCCGGATCTCGGAGCTATCCCGCCGGGCCAGTTTGTCCCCGTCGCCGAAGAGTGCGGCCTGATCGTCACGATCGGTCACTGGGTCTTGCGCGAAGCCTGCCAGCAAGTGAAAGTCTGGCTCGACTCAGGGCTGCGCGTTCCAAGCATCGCGATCAATATTTCAGCGGTCGAGTTCCGGCACAAGAACTTTCTCGAAGGCCTGGCACAGATCCTGGACGAAACGGGCCTGACGCCGGACTATCTCGAACTTGAACTGACTGAGAGTCTTCTGATGCACGACGTCGAGTCTTCGGCGACGGTGCTCGAATCACTCAAGGACATGGGCATCAAGCTGGCAATCGACGATTTTGGTACCGGCTATTCGAGCCTGAGCTATTTGAAACGCTTCCCGATCACGACGTTGAAGATCGACCAATCCTTTGTGCGCGATATCACTACCGATATCAATGACGCTACCATCGTCAGTGCAGTTGTCGGCATGGGACGAAACCTCAATCATCGCGTCATCGCCGAAGGCGTCGAAACCCGCGAGCAATTCGAATTTCTCAGCATGCGCCAGTGCCCGGAGGGCCAGGGCTTCCTGTTCAGCCATCCGCTGCCGGCCGAAGACTTTGCACGATTGTTGGTGGCCGGGAAGGTCGAATTGCCGAAGTAGGGAATGATGCTTTGGGCGGAGGATTGCCGGCGCATGCTCTCAGGTTTCAGATCGCAGAGATGCGC
>Ga0302287_10000975_pt1 | contig 12226 bp, 18 predicted proteins | sample III_Fen_E2_4_FD_200452 | JGI IMG/M metagenome (GOLD analysis project Ga0302287, IMG submission 200452) | Peat permafrost microbial communities from Stordalen Mire near Abisko, Sweden - III_Fen_E2_4 | ecosystem: Environmental > Terrestrial > Soil > Wetlands > Permafrost | place: Sweden: Abisko...
AGCCCACCGTCATTAAGCGCAACGCTACGTAGGGTTTCGCTAGATACCTGAGAAGGGGTCTTATATGTAATCTCTGGATGATATGAAAGTGTCAGCGACGTCTGGTTAGCATCTGTGGGAATTGTACCGGAAGCAATACGCACCACGCTATAGGCGTCTTTTTTACTTAGTTCGGTACCAATTCGAAGGTTACCATTTGAATTGTCAATCGCGCCAGCATAGAAGCTTTTTTGATCATAGGTAAGATTAAAACCATAGGAAGATCGCACCGTTAGGTCGTATGATTTGTCCGACCTAAACAAACCAGCTACAAAATCGCGACTACTTACTGCGCCGCTGACAATTTGGGCTCGATATTCAACCAAGAACCAAGCTAGTAAAACCAGCCCCAGCAAAGATATAGCAACAAGACCAATGTGTCGTTTCCTGTAAGCTTTGGCGTGATGATGATGCAGTTTAACCGCCTTGCCTGTTTTATGCGCCTCACTAACGGATAGCTTTCTAGCCCGTAACATAACAACTCCTGTTTAACGCTATATTATTGTTATTCTAACATAATGCTTGTGTATATTAATACGAATCTTATAGTATTTAGAACTTCTTAAAATATGCTCAAAAATAAAAGACCGACCCTCCGCCTCGACCGTATTAGGGTCGAGGCGGAGGAGCCGGGATCGACGGGGCGCCGGTTGGCGCCACTTCATCTTACGACGAGCAGCCTGTGCACTGCACGAAGTCGTGATTTCTGCGTTCTCGGTGCAGGCTACACGAAAAACCTACGCAGCGACTGTGAGAAAGAGATCGACTTGTCGAAGGTCGCTCAGTGGGTTAGAATCTCACGCCCAACAGTTGCCTGCTGATTTGGCGCGACTTTATCAATATAAACCAGCAAACTTCTGACGTCAAATTTTTTTAAATATCGACATTTTTGCTAAGCGATGACATTTATCTGGCCAAAGTGTATTATAAAAGCATAATTATGATAAACAAGGAAAAATGTATGTCTGCAAAAGAAGTAAATATTATTAAGAATGTCAAAACTGATAGTGCGCTTGGATTCTTTATGTTTTTGGCGTATATCGGCGCGGCTATTTATTTCATCCAGCAATCTAGCGGTGGTTTTTGGGAAGTAATTCTGGGATTATTACAGGCTGCCGTATGGCCAGTGTATGTGATTTTCCACGTGCTGACGTTGCTTGGCGCGTAAGTATAGATTGTATTAAAAATAGAGTCCAAGCGGACTCTATTTTGTTTGGCTGGGATGGAGGGATTCGGTCACCTTTGGCGACCCCGAAACTTCGCGACTGAAAACACAGTTTTCATCGGAAGGTTTCCCTCAAAATGCCACTGGCATTTCTCGCCCCCGAATGTGCACTCGGAAATTCGAATCCCGACAGCCTAGTTATGAAAAACGACCCACCAAAAGGTGAGTCGATTTTCATGGCTGGGGCTCAGTAACCTATTCCAAACTTTTGAAGATCTTGATTCAGTTAAGGACAAAGAGGCAGATATCGTCGGTATTCGGGAAGCTTTACGTCAGGACATTGAAGATAAAGAGGACGAGAAGGAGCCACTATGTTAGTAGTGTCACGACTCCTCGCCCAAGCAAGAGAGATATACCAAGAGCTACATGTTTCTGACCTATTTAACGAAAGTAGCTTCTATGATGCGTTTATAAAGGATCTCAAACACTGCAAAGCAGATTTGGTTATTGAATCGCCATTCATCACGAATAAACGTCTAGCAACACTCCTTCCCACTTTGGAAAAACTAAACGCAAAAAAGGTTAACGTCATTATTAACACACGCGATCCGATTGAAACCGATGATGAATATCAAAGGAACGAAGCGTATCGTGCAGTTTCACGCCTGCAACATCTTGGCATTCGAGTGCTGTATACAATGTCAGAAATTACTAATGGGGAGTACAGATTTTGAGCGCAGCTATCGAGAGAGAGAGAGAGAGAGAGAGAGAGTATCCCCCAATTCCGAAATGTCCCCATTATTAATAGTGCCTACCATTTGTACCGTTCCTTTCATGAATGTATCGTTAGTTTCCCAAAATCTGAGCGCTACGGTCTTGGCGCGACCTGTCAAAACGAAATATTAGAGCTCCTGCGGTTATGCCTGCGAGCAGCCGGAACGAATAGTGCCGAGCGTAAAACAGCTTTATTACAGGAAGCCTCTGTGCGACTAGATAGTCTGCGTTTACTCTTGAACCTCTGTAAAGATTGCAAATGTGTTTCCAACCAAGCCTACCAGCAGCTCGACTCCACTTGTAGCGAGATCGGCCGTATGCTGGGAGGCTGGTTGAAATCTATAGCGAGCAGTCCCTGACCGACGGCGAAGCATAGCGCGAATTGTCGCTAACAGCCCAGATGGCGTTCAGCTTCAGCTGACGATCGTCGTCCCACCGGTTGAGGTACGGCACGTTCGACCAGTCGGTATAGCGCAATCTGCCATCCATCACCACCGAGCCCAGACGCATCCAGGCTCTGTATTTTATAGGAGATACTTCTTATCTCTAGCAGATCGCACGGAGTGCTCGATATTTTGCCTGCACACTTTTTGCATCCATGAATACAAAAATTCTGTCAGTTTCAAAACACGGGATAAACGATGTACACCCATGAACGTACATACAATAGCTTATCCATCGTCAATTTTAGCAGAAATAAAAAGACCTCTGCTACGCAGAGGACAAATAAAGATAAAATAACAAAAGTGAGTGCAGGTATCCGGAGAGGTAAAGTTTTCAAGGACCAAAGTCCAAGAATACAAAACCCCTCCGGACACCAAGGAACCAAGGTTCCAGTATCAGCACTCCCCGACCGACGGCGAAGCATAGCGCGAACTGCCGCTAACAGCCCAGATGGCGCTCAGCTCCAGCTGACGATCGTCGTCCCACCGGTAGAGGTACGGCACGTACGACCAGTCGGTATTCCAGTAGAACTGGAGCCCCGAAAGGTTCGGGAAGGGTGACGAGTCACCATTCCAGCTGGTTGCCCAGCTCTGGAACAGCAGTTCCGCCATGAGGATCTCGACACCCGCCAGCTGGACGTTGTCCTGCTCGGAGAGCTTGAGCGCCTGCTCTGGCGACTTGGCACGGTAGGTGTTCGGGTCGAAGGCCACCCAGCGGATGCCAGGCTTATGCGAATGACCGGGAGCCGAACGAAGGTGCTTGGAGTCGCTCTTCAGCTCGTCCCAGCGGTACTTCGTGAGGCCCTGCGGTGCCTTGATGAGCTGCCAGAGCTCGTCGAAGGTGCGCTGCAGGCCACTGACCTTACCCTTCTTGGGCAGGTAGACGGCTAGCAGAAGCACTTCGGTTGCAGTGCGTGGCGTGAAGTTCTCGGGGATGGACGGGATGTCCGACTCCGTGAAGCCCCACTCGCGCTCGGCGTTGAGCTGCTTGACGCGCTCGAGCTGACGCTCAGGCGAGACGTACCAGGTGGACAGGACGACCCCAGGAGTCACAACGAGAAACTTGCCCTCGATGATGTCCTGGAGTGCCTTGCGCACCGAGTCCGAGTCGAGCGAGCCGTTGCCGACGCGCTTGACGATCTCGTTGTGTTGGGCGGTGATACCGACCAACTTGTCGATGACGGTCATGATGACCTATTCCTACCGTAGGATTTCTCCGATGCAATTTGCAGCGGTGATCTCAACTGTCGATTGAGAACGGCGTATTGAATACAAGTGTTGTTTATATACAAAGCGCCGTTCTCACCAGGGAGTGCTAAACTGTTAAGGTTCTGAGTGCGATTATAGCATGAACACGATAATAAAGCAAGTAGGCCGTCCTAACTACAGGTATGGCTTCCTTCCTCTGTCTTCCTCATTATACGGGTGAACCAAAAGCATCAAGGTAGTACAAGTCTCCACCTTGACGCCTTTGGATTCATCCCGAGTCCTCTAGACAGAGAGGCAGAAAGCCCTCTCGCAAAGCAAAGGAGGGTTTCATGGAAACTCAAGTTAGTGATATAGCAAAGATAAACGACAGATTCCGAGGGATGTGTCTCAATGTGTTTTACACAAGTGGGGTGCGAGATGGGATCATGGATCTTATCGGGCTGTCCCGGACAATTGAGAGCTTCAGTAGATTTACTGAAGATAACGACCCACATGGCGAGCATGATTTCGGCTCGTTGAGCTTTGAGGGCAAGAAGGTTTTCTGGAAAATAGATTACTACGACAGGCAGTTGCAGTACTGGTGCGATCCGCTCAGTCCGGATTGCAACCGAGTCCTGACAGTGATGTTAGCCGAGGAGTATTAACTCCTCGTTTTTAGTCCTGGGTGTGACTTAAAACCGCTCACCAAAATTAATCCTAAAGGAGTTGGTATGAATTTACATGAATTAGATCAAGAAACGCGAGAGCAGATTGAGTATAACCGAGGGTTGTGGGCGGCTATCGCTAAAGATCATGGATGGTACATCGAACCGTTTTACGTACAGGTGTGGATCAATAAATATGGCAATGTTTCCGATAGTGTTGCGTTTCGCGGTATGACAGGAGATATTATAGTCGCGGACGACTAGATAACTTACGCCCTGGGTAAGGCATAAAACTGCCCGTCCAAAAGGTGGATTCTCATGCTACTCGACTTCTTCCCATATATGCCCAGTTATATCGTTTGTTTTGACGCTATCAATCGTAGCAACCCTAAGAGTAATTGATGGCTCAGACATTTCTTGGAATAGCATTTTAGCGCGCCGCTTGATGTAGATTAGATCGGCCTTTGAGGCGCAGATGAATAATGCTATCGGTACTGAATCATCGCCAGCCCATTCGTTAGTAAGATGGTCGATGTACTGGCCGAGGCGCTTCCTCAACTGGTAACGTGGCGTGGTTTGCACGATATTCTCGACGACATAGCGCGTCACATTCGTGCCCTCGTGCTTAGTAAAAAAGAGGTGTGGCTTTAGATTGGATAAAAACTCTGTATAATCTAGCGACTGGTTCATGGCGTAGTCGCTAGGCAACAGCCAGGTGTACTGGCGAGATGCATCATTCTTGGCCTGTAGTGCCGTACAGCAATCCACTATGAGTAGACAGTGGCCAACAAAGCCGTCAGTGCAATCTTTATCTTTATATCGTTTTCTTAGTTCAGAGTTTGGATAGTTTCCAGTAGCTCGTAGGTAGCGGATACCTCCTAACGACAAGAAATAGATAGCTGGTTTTGTTTTTTCAATAAAATCAGTGGCATTATATTTCCAGTCAATAAATTGGTTGTCTCGTAAGTCTTTTAGCCAGCTTATAATCCGTCGTTTGTCTTTGTGATTTAGTAGTTTTTGGAGTTGAGGTCTAGTTAAGAAGCGGTAGGTGTAGAGAAGTTTTAGTATCTCGGTTTGTTTAGTAGTGAGTGTAGGTAGTGTTTGCATAGTTGTTATAGTTTTAAGTTTGTGAAGAATAGTTATATTGCCAACCCCACCTACTCCGATATGTTTCTAAGGTAAGAGGGACGGATATAACCAGTATACCACTGTTAATTACAATAAAAAATGTCACCGTACGTGGTGACAAATTAATAATCGTAACTAGGGTTAATCTTCGGCGGAATCACGGGCCATTTTTATGACTTCGTCAGCAAAAAGAGCGTAGTCCTCGCCGGGTGCTTCCGGATCGTTTTCGGTAATGACACGAGCATTCGCGTATAGTTGTAGCAACTCTACGGCAAGCTTAGGCTGATACTTGGCGATAAACGAGATGTTGAACGCTAGCGCATCAACCTTCGAATTGTATGCTTGGCTAGCGGTTGCTGTTGGGCGATCGCTTCGGACTTGTAACTTGATAGATGGCGTATCTGGCATATATCACATTATATCCCTGTTAGCGCAAAAAGACACCATGTTTCTCTACATGTTACAATAGACGCATATGACAGAAGACAAAGAGCAACTTGAGCGCTATGGCAAACGGCTGCGTAAAGCTCGCCTTGCAAAAGGCCTGACACAGCTCGAACTTGCTAATAAAGCCGGGATGAGCGTTAACCACTATGCATTAGTTGAACGCGGCAAAAAGAACCCTTCTGTCACCACTCTTTCTAGCATCGTTGAAGTACTCGGTTTAACACCAAACGATATCCTCAAACAGTAGCAGGATGTTTTAGTAATACTTTTTTCAAAATTGTTATGTTTATCTCTTGATTCTATTCCTATAGGTATAGTATACTATATCTATAGGAATAGATAACAGATCGAGGGTAATCATGTTAGTCGCCAATCAAAAGCCAGTTGCATCTAAGCAGGAACAATCCACTGACAAGTTCGAGGTATTGAGAGCGATTGTTATGAGGCAAGAAAACCGTGAGGTGGATGGCGATGAGGCGCGAGAGATTGGTGAGTCGCTCCTCGATTTTTATCACATTCTAGCAGATGAGGTATTGGATGATGCAGTCAACTAAAGCGGTTATATTTGCCCGTGTATCGAGCAGGTCACAGGAAGACGAAGGCTACTCACTCGACTCGCAAATTAAGCTCCTGCAGGCCTACTGTGTTAATAAGGGGTTTGTTGTTGAGCGAGCGTTTAAGATTGCCGAATCCGCTTCCAAATCGACGCAGCGCCGAACGTTTAAGGATGCGATGAAGTTTATTGAGGATAACAATATCAAGCACCTGATTGTCGAAAAAGTTGACCGCCATGTGCGTAACCTTCAGGATGCAGTTGGCACACACGACTGGCTGACGGCTGACGAAAACAGGCATGTTCATTTCGTGAAAGATTCCCTCGTGATGCACAAAAACTCTAGGTCACAGGAATGGCTTAACTGGGGCATTCGCGTCGTCATGGCAAAAAACTACATCGATAACCTACGTGAAGAGGCCATGAAAGGCTGGGCCGAAAAATTGGCACAAGGATGGCTCCCTGCCGTCCCACCTCCCGGCTACATGACAATTACGCAAAACGGCAAACACATTCACGTACCAAATCCGAAGACATCCGATGCGGTGCGCAAAGCCTTCACGTTTTACCTGAACCCCGGTGAGTCAATAGAGTCAACTTCGCGCTACCTAGAATCGCTTGGGGTCCTCACTCGTCAAGGCAATCCCTATGCGAAAAGCCAATTGCATCGAACTCTTATGAACCCATTTTACATCGGCGTAAATCGGTTTGACGGCAAAGACTACCCTGGGGCGCAAGAGACATTTATTCCGAAGACATTGTTTGACCGAGTCCAGGATAAGCTCCATGGCGGTCGTCCGCAGGCATACAGAAAACATCAGTCACCGCTGCAAGGTGTAATTCGCTGTGAAGACTGTGACTCTGTTGTGACATGGCAATTACAGAAGGGGCGCTACTATGGAGTCTGTCGCCGTCTGACGCCCGCTTGCAAACAGAGCAAGATGCTGCGGGAAGACAAGGTCGAGGAACTCATCCATAACGAACTCAAGCGGCTCGTGAGCCCATCGGCTGAAATTATCGACTGGGTGGCTAATGCAATGCGCGAACAGTACGCGGATCGAATAGAAGAGCACGAACGCCGTGCTAGCACAATACATGGCCAGCTAAAGCGAATTAGCGTGATGGATGAGACTCTGTATGACGACAAGCTTTCCGGCGAAATAAGCAAAGAACGCTACCAGGAAAAACACCAGCACTTCATGGGTCAAAAAGCCGAGCTCGCGAGCCAGCTTGCCAGCATTGATGAGTCTCTAAGCGCACGTCTTGAGCAGCGACTAGTCGTCCTCGAATTATCGCAAAAAGCAGCTGAATTATACGCCCGCAAGACACCAACGCAAAAACGCCTGATAATTTCCAAACTTTTCGAAAAGCTAACCCTGAAAGGAGGTTGTCTATCTGTTAAATACTCAAAATTTGCAGGAGTAATCGCGCAAAATGCACAGCAAACTACTAAACTATTGGAGGGATAAAAGATGACATTCCAAACTTCAGAAAATAACGAAAATAACAGAGGTAAAACAAAAAGAAAGAACCTCGATAACGAGATTCGTTCTATATGGCTGGCAGGAAGGGTCTGCTGTTGAACCTAGTATAGCTCACATTCTTGACGGGCTACATCTTGTCCTGCGCAGTTACCGCTTGTATATAACAAAGCTAGACCGGCTCAAACAAGCAATCGGGGAGCTAACAAAGCCCGACAATGTCACTAAATTTGCATACATTGATCTCATTTAAAGAAACTGCGTAATAGCGTTGACTTAAAGTGCTTTAAGTTCATACACTAGGTGTATGAGTACTCAACCTTACACAATTATGGAAGCCGCCAAGTTGAGCGGTCTTCCCGAAAGCACCCTTCGTTATTACGAGACTATCGGTCTTATCGATCCAATTAAGCGCGGCGAAACTAGTAAACAGCGCGAATACGCGGACGATGACATCAACTTAGTTATTGCGGTTGCTTGTCTTAGCGCGACCGGTATGTCGATTGATGCCATGCGGGAATACCTCGGCAATCGTTCGAAGGGAGCTGGTGCGGCAAAAGACCAAATTAACCTCCTCGACAAGCAACGTACGAGATTGCTTGAAGAAGCGTACTTTATGCAACTGCGTCAACGATACGTCGACGTAAAGATCGAGTATTGGAAGGCTGTTGATGCTGGCGATGAGATTAAGGTCACCGAACTAAAACAGCTAGCAGATAGCATTGCCAGCGAATTGAAATTACCACGAGAGAAATAATCAGAAGGAGAAATTATATGAAAGCAGCAATATTCAAAAAAGCCGGTGTCATGGCGGTCGAAGACCGTGAGATGCCAACCATTCAAAAACCAACCGATGCTATTGTGCGCATTGTTCGCACATGCGTTTGCGGAAGCGACCTTTGGTGGTATCGAGGAATTGACCAGGAGCGAATGGCGGCAGATAGCCAAGTTGGCCACGAAGGCATCGGTGTTATTGAGGAAGTTGGCAGTGATGTCACCGATTTCAAAAAAGGCGATTTTGTCATCATCCCATTTGGCCTTAGCTGTGGCGTCTGCGCTAACTGTCGTGCCGGTCGCTTTACGAACTGTGTACAGAGCCAGTGGCTCACCAGTGGTCAATCTGAATATGCCTACGTACAGAACGCAAACGGCTCATTCGATAAAATCCCTGATGGTGACTACACAGAGGAACAGCTTGCTTCGATCCTGACACTTAGCGATGTTATGGGAACCGGCTATCATGCTGCGATTTCTGCGCAGGTAAAACCTGGTGATACTGTTGCCGTTGTAGGCGATGGTGCAGTTGGACTATGTGGTGTGATTGCTGCGAAGATGCTTGGTGCGAAGCGTATTGTCGCCATGAGCCGTCACGAAGACCGTCAGGTACTTGCGAAAGAATTTGGTGCAACTGATATTATTGCCGAACGTGGCGAAGAAGGTGTCACTAAAGCAAAAGCACTAACTGAAGAAGGCGTTGGTTTTGATGCGGTTCTTGAGTGTGTTGGAAGTGACCTGTCGATGCAAACTGCAATCCAGCTCGCGCGCCCCGGCGCAATCGTTGGTACTGTTGGTGTGCCGCACGGTGTAAATATTCCATTTCCAACTATCTTCTTTGGCAGTATTGGCGTTCAGGGTGGTCCCGCACCATCTCACGCCTATGCAGACATCCTTCTAAGGGCTGTACTTGATGGCGAGATTAACCCAGGCAAGGTATTTAACTTTACAACTGATCTCGATCACATCGCCGAAGCTTATGAAAAAATGGACAAGCGTGAAGCTATTAAGTCTTACGTCAAGGTAAGCGAGCGATAACAATACTATGCGCGCACTTTTGAGACAAAACGCTTTGCTGGCAATCATATGTGTAAGTTACTTCATGGTCATCCTCGATAATTCGATTATCTTTACGGGGCTGCCGCAGATTGAAGCAACCATGAACTTTACACCATCCATGCTGGCGTGGGTAACCAATGCATACGTTCTCGTCTTTGGCGGATTTCTCTTGCTTGGTGCGCGTGCCGGCGACATACTTGGCCGCCGCCGAGTGTTTATTGCAGGGCTACTACTCTTTGGTATCTCATCTGTTCTAGTGGGCGTCGCCCCATTTAGTGGGTGGCTGATCGCGGCACGCGCCCTTCAGGGGCTAGGTGCTGCAATATTAGCGCCATCTTCACTTGCGCTTCTGACCGAGCACTTCAAAGAAGGTCATGACCGTTCTCGTGCGGTCGCTGCGTATAGTGCGGTCGCAGGCATCGGTGCAAGCGCTGGACTCGTCATTGGTGGCCTGCTTGCCGATGTAATCTCATGGCGAGCCGGCTTCTTCCTGAATGTACCTATTGCTGCCGTCATGATTGTTGCTGCGCTAAAGGTCATCGAGGTCAGCCCTCGTCGTAAGGGTAGCTTTGATGTAATCGGTGCGGTTACGGCAACGTTAGGAATGAGCGCGTTAGTGTTTGGCATCATCAACGCAGCAGAAAGTAGTTGGATGAGCGCGATTACGATCATATCAATTGCAATAGGCATCGTATTGCTTTTTGTATTTGTTTTGAACGAAGCTCGCACCAAACAACCTATCATGCCTCTCAGGTTATTTACGAGCATGGAGCGTGTGGGCGCATACGTAACTCGCTTTCTGTATCTTGGTGCTATGATGGGTTTCTTCTTTTTCACAACACAGTATATGCAAGGCATATTGGGTTTTAATCCACTCATGGCAGGATTGGGATTTTTGCCGATGTCGGTAGTAAACTTTGGTATCGCTCTGGTTGTGACGAAATACGTCAGACAGTTTGGTTTGGCAAAAGTCCTTATTGGTGGCGTAGGCCTCACCCTATTGGGCATGACGTGGCTCAGTCAAGTTGGCCTCACAAGTAACTATTGGATCGCTGTTGCACTACCGATGATCTTCATCGGCATCGGTCAGGGACTTGCGTTTGCACCGATGACATCAGCTGGCTTGGCTGGCGTACGAGGCTCGGACGCCGGAGCAGCCTCGGGAGTGATTAACACATTCCACCAAGTAGGGAGCGCATTCGGTTTGAGTGTTCTTGTGGCGATTGGCGCTGCAACCCTACAGCCCGGCGTTTCTGAAAAGGTTGCCCTGATGGGACGGATTAATGGCGCGCTGACCGGAAGTAGTATTCTCCTCCTCGTCGCATTGGTAGTCGTCGTTATATTTATTGCTCGCACAGCAACAGTCACTCAGCCGTCTGTCGCGAAAGCGGCACACAATGAAGCATAAATTTTAGAAAGAAATTACTATGAAACGTATACAACCACAGACAAACAAAGGACCAGCAGATTGGTTTACGGGCGATGTTTATCCGACCATCGTTCTGGCAGGTGAAGCACCATCAAAGGTGCGCATGGGTTCCGTCCACTTTACACCATGCGCCCGCACGGCTTGGCATAGCCATGCAGTTGGACAGTATCTACACATTAAGGAAGGAACGGCATTCGTGCAGGAGCGTGGTGGCACTAAAGAAGTACTGAAACCCGGCGATACTATCTACACCGCACCCGGTGTTCAGCATTGGCACGGTGCATCCCCGGATAGTTTTATGGTGCATCTGGCTATCTGGGAGAAATCTGATGCAGAAGATCCTGAAACGACCTGGGGTGAACACGTAACTGATGAGGAGTATAACGCATGAAAGTACTAATTCTCGGAGCAGCGGGTCAAATACCTCGCTACCTCACACCTATGCTACTTGTGCAGACCGACGCAGAGCTTGTTTTGTTTGCACGAAATGCTACCAACAGAATTACGGTTAACGATCAATCCCGTGAGGCGCTAATTGATGGCGATTTCAGTGATGGCGAAGCTTTAAAGAAAGCTATGCAGAATGTCGACGTCGTTTACATGAATGACGCCAGTGGCAACCTTAGTAATATGAAGACGATCGTTGCAATAATGAAGGAAGCTGGCGTTAATAAGTTGATTCTCGCGTCAGTACTCGGTATTTACGGTGAAGTTAAAGGCGCATTTGGCGAGTGGAATAACCGCATGGTTGGACCGGCAACTGACCGCCGCGAGATCGCTGATTATGTTGAAGCGTCGGGCCTCGAATATACTATTCTTCGATTGACGTGGCTCTATAACCGTGAGGGCAACTTTGGTTATGAAGTAACGCAAAAGGGCGAAGACTTTAAAGGCGCGCAAGTCACCCGTCAAGCAGTCGCTCAACTTATCGTGGACATAGTAAAGGATACGACTGGCGAGTTTAAGAACAAGAGCCTTGGTGTTGGTGAACCAAACACTGATTTCGCAAAACCTTCATTCTACTAGACACAGAGAGTTACTGTTTCAAGAGACCTAACAGCGTCGCCTAATTTACGTATCT
>Ga0302287_10000979_pt1 | contig 12184 bp, 23 predicted proteins | sample III_Fen_E2_4_FD_200452 | JGI IMG/M metagenome (GOLD analysis project Ga0302287, IMG submission 200452) | Peat permafrost microbial communities from Stordalen Mire near Abisko, Sweden - III_Fen_E2_4 | ecosystem: Environmental > Terrestrial > Soil > Wetlands > Permafrost | place: Sweden: Abisko...
AAGGCTTTCAAGCGAGGAGCGGTCTGCTGTGCGGCAGAAGTAGGTTTCTTCTCAACCATTACTTGATCTCCTTATTCTTTAGTTGTCGAGCAACTCGTGCCTTACCGCCGTCAACCTTGTGAACGTAACCGACGCGGCTAGTAGTACCAGCTTTTTCGTCGACAACGAGCGCAACTTTGTGCAGAGGAGTAGGGACATGAATGTCCTTCTTGCCACCACGTGGGTTGAGCTGACTTGGTTTGACGTGGCGATGGCCGAGGCCGATACCTTCGATAAGTACGCCTGTCGTGGTGATGGAGAGTACTTTACCTGTTGTGCCTTTGTCGTCGCCGGCAATAATCTTGACGACGTCATCTTTGCGAATTCGTGCCATATTAGAGTACCTCCGGTGCTAGGCTGATAATCTTACTGTATCCCATGTCGCGTAACTCACGTGGCACTGGGCCGAAAACGCGAGTAGCTTTTGGTGTCTTGTCATCATTGATGATAACTGCGGCGTTGTCATCGAAGCAGATCGTGCTGCCATCTTTGCGGCGAATCTGCACGCGTGTGCGTACGACCACTGCTTTGACGACTGATTTCTTCTTGACGGTGCCAGTTGGGTTTGCGTCTTTGACGGTAGCGACGATGATATCACCGACACGTGCGTAACGGCGTCTAGTGCCGCCGAGCACACGGATGCAGAGGATTTCCTTTGCGCCGCTGTTGTCACACACCTTAAGGCGTGATTCCTGCTGAATCATGTTACTTCTCCGCCTCTTCTACGTCATTCTTAACTTCGACTGAACCCTTACCACGTTCGACAATTTCTTGGAGCGTAAATGCTTTACGCTTAGAGATTGGGCGGGTTTCGACGATCGTGACACGATCGCCCTTGTTGGCTTCATTCTTTTCGTCGTGTGAGGCATACTTACGGCTGACAGTATACTGCTTGCCATAGATAGGATGAGTCTCACGACTAGTCACAGTGACGGTAATGGTCTTGTCCGCGACGTCCGACGTCACGATGCCAGTCAATGTCTTGGCCATATTATTTACTCTCCTTCTGCGCGGCTAGTTCGGCTGCTCGGATTGCAGTCTCTAATCGTGCGATTTCTTTACGGGTCTGCCCCAACACGCGTGGGTTGACAAGCTCACCTGCTCGGTGTGAGCGGACTGAGTTCATCTGATCTGCGCGCTTTGCGACAACTTCTGTACGAAGCTCTTCGAGCGACTTGGGAGCAGCAACAGCTTTGACGGTTTTCTTCGTGTCAGCCATATTATGCCTCCTCTCGCTTTACGAATCGGGTCTTGACGGGAAGTTTGTGGCCTGCGAGGCGCATTGCTTCGCGAGCGATATCTTCAGTCACGCCCTTCATTTCAAATAGTACGGTACCGTTCTTCACTTTTGCGACGAAGAACTCCGGGTTTCCCTTGCCGCCGCCCATCTTAAGGCCGAGGGCCTTTCGAGTGACTGGGGTGTGAGGAAAGATACGAATCCAAATCTTACCACCGCGCTTGATATAACGGGTCATCGCTTGACGTGCAGATTCGATCTGGCGGCTAGTGATGCGCTCGTTTTCAAGGCTCTGGAGGCCATAATCGCCAAATGCGACGTAGTGACCACGAGTGGCGCTACCTTCGTTTTTGCCGATACGAACCTTGCGGAACTTAGTTTTCTTAGGAAGCAGCATAATTACCTACCGCTCCTTTCGCCCTTGTAGATCCACACCTTGACGCCGACGATTCCGACACCTGGGCAGTTTGCCCGAGCGGTGTGAAAGTCGATGTCAGCACGAAGTGTATGAAGAGGCACTGAGCCTTCAATCACCTTTTCGCGGCGTGCCATCTCGGCATTATTGAGACGACCAGCGACTTGGATACGGATACCCTTGGCGCCTGCGTTCATCGTGTTCTGGGCAGCCATCTTGATAGCACGACGGAAATTAGCGCGGCGCTCGAGCTGACGTGCGATGTTCTCGGCGACGAGTTTCGCAGCAAGCTCAGGACGCTTTACTTCTTCGACGTTGATACGAACTGGAAGGCTCGCAATCTTCTCGATGTCTTTCTTGAGCTCTGTGATACCTACGCCACCGCGGCCGATAACCACACCAGCTTTCGCGGTGTGAATCGTGACGGTGATAAGGTTTGCTGAGCGCTCGATTTCGATACGATTGATCGTTGGGCGGCTCGCAAACTTCGCTTCGATAAGATCACGAATGTGGATGTCTTCGGCAAGCCATTTGGCAAAATCACGTTTGCCAGCAAACCAGCGAGAACTCCAGTCTTTATGAACTTGTAGGCGGAAGCTGATTGGGTTAACTTTTTGGCCCATTACTTCTTCTCCTCTTCCTTCACTGGTTTAATCTCAGCGGCCTTCTTCTCGACAGGCTTCTTCTTAACTTTCTCGATGCCCGCAACCTCTACGAGGATGTGGGTTGTCTTCTTCTGGAATGGCAATGCGCGACCACGTGATGCCGGTTTGAAACGGCTGAGGCGTGGGCCTGCAGTGACGCTAAGTGTGCTGATAGTCAGCGATTTCGCGTCGAGGCCATGGTTGTTTGCTGCGTTTGCAGCTGCAGATTGGATAGCTTTCTTGACGGCAAGTGCTGAACGCTTAGGTGTATGATCGAGGATCACGACCGCGTCAGCCACAGTACGGCCACGGACAAGTGCGGCGACGAGGCTCACCTTGCGGGGAGCTTGGTCAACGCCTTTGATGTAGGCGCGTACAGTGTAAATAGTACTTTCAGCCATTATTTCTTATCCTTTCCACCGTGCTTGCGGAACTTGCGTGTCGGGCTAAACTCACCGAGTTTGTGACCGACCATGTTTTCCGAGACAAGTACAGGAACATGCACGCGACCGTTGTGGACAGCGATTGTGCGACCGACCATTTCTGGCGTAATCGTCGAGCTGCGGGCCCAGGTCTTGATAACCGTGCGATCGTCGTGACCAAGCGCTGCGACTTTCTTCGTAAGCTTGGCGTCAACGTATGGGCCCTTTTTGAGTGAACGACTCATATGTTACTTCTTCCTCTTAGCTTCATGACGACTGCGAACAATCATCTTGTTAGTTGACTTACGGGTACGCGTACGATAGCCGAGCGTCAGTTGACCCCATGGGGTTCGTGGCGCCTTGCCGGTACCGTGACGACCACCGTCACCACCACCATGAGGGTGATCTGCGGCGTTCATGACGACACCTCGAACGCCTGGGCGGATGCTCTTGCGTCGATTGCGTCCTGCACTACCGATCTTCACGTTTTGGTGCTGGACGTTGCCGACGACACCAAGGCTTGCTGAACATTCGAGGCGGAACTTACGGACTTCACCAGATGGCATACGCACCATGGCGTAGTCACCCTCTTTGGCCATCAGTTGTGCCTTTGTACCAGCTGAACGTACCATCTGTGCGCCCTTCCCAGGATTGATTTCGATCGCGTAGATCTGAGCACCAACAGGGAGGTTTGCGAGTGGAAGACGGTTGCCTTGCTCGACGGGTGCTTCTGCACCGGTCATGATGACCTTACCCTTTACCGCGCCAGTGTCGGCGAGGATGTAGTGGTAGAGGCCGTGCTGATCCTTGACTCGAGCAATACGTGCTGAGCGGTTTGGATCGTATTCGATTTCTTCGATAGTAAGCGTGAGGCCAGCAGCCAAACGGTGATCAAGCAAGCGATAGTGCCTGCGAACACCACCACCGCGGTGACGGACAGTGATGCGACCAGTGTTGTTGCGACCGGCATTTTGCTTCTTGCTCTTGACAAGGCTCTTGAGAGGCTTACGAGTCGTAATCTCGCTCAAGTCTTGTGAAGTCATGTTACGGCGGCCAGGAGTGGTTGGGTTGTAAAGTTTAATTGCCATTACTTCTTCTCCTTCTCCTCTTTCTTCGCCTTCTTGTCTTCCTTGACTTCTTCTTGCTCAAATACCTTGATCTTACCCTCACTCAAGGTGACATAAGCTTTCTTGGTATTCTGGCGAGTTGTAGTGCCAGGGAAACGGTTTTTGCCTCGGCTGAAGCGCATAGACTTTCCGTTTTGGACGATAGTCTTGATGTTCGACACTTTCGTACCTTCGTACTGAGCCTCGACGGCTGCGACGATCTCATTCTTGTTTGCAAGAAGTGGGACCTTGAAGACGTAAGTGTTCTGGGTCGTGACCAGGCGGTATGCCTTTTCGGTCGCGAGTGGAGTGACGATAACAGACTTCATTATTTGTCACCTCCGAGCCATGCTGCGACTGCCTTGACGGCGCCCGGTGTCATGACAATCTTATCAGCGTTTAATACGTAATATACATTGAGGTAAGTAGCACGGACCAAGAGAGCATTCTGGATGTTATTAGTTGCGCGCATTATCTCGGGAGTCTTCTCGTCGACGACGATGAGAACCTTTGCGTCCTCATGAAACTTCTGAGCGACGAAAAATTGTGCGATTTCGGCAGTCTTGCCGGTCGTCTTGATATCGCTGACGACGATTTTCTTAGCTTGGTTTGCAAGTGTCAGGGCCTGGCGGACAGCTACGAGCTTCGATGTCTTAGACAGCTTCAGCTTGTAGTTTTCGTTGCCGCGTGGACCGAAGACGATACCACCGCCTCGCCAGATAGGGTTGCGTGAGCTACCAAATCGTGCGCGGCCTGTGCCTTTTTGCTTCCAAGGTTTCTTACCACCACCGCGAACTTCGCCGCGTTGGAGAGTCGTCGCGCTGACCTTGCGACCGTTCGCGAGGAACGAATCGTAGGCGAGCTTGAGCAGTTCGTGGTTATTCACCTCTACTGCAAAGACGCTCTTTGGTAAGGTTGCTTTTGCTGGCGTGGTTGATTCAGCCATTACTTAGCACCTCCATTAGCAATATTGATAACGATAGTGCCCTTCTTAGGACCAGGGATTGCTCCCTTCACGCCGATCAGGTTGTCGGTAGTAGAGATGTAGGCAACCTTCAAGTTCTTGACGGTTACTTGCTCTGCGCCCATATGACCTGCCATGCGCTTGCCCTTGAACACTTTTTGTGGGTACATGCTACCGATAGAACCTGGCTTACGGGTATTTCCCTTGCCACCGTGGCTCTTGCGATGTCGCATGAAGTTATGTCGCTTGATTGTTCCAGCGAATCCTTTACCCTTGCTGATGCCTGTTGCATCAACGACGTCACCGAGTGTGAACTCGCTTACGTCAAATGTATCGCCGACTTTGATCTCACCGAGATCGTCGACACGAAACTCCCGAATTTCTTTCGGGGTTACACCGGCTGGTTTCACATGTCCAGCCACGGCCTTGCTCAGGTTCTTACCCTTACCAAATGCCACCTGGACTGCGTTGTAGCCGTCGATTTCGACAGACTTGACCTGAGTCACAGTCACAGGCCCGGCTTGGATGAGTGTCACAGGTGTAGCTGTGCCATCCTCGCCGATGATTTGGGTCATACCAATCTTGGTACCGAGAAGTGCTTTCATTGCCCTCTTGCTCCCATTTAAAATCCTCGGTGGCAGGCAGTATCCGGGGCGGACTTACCTATTCACACGAGAACGAGTTGTTATTACGTAATAAGTTACCAACCAAGCTTATCACGAATCGTATCTGTTTGTCAAGGGTTTCGACAGATAAAGTCTATGCTGTGCGACGTGCTATCCGGTACCTTTGACAAAACATGACTAATTTGCTATAATAGTATTGATGGCATTGTACCTGGATTTCCCAGGAACCTACTCATGAAAGGGGTTGCCATGGCCACAGACAACTCAGCCGCACAGGAAGCACCCACGACCGAGCAGGTCGTGTACATCCTCTTCCACAAGGGCTCATCAGGTATGAGCAAGGTGGTGCAGGGGGTCACACTCAGCGAGGACGTTGCCCACAGATGGACGCAGGCGTATCGTGCCGGCCGCTCTTCCAGCGAAACGTATGAGCCGTTCCGGCTCGTCACATCGGTTGCCGATGTGGAGGTCGCAAGGGAAGAACGTCGCCTAGCTGAGGAGATCGCACGCTACGAACGGCAGCGCAACCAGCTGTCTCCTGCGGCGAAGGCTGCACTCAACCTGGCGTAGTCGTCTACGTCTACCCAAACCCACTCGACTGGTGAGGCACCTCCAAATGGAGTCACTGCCCCGCTGGTCGACGGGTTTTTCGTTTGGCTCATGCTTGCGTTACGTAGTAAAAAAGGCATAATGACTCTATCTGGCAGGTTGCCAGAGCCAAAAGTGAGGAGTAGCTATGGCAACTGACGTAGAGGGCGTCGATGTGGTCGCTGAGAAGGTTTACCAAGAGGCTCGCGCGTGGCGCGACAACCCCAAGGCTCCCGTGGCCCAGTTCTCGTGGTTCTTGCCCGAGATGGATCCGGTCACCTTCGACGAGGCACAAGCGATTGCCACCTACATCAACCGCAAGACTGGTGGGCTCGCGTCCGACTTCATTGCCGCACCCGTCCGGGTCGGTTACACCAACTTGTGGCGAGTGAGTGCCGACTGCTGCTAGTCAGCTCCCCACTCCCCGAGCTCATCTTCACGGTGAGCTCTTTTCATGATTGACGAAAGATGATGTGATATGTATAATACACTACGTCTATCGGACCCCAACAAGAGAGGAAGAGATGATAGAGTACCTCCCGTGGATGTGCACAAGCTGCCACGGCATCGTCACGCACAAGGAGCTGCGCGGCATCGTTCAGCACATGACTAAGCTCCCCGTCGGGGAGCGTCATGACGGTTTCGACCAGACCATCTGCCTCACCGTTGAGGTGAAGCCTGGCTCGTTCAAGACCATCACCATACTCTGGCACAACGCCTTCATGAGCGAGTCGCTCGTGGGACAGTGGCGAACCTACGGTGTCGCTCTCTGCCAGAACAGGTACTGCAACGAGATCATGGTCTCGACCTTGGCCCCCAAGGACATCGACGAGAAACTTGATGTCGTCAAGCCGAAGTGCGTGCATTCGCTGATCGAAGACGCTCGCCACAATGCCTACCGCGTCGTGAGCGACAACGACTTCTATCCGCTGCGGTCAGTGGCCATTCCTGGCACTGACTACTCAGTGCCCGAGATCGCCATCGCGACCATCGAGTACCTCCTCGAAGGGACTCCGACCAACGGAGCATCCGTCTACTTCGAGCCCGGTGCCGAGATGGACGCCAACAAGATGACCGTCTTGTCACTGGTGCTTGTCGGCATCAAGAAGCTCGACGATGATCTGGAGTTGCTGCCCGGCGGCGTCATCAATCGCATGTCCGAGCTGGATCAGCTCCAGGACGAGTGGGTTGCTGCGCACCAGAAGGGAGGGAGCCTGTGAAGGACCTCTTCTCCATCGTGCGACAGATTGGCCACATCCTGTGGTACAGGATGATCCTGGTCTACATGTGGTTTCCGCATGCCTGGCACCGGTTCCTGTGGGGCGAGGGTCGCATCTGTAAAGAAGAGGGCTGCGGGAGACCGCTCCTCTACTGGCTCAACGGCAAGTACTGCATCTGCCACAGCCGCAGCCATCGTGCACACACAGTGCTCGTGGTCGCTGTCCCGCCAAAGGACGAACGGCTCCCGTAGGAGCCCTACCCGTATCCTCTTTCACAAGAGGTGCGGGTTTTTCATTTGTCTAAAAAGCTAGAGTACGACGCCCATTGGCAAGAAATACGAGATAATCGCGACGATTAAGAGTATCGCGTACCAAATCTTGCGATCATCCTGGTGCACTTCGAATTTATCGACAAGGAGTAGCCCGGTAAGCATACCGAGTGGAACACCCGTCACTGCAAAATTACCGAGGTAAAAGATGTGCCCAAACTTAAACCAAAACGTGCCGATGATGATAACGACGACGAGCTTGAGAAGATATTGCCCGTCAGACTCTTTGAGGCGGGTGCGAAATGTCGCCCTACTCTTCGCCTGCTTCGGAGATTTTGTTTTGCTTGTCTTTGGGCGTGCCATACATATATGGTACCATAAGCATATTGCATTCCCGCGTGGGATTCGTCATAATGAAAGAAAGCATAAGGAGTATAGGATAACTGCGATGGCAACAGCAAAGAAAACTACCAAGAAGACAACTGTGAAGCGTGCACCAGCTAAGGTTGCTGCAAAGACAAAGGTGACACGGAAGGCTGCGCCAAAGCAAGTGGAACTCAAGTCATTCCACCGAGCGCCAAGCCCAACTCCGTTCTTTACGTTTGAGTTGACGAAACAAACACTCTATTGGGCAATCCTTTGTGGTGTGGTACTCGCTCTCGGCGTATGGGTAATGAGCATCAACATCCAGGTTCAGAAGATCTACGATCAGATCGATGTCACTAACCAGGTTATCAACGAAACTCCTTAATCTATTCTCTGCTATCAAAAATACACTCCGCGCATAACGGAGTGTATTTTTTATGTGATTCCTAGAGATTACATGCGGATTTCTGCATCGACACCAGCTGGGAGGCTGAGGTTCTGCAGGCTATCGATAGTCTTAGGAGTTGCGTTGGTGATATCGATAAGGCGTTTGTGTACGCGCATTTCGAATGCCTCACCACCCATCTTGTAGACATGTGGGCTTTTGACCACCGTGTACGTGCTACGGCGCGTAGGAAGTGGTACTGGGCCAGCAATCGTCGCACCAGTACGGAGCGCCGTGTCGATGATTTGCTTTGCTGATTGGTCGATCACTTTGTGATCGTAAGCCTTGAGGCGGATGCGGATACGCAAGCCAGCGGCTGGGTTTGATTCTGCCATATGAAGAATCGTCCTTTCGATTGATATACAGTAACCTCTCCTCGACTGATGTCACTGACGTGCTCATCTCTGGGCGAGTTGTCTGTACGATTAATATTACATCTGTCATTATACCACAGGACAAGCGTTTCGCAAGCAGGCTCAATTGACTAACCGTGCGTACGATGGTATCGTAAATATGCAATCTGCAACCGACCAGATCGAACCTTAGGAAGGAGTACGCATGGAAATACTCACGCATGAAGATGTACACCGTCGCGAGATGGCGCTCACACTCCTGGCAAGTACCCGACCACCGCTCAACGGCCTCTCTCCAGAGGTGCAACAGCGCATGTGGGACATCATCGAGCGCGTCGTCGTTCCTGAACTGACAAAGATGCTCATCATGGCATCGAGGACTCAGTACGGGTGCGGACGCTCTGAGGTTATCACGGAACCCCTACGGGTACGCCCGTGGCCCGGAGGTCCGCAAGACATCCAGACCCTCACGGTCTTGCAGTTCATGCTCGACCGAATCGTGGATCACCATGCACTACGCGACTATTTCACGGATGGCATTGATCACTCAGATAACGATCGCCTCAAGGCGGCATTTACTCGCGAGATCGAGCACGTCGACTCGCAGTATCGTATCGTGATACATCCCCGCCACGATGAGCGTGGACTTGGCGGTGGACATGTCGATGCGCGACTCCTCCATACACTCATCACGCTCGAGCCGAAGCCCGCTCATGCAAACTCTGGCCCCAACCCGCTGTGGAAACTCTAGAGAAAGGAGCAAGGCAGTGATCGTCCTCGGAAATACCTCACGGTGCAAGACGCACGAAGACATCAGTCGTGACGCGCCAATGGGAAAGCTGGGCGTCTACCTCGAGCACCTCATCCAGTGCGTCATCCCCTGGTGGCTCGGTGTCGGACGACACCGCAGCTAAAACGAGACATAACCCCATCTGCCTCATGGTCGGTGGGGTTTTTCATATCCCAGTAGTCAATATCAGGCGATGCCGGCGGCGCTTATGAGGTAGATGACAAGTGCGATGAGACCAAAGAGTGCAACAATGCCAAACATAATACCCATCACCCACCAGCCAGCTTTATCGATCTTGAGGAGGGTATTCGCAGATGTTTGCAAGCCACCGATACCAAACCGCGCAAGGTTTTCTGTCCACCAGCCGATATCTGTCGCAGCTTCTGTCTTCACAGCCTGGCTGTCGATAGCTGTCGCACCCGCAAGGCCAGCGAGACCAAACTGTGAGGTGACAGCCCCTGCGATAAGCTGGTTTGCGACCGCTGCAGAAAACTCAACCGTACAGCGCTGACCACTCCTGAGGATAATATTCGCGATGCCCATACCAGTAGAGAACCGCTTGATTTCCTGAGGCGTACAATCGAGCATAAACGTCTGAGTACCTGATGTACTGTCAATTACGTACAACCTTATTCGATTATCTGCGCCCCACTCTAACACGGCATCATGCCGATTATTTTGATTGAGCCGGTTCATACCAGTGAGGTATATGACCCTCGATTGCTTATAAGGCTGTGGAGCGGCAGCAACAGGAGCTGCTTGAGGTTGCGGGGCAGTAACTTGAGGTATCGGCACAGGTATTTGGTTTGGTTGCATGATATTTTTAACTCTTTATATATTGGTAGTGATATGGCTATATTGTATCACAGCAAAAAAATACCCCCGATTGCTCGGAGGTATTTTAGTGTCAGTAGAGAAACTACTTGACGATGTTGGTGACAACACCAGCGCCGACAGTACGGCCACCTTCGCGGATAGCGAAGTCTTGACCCTTGTCCATAGCGATTGGTGCGAGCAGCTTGACCTTGAAGGTCACCTGGTCACCTGGCATAACCATTTCCTTGTCAGCAGGAAGTTCAACTTCACCAGTGACGTCAGTTGTACGGAAGTAGAACTGTGGCTTGTAGCCCTTAGCAAATGGTGTGTGGCGTCCGCCTTCTTCCTTCTTGAGGATGTAGACTTCGGCGTCGAACTCGGTGTGTGGAGTCAAGCTACCTGGCTTAACCACGACCTGGCCGCGTTCGATTTGTTCGCGCTCGATACCACGAAGGAGAAGACCAGCGTTGTCGCCAGCTTGACCTTGGTCGAGGTTCTTCTTGAATGCTTCGATACCAGTAACCACAGAAGTCTGAGTATTCTTCAGACCGACGATCTCAACTGGATCATTAATCTTGACGATACCCTGCTCAATACGGCCAGTAGCAACGGTGCCACGACCCTTGATTGAGAAGACGTCTTCGATTGGCATGAGGAATGGCTTGTCGAGGTCACGTACTGGCTCGTCGATGTAGTCATCGAGCGCCTTGACGAGTTCCATGACAGCATCGCCGTTTGCTTCGTCACCTTCGAGGGCCTTTGTAGCAGAACCCTTGATGATAGGAGCGTTGTCACCGTCGTAACCGTTCTTCGTAAGAAGTTCGCGTACATCCATTTCGACGAGCTCGACGAGCTCAGGATCTGCGAGGTCCATCTTGTTGAGGAACACGACGATCTTTGGCACACCGACCTGGTGAGCAAGCAGCACGTGCTCGCGTGTCTGTGGCAATGGGCCGTCGTTTGCAGCAACCACAAGGATTGCGCCGTCGATTTGAGCAGCACCCGTGATCATGTTCTTGACATAATCGGCGTGTCCTGGCATGTCGACGTGAGCGTAGTGACGCTTCTCTGACTCATATTCCTGGTGAGATGACGCAATCGTGATACCACGAGCGCGCTCTTCTGGAGCATTGTCAATTTGGTCGTATGCGACTGGTTTGTTTGTTGCGCTTGGAAGTCGCTTCGCAAGCACTGCTGTAATAGCAGCTGTAAGTGTGGTCTTACCATGGTCGACGTGACCCATGGTTCCAACGTTTACGTGAGGCTTTGTGCGATCAAAGTCTGCCATATAAGTAAGTTCTCCTACTTAGATTAGTTTATTATTTACACGACGCGCGTTGCGATCTGGCAAACCATTTTTAGTGGGATGCTACATAAAAACCGCGCCATAGCGTATGAATCCGATTATAGAGGTTTTTGGCGTGTATGTAAAGAGTGATTCTCACCTAAGTTACCTGTAAAATGACCGAAGCCGTAAGCGACATAGTATACTAAATTGAGTTTAAGGTAACTTTCAGCTCGCAACCATTAAATAGTAGTATGCAAGAATCCACAAAAAGACACATCCTCATCGCCACAATCGTGCTCTCCATCCTTCCGGCGGCACTTATTCCCCATTTCCCTGCCCTTGTATCGGCCAGCTCGGTATCACTGTATCTCTCAGCTATTTTTGGGTATATCGGCATCGTCCTCTTGCTCTGGATGTATATCTTGGGCGCAAAAGGCATCATGGGCAATATCTTCGATGATCTCGCCCCTGTACTCCGTATTCACAAGTGGCTTGGCAAGTATGGTACGCTTGCCATCTTTATCCATCCACTTCTCATTACATTTAGCTACGGCGAGTCGCTCCTCTATTCATTCTTGCCTCATATCGACACATGG
>Ga0302287_10000984_pt1 | contig 12137 bp, 3 predicted proteins | sample III_Fen_E2_4_FD_200452 | JGI IMG/M metagenome (GOLD analysis project Ga0302287, IMG submission 200452) | Peat permafrost microbial communities from Stordalen Mire near Abisko, Sweden - III_Fen_E2_4 | ecosystem: Environmental > Terrestrial > Soil > Wetlands > Permafrost | place: Sweden: Abisko...
ATTAGCTGAAGTTGGCTTTAGCTTTTGAATACAAAATGCTCATTGGTTCTACTGAAACCAATGAGCATTTAATTTTGACCCGTAAATTGTATTTAAGTAACAGTGTATGTCAGACTATCTATGAATCGTCGAATTCATTTTAGTTATTTGGAGCTTTCTCCACAATGTATATGATCCTGCCATAATGAACAAAAGCCACATTCCATCGCCAACTGGTATCGGATTTTTGGGCTTTTTGCCTCCGGGGTCTCTACCTCCGTTTGGCTGGTTTGGCCCCGCTGCTTGTCTGTCGGAGCTTGTGCTGCTGGTTAGGGTTAAATCGCTGCTTAACGAACTTACGTCATTGCTTTGTGCAGTGGCTGTACCTTGTGCGTTCCCTTTTGATGAATTACCTGCAAGCGCTATGAATCCGTTTTGACTTGTGCTCTGATTTGATCCGGCAGCTCTGCTATAGTTCGCAGTTCCAGTGTTGGTATTTTGTGGGCTGTATTCAGATGCGTTGCCGTCATAATTACCATTGTATTCGGTTGTAGGAGTGTAGTCCGGTATTTCGTTCTCGTCATCTTCGGTCGTATAAGCCGATCCTTTAGGTGCGTTAGCAATTCCGTCTTTGAAATTTACGCCCTGGTTATTGATGTAATAACTGGTACCAACATATAGGTCAGGTCTTCCTATTGGTGAATACGCTACCACGAGGAACAAAACGGCCCATGTTAATATCCATATGATTGTTTTTCCTTTTTTGTTTTTCATTGGTGTAGTTATTGAACAATTACACGTTTACTTACTTTTTCTCCATTGGTAATGGTATTTACCACATACGCTCCCGGGGTAAGATTGCTTAGTACTTCGGTAACTGTATTTGCCTCAAATGGAGCATTCTTAATAGCCCTCCCTGCAATGTCGTAAAGTGTACATTCACCTTTAAATGTACTCAGGTTCTGTACAAAAACTCTGCCAGGAGCTGTAAATATTTTTACCAGTGCTTCTTTATCAGGTGCTCCTTTCTCATACGGGCGTGTCAGAATTTTGAATCGTTTAGCCGGAGCATCGCTTTGTGCAGTTGCAAACGTATAAGTGCTGCCATTTTCTGAAACATCAACCGTTTTATTTTCTACTAAATCCACTAAATACACTCCGGCATACTGACGCTGAATGTTTTCGTGAGTAAACTTAATGGTGTATTCCACTTCATCGCCTGCCTGAAAAGCAAGGTCGGTATTATTCATATCGCTTATGGAATTTACCTGATAATCGCCATCCGGTTCTATTGCATAAATTTGTGGAGCTAATGACGATCCTAGCATTTTGCGCCCATCCCATCCATTATCAAAATTTCGGGTACAACTTGGTTCTGTAAAAATCCACATGCGGTCGGAATAATGTTTTCCGGTAAGGTCGATCATGGTGGATACTAAGTCTGTATTGCTGATGGCATCTATCGATTTTACACGTTGTATAGATTCATTTTTCTTAATGACATCACTATAATTAAATGATACTCCGGTATTGTTGGCATCCGTTACTTTTATCAACATCGAACTCATAGAAGGGACTTCGCGTGGTAGACTGTTATTGCCTGCAGGTTCTTTTGGAATACTTTGATACTGTCCCGGCTTATCACCAAAGTCTGTAGCTGCATTCCACTGTCCGTATGAACCGGTATTGTAAAGATATACAGCCGCTTCGACATTGGAACCGAAGTTCATTTTATTTACATCGATGGCTGCTGTGTAGGGGTTCGCCAGTAGATGCTCTCCAGGATAAAATGCCCCTATGGTGTAAGGCAATGAAGCCAGATTTAAGGATCTGTTGACCAGCTGTCCTTTAAAAGTATAAGTAGTGGCTACAGGTTGACATATTTCAAAACCCTCGAATGCGTTTAATGTGCTGGAGTTGGTCAACTCTGTCCAATAGTAATTAGCATCATCAGTATCTGTTCCGGCTTCATTTGATTTACGCACATAGGCACCATATAATGTAGGCTCTGCTGTTATTGACTCCACAGGAATACCGAAATATTGCCAAAAGTACTTTTGATTGTCGTCTGTTGCCGAATTATCTATATATGACTTAGAATACATTTCTACAGTGCCATATACCGGATTTGCAGTGTTGTTATGAAATATTAAACTTCCATTTGCTACTTCCGGAGTGGCAGTTCTCGTTTGAATTAGAATCCTATCAGGATTCTTGTCAGTAATTATTATGCTGTTATTTACTGTCAACGCCTTCCCTGCAGGAATTGTGAGATTCCAGGTAGTGGCGTTAATGACTCTACTAACCTTTCTTTCTGATAAATCAAGTACCAGGTTGTTTGCTGCCTCTATGCCATAGTTTGCCACTGTTGCATATTCCACTTTTGCATCTGTGGGTGGTACTTCGCCAGCTGTCCAGTTAGTTACGGTTCCCCAGTCTGTACTAGTACTTGTCCCCTTCCAGAAGTTGCTTTTTTGTGCAATCGTAAAGTAACGAACTCCACTGGCAAAATTGACAGGAGTGCTTGTTGTATATAAGTTTCCGGATGTTTTTGTAAGGGTGTATGATGTGACTCCTGTTGTAAAATCAGTATTGTCATCCACTAGTAGTCTGTAAATTCCGTTTTCGGAAGTGTATCCGGTTAAGTCTATCTGGAAATATACTGAACCTACCGAACCGGTGTTTACTACTTTCCATACGCGGCTTACAATTGAATCTTTAGGAGTTGAGCCTATTGCTGTCCAGGTAGATGTTGAGCCATTGTTATGACCCCAAATTAGATATTGCCCATTTGTCAAAGCTGTCCGACTTGGTGTATTTACGTTTGAACTTACAAAGTCATTGCTGGTAGCCATTACCACGCGCGAATTGCCCGAAGTCATATTGCTACTTGCACTCACTTTTTGATGTAATTTCCAAGTGTCATTCCGCCCAAGACCAGCAATGTCATTGCTGTAGCCTGCAATAGGGTAAATGGATGTGCTGACACTATTGGTATAATCGTGCGTTAGAGTTATGCCGTATTTTATAGCCAGATAGGATTCGAAGTTTTGACGGTCTGACGTTGTTAAAACGGAATTGTTGCCTATAATTTCTGAAATGCCTCCATTGAACTGTGCTGATGCTTGATAATCAAAATGGTTACCTATCCCTAATCGAGTTGGTGAACTTAATGTGGTGTTGTCTGAAGTTCCAGAAGCAGTTTCTATCCCGTTAATATAAATATAATTTGTGCCTGACGTTGATTTAGTACGTGTTGCAGAAATAATTTTGGGTTTGCCATCGTTTTGAGCTGTGGGTGAGAGTGCACCAAAACTATCTCCGGTAAAGGCTTTAAAGAATGGTTTTCCTTCATTTAAACTTAGGAAATAATCAGATTGCGCTCCATTAGCTTCGCCGCCTATAATTGTTGGACATGCCCATGCGTTGGAAGAGTTAGTCGTGTATGTTTGAGTAGTATTAAATACTCCAAAGAAAGTCATATCATCGAAGATGTTATTAGAAGTAGTTAAAAAATAGCCTGCTGAGAAGCTAACACTAGGATTGAAGTTCCATCCCAATGTTTGGTAAGTTGGTGCTGTATTTTGACTAGTTGCGTTATTGGCTGAACCCGATTGATTACTCCATGTTGTGATGCCTATACCGTTTGTTGTTGTATTGGGCCCAATATCTGCTTTGTACCACATTGCCGGCACTGGAGGTGTTGATCCTGCGTTTGCATTTAATATGCCAGTTGCTGGAAGAGCAAAATTAGTGTCGTCAAAGTTGTTCGCATTTGATGCTGAACTTCCCCAGCTTCCTTTATATTGCTGAACTGCATTTAAATAATAGGCATTTGCAGTATGTGTAAGATTGCTTAAGTTAGCAACAGCTCCGGTATTGATAGTAAAGTTGTTGTTTATGGTTGTTGCGGTTGTAAATGTTTTAGTTCCACTACCCGACAATGTTAAGTTTGAATACGTTACATTTTTTATTGCTTGATCACCCGCACCGTTATAATTTACTGTATTGCCAGATGCAGTTGCAGTAAGTGTATTTATATTATATGACAGTGCCGATATGTTTACCGTGCCTCCGGTGCTATTGGTTAGCGACGCGATTATTCCTCCAGTCACGTTGATTGTGCCAGTATTGGTGGAGATTGGAGTGTTAACGGTGTAATTCCCACCAATATTTATAATTCCCTGGTTAGTTAACGTACTAACAGATGAGGTCTGATTTCCACTAAAGTTTATCGTACCTGTTGTTGCATTACTTAGAGTTCCTGTCCCAAGTAAATTTGCAGTTAAGGATAAGGATCCATTGTTTGTAAGTGTAATTCCAGTAATAGTAACGGCGGCATCTGCCATATCCAGATTACCCATTAGCGACTGTGCATTTGTATCAAAGGTATAAGTATAAGCATTTCCCGCAGTAAATGTTCCATTGTTGTTTATACCTCCTTGGAATGTTACAGGAGACGATGTGGTGGAATTGTCCCACGTACCCCCTGTTTTAATAGAAAGAAGGCCTTTAAATATTTTAGTTCCGCTATAAGCTCCAATAGTAAGCGTTCCGCTTGCTCCGTCACCTATAGTAGTAGTGCCGTTTACAGTTAAATTATAACCTGCTGCATTGAAGGTTGTTCCATCTCCGACAATTAAATTACCGCTAATAGTTGTACCTACTACAGTTGTCGTTGAAGCAGTCCCACTTAATGTAAGATTTCCTCCAATAGTTGTAGTGTTAGTTTGTAAGGTTTTAGCACCACTGCCCGAAAGGCTTAGATTATAATAATTATAGTCGCCTATAGTTTGCGTTGAACCATTATAGTTTACTGTTCCTCGGGTTAATGTTGCAGCGCTACCCGCAGTATTTGAAATTGTTCCACTAGAAATTGTTCCGGCCTGGCTTATATTCAATGTTCCATTGTCAGCAAAAACAATTTGATTTCGGGCGGCTGATCCATTCATTGTGATGTTCCCTGATACATTTACAGTTCCAGTTGAAATACTTATATAAGAGTCTCTACTATTATCTGTAGTAGTGCTCATTGTTACAGAACTAGCGGTTAAAGTCCCAGTACCTACAGTAATATATTTGCTGATATTATTACTTGTAGGAGCATTAATTGATATCGCTCCTGATACTGTAAGACCATAACCAGTAATTGTTAGATAGGTGAGATTACCCCCACCTTCTATCGTCAATGAAGAACAGTACGATGTAGCACTAAGGCTGTAACGAGAATTATCTCTAATCCAAACTTTAGTAGTGTTTGTTGGAACTGCTACTGCATTTGTAGCCCCTGCCCATGATCCATTACTAACACAAACGACCCAATTTGCAGCAGTATTCCAATCACGTACTGTGGTACCAGTATAACGGGTTCCATAATCACCTACTGCTTGAGCACTCACACTCCCCGCTCCAAATACAAGAAGAGCTAATACCAGCAAAGTAACCAAATGTTTTGATATGAAATGTAGTTGAGAAATGTAGTTGTTTTTCATACGTCTGAATTTTTTAATAATTATTCTATCGCAATAAACCTTGGAATAGATAAATAACATATGTGTATATCTAGCTCGTCGTTTTCAAATACCTGATTTTGAATTAAATACATGTCGGTGTCATTATCAAACAACTCTTTTGGGAACCACGAAAACTCATTTTAATCACTTGATTGATTAAAAACACAGGGCTAAATGATTTTAGCGCGGAAGGAGTATAAGTGTTTATCATCTGCTTAATGGTTATGATGGTTTATGTTTTGTGGGGTGCAAAAGTACATAAATTATTCTGACTATGAAATAGTTAGGCGTAATTTCATGTGCTTTTAACCGTCTTTTTATTGTTTAAGCGTAATAAAAGAGATGTGAATATAATCAATTAAATTCGATTTACAAGCTGTTATGTTCTGAAATAATACATAATAAGTTCGAAAATATGCACATTTAACCAATAGAGCCTTTTTCTTTGAACTGATTCCAAATTTCAAGCAGTTGTAAACTGTATTTATATCAAATATAATGCCAAATGATTTGGTGACTGCATTCTATGTCGAAAGCGTAAATGGTAGTTGTAACTCTTTTAGATGCAAAAAGAGGCTGCCCAAAATTATATTTTGATCAGCCCCTTATTTTTATTTACGCGATTAATTTGGCAGAAAGTCTTTTATAGATAACATATCCGCCGGCCATAAGTAACAATATGCAACCACCATCACCTACCGGTATGGGGTTTTTCGGTTTTTTGCCCCCGGGATCTCTACCTCCCTTTGCGCCACGCGCAGCTTGTCGGTCGGTGCTTGCGCTACTGGCGAGGGTTAAATCGCTGCTTAGCGAGCTTACGTCATTACTTTGCGCTGTGGCTGTACCTTGGGCGCTTCCGTTGGAAGAATTACCGCCCAGTATCACGGAGCCACTTTGACCCGAACTCTGATTTGATCCACTTGCTCTGCTGTAATTTGCAGCTCCACTGTTGGTGTTCTGCGGGCTGTATTCCGAAGAGTTGCTGCCATAATCTGCATTGTATTCGGAAGCCGGAGCATAGTCCTCTATTTCACTGTCCTCCTCTTCGGTGGCATAAGCCATCCCTTTGGGTGCGTTAGCAATGCCCCCTTTAAAGCTCACGCCCTGGTTGCTGATGGAATAACCGGTACCAACATATAGGTCCGGTCTTCCGATGGGAGAATACGCTACCACCAGGAACAGAACTGCCCATGTAAGTATCCAGATAATTGTGTTTCTTTTTTTGTTTTTCATCGGTGTATTTATTGAACAATCACACGTTTACTTACTTTTTCACCGTTGGTAATGGTATTTACCACATACGCTCCCGGAGTTAAGTTGTTTAGCACTTCGGTAACTGCATTTGCTTCAAACGGAGCAATTTTTATAGCCCTGCCTGCAATATCATAAAGAGTACATTCACCTTTAAAGGTGCTTAGGTTATGTACAAAAACCCTTCCCGGAGCGGTAAATATTTTTACCTGCGTTTCTTTATCCGGTGCTCCTTTTTCGTACGATCGTGTCAGAATTTTGAATCGTTTGGCCGGTGCATCGCTTTGTGCTGTTGCAAAAGTGTAGGTACTACCGCTTTGGGTAACGTCCACTGTTTTGTTTTCAACCAAATCCACTAAATAGACACCCGCATATTGACGTTGAATATTTTCGTGGGTAAACTTTAGCGTGTATTCCACTTCATCGCCAGCCTGAAAAGCCAGATCGGTATTGTGCATATCGCTGACCGAATTTACCTGATAGTCACCATCCGGTTCGATAGCAAAAATCTGTGGTGCTAATGATGATCCCAGCATTTTGCGACCATCCCAGCCGTTATCAAAATTGCGTGTGCAGCTTGGTTCGGTAAAAATCCACATACGGTCGGAGTAGTGTTGTCCGGTAAGGTCTATCCTGGTGGATATTAAATCCGTATTGCTGATGGCATCTATCGATTTTACACGTTGTATAGATTCATTTTTCTTAATGACATCACTGTAATTAAATGATACTCCGGTGTTGTTGGGATACACTTTTATCAACATAGAACTCATAGAAGGGACTTCTTGCGGTAATCCGTTATTACCGGCAGGTATTTTTGGAATACTCTGATACTGCCCGGGATCATTCCCAAAGTCTGTAGCTGTACTCCACTGTCCATATGAACCGGTATTGTAAAGATATACAGCCGCTTCTACATTGGTTCCAAAATTCATTTTATTTACATTGATGGCTGCTGTGTAGGGGTTGGCCAATAGATGCTCACCCGGATAAAATGCCCCTGTGGTGTAAGGCAATGAAGGTCGGTTTAAGGATCTGTTGACCAACTGTCCTTTAAACGTATAAGTAGTGGCTACCGGTTGACATATTTCAAATCCATCGAATGCGTTTAATGTGCTGGAGTTGGTCAACTCTGTCCAATAGTAATTCGAGTCATCGTCAATGCCACTTTCATTCGATTTACGCACATAGGCACCATATAATGTGGGCTCGGCTGTTATTGTTTCCACCGGAATACCGAAATATTGCCAAAAGTACTTTTGATTGTCGTCTGTTGCTCCGCTATTTATATAGGATTTAGAGTACATTTCTACGGTTCCATTTACACCTGTTGCATTGGGGAAGATTAAAGAGCCATTGGCTAGTCGCGAAGCATCTATCGGATTCGGATCACATTTTATTTGAATCTGATCGTAGGTTGACGCTGCATCAACCGGGGTTAATGTAATTGAATTATTTACTTTTACCTCTTTGTCGGCAGGGATAACCAAGTTCTTCCCTGATTTATAATTTATTAAATTACCAACGATTCTGTTGTAATCCACGTATAAGTCCTTTTGGGCTGCTGTACCGTTGTTGTCAGTTGTTGCAAACTCTACATTATCACCAGAGCCGGGAACTGCTTTTTTAGTCCAGTTGGCAGGGTCATTCCAAACTGTACTGTTTGTGCCTATCCAGTAATTGTTTACACCTGTAACTGTCATTGTTATGTTATTTGATGTTGCAGTTAATGGAACTGCACACGACTTGTTAGATGTCATAACACAGGATATAACATCGCCGGTCACCGGTGTGTAATTGAAAGTAGAGTTGTTAGTAGATGGATACGATACCGTAGTTCCTCCAGTATTGGTAACTTTCCATACATAAGTAGGAATGTCACCTCCATTGGTTGGAGTTGCCGAAAATACTACATTCGATCCCGATTGAACAGTGGTCGATGCTGTTGAGATTGAAACCAATGGAACATTGTCATCCATTACTTTTACAGATGAACTAACCTGTGTCACGGTTCTAAAATCTATATTATCAAGTGCAAAGTCATTCCCTCCTGAAATAGTGTTCTGGTTTCTTAAATCCAGAGTAACACTTGTATTAGACCCCGAATCCCAGTTGTAGTAGTATTGCACATATCCATCCGCAACAGTTGCCGGTGCTGTAAATGCAGTTCCAGCGGCTTGATTGTTTGCGTATAATTGGATTATTGATGGATTGTTGTCGGTAGTGTTTTTTATATTTCGTAACCAATAGGTGAATTGATAAGTAGAGTTGGGGACCACTTTTACAGTTTGTGACCATACGGTTACATTGGCGGTGGTTGCACCGTCTACTACCATTTGGTAGTGTGTTGTGTTATTATTATCAAGCAACCCATATCCGGCAAAGGCTCCTGCAGTTGTATTTAGGTCAGAAGCATTTTGAAGTATCCCATAAATGCCCTGATGCCAGTCGGCAACTGAAGTATAACGATAACTACTTAAAAAACCAACATTACCATTTTCGAATGTTCCATTAACAATAAGATTTGCGCCTGTAGGCAAACTACCTGTAACTGTATAAGTGCCATACATGTTTGCATTTAATGGAGCAGGTATTGTCGGATTCTGCACTTGGGAGTAGTAATTGTTTGGACCGGTCCAATATAAGATATTGATATCATCGCTGGAGCTACCGAGTTCTATTGCAGTTCCGTCACAGTTTCTACCACCACTTGTGATAATGGAAGGTGTAGTTGCGAAAACCGTACCATTACATTCTATGGTTTTGGATATAGCACCTGTTGATGTAATGTTAATGAAATTGCCATTGTAGGTACCTACAGTTAGTCCTGCTTTTAGGCGAATGTATAATGTGACATTGTTTACACTGCTGCTCCCATCTTTTTCTAAAGTAATAGTCTGTCCAAAGCCAATTCCTATAGTTTTTGAAATTTCATATCCGGTTGGAGCCATAATAACAATATTCGCCTGAAGTGATGTTCCATTTATGGTAAAGGTTTGTTCGGCAGAAGGCCCGAAATTTAATACATATCCAAATCCCCCAAGTACCACAGGCGAAATATTGATGGTTGGGGTATTAGTTCTACCTAAGGTAAAATAATAATTGCGGTTAGATGTTACGTTTGAGTTACTAACATCATAAAACCCTGGTGTACCTGCAATTGAAGTGTATGTGGTAGCACTTCCTAATCCCGGACTCTCTGCTATTACATTATAAGGATTAACTGCTACATCTCCTTTTCCTAGAGTGACTTGGGTGTTTGAGAAACCATTTGTTGTAGTCAATTTCCAGTATTCGGTTGAACTTATTGCCGCCAAGCCGTTCAATGTACCACTCACAGGGTCGGCATTGAAAGCCTGCACTTGTACAGTAGGTGCAGTACCTCCGGTAGTCGGATTTACCAAGGTATACGGTAAGTAGGTCGTATTTCCAACCGGGAATTTATAAACTGATCCGGATGCCAGGTTGGCAGGAAAACTCCATTTTACCGGCCCATTTATATAGGACAATGCAGAACCGCCCATTATTACGCCGTATAAATTGGCAGTATTAACCGTGGCCGATGTCACGCTTAATAAATTAGTAGTAGTGTTTATAATTCCTGAAATAAGTAGAAGAGATCTAGTTACTGTTGTTGGCCTGTTTAATGTAACGCCACCTGTATTTTGAATGGTCAAGTTGTAGAAGAATGTGGAGTTATTTCCACCAATAGTTTGCAATGCCGTTCCAACAAAGGTAGTAGTCCCTATGCCGCAGGTATATGTTCCATTGTTCGTCCAGTTGCCGTAAACAAATAAATTGCTTGCTTCAGCTTCAGCTGCAGATTGTGTCAATGAAGAGCCGGTTTCAATTGTAATATTGTTGCAAAGCCCTCCTGCTATGCCAATGATAGGTTTATAAGGTGCAGAGGCAGGTATTGTTACATTTGTCGTTGAAGTAGGTTTTACATTGTCACACCAGTTGCCTGCATCATTCCAATCGGTGCTTATAGTGCCTTTCCAGTACCCTACGGTACAAGCTCCACTAGTTACATTTAAAATACCTGTTACATCGGCGAAATTAGCGCTTTTATTAATTGCGCTGGAGCTATTTCCACCCCAACTGCCAACTGCTTGTAGAGTAGAGCCGAGATAGTAAGTGGTTGCCGTATGAGATGAGGTTCCAAGATTGGCAATCACATTATTATTGTTGGTGAAAGTGTTATTAATATTGGTTATGCCGGCAAATGTTTTTGTTCCTCCGCCCGATATGGTTAGATTTCTATAATTGGGTGATGCAAACACCTGTTGATTGCCTATAGAACCATAAGTTACAGTACCATTATTTGCATCGGTATTGAAAGTAGTTATACTATTATTTGAACCATTAAGGTTGAAAGTATGAATAGCTTGAGTCATGTTGATGATTCCGGTACCTGACAAATTCCCGGTCACATTTACTGTTTTCGAAGCCCATGAATTATCGGTGGATGTTCCGTCAACAAAGTCTAACTCCCCGTTGACAATTAGCTGTTGTGCAACATTTAGAGTAGTTAATGCCCAGCCTAATCGGAAGATAGAATTAGCACTTACAGTCAGGTTTCCATTAACAGTAATATTACCTTCAGCATCTTCTGCCTGATTGCCCCCTGACGATATTGTTAAATTTCCATAGGTTAAGGCAGGTATAAATCCATAACTTTGACCTTGAAAAATAACGGTACTAGTAGCGTTCAGACTGATATTTGCAGACGTAAAATTTGATGGGAATAAATGTTGATTAGCTGTGTAATATCCACTGCGGCCTAATAAAAGGTTTGCTCCGGCTCCCACGCTCATTGTGCCGGTAACATTACCCGTTATCAGATAGATGTCAGTAGCCAGTGTTGCTCCGGCAGAAACAGTCAAATTTCCATTTACGGTAACATTTCCACCTGCAGTTTGAGTACCGCTGGTGTTGGCCATGGTGAGGTTATTGTAAGTGCCCTGCACCACTGTCTGCGCTCCCGAAGTAGCATTATATTGAACTGTGCCACTCCAGGTCTTTCCTGTTGGTATCGGTGTTGCAGTTGTATTTTGCGTTTGAATAATTCCGCTATTGGTTATTGTAGAAAGAGTCCCCAACAACTGATTAGTTGACATATTCAATGTGCCTCCCGAAGTGGTGGTCAACGTGCCATTTACAGTTATAGCTCCACCTGCAGTTTGAGTGCCGCTGGTATTGGCCATGGTGAGGTTGTTGTAAGTGCCCAACACCACTGTCTGCGCTCCAGAAGTAGCATTATATTGAACTGTGCCATCCCAGGTCTTTCCTGTTGGTATCGGTGTTGCAGTTGTATTTTGCGTTTGAATAATTCCGCTATTGGTTATTGTAGAAAGAGTCCCCAACAACTGATTAGTTGACATATTCAATGTG
>Ga0302287_10000989_pt1 | contig 12106 bp, 9 predicted proteins | sample III_Fen_E2_4_FD_200452 | JGI IMG/M metagenome (GOLD analysis project Ga0302287, IMG submission 200452) | Peat permafrost microbial communities from Stordalen Mire near Abisko, Sweden - III_Fen_E2_4 | ecosystem: Environmental > Terrestrial > Soil > Wetlands > Permafrost | place: Sweden: Abisko...
GACTGACAGTAAAAACAATCCCGTTGAATTTGCAACAGCCTCATTGGTAAACTCAACAACTAAGAAACTGGTAAAGGGGGAAATCTGCAATGCGAAAGGAGAGTTTTTAATTGATAAAATTAAACCCGGAGAATATATCCTTGCTGTAAGCATGATTGGATTTGCCAAATCAGAATCAGAAAAGCTGGTTATAGACTCGAAAGCGAATAAAGTTATTGAAAAAAACATTGTGCTATCGGAAACAAGTCAGCAATTGGGCAGCGTAGAAGTGGTAGCTACTAAAAAGTTTATCGAACAAACCGTTGACAAAATGGTGATAAACCCCGAAGCATCAATCACCACCTCATCAGAAAATGTATATGAAATACTGAAAAAACTACCCGGAATTTCCATTGATAACAGCGATAATATCAGTATGAAAGGAAAACAAAACGTAAAAGTGTTGATCGATGAAAAGCCAACTTATGTTTCGGCTAGTCAACTGGCTTCTATGCTTAAAGGGATGCAAGGAAAAAATGTGGATCGTATAGAAATTATTGAAAATCCATCAGCACGTTACGATGCAGAAGGCAATTCAGGGATCATCAATATAAAAACTAAACACATTAAGACTCCCGAATTCAATGGCAGCACTTTTGCCGGAGCTGAAATAGCCAGTAAATTTGGATGGAACGGAGGCATAGACCTTAATATGAACTATGGAAAATTCAATGTGTATGGCAATTACTCACTTTACAATTGGGCAGGCCCTGATGGCATGGATGCAACCCGAAAATTCACAAGCGACGTTCTTAATGGAGCTTATCAGTTAATTAACACCCGAGGAGAATACCATGGTCAATCGCACAACTACAAAGTAGGCGCCGATTATTTTATACGCAAAAATCATGTAGTAAGTATTATGTTGCGAGGCAGTAATGGACATAGTGACAATGAAGATCAGAACAAAACTACCTTTGCCGACAAGTTTATGCAGGTCGATTCGAGCCTGGTTACCAAATCGAACTCAAACGAACGCTGGAAAAATCAAACTATTAATGCAAACTACAAATGGGATGTTGATAGCACCGGTCAATCATTATCAGCCGACTTTGATTATGCATGGTTTAATTATACCAGCCCAAATAATCAAAACGGGATATACTATAACTCTGCAGGTAATAACCTGAACCACGATATCATAGTAAAAACCACGCAGGGCAATGATATAAGTATTTATACCACCAAGCTAGATTATGTTTTGCCTTTAGGAAAAGATTTCAATTTCGAAGCCGGCGCAAAAGCCAGTTTTGTAAACACAGACAGCAAAATAAATATGGCCGGGTATCTAGTACAAGACGACCACTTTATTTACTCTGAAGATATTCAGGCTGCATATATCAATGCCCGGGCTCAGTTCAACAAGACCACTGTACAATTAGGTCTGAGATTAGAAAACACCATATCAAAAGGCACATCTGTGGTAACCAATCAGGTAAACGACACCAGCTATCTGAAGATATTCCCTTCTTTGTTTGTGCAACAAACAATAAACAAAGACAATAATATAAACTTTAAGTACAGCTATCGCATAGGCAGACCTGATTATGACATGCTAAATCCTTTCAGATGGATGGTAGATCCCTACACCTACAATGTTGGAAATCCAAACCTGAAACCACAATTTACGCATTCACTTGGATTGAGCCATAGTTTCAAAAATGCATTGATTACCAGTGTAGGCTACAATTATTCAAGCGGAGTGTTTACCCAAATAATCAGACAAGACGATGCAACGAGATCTATATACCAAACAAATGAAAATTTAAGCAACTCTGTTGATCTGAACATATCTGAAACAATTCAGCTACAACCTGCCAAATGGTGGAGATTAAACGGAACCATAACCGGCATGTACAAGGAAATAAAGTTTAATTCAGCTACTGATTCAAAATTAAATCGCTGGAGTTATAACGGAAATATCAGCAACAATTTCACGCTACCTTACAAAATAGGATTAGAATTAAGCGGACGCTATAGCTCAAGTCAATTAATCAGCAATATCATTACTCGTCCACGCTGCTGGATAGACCTTGGTATTCAGCGAAAAATACTAAAAGACAGGGGAAGTATTAAAGTAGCTATCAACGATATTTTTGATACCGGAAGAGGTAGTGCCTATGCTAAATACGGCAATGTTGACATTGATGTGAAGAACTACAACGACTCACGTCGTCTACAAATCTCTTTCAATTATAACTTTGGAAAAGCTGAATTTAAAACCCGTTCAAACCGATCAACTGCTTCGAGCGAAGAGCAAAGTCGGAGTTCAAAATAAAAATAAACCATTACTCATTATAAATAAACAAAAATAACATCTTATGAAAAAAAATCTAGTAAAAAAAATCGCGATTATCTGTGCACTATTTTTAGTTGTTGGTCAACTATTTGCACAAGACACATTTGAAATCAAAGTGAAGCTATTAAAAAGCACAAACCCTGAAATGAAGTATTCAACAGCTGTATTGCGAGATTCGAAAACAAACGAAATTGTTGCTAAAAATAGAAAAAGCAACAACAATGAATTCGTATTCAGCGAGGTAAAGAAAGGTGAGTATATACTTGAAGTACAAAAACCGGGAGATACAAAAGCAGATACACGTTACATTATTATTGATGAAAAGATCAGCATTGTGAATAATACAGCAAATCAAATTACCGATTCGCCTACAAAAACAAAAGAAACGCTACCTGCGAAATATAATTCACAAAGCTTAGCAAGTTTCTAAATCCGTATTTCTTCGAAAAATTTATCTGTATCACTATAAAAAAGAGGACAAAAAGGCGTTTTTCTATGTAAAAATGATTTCTGTTGAGGTTTTGTTTATAATTTTTCTTTTATTTGTATAATAATTATTTCAAGAAGAATTTATGCCGAAACCATTAGCCTTTTTGCTCCTCTTTTTACTTTGCTTCACCAGCCTGTTTTCTCAACAATATGCAGAGTATTTCACCGACAAAGCCTGTCGGATTGATTTTCAGTTAAGCGGAAACAATAAGAATACCAGCGCTTACTTATCAAAAATAGTTCAGGAACCCTTTTGGGGTGGTCGCAAATCTCATCTGGCAGACGATATGAACTTAGGTGAGTACCGTTTTATGGTGTTAGACAGTCTGAGTGGTAAAATGATTTATATCGACGATTTCAGCACCCTTTATTTCGAGTGGCAATCAACTCCCGAAGCATCATTGATTAACAAGAGTTTTGAACAGTCGGTACAGTTTCCTTATCCGCAAAAATCCGTTAAGGTTGTGATTGAACGCCGACTGGATTTCGACAAGTGGGAAAAACTGATTCAGTTTGGTTTCTCGCCAGACGATAAATTAATCCGCAAAACAAAAGTTGCGGAAGTTCCTGTAAAAACAATCTGTAAATCAGCTTCACCGGAGAAAGCCATAGACATAGCAGTGATTGCCGAAGGCTATACCGCTAAGCAACGAGCTAAATTTTTCAAAGATGCCGAACGACTAGCCGAGAACCTTTTCAGCCACGAGCCGTTTCTGAAATATAAATCCAGAATTAATATTTACGCCATTGCCGCATTATCTGTTGATACTGGAATTTCCAAACCTCAGGATGCAAACTGGAGGAACACAGCGCTCGGATCACATTACTATACTTTTTACTCCGACAGATACCTTACGACTCCCAATGTGTTTACCGTAAGAGATTATGCATCACTGGTTCCATACGATGCCATCTACATTCTGGCTAATACGAAAACGTATGGTGGAGGAGGTATTTATAATTTCTACACTCTGGCATCCGCAGATAGTAAACGCGCACAGGCAGAAGTAACTGTCCATGAATTCGGGCACTCATTTGCAGGCCTTGCTGACGAATATTTCTACGATAATGATGCTCTGAACGATATGTATAATTTGAAAAATGAACCCTGGGAACCCAATATTACGACACTGGTACAGTTCGGTGCAAAATGGAAGAAAGACCTGCCGCCGGGAACCCCAACTCCTACTCCGTTGACAGAAGAAAACAAAGCAAAAATAGGTATTTTCGAAGGTGGAGGCTACATGTCTAAAGGGATTTATCGCCCGTACTTCGATTGCCGGATGCGGACAAACACAGCAAAAGCTTTCTGCCCAGTCTGCCTGAAAGCAGTGGAAGACCGAATTTTATTCCTGACGGAGTGACGGAGTTGATTGGTTAATCGATTAATTGGTTGATTGTATGTCAAGTACTCTACATAGCCTAAGCAACCAATTACTAATTAACCAGTTACTTAATAGTAACCATAGTAGCTCCAAAGCCATATTCGCGGAATGAGGCATCCTGAAAATAATAAGCTTTATAGCGTGTTTTGAGTAGTTTCTCTATTTCTTTGCGGAGTACACCCTCACCTTTACCGTGGATAAATACAATCTTTTGTCCCTTTCGCTTCTTATTCTCTTCCAGCACTTCGTGAAATTTATCTAGCTGGCACTGAAGCATAGCAGCGTTTGACAAACCTGCTGTTGTGTCAAGCAGTTCATTGATATGTAAATCCACCTCAATGATTTCAGAATTTTGAGTATGTTTAATGACTTTAGGGCGATCGGTTTCCTCTTTTGTGAACATAGCTTGCTTTATATCCTCGGGCGATATATCAGCCATCTTTTTATTTTCAATTTCCTTTTCTTTTTCTGAATTGATGTCAATTATAAGTGCCGGCTCATCAAAATATTCATTAGCCGTGAAACTATGAAGTTTGTAAAACTTTACGGCATTGATCTTCATATTTACATCTTCTACTGCCTGTGGAGTGTAATTTTTACCTTGTTTGAACGGCAGTAGTTGAACACGAATTTTTTCCCACGAGCTGAGTTGATCTTTGCTTATTTCTGTTAGCAGTTCCTGCATATTCGGTTCTATCAATCCGCTGGCAACACTTGTCCATACATCATTCTCACCATTTATCACATTGTAATACAGATAATAATTACTATCGTTTACCAGGTAACACTCGTATGATGTGGTTTGCAGCTGTTTTATATCCAACGGAAAAAATGCCAGCAAAGCTTTAAGTGTATCTCCTTCGGGAGTTTCAAAAACCGGTTCGGGTTTGCGTTCCTGAAGTACCACTTCGGTTGGTTTGGGTATAATCGGCTCAACCTTTGTTTTAAAATCTTTTACCGGAAAGTTGGTTTTCTCATTTATGGCAGCTATCAGCACACACTCACGTTCGAGTACCGGTATTTCAAAACCATCGGCATCTTCAACAAACACCATTTTCTTCAATTCATCTACGCGACTTACAATTCCTCCTCCAACTGCGTTCAGAAAACGCACTGTATCACCTTTCTTTATCATTGGTCTATTGATTTCTTATTGTTTCTAATAATCGCAAAGATACTAAAAACACATAGAATATCGTACGGAAGTATCCAAAACAAGAAAGAGAAACGCTCTTCGACATTTCTCTTTTATTCATTAGATACATACCATCTCCAATTTTATTCCTCCCCCTTTGTACAAAAACGATAGCCAATGCCGGATTCGGTGAGAATAAACTTTGGGTTATTGGGATTAGGTTCAATTTTCTTACGCAACTGACCCACAAAAACACGCAGATATTGAGATTGTTGTGTGTAACCAGGACCCCAGATTTGCTTCAAGATATATTGGTGAGTCAGGACTTTACCATCATTTTTTGCGAGCAAAGTCAGCAATGAATATTCAGTGGCTGTCAATTTCAACGGCTCATTATCGAGAGTTACTGTCCGTGAAGTAAGGTCGATGCTCAGATTATCAAATTCCAGTTTTTGAACCGTTGGATTTAATTGAGTTTGACGCAAAGCAGTACGGATTCTCGCCAATAACTCGCCCGTGCGGAACGGTTTCGTCAGATAATCGTTTGCACCATTGTCCAAGGCCCGGATAATATCCTCTTCCGAACTGCGGACAGAAAGAATAATGATAGCACCCAAATACCACTCACGCAGCTTAATCAACACACTTTGCCCATCTTCGTCCGGTAATCCCAAATCCAATACAATCAAATCAGGCGGATGAACTACTGCAGTTGAAATACCTTCCTTAGCCGTGGAAGCTACCAGGGTATGATAATCATTATTATTCAGCGTAATTTCGAGTAATTTTTGAATTTGCACTTCATCATCAATGATTAAAATATTCATTTTAGAACTCATACCCTTAAAAGATTATGGTTTAATGAAAATTACAATCACTCTTCGGAATTATCTGTTGTTGAACCTTTTATTTTCCCAAATTGCTTTGGCCTATAAGTTTCAGTCAGTGTTTCGTACTGAGCATTCATTTTCACTGCAATATTACTAAAATCCATGTAATCTTGCAACATCAATGTTTCAACCGGAATGATAATTGTAAATTTGGCTCCATTTGGAGTATTGTTTTCAACTTTCACAGTTCCATTATGAGCTTCTACAAATCCTTTTACAATGGATAAACCCAAACCTGTTCCACCCGTTTTATTGACCGTTATACGATAGAATTTCGTAAATAATAATTTAAGTTCCTCTTCCGAAAAACCTTTCCCATCATCGGCGATGGTTATTATCAGATTCTTTCCATCATAACTAGCATTAATACTTATTGTCGAATCCGGCTGAGTATAAAGGATCTCATTATGCAATAAATTAAATACCGATTGTTCAATCAAGCCAAAATCAATCCTGATAATAGGCATCTCTGGTTGAATATTAACTTCAATATTATGACCAATAAGTTCGTTTTTCAATCGGTTGATAGGACTATTAATCAACTCATTAACTTCACACCAATCTGGTTTTATTTCAAGCATCCCTGATTCGACACGTTGCATATTCAAAAGATTATCTATCAAACGGTTTAGTCTGAATGCAGCGACTGAAATCTGATCAACCAATTCCAATTTATCTTTTTCAGCAATTTTTACATCATGTTGCAATAAATTATCCGAAGCTCCTACAATCGTTGCAATAGGAGTTCGTAGCTCATGAGAAATTGAATCGAAAAGTGTTTTATAGAGTCTTAGCGTGTGACTTCGTTCCTCTTTCAGAAATTCTTGCTTCTCAAGTTCTCTTACTTTTGACGTTAAAATTCCGCTCGTCAATGCAATGACAAAATACATCAATAGCAACAATGCATCTTCCGAATTAGTAATATGCAATGTAAAATGAGGTGGTATAAAGAAAAAGTCCCATATTATAGCACTCATTGCTGCTGCAGATAGTACAGGATAAATTGTAAAGAATATACTTAATACAGATACAGTCGCCAACAATAATAAAGCAACACTATGATAACCTATGTAATTGATACTAGCATAACAAATCAGTGCCACTAAAACAACAGATAAATTACTTACTAAAACTTGTTTAAACATGCTTTGATGAAAATAATTGAGCTTCATAATGGTGTGTTTTATTGATAATAATTTTACTTTACAATCTTTAGCAACTAATCATCACAATAATCATATATCAATCATTGTCAATGAAATTATAGAATACATTTACCCTTCTGTTTCACAAAATTATTTATAATGATTGACCTGCAATGCTTTTCTCAAAGAAATAGGAATTATAATCGTTGTCAGACCGAGTTTGTACAACCTACGCTGAATAGAAAAAATAGTATAGTTATGAAGTAATCTGGAGGCACGATACGTTCCGCTAAAGACCAATTGGCCACCAATGAAAGTTGTGTTGTGATATTTCTCCGTAATTTCAGGAACAATCTTAAGTACTTCTTCTGCCACATCAGTGCCAATAGCGTATCGATATTCAGCATTATAGCCCAACTGGTTGATTAGATAAACATATTTACCTAAATCCTGCTGAATTTTTTCAGTAATTGTGTCTACTACAGCATCCTGATGAAAACTATCGGCATCTACAATTCCAACCTGAATAAATACGAAGTTTTTATAAACATCTTTGAATTTACTCAGAATTTTGAATAACGAATATAATCCTACACCTGTATAACCATTAACCAGAATTACAGCCGTCATGTCAGTATAATCAATCTCAGTTGTCGGTGCTTTACGCTTCAGGTTATTATTGAGTTCTGCAATGGTTTCAGGCATTTTTTCATTCATAATCTTCTGAATGCGACCAACTTCCTCACCAATTTTATTATAATGTCCTTTGATATAAAGAGCCAATCCAACTAATGCACCTGTTATCAAAATGGTGATCCAACCACCTTCGTCGAATTTCATAACAATTACGGTGAAGAGAATAAAGGTTGTAAGCAAGAAACCTGTTCCATTAATCAGCAATTTACCCAACCATTTCTTATCTTGCTTGCGTACCTGAAACCAGTGTTTTACCATTCCAAACTGAGACAATGAGAAAGTAATGAACACATTAATACTATAAAGCACCACCAAAAATGCAACCGATGCCTTCGACATCCAGATTACAAAGTAAGCAGCAATACCCATAATTAAGATACCGTTTTGCGAAACCAAACGGTCACTCAACATACTGAAACTACGAGGCAACCAGGAATCGTGAGCCATATTCGACATTACACGAGGTCCATCCAGGAAGCCTGTTTGAGCTGCAACAAAAAGTAAAGCAGCTTCCGAAATAAGCGTAACATACAAGAAGGTTTGACCAAAAACCGGATTCCAATTAGCAATGGCAGTAGAAATCAACACTGCATTCATTGTTTTGCCGGGCTGCATATGCACATTGAAAAGAAAATAAGAGATAATCAATCCTAAAACAGCAGCCGATAACGAAATTGCCAACAAACGCATGGTTTTGATAGCAGTCTTAACACGTGGTTCGCGCAAGTTGGGAATTCCGTTACTTACAGCTTCAATACCGGTATACGTTCCTGCACCCATACTGTAGGCTTTCATTATAAGGAAAATTGTTCCGTATATACCCAGCTGATGAACAGTGCCTGTCAATTCCGTACCTGTTTTTACGGCAACTGATTGTAATTGAGAACCGTGGGTTGTGAAAGCGTAAATAATAAGGAAAATATGCGAAATAAGGAAAATGACAAAAATAGGAGTTAGAGCAGTTACTGATTCTTTTACACCTCTTAAATTTAGTATAGTAAGAACCAATAAAATAGACAGAGCAAATGCAACTTTATAACTCTGGTATTCAAAAGGCAGAAAACTAAAAATTGCATCAGCACCACTGGAAACTGAAATTGAAATTGTTAGCACATAGTCAATAAGCAATGCTGAACCTGAAATCATACCTACATTGGGTGAAATCAAGCGAGTAGCCACCAAGTAACCGCCTCCACCGTGAGGAAATAATTTGATAATTTGGGAATAACTGGTACTAATAATAAAGATCGTTACCATGGTAATTAAACCAACAATAATAGATAGATTCACATGAACACCCAGCGTTTTATAGATTTCTTCCGGTCCATAACATGAAGACGAAAGTGCATCCGATCCAAGTCCTACCCAAGCAAAAAATACGATAAGTGAAATGTGTCTAAACGTTGAGCTATCCTTTAAATCCAGTGGATTTCCAAGAACTGTTTTCTTCACTTTTTTGATTACATCAGTCATTTTCTAATACCTTTAAATTGAACATAAAAACCACGATGCAAAGTTCAGACATATTTTATAAATCTGACATAAAGATATTGGAGACATGTATAAAGATTTTATAAAGATTTATGCTGTAAAACATATTTTCAATCTAAAATCAACTACTTGGGTTCAACCTTCTATATTAAGAAGCTATTTTTTTGTAATTTTGCATTCCTTTTAAAGCATTGATTTCAACGTGAACAAAACTACAGAAAACGCACCAATTTATATCGACGAATACGATTATTCGTTACCCGACGAGCTCATAGCCAAATATCCCTTAGCTAAACGCGACATTTCTAAGCTGCTACTTTATAAAAATGGAAGTATTGGCGAAAGTCAGTTTTCAAAAATCGCCGACTTTTTACCGGAGAAATGCTTATTAGTTTACAATAACACCCGCGTAATTCAGGCACGGCTGATTTTTCTCAAAGAAACAGGGGCGCGCATTGAGGTATTTTGCCTAGAACCACTCACTCCTGCCGACTATGCGCAGTCGCTGGGTGCAACATCCGAGTGTACATGGAAATGCATGGTGGGTAACTTGAAAAAATGGAAAGAAGGACGACTGAGTAAAACAATTGCTTTTGACAGAAAAACCTGCACCTTCGAAGCCGAATTGTTGCATACCGAAGGCAATACACACAGCATTCATTTCAGTTGGGACAATGCGGATATTCACTTTGCCGATATATTGGAAAATGCCGGCGAACTACCCATACCGCCTTATCTTCATCGAAAAACGGAGGAAAGTGACCTGACAAGCTATCAAACAGTATATTCAAAGATAAAGGGTTCAGTAGCTGCTCCCACAGCCGGTTTGCATTTTACGCCCGAAGTATTTGAGAGTCTCGGATCAAAACAAATTGAAACCGAAGAACTTACTTTGCATGTAGGTGCCGGCACTTTTCAACCGGTAAAAACACGCGATATCGCAGAGCATCACATGCACACCGAAGTAATTTCGGTCAAACGTAGCACCATTGCACATTTGCTGCACAAAAACGGGAATATCATTGCTGTAGGAACTACTTCAGTACGCACACTGGAAAGCTTATATTATATTGGGATCATGCTACAGAGCATGCAGATGCAGGGAAAAGACCAAAATAATTTCCATGTACCTCAGTGGACACCTTACGAAGAACATCCGGAAATAAGCTCACAAGATGCTTTGCAAAATATCCTGAATTATTTAGATGTCAATAATCTTACAACTCTTCATGCCGAAACGCAAATCATGATTAAACCCGGATATCGGTTTAGAATAGTCAACGGTATCATTACCAATTTTCACCAACCCAAAAGCACCTTGTTATTACTCGTTTCGGCTTTTGTGAATGGCGATTGGAAACGAATTTACGATTATGCTTTGGCTAACGACTTCCGGTTTCTGAGTTATGGAGACAGCTCGCTGTTGCTTTCTTAAAATCGTGCTTGCTCTTGCATAACCATCACATTTTTCGTATTTTTGTGCCACTTTTCAGTTCAACATTTCAATAGCTCAACGACAACAAACTTTATGGAAAAAATAATCATCCTCGATTTCGGATCACAGACAACACAGTTAATTGCACGTCGCCTACGCGAGCTCAATGAATATTGCGAAATTTTGCCGTATAACAAGTTTCCAGAAAAGACCGACGACATTAAAGGAGTTATTCTTTCCGGCAGCCCGTTTTCGGTATATGATCCTACCGCCTTTAAAACCGACTTAAGCTCCATTAGGGGTAAATTCCCCGTTTTGGGGATCTGCTACGGAGCTCAATTTATGGCATTTACTTCAGGAGGAAATGTTGAATCGGCAGGAACAAGAGAATACGGCCGTGCCAACCTGAGCTTTATTGATGCTTCGGATGCACTTTTCAAAGGCATTGAAGCCGGTTCACAAATTTGGATGTCGCACGGAGACTCTATAACTAAAATTCCAGCCACTTTCAAAAAAATAGCCAGTACAGATGATGTAGAGTTGGCTGCATTTCATATTGAAGGTGAACAAACCTGGGGCGTACAATTTCATCCTGAAGTATTTCACACATTAGATGGAACTACTTTGCTGGATAATTTTATGAATATCTGCGGTTGTTCAAAAGAATGGTCACCCGCTTCGTTTGTAGAAAGCACTGTAGCCGAGCTCAAAAAGCAGTTAGGTGACGACAAAGTTGTACTGGGTCTTTCCGGAGGTGTCGATTCTTCTGTTGCAGCAGTATTGCTCAACAAAGCTATTGGCAAAAACCTGACTTGTATCTTCGTCGATCACGGTTTACTTCGTAAAAATGAATTCGAAAACGTAATGAGAGATTATGAACACCTTGGCTTGAATGTTATTGGTGTAAACGTAAAAGAACGTTTTTACAAAGCACTTGCAGGAGTTTCGGATCCGGAACAAAAACGTAAAATTATCGGTAGCGGCTTTATCGATGTATTTGATGAAGAAGCCCATAAAATAGAAAATGTAAAATGGCTTGCTCAAGGCACCATTTACCCTGATATTATTGAATCGCTTTCCATTACAGGAACGGTGATTAAAT
>Ga0302287_10000997_pt1 | contig 11993 bp, 7 predicted proteins | sample III_Fen_E2_4_FD_200452 | JGI IMG/M metagenome (GOLD analysis project Ga0302287, IMG submission 200452) | Peat permafrost microbial communities from Stordalen Mire near Abisko, Sweden - III_Fen_E2_4 | ecosystem: Environmental > Terrestrial > Soil > Wetlands > Permafrost | place: Sweden: Abisko...
GGGGTTGGAGCAAATCCCCGTGCTGTGATCCGCTGTCCCCGCGTTGTGACATTGGTCAAGAGGTGTACATGTGATTGGTGTTCCCGAGCACGTGCCGCTTATGCATACATCATTGATAGTTGCTTGGTTTCCGTCGTTGCAAGCTGCACCATCAATCTTTGCAGGGTTGGAGCAAATCCCCGTGCTGTGATCCGCTGTCCCCGCGTTGTGACATTGATCAAGTGCAATACAGGTGATCACTGATGAAGACGATTCAAACGAAGATGATGACGCTTCGCTCGATGAGCTACTCACGCTTGATGAAGACACCGCAGAGCTAGAAGATGCGACGATCACCGATGAAGATGATTCAAACGAAGATGATGACGCTTCGCTCGACGAGCTGCTTACGCTTGATGAAGATGCTGTTGTGACGATGCTATCCATCATCACTATTCCAAGATCAACTGAATAATCTGAGATTGGGATTGACCGTGAGATTAGTCCCGTCTTAGAAAATAGAACCGTATCGGTGATAGCTGCAGCTTGAAGGCGAAGCGCTTTCATCGATGCAAATGATTTTTCTTCGGACTGATTCTGCGATGCTTTCACTGCGATGGTGATCCCACCTTTTTGTGAACCCAATTGATACTGGACGATGTAGACTCCCGGAGCAGGCTTGGAATTTCCCAAGGGGGCATATTGGTGATCACCAGCAGTCAATGTTTGATTGGGTAAGGAGAATACGAGATGGCCAAAAATATCGTAGGTGCGCAGAGCCCCTTCAGTAGCTTGAGGGAGTGAAAAATTGAGGAGTCCGGATGATACATCGATATGGAATGGCACAGCACTGGTAAGTGCATCAGTAGTCGCTTGGCTTATTAGTGTGAAACTCCCATCGGAGGTTGTAGCAGTCGAACTTCCATTCACGGCTAACTGGATCGTAGCGTCAGACACCGGTGTGCTTCTTTGATCCACAACAACGCCTGTCACCGCCAAAGCAGAACAAGTCAGGGCGAGCAATACCGTGGCGATTCTATTCATCATATGGGAAACTCCAGTACGAGGAAATGCAAAAATAGCAATCTGCCAGTAGCATTCATTTTTCAATGATTTTGCACGACCAGCATTTGACTTTCGTTCGTCTGCAGAAGAAAGTAGTTGAAAGAGTAAAATTGAGAATTGAAAGATGAAGAGCAAATTCTCAATTCTCAACTCTCAATTTTCAATTCAAAATGAGTACATCGGATTCTGCGGCAGAACCATTGTTATATGGAAGGTGGTGGTGTCGGGATAATTCTTCTCCCTTCGTTTATGCGGTTTTTACGTCCGGCTTCCTAGGTTATTGATGTAACAAGGAGACCATTATGATTCCAGTCGGTATCGCTCTTCTCTTAGCCTTAGGGCTTCTCGGCTACCTGTTCTATGCACTCATTCGCGCGGAGGATTTCTAATGACTTCACTATGGTTCTATACACTGCTGCTCGCAGCTCTTTGTGTTCCCATGGGACTTTGGATTTCATGGGCCATGCGCGAGGGTGATTCGACTCTGTTCAGCCCATTGGTGGGCGCTTGGAAAGATATGAATTGGAAGGAATACACCCTAGCGGTGCTCGCCTTTCATATTGTTGGGATCTTGGCGCTTTTTGTGCCTCTTCTCTTCTGTGGATTCTCTTGGCATTTGTCGCTCAATACCGCGATCAGTTTTGCCACCAACACCAACTGGCAAGCTTACGCCGGTGAGACTTTGCCCAATTGGGTACAGACGCTTGGGCTTGCGGTGCATAACTTTACCTCGGCAGCCACAGGCATCGCAGTTGCTTTCGCATTGTTCCGTGGATTTACTCGCAATGCCACGCAAGGTATTGGAAATTTCTGGCATGACTTGATGCGCTCAACGGTGCTGATTCTCATTCCAGGAAGCATTGTCGCAGGGCTATTCTTTGTATCGCAGGGTGTTCCACAAACCATTCATACTGTGTTGCATGCGACTGGGCTCGAAGGCTTTACGCAGTCGATTCCCGTTGGGCCTATAGCCTCGCAAGAAGCGATCAAGATGCTTGGCACCAATGGGGGTGGTTTCTTTAACGCCAACTCGGCGCATCCTTTTGAAAATCCAACTCCGCTTTCCAATTTCATTCAAATGCTGCTGATCTTCTTGATTCCAGGCGGCCTGTGTGTTGCGCTGGGCAAAGAAGTCAAAGATTCGCGTCAAGGCCTTACTCTATTGTTGACAATGATTATCCTTTTCGTGGGCGCAGCAACCCTTACCATTCATTGGGAACAAATGGCCCATATTTGGGAAGGAAAAGAAGCTCGTTTTGGCTTTACTGATTCTGCGCTTTTTGCGACGATTACCACCTCGGCATCTTGTGGTGCGGTAAATTCCATGCACGATTCTTTCAGTGCCTTGGGCGGCATGATTCCGCTCTTGTTGATGCAACTTGGTGAAGTCGTCTTTGGTGGTGTGGGCTCCGGCATTTACGGAATGATCATCTTTGCACTGCTTGCTGTGTTCCTTGCAGGCCTGATGGTAGGGCGCACTCCAGAATACTTGGGCAAAAAAATTGGCCCCTATGAAATGAAGATGGTCGCGATTGCGATTCTGATTGGGCCAGTGCTTGTGCTCGCGGGAACATCGATTGCTGTGCTCACCGAAGCAGGGCGCGCAGGCCTTGAAAACCATGGCCCGCATGGATTGAGCGAGATTTTATATGCCTTTTCTTCGGCAGCCAATAACAATGGAAGCGCATTTGCGGGCCTTAGCGCAAACTCAGTTTTCTACAACTTATCCCTTGGTTTTGCCATGCTTGTGGGGCGGTTGGGTGTGATCGTGCCTGTGCTTGCTATTGCTGGTGCGCTTGCGAATCGTAAGCATACACCTGTATCTGCGGGAACCTTAAAAACCCATGGCCCGCTGTTCATTTTCTTCTTGGCATTTACCGTTTTGCTTGTGGGCGCACTCACATATTTGCCTGCGCTCGCGTTGTCACCCTTGGCTGAGCATTTGGCGGAACACTTCGCACATTGAGGTTGTTATGAACAATACATCGAAAATCCAATTAGGACTTGATCAGTCGATTCTGCGCGAAGCTTTGCGCATGGCCTTTGTGAAGCTTGATCCTCGTCAACAATGGCGCAATCCAGTCATGTTTGTCGTGTGGGTAGGGAGCATCGTCTGTTCCTTGCAATGCATAGGCCAATGGATGCATGGTGATGCTTCGCTGTTCTTGCCTGCGCTTACCTTTTGGCTCTGGCTCACCGTGCTCTTTGCCAATTTCGCAGAAGCAGTTGCCGAAGGTCGCGGTCAGGCTCAGGCCAAGTCCTTGCGTGAAACTCGCACAGGAACTATGGCCAAGCGTCTCGAAAAGCCAGAGCGAAATTCAACGCAAAATACAATCGATGCGTCGAATTTACGCAAGGGTGACTTTGTGTTGGTCGAGGCGGGGGACTTAATTCCGACCGACGCTGAAGTCGTTGTAGGAGTAGCTTCCGTAGACGAATCTGCAATCACTGGTGAATCTGCACCTGTGGTGCGTGAGGGCGGTGGTGACCGCAGTTCTGTCACTGGTGGAACTCGCGTTCTTTCGGATTGGCTTGTTCTCAAGGTGGTTGCAGATCCTGGAGAAACCTTCCTAGATCGCATGATCAGCATGGTGGAAGGAGCCGCGCGCAAGAAGACTCCGAACGAAGTTGCGCTTTCCATTCTGCTCGCTTCTCTCACGATCATCTTCTTGGTCGTTGTCATGTCGCTTTATCCGTTGTCGGTATTCTCCGTGAAAGAATCAGGCATGGGTACTGTGGTCACGATTCCAATCTTGATTGCACTTCTTGTTTGCTTGATCCCTACGACCATCGGTGGATTGCTTTCATGCATTGGTATTGCTGGCATGGGGCGCTTGTTGGGAGCTCGTGTGATTGCGACTTCGGGCCGTGCCGTGGAAGCTGCAGGTGATGTCGATGTGTTGTTGCTCGATAAGACTGGAACAATCACGCATGGCAATCGTTTCGCTAACGAATTCTTTCCCGCCCAGGGCATCGCCAAGACGCGCCTTGCCGAGGCGAGTTACTACGCATCGATCGCCGATGAAACTCCCGAAGGCCGCAGCATTATTCCTCTGGTATGCGATACACTTGCCCAAGAGCCAGCTCAAGCCGATGCATGCTGGAAACCCGTGCCTTTTACGGCACAAACTCGCATGAGCGGTGCTGATTTCCAAAAGGAAGGTTGTGCACCACGCGTTCTGCGCAAAGGCGCGGTGGGTGCTATTCGTACTTGGTGTGAATCGAATGGAGGCTCTTTTCCAAAGTCCTTGCTCGATATGTCCGAAGTGATTTCTTCGCGGGGCTCAACGCCGCTTGCGGTCTCTGAAGGCAATGAAGTGTTAGGCTTAATCGAGCTTAAAGACATTGTGAAGCAAGGCATCCGCGAACGCTTCCAAGAGCTGCGCAATATGGGCATTCGCACCATCATGATTACTGGTGATAATCCTCGCACCGCCGCAGCCATTGCCGCCGAAGCTGGCGTTGATGACTACGTTGCTGAAGCGACACCCGAATCAAAACTTGCGCGCATTCGCCAAGAACAAGTCGCAGGAAAAATTGTAGCCATGACAGGCGATGGCACGAACGATGCGCCCGCGCTAGCCCAAGCAGATGTTGCGCTCGCGATGAATTCGGGCACACAAGCTGCGAAAGAAGCCGGCAACATGGTGGACTTGGATTCGAACCCAACCAAGCTTATTGAGATTGTGACCATTGGAAAGCAAATGTTGATGACGCGCGGTTCATTAACGACATTCAGTGTCGCTAATGATGTGTCCAAATATTTCGCAATCATCCCCGCTGCCTTTGTGGGAACCTTCCCGCAGCTCGCTGTATTGAACGTGATGCATTTGGGAAGTCCATTGTCGGCGATTCTTTCTGCGGTTATTTTCAATGCGCTGATCATTATTGCGCTCGTTCCTCTTGCGATTCGTGGGGTGGCATTCCGAGCGGAATCGGCCTCTACGTTATTGCGTCGGAACCTACTCATCTATGGCTTGGGAGGCTTCCTGTTGCCTTTCGCCGGCATCAAATTAATCGATGTGATGATTAACCTTTGCGGAGGTATTTAATATGAAGCAAGCATTATTGAATTCATTGAAGGTCTGGTTTCTGCTTACGCTGATCACGGGTATCTTGTATCCTGCTACTGTTTGGATTGGTGGGCATGTGCTGTGGTCATGGCAAAGTGAAGGCAGCCAACTTGTTGGGAAGAGTGGGCTGCAAGGCTCTGCGGTAATTGGGCAACGTTTTATTGCACCCGGATATTTCCATGGGCGGCCTTCTGCAACGGGAGACAGCACCTACAATCCTTTAGCCTCGGGTGCTTCTAATTTTGGCCCGTCGAATCCAGATTTGCGGGACTCCATTGCCGCTCGTGCGAAGGCTCTTTGTGGTGCAAATCCATGCACAGCAAATGGCCCTCCAGCCCAGTTATTACAAGCTTCTGCAAGTGGTCTTGATCCAGAAATTTCTCCGGAAGCTGCCGAGTTCCAAGTGGCGCGGATTGCTTTAGCGCGAAATATTTCGAGTGAAAAGTTGCTTGCGCTGATCCAAGCAAAAACGGAAAATCGTCTATGGGGTATCTACGGCGAGCCGCGCGTAAATGTACTCTTACTCAATCAGGAACTTGACCGACTCGCTTCTGCTGGACAGTGATTATGGAAGAAGAATCTCGACCCAATCCCGATATGCTTTTGCAGAAAGTGCTGCAAGAGCAAGAGACTCCACGTGGCAAGCTGAAAATCTTTTTTGGTGCGTGTGCGGGCGTGGGCAAAACCTACGCAATGCTCACTGCCGCTAAGATCAAGATTCAAGATGGCGACGATGTTGTGGTGGGTTTGGTCGAGACCCATGGGCGTGTTGAAACTGCGCGCCTGCTCGATGGCTATGAAATTATTGCGCCCGCACATCTACAATACCGCAACAAAGCCTTTGATGAAATGGATTTAGATGCGCTATTGTTGCGCAAACCGAAGCTGGTTTTGGTCGATGAGCTTGCCCATACCAACATCCCTGGATCGAGGCACCGCAAGCGTTGGCAAGATGTCGAAGAAATTTTGCGGGTGGGCATTGATGTGTTTACTACGCTCAATGTGCAACACTTAGAAAGCCTGAATGATATCGTGGGGCAGATTACGGGCATTCGTGTTCGCGAGACTGTTCCCGATCGCATTTTTGATATTGCAGATGAAATCAGCTTGGTGGATTTACCTCCCGATGAATTGTTGCGAAGACTGCGCGAGGGCAAGGTGTATATGCCTCACCAGGCAACGCGCGCTGCTGAAAGTTTTTTCCGCAAGGGCAATTTGATCGCACTGCGCGAATTGGCCATGCGTCGCACCGCAGATCGAATCGATTCTCAAATGCGAGATTATCGTGCCGACATGAGCATCTCACAGGTGTGGCATGCTCGTGACCGCATCCTTGTGTGCATTGGCCCCAATCCTGAATCTGAGCGTTTGGTGCGAGCCGCATCTCGCCTAGCACAAGCAATGCACGCGGATTGGATTGCACTGTTTGTAGAGACCCCTGACTTGCAAAGTCTTGTGCCCGAACGTCGTGAGCGCATCATGGCGGGCTTGCGTTTGGCGCAAGAGCTTGGTGCAGAAACGACTTCGATCCCTGGAAGTGATCTCGCAGTAAGCATTGCTGCCTTTGCTCATGAGCACAATATCACGACTCTGGTGCTTGGACAGACAGAGCTGCGCGGATGGCGCAAGTTGTTCCAAGAGGATTTAGCGAAAGCGATTGCGAAACATGCTCCTGATCTTGGTTTGCATGTGGTTGCACAAACTACGATTCCAAAGGTGGAGCGCTTTACGCTTCATCTTCAATGGAGCCGTGCTTTTGAAATTCAGAAAATGATAATTGCTTTGGGAATCTGTGCGGGCATTACCGCTCTAGGGCTTCCGCTCTTTCGCTATTTGGATTTAGCGAATTTTATCATGATCTATTTATTGGGTGTCGTGTTCATTTCGGCGAAGCTCGGGCAAGGTCCTGGGCTCTTTGCTTCTTTTATGAGTGTGGCACTTTTTGACTTCTTCTTTGTGAATCCACGCTTCTCGTTTTCCGTTTCGGATTCGCGGCATTTATTGACATTTGCAATCATGTTTGTGGTCGCGCTGGTGGTCGGCAATATGACCGCAAAATTGCGTTACCAAGCGATCATTTCGGCAAGGCGCGAACATCGTGCAGAAGCGTTGCATTTGGTGGGCAAAGAACTCTCGGCAAGCCTTACAGTAGAAAAGACTTTGGAGATTGGTCTTCGCCATTTGCGCGGGCTTTTTGGTGAGGCCAAGGCCACCATTCTTCTGCCCGATAGCAAAGACCATGTTCGCCAGCCCATTGCAAGTTTTGAGCCCGGCAAAGAACCCCCCGAAACCGATGTGGGTATTGCGCAATGGAGCTTTGAAAATCGAGCTGCTGCAGGGTTTGGTACCGCAACGCTTGCACACAGTGATCTCTTGTATTTACCACTCCCTGGAACCATGAAGGTGCGTGGAGTTCTCGCGATTCGCCCTGCAAGCATTGATGTCTTGCAAGAGCCCGAACAAATGCGATTGCTAGAATCTTTTGCGAACCAAGTGGGGCAAACTCTGGAACGCATTCACTATATCGATGTGGCCCAAGATTCCTTGCTGCGTATGGAAGCGGAGCGTTTGCGCAATTCTCTGTTGGCAACCGTGTCGCATGATATTCGTACACCTCTGAGCGCGATTATTGGCCAAACCAGCAATCTGCTTACTCTGCAAGATTCCTTACAACCTGAGATTCGACCCATGGCGCAATCCTTGCACGACGAGGCTTTGCGGCTGGGGCACATCGTGGATAATATTCTTGATATGGCACGTCTACAATCAGGGCGTGTCAAACTCAACAAGCAGTGGCAATCTCTCGAAGAAGTTGTCGGCGTGTCCCTTGTTGGGGCTATTCCTGCGCAAACGATGCGAGAATGCGTGCTGGATTTGCCTGAAACCTTGCCGCTCGTGGAGTTTGATCCAATCTTGCTAGAACGTGTATTTGCAAATCTCATTGGCAACGCAGTCAAATACACAACAGACAATTCCATCATTCGTATTGCCGCGAAAGTTCAAAGCACAGAAGTCGTGGTAAGCGTTGAAGACAATGGCCCCGGAATTCCCAAAGGGAATCAAGAAAAGATTTTTGAAAAGTTCACGCGAGGCGATGAAGAAAGCAGCATTCCTGGTGTGGGGCTTGGACTCACTATTTGCAAAGCGATTGTCGAGGCGCATGGTGGTCGCATATGGGCTGAAAATATTGTGCCGCACGGGGCTCGCTTTTCCTTTGCTTTGCCCTTGGGTACCGCGCCAGTCTTAGAATTGGAGAATGTATGACTCCCAAAGATGAACTCGATTCAAACCCCATTCGCATCGGCATTATTGAAGATGATTTAGGCATCCGTAAATTTTTGCGCACCGCATTAGAAGAGGCTGGCTGGCAAGTTGAAGAAGCAAGCACAGGGCAAGGTGGCAAGCTTTTGATGAGTGAGCATCCACCCGATTTATTGTTGGTGGATCTTGGCTTACCCGACATGGATGGCACGCGCCTCATTCGCGAGATCCGTAGCTGGACTACGATGCCGATTATTGTTCTCTCTGCACGCAAACTAGAGAACGAAAAGATCTTTGCGTTGGATTCTGGTGCCGATGATTATCTCACGAAGCCCATTGGAGCTAGTGAATTGAGAGCAAGGCTGCGTGCCCATTTGCGCCGAAGGCTCTTGCCTGCAAAGACGGTGAGCTTTGCGGATGTGCGCATAGAACTAGATTCACGGCAGGTTTTTCGTAACGATGAACTTGTGCATTTATCGCCACTTGAATTTGGAATTCTTTCCATTCTTTGTCGCAATGCAGGCAAGGTGGTGACTCAGCGCGAAATCTTACACGAAGTCTGGGGTCCAGATCATGCAGATTCAGCACACTACCTTCGCATTTATATGGGGCATTTGCGCCATAAATTAGAGAAGGTTCCTGCTCGTCCCAGTCATTTGCTAACGGAACTCGGGGTAGGGTATCGGCTGGTGTTTGAATAGCACTGTTGTTTTTTGATAAATCTTGTTCCCTTAAGGGGAACAAAAAAATATTATAAAAGGGAACAAGTTGACTTCAAGATAGGTTACTTTGTCAGTATGACTCAAACGAGTTTGAATATTTTCAATTATACTGATTGGCAACCATTTTTGCGTGAATGGATTGAATTGCGTCGCAGTCTGGATCCATCGGTCACGCTTCAATCAGTGGCGTACCGGCTTGGACTGAAGGCGCGTAGTCACCTGCACCGTCTATTGAACACACCAGGCAAAACTTTAGCACCTCATTTGGTGGAGCCTTTAGCAAAGCTGATGAAACTAAGTTCGTCAGAGGCTGATTACTGGGATGCAATGGTTTCAATGTCTCGATCCCGGACTTTGGATGAGCGTAATCGTCAGTATCTACGGATCTATAAATTGCAGTCCACCAAAAAATCGGCGGATCTTGCTCCTTCGTTGTCTGAATATTTTAGCACTTGGTATCTTCCTGTTTTGCGTGAAGCAGTGATGCTTTCTGGCTGGAATGGAGACACGACAAAGCTTGCTCGCTGGTTTGATCCTCCAATTAAGGATACGCAGGTTCGCCGTGGGATTGACTTGCTTGTTCGTTTGGGTTTGCTGGAGAAGAGTGCAGACGGCAAGTTTATTCAGGTGGATGCATTATTGCACACCAAGTCACATTCGCGAGAATTGGCTGTGACAAATTTTCAGCGCGAGATGATTCAGTTGGGGGAGCGGGCTCTTGCGAACGTTGACTCCACCAGCCGAGAAGTTTCTACAGTGACATTTAGTATTCCGCAAAATGCATTTGTTCGCATGCAACAGATCATGCGAGAGTTTCAGGAAACTTTGGCTCGTGAATCCATGTCTGTACAAGGCATCCACGATTCTGTGTTTCAATTGAACTTACAATGTTTTCCAGTCGCCAGAAATACAAAGAGGGAAAAGTTATGAACAAGATACAATCCACTTATTCGCTAGCGATGCTTGTGGCCGTCAGCTTGCTGGGCTCTTGTAGCATTCACGATAGTAGCCCTGGTGCACAGAGTGGTGCAACGATCACTACTAATTCGGCTAGTATCACTGGGTATATCGAACTTGCGCCCGATGGTACTTTGCAAAAACGAATAAGCATCGTGGGCTCCGATAGCGTAGCGATTAATGCAATCGTGTATTTGATGCAAGGGAAAGATACTATTCGCCACGAAATCTCGGATGCGAATGGTAAGTACCGTTTCGATTCTCTGGCGACAGGAAATTACTGGGTGGTTGCCAAAGCTCTTGATGGTCGCTTCGGTGTCCAAAAGAGCATTGAGCTTTCTGATGGATTTCATTTGGATCTGAGCATTAAAATTTCCGTGAATCCCGATACAGCCGCGACTACAGGGCGAGGCATTCTTACTGATGCACGCAATGCCAAGGCATACAAGACAACGCAAATTGGAACAAAGATTTGGATGGCCGAGAATTTGAACTATGATACCTTAGATGGTCAAGGTAGTTGGTGCTACAATAGCAGTTCAAGTAATTGCGATACGTATGGTCGTCTCTATACTTGGGCTGCAGCAGTGAAACTTCCTTCAAACTGTAATTCCGGTGATTGCTCTGCAAGGCTTGACGCGGAACCGCAGGGTCTATGTCCAACCTCATGGCATGTTTCTACTGAAGCTGACTGGGAAGACATGGAGAGCGTCTTAGGCATGAATGCGGCAGATCTGAACGCAATTGGTTACCGCGGCAGTGATCAAGGTTCGCAGTTACAAGCGGCCAGCTCACTTTGGTTGACCGCTTCTTTAGGGACTAACACGGCTGGTTTTAGCGCATTACCTGGCGGCGCGTATCTTCCTAGCCAAGGATTCCTGTACATGGGAGCTGACGCAAACTTCTGGACGGCTAATGCAAATCAAGCAGACAGCGCATGGCACCGCTATTTAAGCAGAGGACTTCCTACCGTCTATCGTAGTGGATATCCGAAAGTCAGTGGCTTCTCAGTCCGTTGCGTAAAAAATGGAAGCGCTACTGCAGTGAGTTCACAAGCCACTAGTTCCTCATCCCAAGTCGCAAGCTCATCATCTCAATCAGTTAGTTCATCATCGGGTATCGTTTACGGAACAGTAACCGACCCTCGTGATGGACAGAACTACAAGACGACAGTGATTGGCACTCAGGTCTGGATGGCTCAGAACCTGAATTACGATACCTTGGATGGCACGGGAAGCTGGTGTTACGGAAATACAACCTCGAATTGCACAACCTACGGTCGCTTGTATTCGTGGTCAACAGCGATGGCGCTACCAGCTACTTGTGATGCCGCTTCTTGTTCTTCTGCAACCGTTTTGCAAGGAATTTGCCCATCAGGTTGGCATGTGTCCACTGAAAGTGATTGGGAAACCATGGAGGCGACTATTGGAATGAGTGCTGCAAGTTTGGCTTCCGTTGGCTATCGAGGTTCGAATCAAGGAACACAGTTGCAGGCTGCTGATCCCTTGTGGTTAACTACGTCCTTGGGGACAAATACCGTTGGCTTCAGCGCCTTGCCTGGCGGAGCATATACTCTAGACCAAGGTTTTGTGTACATGGGTGCAGACGCAGATTTCTGGACTGCGAATGAAAATCAAGCCGATAGTTCTTGGCATAGATACCTGAGCCGTGGTCTTGCAACCGACTATCGTAGTGGATATCCAAAGACAAGTGGATTCTCTATTCGATGTGTCAAAACAGGAACTTAATATTCGAGGAGGGGGACACTTCATTTTTTATGAGTGTTCACGAGCAAAGGGCGGCATCTTCGGATGTCGCTCTTTGCGTTTACAGACAGTTTGCTTGCCCCAAATACACGCTCTGAATTTCAATGCTTACATCGGCAGAATCGGAGCCCACATTTTGCGAGCGAGCCAAGAAGTTTAAAGACTCTGCG
>Ga0302287_10001003_pt1 | contig 11891 bp, 6 predicted proteins | sample III_Fen_E2_4_FD_200452 | JGI IMG/M metagenome (GOLD analysis project Ga0302287, IMG submission 200452) | Peat permafrost microbial communities from Stordalen Mire near Abisko, Sweden - III_Fen_E2_4 | ecosystem: Environmental > Terrestrial > Soil > Wetlands > Permafrost | place: Sweden: Abisko...
TGTTCGTTTGAGTAGGCGCAGCCAGCACAGATATTTTATCTGCATGCGATTTCATACTAAACTCACCGAAAGTAGCCTTTGCCGTCAGGGTAGCCTGGTTGAATACCGAAATAGTATCAGACTGACCGTGGGTGTTTACGTTCACTTCAATGCGGATAGAATCCAGCTCACCGGGACTCAGTGACAATCCATCAATCAGGGTTTTTACATTACCCGATCCATTATATAAACCATTAGCTGTTAGGCCTCCTGTTGCTATAATCTGAGTTACCGAGTAGGTACAACCTTTATTGTTAAACACATCGTCAAGATTATCTTCTACCTGTATGTTACTAACGGATGTTTGAGTATCATTATGTAAAGTAAGCATATAAGTCCAGCTAAAACTACCATCATTGTTCATTTCCGGTTTGCCGGATGTTTTTATCAATTCTGGCATTGGCAATACGGTTATGATTAATTCACCTGAATCGGTTTTACTGTCACCGTCGCTTATGGTGTATGTAATGGTTGGTAGTATGCCATTATAATTCAGTTCCGGCGAGTATGTGAATACACCATCAATACCTACAGTTATTGTACCTGCGTTCGGTATGGTTGCTGTGATACCCGGCTGATAGGTGATACCGCTTATCCTAAAGTCTGTAACCGTAAGTGCACTGCCATCAAATACAGAATCGTTAGCTAATACGGTACCATTAGCCGCACTATTTTCATAAGTGGTTACAGTATCGTTTACAGCCGTCGGAGGATCTACAATCCTGTTAGCCAACGTAAATATTCCGTAGCCTGTCACGTTAGCGGTTATAGTTCCGGCAGTGTTATCGCCTGTAGTTAAAGTATTTCCTTCGTTTATCCATTTCACGCCATCCCAACGCGCCACAGCTAGTGCATTGAGGTTAGCTGGCACTGGAGCACTTGTTTCACTAACGTTCCAACTCAGGGTGAGTTGCCCGTTGGTAATGCCGTTGGTGCGATTTACCACCCAGTATTCCTTATCGCTGATGCGTGAAAGAGTCGTCACTTTTTGGGAACGGGTATAACCGGCATTATCAGGATTCACATAGAGATAGCGCGCTGCAAAGCAATCGGTAACTGCTGCGGGCGACGATATGGAAGCCGGACGATAGAAGCCGCCATTACCAATGGGAAAAGTAAAAGTGCTGTTACCTGTTTTACTTACAAAACCATCTACATAGCTACTAGCGGAGGCGTTGATGCAGGTAGCACCATTTTCCAGCTGCAGCATGTTCATCATGGTTTCGGGCGTAGTTTGCAGGGTGTTGAGTATTCCTTTGCTAAAGTTTACCAGATGCACCACCGATATGTTTTGCTCCAGATTATAGGCCATCGGCGTGAGCTGGCTGCCGAACATCAGACTGTAGAAACGCGTGGTGCCGCTACCCGCGATATGTTGCAGGGCATCACCGGCAAACATAGTTTGTCCCTGATCGACAACGAGGCTATTGTCGAAATCTATCCTGCCATCATTGGTAAAATTACCACTATACCACACGGTGCCGTTGTTCATCACGGTACCGGTGGAGGAATTAATAAAGTCCATCCCTACAAACTTCTGTCCTTCGGGATGTAACCAGTTGTTTCCCCAATTATATTCAGCTTGTTGTCCCTGCACCAACACCGGAATGAGTGCCAATAACAGAAAAAGGACATATAATTTATTTTGTTTCATTTATTGATATTTATTAAGGTCAAATGAGGCTCCCACAGACATTATTTCAATGTACTTTGGTGTTTCGTGAAACATGGAAATTTCATTTGTAGATATTTTTAATTATTAAATTTACTAACTATGTTACGTTATAGAGCAATACAGTTTTTTCCGCATCATGCGACGATGTCAGCAAACACTATCCGTATAATCTGGATTTTGTGTTTTATCTCAAAAAGAATAACAGAGTACTTTTTATTGAATCTCTTTGTGCTAAGCTTTTTCTTGTTTGCGCAATTATACCTCCCCGACTAAAATCAATTCTCTCCCTTCTTTGGAGGGGCAAGGAGGTTCACCATTTATCGCTAGCCATTATCTCAGGCAACGCAACGTCATGGCACACCCTTTAGTTACATTATAAAGAATTGGTTGATGGCCTCCTTGATCACTCGCTTCCCAGGCTGTTGAAGCGTCAGCTTGAGTTGAGGACCAAGTGGAAAGATTATAACCTCGGCTTGATAAGACAAATGTTGATCCACTAAAACTAAATCCAGCTCCATGTAATTTTAATACACTGGTATAACTTAGAGCAGTTGAGCCAAAAGCCGCATTACTACCCACCGTTACCCATTCCGAATAAGTTGGCATTCGCCACCCGGCTCCCAATAACTGGGTACATGGATCATTAGCAGCTATCCAATCACTATTTTCGGTGATAGATGCATACCAGCTTGTTGGAGTGATGGTGCCATCATCTGCAACTTTAATACCTTGTGCACGGTTAAATTGCCAATACCAACCACTAGATGCTGCTGTTGCATCATTGGTGAAAGTAGCCGAATGCTCAGCTCCAAGGTTTTGTGTAATCCAGCATTTTGCTGTGCCTGTTACACTCGTGCTAACAGTTGTGTAAGTAATTAATTTGGTAGCAGGAGATATACTACCTGCAATATGAGCAACAGAGAAACTACTGCCGCAGGATGTAAAAGGGATTGCTCCATAACCATACCAGTCACTCAAACTATAAGGGGCGGTTTTATCCGTTAAATGAGATAGACTATTTAAGCTGGAAATGGAATAAGTAGCTGTGGTAATCTCTCCTGCTGTCAGCATCCAGTCAGAAATTGCTTTTACACTTATAGCACCCGATGAGGGAAGTGCTGCTGGATACTGTGCTTTGGCCGTTGTATACAGAAGTAATAAATAAATAAAAACACGTAATTTCTTCATTTTTTTAATCAAATTATTTATACAACCTTAATTTACATCTAAATACCAATAAGATTGAATATTTTATTTTCGCTGATAAATGTTTCTTTCACAAATAATCTCAAAATTCAGGAATTTGGCTAAAGAAATCTATATTCTATTCTTCTATACCCGAAACAATTGACAACAACAATGTCCAAAATACAGTCCTGTTTTTCATTATGCATTTCTAAATGTTTTAATTTTAAAATTCTTGACATGTACATTTTTAGTCTTTCAGACAACGCAATGACAGGGCACACGTTTTAGTTACATTATAAGGTGATAATTTACCGCCACCGCTTGCATCACTCGGTTCCCAGCCTAATGTGGCGGCATCTTGCGATGCTGACCAATAGGAAAAATTAGCACCTCGGGCTGTTAAGGTCATTGATGTTACCCCACTACTAAAGCCTGAATTATGCAATATTAATACACTGGCATAACGTAGAGCCGGCGTGAGAAAAGCTGAATTATTACTTACTGCTACCCATTCAGAGTAAGTTGGTATTCTCCACCCGGTTCCCAATAACAGGGTACATGGATCATTAGCAGCTGTCCAATCGCTACTTTCGTTGATGGATGTATACCAGTTTGTAGAGGTAACGGTGCCATCGTCGGCAACGTAAGTGCCTTGTGCACGGTTAAACTGCCAATACCAACCGCCAGACGCTGCTGTTGCATCATTGGCGCTAGTAGCTGAATGCTCAGCTCCAAGATTTTGTGTGATCCAGCATTTTGTTGTGCCGGTTGCGCTGGTGCTAACAGTTGTATAAGTAATTAATTTGCTAACAGGAGATATACTACCTGCATTATGAGCAACAGAAAAGCTGTTGCCACAGGATGTAAAGGCTTTCGCACCATACCCATACCAATCGCTCAAACTATAAGGGGCTGTTTTATCCGTTAAATGAGATTTACTATTTAAGCTGGAAATGGAATAAGTACCTGTGGTAATCTCTCCTGCTACCAGCATCCAGTCAGAAATTGCTTTTACACTTATAGCCCCCGATGAGGGAAGCGCTGCTGGATATTGGGCCCGGACAGTTGAAAATATCAGTAACAAATATAAAAAAACAAGTACCTTTTTCATTTCCTTCATTTTTATTTCATTGCAGCTTCCAGTTGTTCCACAGTTTCGGGTATGGCAACGATGTTGTTTGTTTGAGCATCGACCAGTACCATCACGGGACTGGACAAAATAAAATAAGCATTGGCTACTTTGCTGTTGATACCTCCTTGAGGAAGCATATGTTTCCAACCTTCGAGCAAAGGGTGTACTTTATCCCAGAGTTTGATATCCGGTTCGGTATCATCCATACCGAGAGCAAAAACTACTACGGTTTTTTTATTGATTGCCTGTTGATACCAGGGATATAATTTTTTGATCAGCTCCTTGCAATGGTCGCACCCAGCCGACCAGAACAAAACCAGTTTATACCGGCAGGTGGTAGGATAGGTAACAAAGGATTTGGCGGCATCTGCATCGTCAGTAACAGTAAAATCAGGTGCAGGACTACCAACTACTAGTTTTTTTATGCCCTCAAGTCGTTTCTCAATCTGTTGTTTCTTGTTGGTATAACAGCTTGGGTCGTCCAGGTAAGGTTGCAACGCTTTGACACCGACCGGGATATTACTGGCTTCAAAACCATTGTAGAAATAGTCGACCATCCAACCATATACAAAAGGATTACCGTCCGCACGGGCTTTATCAATTGCTATTGTGGCGGCTACTGAAAGCAGCGAATCGCGCAACGCCGGAGTAGTGGACATGGCGCCATAGATATTTACATATTTGTTCATCCACTGGATCATGTCGGAGGTCTTTAAAATATGTGAATCTTTAAAATCTATTCCATCAAAATAATGCGCTATCATATTATGTACCCTGTCAACCAAACTATCTTTCCATTCTATCGCCGGTACATATTGAAATTTGAAAGCATTGCTGACAAAAGTTTTTTTATGCTGTGCTATTTGTTTTTCAATCCATTGGTTGTAATTCGTGCGCCTTTTTTCGTATTCGGTTATGCCTGTGCGATAAAGGAAGGAGTGGGTATCGTCATAACTCATCAAAAAATTCTGCAATACCCCCAGTTTCTCCTTTTGTTTGAAATTCTCTTTGCTGAACTCAGCATAGACGGTATTTTCTATTTCACCTTTTTGAAACCATGTGCTGTCGGAATTGTTGCAAAAAGGAGGATTGATAAATAGTTCAAGGTTTTGCGAGTAAATAAAAATGTGTTTCTCTGAAGGATATGGCGCGCTTGTTTCTTTATCTTTATAGTCGAAACGGATCACAAATTCACCCGGTAATTGGTCCTTAGCCACAGTAACTATAGCAGACTCACCGCTTTTAACAGGTGGCAATTCGGCGATAGGTTTACCTGCATTGGGTCCAGACAAAGCTAGAAGGCTTATTTTACTGTTCCACACTCCACGTATATGGACCGTGATGGTTATATCTCTGGTCTGCGCGTTTAGTTGGAATACTGCAGTCAGTAGGATGATAACCAGGGTTTTGAATTTCATGCGCATTTTTATGCTACTTTACAAAGATGAAAACATTGAAAAAGTCAATGTACGTTTCCTTATTTTTTATTAGTTATTAATTTCTTTAGTTCCTCCTGATTTATTTTCAAGAGTTCAATTTCTTTCTTCAACAGATCAATTTCCTGATGTTGAATATTTATTTCGGTTTGTTGTGAAATAATGACGGCATCGTGCTCCTGCCAACCTTTCAGCAAGGGAGCCGTCATAGCCTGGTAATTGAGCGATAAGGTAGCCATACTGTCTTTGGCAACCGTTACCAAATCGGGAAAGTATTGCTGCACATTTTGGGCTATAAAACCTAATTGATGTATCTTCATATCTTTACGGTCGAATTCTACAGCATTAATCTTCCGCAGGCTTTCAGATACGTTGGGTAATGTATGTATATTCTTTTTGAGGCGGATATCCGAATAGGCAGTAACATTTCCCCCTGCTGTAATTGAGCCTGTCAATATTGCGTTTCCTCCAGTATTGACATAAAATAAAGGTGTTGCTTGATTTCCAAAATGGAACCCTATTGCATCCCCACCAACTAATGCTGTCCCCTGGTAATATGCCATGCCATAACCTGGTGAAGATGCAAAACTCCAAATATTACTTGCTCCATTCGGAACAAAACTGGCGTTTTGAAATCCATTACCTGTTCCGGATTGAACTGTTCCGGAAAAGGATGCAGTTGTACCACTTAAAGCCCCTGTTAAGGTTCCTCCGGTCAGTGGCAGATAACCCGATGCACTTACCTTATTATTAAATGTATTCCAGTCTGTTGAACTTAAAGCTCCTGCTGTTGAAGTGCTGGCAAGGCCAAGAGATATGGCTTGTCCTGCTAAACTCAATCCGTTTGCTGTTCCTAAGGTGACATTTCCTGTGTTGGTTCCTGTTATTGCATCAAGTTTGGTTTTATCTGCTGCACTCATACTACCGGCTGCACTAGTAGTTGAAGCAGCTATCGAAATAATCGGGGCAGTCCCCCCTGAAGATGTAATCGGAAGAGTTCCACTAACACCTGTAACAGTACCTGTAGTAGGTGTTACCCAACTTATCGAACCCGCTGTTGCTCCTGCAGTCAGAACTTTACCGTTATTGGTTGTGCTTGTGGCAGGAACATGTAGATTGCCATCACCCGATGGGTGTATATAATTGTTGGCACCATCAGCTACATTTAGAAGCGTTAATACCTGCGCTTTAGTTAAATCTTCCACATTGCCCGTTAAGGCTGAAAAACGACCTTTTATAGTAGCGGTTGCTATCTGGTTCAAATCTGCATTTGTTACCACATTTGGAGCAATAGTAAGTACTGTAGACCCAGTTACATCCCCGGTATGAGTTGCATTGGTAACCAAACTACTATATAATGAATTACTTGCATTATCACCTGTATTAGTTCCCGATACTGAAGCATCCAAAGGAACTGTCAATGTTTTAGAAGTTGTACCTCCTGCAATGGTAAAACCTGTAGCAACAGCCGTAGGGGTCAACCCGTTAATAGTTTTATTTGTTAAAGATTCGGCTCCTGCAAGGGTAGCCAAAGTACCTGTTACCGGCAAGGTAACAGTGGTGGTATTAGTTGAAGTAAGAGTTGTTGTGTAGGCTCCGGATGTGGTTAGACTTCCTCCAAGGGTAATCGTTTTTGCATTATTCGCAACACCTGTTCCTCCATTTGCTCCGGTAACTATGCCTGTTACATTAGCTGCTGTACCGCTTGCATTACCTGTAATACTAACCGGCCATGTACCGGTTGCGTTGGTTCCGTTTATGAGAGCATATCCACCGTAATTCCCCAAGTCATTTGTGAATTGACTTAATGCAGTTGGATGGCTACTAACATTTGCCCAGGCTACAGAACTTGCCGAACCTGCATTACCAGTAATATTAATACCCCAGGTACCCGAGGCAGCCACGTTTGATGCCACAGTCACCCGCCCTTTTGTATCAACCGTAAAAGTAGGAATACTAGTGGACGAACCGTAAGAACCGGATGAAATGATAGGTTTCAGTGTCAGTGTACCGTCATTTGCTAATGTAGCATCACCACTTATAGATACAGGAGTAGCTACACCGGATGAATTCCCCACGTTAATGTTAGCTGAAGTCAGTGAATTTGTCAATCCGTTAACCCAGCTAAGATTTCCCAATCCGTCGTTCTGAAGAGTCTGTCCGTTGCTGCTCTGTGCTGATGGAAGGGTTAGAGTATAACCGGTCAGTGTACCAGGAGCTACCAGCCCTACAGAACCTGTTCCCGAAGCTTGAGTTATATTAATCTGACCTTTCACATCCAAAGCTGCAGCGGGAGTATTTGTGCCGATACCCACATAACCCGAAGGTACTAATAAGGCATAATTTTTTAATCCTCCGCCGGCGCTTACTGTAAGACCCACATTGGTTGGGGTATCACCCCCATGGGTATTACTGATAGTTGCTGCGGTGGTAGTACTACCAGAGGCAACATTAACTCCCGATGTGGCAACATTTAATAACTGTCCACCCGTTATGGTAGTTGATACAGAGCTGATATTTAATGCAGTACCGGTTGTCAATGCATTGGCATTAATGGCTACGGCAGCACCTGATGCGGTAACATCATCGATTTCCAGCCCGTTGCCGGTATGATTGCCGGTAAAGTTGAATTTGGTAATTCCTCCTACAGGAGCCGTCGCATTGGAAGTTAAAACCAACAAATTACCCGTATGGGATGTATTGCTGTTGACTAACGAAAACAGATTACCCGTCGTTAATGAATTACCGGCTATTGTAAACGGATTTTTCGTTGTAGAAGAGTTCCAATTCCAGGTCTGGTCATAATCACCATTTGTAATATTGTTTGTTGCTACAGTTGCAGTCAGGCTACTCAACGGAAGTGACAATCCCTGTCCGTCAATTTGATAACGCGGACCACCATTTATTGCCGTGAAATAGAGATGTGTACCGTTATATTCTATAGTTCCGGCCTCGGTAGTACTAAGATTAGTTCCAGCAGAGAGTTTCAACGGAGCTGTACCCGAGGCTCCACTACTGGCTGCCAGATGCAGATGAGCCGTGGGTGATACTATCCCGATGCCTATTTTACCGCTTCCTGTAGCTACAGATGAAGGATTACCGGAAGTTGTGGAATAGGTGTTTAATCCGAAAAGTACACCGCCGATATTTATACCATTAGCCGTGGTGGCCGGCAATGTAATATTGGTTCCGATAATAATATTGTTACTGCCGATATGCGTACCTAATGAATTTTCATTGGCTACATTGTAACCGAGCAATGTACTGTATGAAGCATTCGTGGCCCATTGACCGGCGTTATTACCTATGAAATTCGAATATGTTGCTCCTGAAGCTGCGTAGCCGGTATTTGATCCCAGGAAGTTGGCTCCTGAAGCATTTGTAGCTGCCTGACCTGCATTTTGACCTAAGAAGTTTGAATTATTTGCTGTTATAGCATTATATCCGGCATTCTGACCAAAGAAATTGGAATACGATGCACCCATAGCAATACCTCCTGCTCCGGATCCCAAAAAGTTAGAGTTGGATGCACCTGTAGCATCATATCCTGCTCCCAGTCCCAGAAAGTTGGAGTTTGAAGTCGAGGTAACACCGCTACCGGTAGAGGCTAATCCAGTAGAAAAGAGATTGGAGTTGTTGACTACCGTTATAGGAGAAGCCAACGGAGCAGACCATTGAGTACCGTCCCATACCAATGTCACCGACATGCCTGCCGGTAAGGTACAGGAACTTACCTTCACATAATTGGTAGAAGTTATTGAATTAGAAACCGTAAACAACCGACCGGCTGTAGCAGACGTAGGAGTCGGAAGAGTTAGTGCCAGATCCGTAGATTGCTGAGTAATCACTATACCGGAATATGCATCTACTGTAACTTGTGCCGTGGGAAGATATGTAGGGTCTGTCAAAGAAACATTTGTAACCCCGAGTAAAGTAGATCCTGCATTGTGAAGGGTTGCCATCGGTGTTGTTGTCCCTATTCCTACATTACCGGGAAATTTATCATAAATATCATTGGTGGTACCTATACGAGTCCATTTACTGGCATCTATTGTCGACACTGTTCCTTTATTATCAATTACCCGTATCTGGGCATTAATGACTAAACTAGTTGTAATAAACCCCAGTAACAAGAATATGTGTAATTTAATATTTTTCATTCGGTTGTTTTTTATTTCTTGTGGATTTATATACTACACAAGTTTGCATTATATTGTCGATAAATCATAAATTATGGGTTCCAAATAGAGATTTAAATAAATGGAACAATAAAACATAATACCTAAATTTCCTACCTATCCCCATCCTCTCTTTATCTCTATCCTCTTCCCCTGCTTGTCAGTACAAAACAGGGTACTTTCTCTATAAGAGAAAGAAAAAGGATAGGAGTATTTAAGAGTGAACTATGGCGGAGAATATAATATCTGATTGAAAACGAATAATTTAATCTTTAGAAAATCGGTATATTAGCTTATCTGATCCAATTCACTTCTATTTTATCATCGACGTTTAGTGCCCAATCTTGTGGTTGTGTTGAGTTCGGTATTAATGTAATTAACCCATTAGCATCAATAGTATAATCTATTCCCGCTAGTAATTTTGCTCCATTTCTGTATACTGAATTTTTAAAGGAATCAGATGAGAATGTTCCTGCTGTTACAGCAGTTACCTGATAGGTTAGTGTTGACACATCGCTCACTGTAAAAATGTTATGTCCACCCACTACCAAATTAGAAACCAGCAATTTCTCTGTTCCACCGGTTAATTCATTATGCACTAAAAAAGTATAACCCACACCTGCGCCACCATGGATAGATGCCACATCACCTGATTTTGCCGGAGCAGCAGCAGTCAATGCAAGCCCATCCAGTGCAAATACTTTTCCGGTTGCATCGATATAGGTGTCATTAGTTAATGTACCGCCGAGCTGCCACGTAGTGGTAGTTACAGCACCAGTTGTGTTGGTTAAAGTAGTCAAACCATTTGCCGTTTGTAAATACTTAATGGTTCCTTTGTTATCCACTACTCTCACAGTGCCATTTAATGTTCCGAAAGTGTTTTTAGCGAAATCTCCTACTGTTTTTTGGGCATTGGCTAAGGTTGTCATTGAAAAAATTGCAAATGCCACACATGCAATTTTAATCCCTGGTTTTTGTACTTGTAAGTTCATTTTTCTTGAATTTAAATTATTAATAATACTGTTTTTTTTATTTTAATTGAATAATCTTAATTTCGTCGTCGACATAACAAGCCGCTTGGTCTTCTAAATCGATATGCGTATCATCCACCCGAGTAAATTCAACATTTATTCCATTGCGAAATACCTGAATTTTTTTTAGGTCCGTAATTACTTCCGGAGTTTCAAATCGTTTTTGATTATTTGATGAAGCGAAGGCAATTAATTTATACATATTTGTACCCAGAATACTACCACTTATTTTTCCAACTCTGCCGGTATTGGGTGCTACTACCAATATGCTATCGGTAAACACATTTCCATTTTGCAATCCGTTTAAGGATAATGAATTGATTGCTGTAGCAGATAATGTAGTGGGTTTTATCAGAGTTCCTCCCAGTTGTACATTTCCATTTTCGCTTGATAGACCGTTATCAGCTGAGCTGATAAGATTCAGTCCGGGAGAACTCGTTACTCCATTCACAGAAGAAGAAAGTGTTCCATTGGTCAAAGAGAGCAAGTTACTGTTAATTATATTGACATCAACTCCGGTGATACCGTTAACGGTGGTCGATATATTATTTACTTTTGAAGTATTTGAAACGACTGTTGCTGTTGGATTTTGGATAACCAATTTTCCGCTCGTATCAAATCCTAACGTTTTGCTGATGGTACCGGATACAGGGGTCAAATCAGCCGAAACTCCATTCACTATACTGGTCAGTTTATTTTCAGTTCCTGCTAAAGCATTGGTTGTACTTGTAGTAAGAATCGAACTCAGATCAACTGAAGCTTTTATTCCATTTACTGAAGTTTCTAAAATATTTCCGGTCAAAGTGTTTGTAATAGCGTTAATGATGGATACTTCATCTGCAACTTTACCATTAACCGTGATTTTTAACTTATTGCCGATTGAGCTATTTGAAACAGTAGTATAATTTACAATCAATGCTGACAATTCATCAGAATTAATCACCCTTGACCACTGAGTTGAATTCCAATAGTAAATTCCTTTTGCCTGTGTACCTGTACCATCGACAAAAATCAACATACCGTTAACGGCTACTCCATCTAATGTCCATTTAGTAACATCGTCCAGTGGAATACGTGGTAAAAGCAGACCTTTGGAAGTGCTTTCCAATTCTAGTAATGATCCGCCATTTATCGTTGCAGGATTATTGCCAATTTTATTCTGACCATATATTAATGCTGCAAACATTGTCGACATTGTAAATAATAAAAAGA